>Ga0209797_10000333_pt1 | contig 23359 bp, 16 predicted proteins | sample DOMMetBare3Fresh_2_FD_187472 | JGI IMG/M metagenome (GOLD analysis project Ga0209797, IMG submission 187472) | Wetland sediment microbial communities from St. Louis River estuary, USA, under dissolved organic matter induced mercury methylation -... | ecosystem: Environmental > Aquatic >... | reverse complement strand
AATAGCGGAAGTTGGTTTATTATCAGGAAGCTTAGTATCGGTTTTAGTAGTAGATGTTTCAGGTTTCTTCTCAACAGGATTTGAGTTTACCACAACCGCATCTTTCTTTACGGCTTGATCTAACTGATTATTTACAACCGCGGAATTTGGTTTATTCTCGGGAAGCCTATTCTCGGTTTTAGCAATAGATGTTTCGGTTTTTTTCTCAACAGGATTTGTGTTTGCCACAATTGCATCTTTCTTTACGTTTTGATCGGGCTGATTGCTTACCTGCCGGTCAGGCGAACTTACAATTGCGGGGATTGTTTTATTATCAGGAAGCTTAGTATCTGTTTTAGCAATAGAAACATCTGGTTTTTTATCAACTGGTTTTGTTTCAGCTTGCTGAACATTTTTCTGTTCTTGTTTTTTTACATTATTTTTTGCTATATCACTCTTGCCCTCTTTAGCCTTTGCAGGTTTTTTTGCAGGAGTGGTTTCCTTTGGTTTATTAAATGCAAGTGTTTTTTGCAGATCAAGATCACCGAGATGTTCAAATAGCTTTGACTTGCTCAGGTCCTTTTCTTCTTTTGTTTCTACCGTACCCGAAATAGCGTAATACTTTTTTGTAAGGTTTGTTTTCCAGTTACCATCTAACCGCCAGATACTATCTGATGCATTCCTTCTTAAGGTGTAAGTGACAAAAACTTTCTTCTCCGGTTTCTGAGGAAAATTGTGTGAGATCACTTCATCATCTTCAACCTCACAGATGTCACCTTCTACTTTTCCCTTTACCCTTTTTACAATGTAATAAAGCGTGTCGTTTACTATAAAAGTTGAATAGGCATAACCAAATACGTTGCCCCTGTATTCAGTCAGGGCCATTTCAAAAGACTGGTCCTTTCTCACAGTCGTGCTGTCATTTGACAAAACACCGGTGTATACACCGTTTATTGATTGAGCAAATCCAAAAAAGGGGAAAAAGAGTATAAAAAAGAAAAACTTAAGTTTTTTCATGATACACAAACTGTTGGACTAATTTTTTTGCATTTTCCGGGGTTACAGATTCACAAGTTACTGTATGTAATAACGAATTTATTTCCTCCCGATTGTGCAAGCCTTTTGTGTACCATTTATCGTAGTATTTCAGCAAAATGCGGAAACTTTCGATTGTATTATCCTGTTCTAAGAACTCAATAGCTTTTTTAGCCTCCAGCCCACCCAACCGTTCCTTTATTCTTGCAATAGCTTCGATCATTTTTTCCTTGTCCAGGGCGCCATATTCCTCTACCAGGTGTTTAAGTCTTTCTTCAAAAGGAATATCAAGAAAATAAATTGGTGAATGCCGCATAGAATGCCAAAGACCGCTGGGAATATTCACAAGACCGATACGCTGCGATTCATCTTCAAGCCAGATACCCCCAAACCCCCTAAAGGGGGCTTTCGAAGACTCCGGGTTTTGCTCATAGCTCACGGCTCGCAGCTCAAGGCCCAATAAATTTTCAAACATCTCCTGTGTCGGCTGCTTTGGCAAACCGATATTTCCAAATGCAGAACCTTTGTGTTTAGCAATCTCTTCAAGATCTATCACTCTCTCTTCTTGCCTTTTCAATTCCTTCAACACTTCTGTTTTTCCCGAACCAGTATAGCCACCAAGAATTTTCATGTTAAAAGGAAGCTTGAAGGTATCAAGAACATGGTTCCTGAATTTTTTATAACCACCGATAAGCGTATAAACTTTGAAACCGTACATATCAAGCAACCAACCAACAGCGCCACTGCGCATGCCACCTCTCCAACAATAAACAAAAACTGTTTTTGATGAACCTTCAACCTTCAACATTAAACTTTCAACTTCTTCAACCATTTTCTTCATCTTTGGTCCGAAAAAATCAAGCCCATGCTTGATTGCTTTTTCACGGCTTTCTTGTTTGTAAGCGGTGCCCACTATTGCTCTTTCTTCATCTGTAAATAATGGTAAACTAAATGAGCCGGGTATATGTGCATGATTATATTCTTTCGGACTTCGAACATCAATGACAGGATGATGCGCAGCGAGTTCTAAAAATTGTTCAATATGTATTTTTTGTATTGCCACCTTGCAAAAATAAATCAGCCGATGCAAGCACTAAAGTACAAGAGTGCGACGCAACGGCTGATGAACAGAATTACTTCTGTTTGGTACATAAATTTTCTATCCGTTCATTGAAGCAAGAAACTCATAATTATCTTTTGTTCCTCTCATTCTCTTCAGCAGTTCATTCATTGCTTCTTCTACATTCATATCAGTAAGAAAAACACGGAGCAGGTTCATGCGTTGCAGCACTTCTCTTTCCAGCAACAGGTCATCGCGGCGGGTAGATGATGATACAAGATCAATTGCGGGATAGATCCTTCTGTTGGATAATCTTCTTTCAAGCTGTAATTCCATATTACCCGTTCCTTTGAATTCTTCAAAGATCACTTCATCCATTTTACTTCCTGTATCAACAAGTGCTGTTGCGATAATTGTAAGTGATCCGCCAAATTCAATTTTACGGGCAGCGCCAAAAAATTGTTTTGGTTTCTGCATTGCATTTGCTTCCACACCACCAGATAAAACTTTACCGGATGCAGGAGCAACAGTATTATGTGCACGGGCAAGACGAGTGATAGAATCAAGCAATATCACAACATCGTGTCCGCATTCAACCAAACGTTTTGCTTTTTGCAAAGCCATTGTAGAAACCTTTACGTGTTTCTCTGCAGGCTCATCAAATGTAGAAGCGATCACTTCAGCTTTTACGCTGCGTTCCATATCGGTTACCTCTTCAGGTCTTTCATCAACCAACACTACCATCAAATAACATTCAGGATGATTCTTTGCAATTGCATTGGCAACCGCTTTCAATAACATCGTCTTACCTGTTTTTGGTTGTGCTACTATCAATCCACGTTGTCCTTTACCTATTGGAGTAAACAGATCCATTATTCTTGTTGAATAATTATCTGCTGCATCAAACAAATTTAATTTTTCAAATGGGAAAAGCGGAGTGAGATAATCAAATGGTACACGGTCACGAACTTCTTCCGGTTTTTTATTATTGATCGTATCTACTTTCAACAATGCAAAATATTTTTCACCTTCTTTCGGAGGACGAACAGCGCCATAAACAGTGTCACCTGTTTTTAAACCAAACAATTTTATTTGTGAAGGGGAAACATATACATCATCCGGCGAAGACAAATAATTATAATCTGATGAACGAAGGAAACCATAACCATCAGGCATCATTTCCAGCACACCTTCAGAAAGTATCACACCATCAAATTCGATATTAAATACCTGGTCACGACGGGGAGGATAAAATTTCTGTGCAATGTTAGGATCTGTGGCCGGGCCTTCTGTTTCAGGAGTGTCATTAGAAACACTATCAGAAACATTGCCCGAATCAGAAGCTGCTGCCGGTGCTTCTTCGGCAACATTAATTTCATTTACCTCTTCAGGTGGCGTTTCAATACCTGGTTCATCTTTTTTACGGCCACGTTTCAGAATTGGTTTCTCTTCTTTTTTCGCTGCGGGTTTTGGTCCGCCGATGCGTGAACTTTTTGCCATAGAATTATCATTGTCGGGTTCTTCAACTATCGCCTCTTCTGTTGAAAGGCTTGTAGAGGTTTTTATAATGCGCTTGCGTTTATGCTTATCATCGTTGTCGCCGGGTTTTTTTTCACTCGCCTTTATTGCCTGCCCATCAAGGATCTTATAAACAAGGTCTTGCTTACTGAGCTTTTTAGCATTGGGTATCTTCAACTGCTCGGCGATGTCCAGCAGTTCGGGAACGAGCATGTCGTTCAATTGTAGAATGTCATACATACAAAAAACTTGAGGTTAACCACATAATCTTGAAACACTGAACTTAATTGATTGGCCGGAATCATCCTTCCGGTAAAAATTGATTAGCTATTTATTTTGAAATTTATGTTGAAAGGAACCGAAGCAACGATGGACTGAATCTTGAGGACGTACTTTACTTAACGGTTTTTCCGCTACAATATTAACGCAAAATCTCAAAAATGCAAATTTTCATTTATGGTCGGGCTTTTAGAGCCTTGATTTGACATCCCTTGTGACGCTCCGTTCATGGTTCTGTTCCCTGATGAAGCTTATCTTTGCCCCGCTTAAAAAATTACGATGTTTAACAAAAGAACGAGAATTAAAGAGCTTCTTGCTCAAGAACCACAAGGTCAGGAAGTAACCGTGATGGGATGGGTTCGAACATTTAGAAATAACCAGTTTATTGCATTGAATGATGGAAGCACCAATAATAACCTGCAGGTGGTTGTTGCTTTAGGAAAATTTGAAGACGAAATATTGAAACGAATTACGACTTCCGCTTCTTTAAAAGTTACCGGTAATATTGTTGCTTCTTTGGGCAAGGGACAAAAAATGGATCTGAATGCAGCGACCATTGAAATTCTCGGTGACAGTGATGCAGAAAAATATCCATTACAACCTAAAAAACATTCATTAGAGTTTTTAAGAGAGATCGCTCATTTGCGTTTTCGTACCAATACATTTGGCTCCGTCTTTCGTATTCGTCATTCATTGGCGTTTGCTGTTCATAAATTTTATAATGACAGAGGCTTTGTGTACATGCATACACCAATCGTTACCGGCAGTGATGCAGAAGGCGCCGGTGAAATGTTCCGTGTAACTACATTGCCCTTTGATGAAGGGAAGAATAAAACGCCAAGAAACGAAGACGGCAGCATCAACTTCAAAGAAGATTTTTTTGGAAGAGCAACCAATCTAACAGTAAGCGGTCAGCTTGAAGGTGAATTAGCAGCTACAGCATTTGGAGAAATATATACTTTCGGTCCTACATTCCGTGCAGAGAATAGCAATACGCCAAGACATCTTGCCGAATTCTGGATGATAGAACCCGAAATGGCTTTTTATGATCTTGAAGATAACATGAATCTTGCTGAAGAGTTTATCAAATACATCATTAAACATGTGATGGAAAATAATCGTGAGGATCTGGAATTCCTTGCACAACGATTATCAGATGAAGAAAAACAATTGCCACAAGACAAAAGGGGCGAAATGGGCCTGATCGAAAAACTTGAATTTATTCTCAACAATAATTTCGAACGCATCACTTATACTGAAGCAATAGAAATATTAAAAGAGAGTCCTTATAACAAGAAGAAGAAATTTCAATTTCCAATTACCGGCTGGGGAATGGACCTGCAAAGTGAGCATGAAAGATATTTGGTGGAAAAACATTTCAAGAAACCAGTTATTCTTTCTAATTATCCAAAAGAGATCAAAGCATTTTACATGCGACAGAATGATGATGGAAAAACGGTGGCTGCAATGGATATTCTTGCACCAGGCATCGGTGAAATAGTTGGCGGCTCACAAAGAGAAGAAAGACAGGATAAGCTTGAACAACGGATGAAAGAAATGAATATTCCTGTTGAAGAAATGTGGTGGTACGTTGATACAAGAAGATACGGAACCGTACCACATGCAGGGTTTGGTTTGGGTTTTGAAAGAATGGTTCAGTTTGTAACCGGCATGAGCAATATTCGTGATGTGATTGCATTTCCACGAACGCCGGGTAATGCAGAGTTTTAGAAGAAGCTATAACAGGTAAAAGGTTTAAATGAAAAAAGCCATCCGCCATATGCGGGTGGCTTTTTTATGATCACCAAACCATCCCTATTCATGTACACACATCACCGGAACATGAGATTGTGTGACGAATTCTTTTGTGCTGCTGTGTTTAAACAAACTATCAAGCAATTTATGTTTTTTGGGTATTGTAATCAGCAGATCAATATTATTTTCCTCAACAAACTCATTAATTCCATCTTCAATGTCAACATGATTAATAAAATGATAATTAGGACTGAGGTCTTCCAGCAATGTGTGAAGCATTAGTGATTCTTCTGGCGTTTCTGGTTTGAAATGCCTGCTTTCATAGTCCACATTCAGCACATGCAATTCTGCGCCAAATTCTCTTACCATGTTCTTAATGAACAGAACAGGAGTGCTTTCAACAACTTTTTCAAAGTCACATGCAAAACCTATCTTCTTAATTCCTTTTCCATATTCTTTTCCGGGAGGCACAACGATCACCGGCCATGTAAGGTGCCGGATTGCTGTTAATGTAGTGCTGCCAAATAAAATCCTTTCAACTCCACTTGTACCCCTTGTTCCCATTATTACAGCAAATGGTTGAATGTGTTTGCAAACATCTTCCAACTCATCGGATACATCTCCTAATCTTGCTTCAGTATAAATTTTAATTTTTCCGGATGTAATATGCGTTAATGCATTTTTCAACTCCAGCAATTTGGCTTCACTGCCTCTTCTTAATTCATCTGCTGATACAAGTACAACGGGCACATCCGTCATGGAAACAGGAACCTGGTAAACATGCAACAGCATGAGGCTGGCATTAATATTTACTGCCATATCAGCCGCAAAATTCATTGCATTTGTGGCTATTGGCGAAAAGTCGGTTGGAACAATTATCGTTTTCATGATGATGATAATTAGTGAAAATAAATGTAGAACAATAACCGGGCCATGGCAATGACCTGCATCAGTAAAAGCTATGATTCGCATTATGGAAACACTGGTTCACAGCATCTAAAAGGAAACACATTTTATGGCACAAACAGAAAACTCCGCTATGGAGCGGAATGGAAGATCTTTTTCCCATAATAAAAAGCAATTGCTAAGAATTGATATGACGCCGATGGTAGATCTTGGTTTTTTGCTGATCACATTTTTTGTTTTTACAACAACGATGTCAACTCCAAGAGCCACTGACTTATTTATGCCAAAGGATTCTAAAGATCCGAGCCGACTACCTAAAAGTCTTGCTTTGACGATGCTGCTTGATGATAACAATAAGATCTATTATTATCATGGTGATTTTATTGATGCATTGAAAGCGAACGAAATCTTTGAAACAAACTATTCAACCTATGCAGGTATGGGAGAAGTGATCAGGAAAAAACAAAAAGATCTTGAAGAAAGCAAGAAGTTTGCGGATGGGAAAAACGGATTGATGTTGATAATAAAGCCTACATCTGAATCGGTTTACAAAAATGTTGTTGACGCAATGGACGAGGCAATAATCAATGGTGTAAAGAAATATGCAATTGTAGAACCCGGTAAAGACGAATTAAATTTTCTGAACAATAAATCACGGCGATAGCTCAATGATATAATAATTCGAATCGGCGATCTTGTTTGTAAGAATAACTTTTGAACGTGACAGGAAATCATTGTACTCCTGAACCTGGTGATCGTATGCCATAAAAGCAAGAATGGTTTTCTTTTTTGGTTTTATAACATGATTTTTAAAAGCCGCCGCATCCATTATACCAATATGACCATTGTAGGTTGCAGTATAAGGATAAAAATCATCTCCCGGTGAGGCAGACCAAATATCATGATCAGGATAATTTTTTTCCATGTCATCAATTAATTTGAAGAAGTAAACGTAATCCTGTTCGCGGAAAACTTCGGACTTATATTTCTTGAAATTTATTGACACCTTGCTGTGGAAATAAATATTGTGAGTGACTTCAATAAAAAGAAACAGCCCACAAACAATTGCTACTGCTTTTAGAAGATAATTTTTCAAAGAACTTTTATAAAGAAAAACCCAGCCAATAAAAGATATCTGCAAAAACAAAACAGTAAAAGCATAATAACGGTGATCATAAACATAACTCCAGATATTTGACATCCATCTTTGCATTTCGTAAGTGAAAGAAAGATATCCCAACGAAGCGAATGTGGCAGAAGAAGCAAAGAAGCCGGTAATAAAGAACCATTTGAAAGGTGTAAGTGTCGCTAAGAATTTTTTATTAAAAAACAGGTATAAAAAAACAGCGATCAGGGAAAAAATCACAATAACATTTATAACCTCAAGCCACTTCATTGTAGTTTCAAATGGAAGCCCCGCAACCTTGTTTGATTGACTTGTTAAAAAAGCGACGTTCATAAACGATGCAGGTACGATAGGGAACCAATGCACAAGATTTTCTGGAAAATATCCCCTTGCCGTAGGAACAGCATAACCGGCATAACCCGTAGTCAATTTCATTACAACAAAAAAAGCTGCAATTAACAAAAGAGTAATGGAGAACAACCATGCGCCTTTCTTTCTCAACAAACTTTCTTTTTTTAAAAAGCCAACCAGCAATATTGAAACAGTAACCGCAATTGATAATGGCGGATAGCTATAACGAAAAACATTTGGAAGAAATAAAACCAAAGCGGTTATTGCAATCTGGCCATATGAAAATCGATCAGTTGAAACAAGTTTGATAACAAGACTTATTCCCAAAAGAAAGAGTACGATTGGTACATTATCAGTAGGCTTGGAATCATTGATAAACGTATATTCAAAACAACCAACGACCAGCGTAATTATATTTATAGCAGCGACGGGGAAATCAAGCTGTTTGCAAATTTTTCTAACCACAAAAATTAAAGCAATACAGGCAACGATGTCAAACATTGTCGTTGACCAATAAACATCATAATTAAAAATTTTTAAAAAAGGTGCAAGCAACAACGGATAACCCGGAGGCCACATGGGCGTATAATCATAAACAGGCACTTCAAGATTTGAAGTAAAATAACCAGGAACTCCAAACCCTTTTCCTTCAAGAAAACTTTTACTTTGCATCACTAAAAACATTTTGTCCCTTCCGGCATAAGAAACAAAACACACATTTACAATTCTTGAGAGTATTGCAATAACAAGAAAAGCGATAGATGCAAACCGGGAAGAAAAAAAAGAAATGATTTTGTTCATGGAGTGATAAAAATAGTTTACAATTTATTAACCGATATGATTTGAAGCGATAAAAATTTTTTATGGTTCAAGGATAACGCTGTAAAAATTCACACCATTAATTTGATTCAGCAGCACTGCATTTTGTTTTGAAAGGAACTCATGATAAGGTGGCAGCTCGTTTTCATACAAAGTAAAAATGATCACTGTTTTCTTTTTTAGCCCGGGTAATTCCTTTACGAATTTTTGACCATCATAAATTCCTTTACGATCCATATAAGCTGCCATCAATGGAAAGAAATCATCACTTTCAGATATAACTAAAATATCGGTATCGGCATATTCACGACCAACCGATTCAAGTGTTTGAGTAAAATAAGTGTAATCTGCTTCTTCATAAGGTGCTGCCTCGTATTTTGCCGGAGTAAGTGTAACTTTTGTATGGAAATAAATGTTATGAGTCACTTCAATAAACAAAAGAAAAGAAAAAAGAGCAACAATTGTTTTTTGCAGAATACCCCTTTTCCACGGCTGAAATAAAAATACCCACCCAATAAAACCGATCTGCAGAAAAAAACTGACGAACATGAAATACCGCGGCTCATTAAAATAATTCCATCCATAATCATAACCGCTTTGCGGTTTATAGGTTGCAGACAGATAACCAAGAGAAACAAATGTTGCAGCAGAAACAATAAAACCGATCAGCAAGAATGATTTGAAGGGGTCGATCTGTTTGAAAAAATTTTTTCTGAAGAACAAGAAGAAAAACAAAACAAGGAGACCGAAAATCATCAGCGCATTCATGATTTCTAAAAGCCGATGACTTTGCAAAAGACCCATCCCGGCCTTGTCAATCAGTTGACTTGTTGTAAAAAAAGTATTGATAAACGAACCCGGAACGATCGGCGCACAATGAAGTAGGTTCTCCGGATAAAACCCTTTTTCTGTATCGACAATGTAACCCGTCTTGCCGGTTGTTGTTTTTAGCGAGATAAAAAGGACAACCAGTAATACTGAAATAGTTGCCAGGCTCAATGCTCCTTTTTTTACAAACAAGTTTTTCTTAAGATACCAACCAATAAAAATTACCGCCAATGGCACAGCAAGAATTAGTGGCGGATAAGAATAACGAAAAGTACAGGGTAAGAACAAAAGCAATGATGCGATGATGAGATTGGGTAGTTGTAAAGTTTTATTTTCAATAGACTTTAACAGAAGAAGTAATCCTCCAAGAAAAAAAGCAAAAGCGGGAATATCAGTCGGCAAGGCTTCGGAAATAAATGCATACTCAAAACAGCCTGCGATAAGCGTAATAATATTTACAGCAGCCGGCGGAAACATAAGATGTTTTGCAATGCTTCTTGTAATAAAAATTAGAGCAATACCGCCTATAAGATCGATCGTCAATGTAGCCGCAGCTACATCATAATCAAAAAATTTAAGAAAAGGCGCCAGTAAAGTTGGATAACCCGGTGGCCACTTGGGAGTGAGATCATAAACCGGGTTCATGATATCTGTAGAAAAGTATTGCGGAACACTTAATCCTTTTCCATTAAGCAAACTTTTACTTTGTAATGTGAGGAATATCTTATCACGGCTTGTAAACGAGGCATAAAGAATATTTATAATTCTGCAGGCAATAGCAACTAATGTAAAAAGCCAGGCTGCTTTTTTTGATGAAAGAAATTCGTAAATACTTTTCATGCAAAACAAAAATAAACTACATTCTTAATTAAGGGTCTATTTCCTGCGTGTAAAACGAAATACCCGCAATGGCATCTACCAAACGAAGTTTTTTCTTTTCAATAAACTCGTTTACTATCACAACGTCGGTAGTATTGACAGGCATTATTAAAATGCTCTTTGACGTCACTTTCAGATCGTTGTTTAAAAAATTATTGTAATCAAAGATCGCTTTGTACCCCATTTCTGAAGCTGTGTGAAGATAAAGTTGATCTTTAGAACAAACGAGTATCTCTCTGTCGGGATATTGTTTTTTTATTTCTGTGATGATATCGGGAAAACGTTTAATGCCATTGTCTGAATCACGGATATACGCAAGGTCTTTGTGAGAAACAAGGATCTTGGCATTATAATAAATACCATGAATTACTTCTGTTCCAAGGCAGAGCGATCCAATAAAAGCAATAAACCACATGACCGGTTTCTTAAAGAAAGAACGATAGTAATGGAGTGCAATGAAAAACAATACCGGGATAAACACATAAATAAAAGCGAAATACCTGTTTTCCCCAACAAATGTCCACCGGTGAAAACCCCACAAAAGTTCTTTATAAGTAAGTGTAAGGTAGGCAAGCAGAAAAATGATAGCAAGGGAGACAAATGAGCCAATAATGATAAAAAGAGAATGACTTGAAAATTGTAATTTTTTTTTCTGCGTAATAATATATCCCCACAACAAGAAAATAAGAAATACGAGGATTACAGGATTAATGATTTTAAGATAAAAAATAACACGACTATAATCCAGGCCGAAAACGCTTTGAATCAATTGAGCTCCAAAATCAATATTGATAAAGGAAGCAGGAATAAATGGATAGCATTCTGCAAATTGATCAATGAAAAACCCCCGTTCAACACCTGTTACGTGTAAGGCATTACCGGAAATGGTTAAGCTGAAAACAAATAAAAGAATTAAAAAAGAAGCAGAGGCGGCTAAAATTTTTAATCCATCAATTTTCAGGCTTTTGTTTTTTAAAAGAAAACCAAACAGCAGAACAAGAAAAGGCAACAACAACGCTATAGGTAAATACATATAACGGAAAAAAAATGACGAGCTAAATAATAAACCAATGCCGATCACTCTCAATGGGCCAATGTTTTCTTTTTTATTAATAATACTAACAGTTTCGGTCAATGAAAATAATGTAAGACATAAGCAGATCGCATCGGTTGTTGACCACGCCATAAAAAAAATGTATTGAAAACATCCGGCTATAAGGGTAATGATATTATTAAATGTTGGAGACAAGCCGGCCTTTTTTCCCAACAATCTTACAGCAAAAACAAAAATAATTGCAACAACTATATCGTATGCCAGTACGGCTTTATGTTCATTACCTCCAAAGATTTTTAGAAAAGGAATAATTGCAAAAGAAAAGCCGGGAGGAGAAACCTGGTATGTGTCAAAAACAGGAGTATTCAAATCAGTGGTAAAATATTTTGTTACTCCCATGCCCTTTCCGGCTAACAGGTTTTTTGTATAAGCTAACTGTAATTTCGTATCGACACCGACGATAGAATAAAGGGTCGTAAAAATTATCCGGTTAGCAATCGCAAATAAAAAACAAAATATCCCTGTAAAACGACTCTCCATTATTTTTTTTAGTCGATTCATTTTATTTTCTATTGCGGGTTTATTTCTTCAGTATAAAAATAAGTACCGGCAATTTCCAAAAACAATTGAGGTTTTTTCTTTTCAATGTAGTCATTCATAATGACAGCTTCTTGCTGATGAACTGGCATTAATAAAATACTTTTTGAAAATGGCTTCAGATCAACTTGCCCTAGCTTTTCATAATCAAAGATGGATTTGTATCCCATTTGCGAGGCGGCATGAAGATAATACTGGTCGGGAGAGCTAACAAATATTTCCCTTCCCGGATATTTCTTTTTTATTTCAGCGACGATGGAAGAAAAATTTCTGTATCCTTTGTCCGCATCTTTTATAGTAGTCAGATCTTTATGCGATGTGACGATCTTGATATTATAATATAATCCGTGCATTACTTCTATACTCAGGCATAATAATCCAATAAAAACCAATATCCGCGTCAGCCCTCTTTTTAAAATAGAATAGTATTGGATGCAGGCAAATAATAGCAAAGGAAGAAAAACATAAATAAATGAAAAATAGCGTTCGTCAATGACGTATGTCCATTTGTTGAAACCCCATTCCAGCTCCTTGTAAGTCAGAGAAAGATAACCTAACATGAAAATAATAAGAATTGATATAGCTGCGCCACCTATAATAAAAATTAAATGACGTGACAGAGACGGGTTCTTTAGAAAGCGATTAATAAATCGGCACAAAATGCCAATGAGTAATATCAATAAAATCAGGTTAATGATCTCAAAAAAAAATAGTGCGTGGCCATAACCAATACTTGTAACTTTTACCAATAACTGTGCGGCAAAATCAAGATTAATGAAAGAGGCTGGTATAAAAGGATACCAATGAACAGCCTGGCCTAAAAAAATTCCTCGCCCAAAATCATTGATGTGTATTGTATTTCCTGAGATCAATAACGTAGCAGCAAATAAAAAGATTAAGCAGACAATCGTCGATCCAAGCAGCTTTCTACCTGTAACTTTTAATTGCTTATTTTTTTCCGTGATGCCCAATAGCAGAATAAGAGAAGGCAATAATATAGCAACTGGCAGATACATATACCTGAAAAAGTACGGCAGGCTAAACAATAAGCTGTAGCCAATGATTTTTGGCAAACCTATTTTCCCCTGATGATAACTAATGTCAATCATTTTTGTAAAGGCAAAGAGCACAAGTGTTAAACCAATAACATCAGTTGATGACCACGACATGAAAATAACATATTGGGAACATCCGGCTATCAGCGTCATGATATTGTTAAATGCATTTGATAAACCAGCTCTTTTTCCTAATAACCATACTGCAAAAACAAATAAGATAGCAGCTAAAATATCAAATGCCAGCACTGCTTTAAACTCATCTCCATCCGAAAATTTTAAGAAGGGGATTATTGTAAGAGAAAATCCTGGCGGGAAAAGCAAATGTGTATCATAAAAAGGACTATCCGGGTTATCGGTAAAAAATTTTGTTACTCCCATCCCCTTTCCGGCCAAAAGATTTTTTGTATAGGTCAATTGTATTTTTGTATCTGTGCCGATGAGGGAATTTAAACTTGTAAAAATTATTCTGTTGGTGATAGCAAATAAAAAACAAATAACTCCGGCGTACTTGCCCTGAAATATTTTTAACAACCCATTCATTTAGTTAACGAGGTTTGAAATAATTTTTAATGCGCTGTTCAATATTTTGCCTCACATTCATATAATACAAGTTGATATCGCCAGCATGATAATTTTTTGTTGAGTATAAAAAACTCCAGGGAAATTTTGGACGTCTTACCCATATTACACCCTCATGAATCTGTGCATCGGTTGTTTGTTTATAAATTTTATTGAATTTATAAAGCAAACTCCCGGTATTCATTTTTTTGTGAGCATATTCGTTATCTGTTTTCCACGTAATAGGATTTGTTACCAGGGAGAATTCCTTTTCGGCTTCTACATAAGGCGGCTTATATCCTTTTCTAAAAGTTCTCCAACCACAAACGCAACCGGTTTGAAGAGAATCCTCACACATCTGTAAGGATGAAAAAAAATTCTTCGGAATTGCCATACCAACAATATAAGCAGCAACCAATTGTTTTTGCAATGGTTTGTTCTCAAAATATTCTTTTAATAATCGCAATGCATGATTTGTACCCTGGCTATGCGAAGCAATTATAACGGGGCGCCCATGATTATAATTTTTTAAATAATATTCAAAAGCGGTTTTTACATCTTCATAAGCAAGATCAAAAGCTTTTAATGCAGCCATTGTGTCTTTTGGGAAGTAGGCGCTGATATGCGCTTCACGAAAACGGGGAGCATAAATTCTTGCATGCTGATTAAATACACTTGCCTGGTATAAAATACTTGAGTAATCTGTTTTTGCATTCAAATACGAATCATCAATATCGGCATTTAAGCCACTGTCTTTTGTTTTCATTGTGTACATCGTAGGATGCAAAAAGAAAACATCAACGAGTGTATCTTTTTTTTCTTTTCTAAGTGGTTTGGGTATACTGTCAGACGGGTCCCATTTTAAAGGGTGTGCTGCCCAATAATTCAAACTTGAGTAATCAGGTCTTTTGTCCTCGCTTTTAAACTTGTAAAATTTTTTAAAGGCGAGATATTTATCGGAACAAGAAGAAAAAAGCAATAAAATAAGAGACCCGATAAAGAAATAGCGGATATAGATTGATCTCATAAACTTCAATTTTGGGTCTTTCATCATTATAATAGCCCGACTATCAAAGTCGAAGGAAATTTTTTTAAAAAGATTTTTGGAAGATAGAAGTATGAAAATAAGCTAATTAAGTCTAAAAATCTATACAAATAACCAGCCGCAACTCTAAAAAAACTGGTACTATGTTTTGTATAGTACCAAACATCACCCTATCTTTGACTTGCAAAAGCAAAAAAACGACATGAGATCATATTCCAGATACATTTTAATAACTCTTCTTTTAACAGGTGCATTTAATATCGCTAATGCACAATCGGCAAAAGATTCTTTGTATAAAGAGATTGCCCATATGGACAGTGTTTTATTCAATTCATTTAATACAAGAGATGTTGAGAAATTCAAATCTTTATTTACCGAAGATCTCGAATTCTATCATGATAAAGGCGGCTTGACAAATTATGATCACACTATAAATTTCATGAAAGATGTATCGAAAAATAATAATGGATTAAGAAGAGACCTTGTGAAAGGAAGTTTGGAAGTTTACCCGATACCCGGTTATGGTGCAATGGAGATCGGCTCACATACCTTTTGCCATTTGGAAAACGGCAAACAGGATTGCGGCACTTTTAAATTTGTTCATATCTGGCAAAAGAAAAACGGTGAATGGAAAATTTCAAGAGTAGTAAGTTATGACCATTGATTAAAATAGTAACGAACCAATAGTATTAATAAAGAAAAAAGTGATTTATGAATATTGAAAACACACAGAGCCAGATGAGGAAGGGTATCCTGGAATTCTGCATTCTTTCCATCATACGAAGAGGCGAGGCTTATCCAAGTGATATTGTGGAAGAGATGAGAGCGGCCAACCTTCATATTTTAGAAGGAACTTTGTATCCCCTGCTTACCAGGTTAAAAAATGCCGAGATGCTTACTTATCGTTGGGTGGAAAGTAATTCAGGCCCTCCCCGCAAATATTTTTCCCTTACAGAAAAAGGAGAAGCGTTTTACAAAGAGCTGCAGCAAACCTGGCAGGAGCTTGCCAATGGAGTAAACGCATTAACATCCAATCATAAACCAACTTTCAACCAATAACTTCAACCCCAAATTTTTTGCAATGAAAAAGATCATAAACATAAACCTGAGCGGCAGAGTGGTACCGATCGAAGATTCTGCCTACGAAAAATTACAGGAGTATATTGAAAGTCTTCGCCGCTATTTTGCCAATGAAGAGGGCCGTGATGAGATCATCAATGATATTGAAAGCCGCATTGCCGAATTGATGAGTGAAAAAGTTCGTAAAGGCGCTGGCAGCATCACTGACGAAGATGTAAATGAGATCGCAAACTCAATGGGTCGCCCTGAGGATTTTGAAGGCGAAGAAATAAAAGAACAATCATACAGTTCTTCAAACACAAATCAGCAATCTGCACAAACAGAGGCGCCGCCAAAACCCAAACGCGGATTATACAGAGATACAAGTGATAAATTTATTGGTGGTGTGTGTAGCGGTATTGCCGCTTACCTGAATGTTGATCCTACTATCGTAAGAATATTATTTGCCATTATCACTTTCGGCGGATTTGGTTTGGGAATTATGGCATACATAATCATGTGGATCGTTTTGCCGGCTAAAGATGTAGAAGGATATACGGGTAAAAGATTGTTTCGTAATCCTGAAGGCAGAATAATTGGTGGTGTATGCAGTGGGCTTGCCGCTTATTTTAATAAAAGCGCAGTCGGCATCAGGCTGATATTTCTTGCTCCTATTTTATTAAACATATTGATCAATGCGCTGGATGGCTTTGGTTCAAGGGGCAACTTTATATTTTTTCCAAATATTATCGCCGGATCGCTGACCAGCACATTTATCATTGCATATATAGTTCTTTGGATTGTTTTACCTGAAGCAAGAAGTGCTTATGAGAAAATGGAAATGCGTGGTGAAAAAGTAGATGTAAATACGATCAAACAAAATGTTCAGGACAGGGCAAAAGATTTTAGTGAAGAAGTAAAAACAACGGCAAGCAATATTTCAACAAAAGCAAAAGAGTTTGCAGATACAAGAGGAAAAACATTTGCAGCCGAAGTAAAACAAGTAGCAAGACCCGTTGGCAGCGGTATAGGCCATGCAATAGGTGTGTTGTTTAAAGTTTTCTTTTTATTTATCGCAGGCACAATTGCTCTTGCGTTGTTTGGGATATTAATGGCTGTAATATTTGGTGGTGTAGCATGGTGGCCTGTTAATGATTTTTTATGGACCAATAAATGGCAGCCGGTATTTGCATGGGGAACAATAATATTATTTCTTGCTGTTCCCTTAATTGCTTTTCTTGTTTGGTTGATAAGAAGGATCATTGGCGTAAGATCAAGAAGCAGTTATTTGGGATGGTTGTTCGGAGGACTGTGGACACTCGGATGGGTCTCTGTTATATTGCTTGTTTCAAGTGTGGCAAGAGATTTCCGTTCTTATGGTGAAGATTCAAACACGATCCAGATTTCACAACCAGGTAATAAAATGACTGTAGTGGTTTCGCAACCTGTTCTTGAATTTTCTGACAGAGAATGGTGGATAGAGGGTGGTGATGAAAAATGGAACCTTGGTGCTGATTCTTTAAAACTTGCATTGGTTGATTTTGAAATTGAAAAAAGCCCCGACTCCGGTTATCATGTGATACTGGTTAAACAAAGCAGGGGAAGATCATCGAATGATGCAAGGACAAGAGCAAGCCAGATTCAATATAGTGTTACAAGCAAAGACAGCATCCTGGATATTGGTAATGGATTTGCAATAAGTAAAAACAGCAAGTACCGCGGTCAAATGATAGAATTAATAATACAGGTGCCTGTTGGCAAAAAAATAAGATTTGATGAATCGATTACCAGAAAACTGAATCCTGTTGAAATAAAAATGAATGAGAATCGCAGAAGGCTTCGCCGCTCAATAACTATTGATTACGACGACTGGTTCGAGTACAGAACAAATGTTGATTATATAATGACAGCTGACGGCGATAAAGGAACTCTTGTTGACCCGAACAGGCCTGTTGAAACAAAAACTACCTCGCCTTCGTCTACTTCTGATTACCGGTATCAGCAGACGCCGGCTAAAGACAGTCTGGAAGAACAGCGGAGAAAAGTACAGGAAGAACAGCAGAAGCTAAAAGATATGGAAGAGAAGAGGAAGAAAGATTCAATTCAGGGCAACAGTAAAAAAGAGAGCATGGATGATAACAAAGATGGTGACATAGCAGGGTATCCGGTCTTCTCACTTATTCAGGTATTTAATTAAAACTCGGTTGAAGTTGGAAATTCCTCTCGCCTAAGGCGGGATGAGAAAAAGGAGCTCCGTTCACGGGGCTCTTTTATTTTCACTACCATTATCTTTGCCCACCAAATCAGAATAATGAAGAATACTCCTTTTACAAAAAAGCACATTGCTCTTGGCGCTAAGATGGCTGAGTTTGCGGGATACAACATGCCTATTTCTTATACAGGAATAAATGACGAACACGCAGCAGTAAGAAAAAATGCCGGTGTGTTTGATGTTAGCCACATGGGTGAGTTTATTTTAAAAGGAGAATATGCTCTTGACCTTATTCAGCGTCTCACTTCCAACGATGCATCAAAACTTGCAAACGGAAAAGCACAGTACAGTTGTTTGCCAAACGAAAATGCCGGTATTGTAGATGACCTGCTTGTTTATTGTATTGAGGAGAACAAAGTATATATGCTTGTGGTGAATGCAAGTAACATTGAAAAAGACTGGAATTGGATAAGCAAGCATAATGCAAAAGGCGTGGAGATGCACAACATTTCTGATAAAACATGTTTGCTTGCAATACAAGGTCCGAACGCAACAAAGATCTTGCAGCCATTGACTAAAATGGATATTCTGAATTTAAAATACTACACGTTTGTAAAAGGAACGTTTGCCGGAGTTGATAATGTAGTAATAAGTGCAACCGGCTATACCGGCGCCGGCGGAGTTGAAATTTATTTTGAAGACAAAGAGGGAGCTGCAGATAAAATATGGGATGCCATTTTTGAAATAGGCGGTCCGCAGGGTTTAAAACCGATTGGGCTTGGTGCAAGGGATACACTGAGACTGGAAATGGGTTTTTGTCTTTATGGAAATGATATTGATGATGAAACTTCTCCTTTAGAAGCGGGCCTTGGCTGGATAACAAAATTCACAAAAGAGTTTACTGCAAAAAGCATTTTGGAAAAACAGAAGGCGGAAGGAATAAAAAGAAAGCTCGTAGGATTTGAAATGACCGACAAAGGCATTCCCCGTCATAATTATGAAATAAAAGATTCGTCGGGAAACAAGATCGGGCATGTAACATCAGGAACACAATCACCATCTTTGCAAAAAGCGATTGGTATGGGATATGTAGCGGCGGAAAATGCAGCAATCGGTTCTGATATCTATATTTCAGTAAGGGATAAAATGCTGAAAGCAAAAGTGGTGAAGCTGCCTTTTAGTTAAATTAAAAAATCAAAAACCAAAATTCAAAAAGGCCCGGTTATTGCCATTGTCTTTTGACTTTTTAATTTTTACTTTTGACTTTGCCATGCCAACACTTCATTTAACCTCTTTTATTGCTGCACCGCAGGACAGGGTGTTTGATCTTAACAGGAGCATCAGCCTTCACAAAATTTCAATGGAACATGTAGGTGAGCAAGCCATTGCCGGCACCACTTCAGGATTAGTTAATAAAGATGATACCGTAACATGGAAAGGGAAACATCTTTTTAAAACAAGATTTTTTACATCCAAGATCACTGAGATGAAACCCTTTGAAACATTTACCGACAAAATGATCAAAGGCGATTTCAAGTCTTTTGAACACAAGCATTTTTTTAAATCTGCAGATAACGGCACTATCGTTATCGATATTATTACTTATGAAACTCCTTACGGCTGGATCGGAGAGTTAGTAAATAAATTTTATCTCAATTCTTATCTTGAAAACCTGATCGATCATCGGAATAAAGTAATAAAGCAATATGCAGAAACGGATAAATGGAGAGCATTGCTGAGCAACCGGCGTTGAAATCCTTTGTTATATTTGCCCAATGAATAAGAATAAGCCCACTCTTTATACTTCTCTTTCACCGGCATTATTAAATTTATATGACGTCAGCAACAGCATTGTTGTAATTATTGATGTATTAAGGGCAACTTCTACTATCGCAACAGCATTATACAATGGCGCCAAAGCTGTGATACCGGTTGACAGTGTGAGTCGCTGTATTGAAATAGGAAAACAAATTCATGGCATCACGGCAGGAGAAAGAGATGGAAAAGTGGCAGAAGGTCTTATTCATGGTAACTCTCCATTTGAATATCCAAGAGATTTTATTGAAGGCAAAACGTTAGTGCTTACTACAACAAATGGTACAAGACTTTTGCAAATGGCATTGGATAAAGGAGCAAAAGAAATCATCACCGGTTCATTTCCTAATCTTTCAGCGGTATGTGATCATCTTTCAGAAATAAAACAGAATGTAATCCTTGGTTGTGCTGCATGGAAGGATAAAGTGAATATGGAAGACATGTTGTTTGCCGGCGCAGTTATCTCAAACATTAGAAAACATTTTTCTATCAATTGCGATTCATCACATCTTTCTGAAACGATCTATAAAAAAGCAGAGAAAAATCTTTTTGGCTTCATGAAAAAAAATGATGCATCACATTATCGCCGGCTAATGGGTTTTGGTTTGGAAAAAGATATTCGTTATTGCTTAACAGCCGATGGGGCGAATGTATTACCGATATATGATAATGGAAAACTGATAGTGAAATAGTCAAAGTAATAGTGAGGAATAAATAAGTTGGCTTATGTGTTTTGTTCCTTCCCTTCAGGAGAGGTTAGGTGAGGCATAAAAAATCTATAAAGATACTTCTTTTCATTCTTACTTTTCTTCAATTATAAAATAATTTATTTATCTCTCAATCGCTGGAAAACAGAAATACATTCCTTTATTTTTGCAGATTGCCCAATTGGTATTTTAGATTTACGATCTACGATTTCGGATTTAACCACATCGCATTTCTAAGTCTAAAATCTGAAATCTAAAACCTGAAATCGTCTTGGCCTTACCGCATCTTCTTAAATACGTTTATACCCATGGAACTGACGAAGTGATCCGTCGTGGAAAAAAAATTCATGCGATCGGTTTTGTTGAACTGGTGGAGTATGATAATCTTTTTGCCTCTGCTGTTTTTCGTGTAAAGGATGATAGCTATTCAACTTTTTACAAAGTCTATATTCAAAAAATAAATGATCCGCAGCATGTATCAATGCGCTGCGCCTGTCCTTATAATCTTGGCGATATCTGTCGTCATGAAGCTGCTTCATTATTTCAGCTTCAGGAGATGCTGGATAAAAACCTGCTGAAAGCAGGAGTGTCAAAATATGATCAGCGGCATACGGTTGCCAAGATGAAACATATTGATCTGAAAACATTGCGGCTTCTTTCATCACAAACAACTTACCAGGAAGCGGAACAATATTTACGAACTGATCGTGCAAATATTGAATCCGCAAAAGATGAAACAGTAAAAGCAACAGTTAATCTTGATGGTAAAGCATATAAGGTTATCATCAAAAAAAATGAAGAAAGGAATTTTGATACAAGTTCTGATTATGAAGACCCCGATCATCCATTGAATCTTCCCAAGATGATCGTGTTTTTGCAATTATTAAATACTCATGGCCCGCATTATTTTGACAGCATACGGAACTGGGATAAAGAAAAGAACAAGCTGCTTGAGATGTATGGATATTCATTAACCGATGATCTTAAAGGAAAATTTGAATTTTCTTATAAAGACGGGAAACCTTTTTTACGGGTACTCGATATAGGCATCAAAAGAATAAACACAGCTTCTTCGCCAACGCCAAAACCTGTTGTGGTGCAGGAGGAAGTTTTTACCGAAGCTTTGCCAAAGCCGGAAACATCGGTGATCACACATCGGCTTGGTATGGTCATTAATTTTAATAAAAAGAATTATCCCTATTTCACGATCGATGCAATAAGTGGCGAAGCGGATGAGAGTGCAGATGTGTTTCCCGGCAAAGTTGAAAGACTCGATCTTTCAAAATATGTAGAGACTGAAAATCTTAATGAAGATGACCGGCAACTGTTGAATGCAATAAGAAAATTACAGGAAACAGAGATCAGTAAATATATAAGCCGCAACTCACCATTCTCAGGTATATGGGAAAATATAATTCACCAGGAAGAAGATGACCTGCCTGAAGATACACGAGCCTTAGTAAGAGAATATCTTTTCCCAAAACTGAAAAAGCTTTTTTCAACGATTGCCGGCAAAGGGTTGATATTTCGACTCACAAAAAGCAAAGCATTCCGAACTTCAAATCTCCAACAGGTTAATGTCTCTGCCGAAGAAATAAAACCATCATTTGATATTATAAAAAATAATGGCTCTATTGAAATAAAGGCAAATGTAAAAGCAGGCGGGCTTTTGCTGGAACTGAAAGAGAATGAAGCAGGGACGCCGCTTTTCTATATATACAATCACCAGTTGTTTGTTTGGAAAGATCAACATACAAGCGAAATAGCTGAAGTATTTTTTCCTGACGGTTCAAAGAAAACTTCATTTTCTGACTGGAGCAATGTACTGCAACAACAAGTGCTGCCACTTACAAAAGAATACAAGGTAAATTTTGATAAATCGCTTTTGCAGGAAATAAAAGATGGCAAGCCTGACATAAGTCTTTACCTCGCAGAAAAAGGCGATTATCTTTTATTTCAACCAATATTTTCTTATAAAGGATACGCAACCACTGCAAGGGAAAGAGATGAAGTGGTAGTACCGGCAGGCGATAAAGTTGTTATTGTACATCGCAATCGTCCAGTGGAGCAGGAGTTTGTTGCAAAAATGCAAAACCTGCACAGCAATTTCATTTACCAGGAAGACACACAGGCATTGGCGTTGAAAGGAACAGATGTTTTAAAAAACAACTGGTTCTTTTTATTTGTGGATGCAATGAATGAAATGAAAACGCCGGTGTTTGGCTTTGATGCGTTGAAAAACTTCCGGTTCAATACGGCAAGGCCATCAACAAAAATTTTCATTAACAGCAATACAGACTGGTTTGATGCAAGGATCGATATTGTTTTCGGCGATCAGCAGGTAAGTGTGGCAGAAGTAAAAAGAGCATTGGCAAATAAGCAACAATTCGTTCAGCTGGGTGATGGCACACTTGGTATTCTCCCTGAAGAATGGCTGAAAAAATATTCATTGCTGTTCCGTGTTGGTGAAGGGAAAACAAATCAGCTTAAGCTTAGCCGCTATCACATGAGTGTGATAGATGAATTATATGAGAACAGGGATGAAAATGAATTGGTGTTAAAGCTTGAAGAAAAGTATGAGAACCTGAAAGAGTTCAATACAATAAAAGAAATTGATCTGCCCGAACAATTGCAGGGAGTTCTTCGTCCTTACCAGGTATCGGGTTATCACTGGCTTAATTATTTAAGTGAAGTAAAATGGGGCGGCATTCTTGCAGAT
>Ga0209797_10000332_pt1 | contig 23368 bp, 21 predicted proteins | sample DOMMetBare3Fresh_2_FD_187472 | JGI IMG/M metagenome (GOLD analysis project Ga0209797, IMG submission 187472) | Wetland sediment microbial communities from St. Louis River estuary, USA, under dissolved organic matter induced mercury methylation -... | ecosystem: Environmental > Aquatic >... | reverse complement strand
GCCGATGAAGTAGAGCGCGTCCGGCGCCCGCGTGCCGGTGGGGTAACTCCGCAGCAGCTCGCGCAGGCCCAGCCGCGCGGTACTGGTGCTGCCCCGTCGCAGCTGAGCCAGCGACGCCTCGTACATCTGGTCGGCGGACGCCGAGGCGGCCGCGGCCGGCCTGGCGGTGTCGCCGGGGGACGGCACGGGACCGGCAGCGGGTGCGGTGGTCTCGATCTGCGCACCGCGCGCCTCGAGCTGGGTGCGCAGCTCGCTGAGCCGCTGCTGGCTCTGGCCGGTAAGCTCCTGGAGCTGCACCAGCTGCTGCTGGATATTGTAGAGATCCGAGGCGATGTCGCCCTTCAGCTGGCCCACCGCTTTCCAGCTGGCGGTGAGCGAGTCCATCATCCGCTGCTGCATCTGGATCACCTCACCGAGCTGCGCGGCCCGGGTCGAGTCACGCCGCAGCGTCTCGGCCCGGAGCAGCGCCACCTCACCCTGCACCATCTGGACGTCACTCTTGGAGACGCAGCCCGCCAGGCCCGCCGCGACCGCCAGGGTCGCGGCGAAGCGGGCGGTCAGGCGCCCCTCCATGGAGCTCACTGCGGGGCGACGAGGTTGTCCCCGCCGGCCGTCACCTGGAACTCATCGCGGCGATTCTGTGCCCAGGCGTCCTCGTCATGGCCGGAGCTGAGCGGACGCTCCTCACCGTAGGACACCACCTCCATCCTGGAGGCGTCGATCCCCTTGTTCTCGAGATAGCGCTTCGCCGCGGCGGCGCGCCGGTTGCCGAGGGCGAGGTTGTACTCGTCCGATCCGCGCTCGTCGGCGTGCCCGCTGATCTGAAGCCGGACCTTCGGGTTGGCACCGAGGATGGCCGCCTTCCGATCGAGGATGGTCTGGTCGTTCGGGCGGACCACGGCCATGTCGAAATCGAAGTTGATCATGGCTGCCAGGTCCGCGGCGACCGCCCGGGCGCGTTCCGCCGCTTCGCGGGCCATCCGCTCGCGCTCCATCCGGTCACGTTCGGCGCTGTCGTCCCGCGGAGCGGGTGCCGGCGTCGGGGCGGGGGCAGGCGTGGGCTGGGGCGCGGGCTCCTCGGGCGCGGGCTTCCCGCCGCAACCGGCAGCGAGCCCGACGGTGATCAGGGCCAACAACAGGGAAGTAGTACGCATTAGGACTCCGAGTTCAAGGTTAGGGGGCGACCGCGGTCCGACTCAGGCGGCGGGACCACGCAGGGAGCCGCGCCACGCCCGGTGTCCGGAGCTGGCGCACGCGGCCGGTTTCGACGTCGATGACCCAGAGCTGCCGGCTACCGCTCCGGTCGGAAACGAAGGTGATATGCCGGCCGTCCGGGGCCCAGGTCGGGTCTTCGTTGCGGCCGGACGAGGTGAGCTGCCGGACGCGCCGCCCCGCGACGCTGACGAGGAAGAGTTGCGGGCTTCCGGACACATCGCGATGAAACACGACGTTGGCTCCGTCCGGCGACCACTCGGGGGCGTTCGAGCTTCCGGTGGCGCCGTAGTCGAACGGGGCAAGCAGCTCCTGATCGGTCCCGTCGGCGGCCATGGCGTAGATCTGCGGCGGCCCCGCGCGGGTGGACACGAAGGCGATGCGGCGACCATCTGGTGAAAACGTTGGAGATAAGTTGTCCGCATAGCGTCCCACGGTCAAGCGTTGCGCGCAGCAGCGATCGGCGATGTTCGCGAGGTAGATATCGGTGCCGCTCTCGTCGGACTGGGCGTACGCCAGCAGGCGGCCGTCCGGCGAGAATGCCGGGGTGATCTTGAGGCCGCCGGCAGGGCCGGGCGCCGGCACCGTGGCGCCGGTGGCGAGGCTCTGCACGAGAACCCCCCCACGTCCCGCCCCGAGCAGCGTGAAGGCGAAGCTCTGCCCGTCCGGCGACCAGGTCGGCGAAAGCGCGGTCTGCCCCACCGGGGTGAGCGGCGTGATCCCCTCGCCGTCGCTGTCCATCCGGTAGATCCGCCCCCCCGAGACGAACAGGAGCCGGCTCGCGGCAATCCCCGCGGTACCGGTCGCCCAGCGCGCGACCTCATCCGCCACGAGATGCACCGCGAACCGGTAGCCCGGATCCGACGACGGGGGCAGCGAGAAGCTCTGCTGATTGCGCGTCTGCCCCGCGTTGAGATCGTGCAGCCGCGCCGTCACGCCGCCCGCCGCCTCCACCAGCTCGACCCCGAACTCGGCGCCAAGCGCCTTGTAGATGCCGTAGTTGAGACCGCCGCCACTCTCCAATCCGCCGCGCCCGGCCGCCGGGCCCGTCGGCGCGTCCGCCAACATGATGATCTCGAAGCGGTCGCTGTAGTCGAGATCTCGACGGACGATCGCACGGATCGAGTCGAGCCCCGGTCCGGGGAGCACGACCAGGCCGGGGCGCACGCCGGGCTGGTATTCCACGCCGATCCGCACCCCTTCGGTGACCCGGGTGGTGTCCTGGGCGGCGGCGCGAGTGGAGCGCGTCGAGCTGAACGGCGCCAGAACGGCGAGCGCGATCACGCCGGCGAGCAGTCGATTCATCGCGAAATGGGCTTGAAGTAGAAGCTCACCGGCAGGACGTCGGCGTCCCAGCCGTCGGGGAGCGGGCCGAAGCTCCGCGCGTTGCCGGCGGCCTCGACCGCGCCTTGCGCACCGAGGTCGAAAGCGAAGCTGCCTGAGCGGGTGACGAAGTGGATGTCGCGCACCGTACCGTCCCTGAGAATGAGGAAGCTGATCTCGGCGAAGCTGTTCTGCCGCGCCGACTCGCGGTCCCAGTTCCGGTACACCTGGGTCACGATGTTCCGGAGATACTCCGGAAAGGGGAACTGGAGCCCTGGCGTCTTGATCGTCGCGACGTCGGTGCCCGTGCTCGGCGTCTCGCCGGGGGCGGGGGCCACCGGTGCGCTCGTCTTCGGCGGCGGCTCCCGCCTGGTTTCCGTCGGCGGCGGCTTGGGCGCCGGCGCGGGCGCCGGCTTGACCGGCTTGGGCTTGGGCGGCGGCTTGACCGGCGCCGGTTTCTCCTCCGGTGGCGGCGTCGGCACGGCCTCGCGCGCGAGCCGCTGCTTCGGCGCCGGCGCGGGCGCCGCCACCAGCTCCACCGCGTACACCGGCGGCCCCGCCTTGGCGGGCTTCACCTGAGTGAAGGCGAACGCCGCAGCCGCCACGTGCACCAGCAGGGTCCCGATCAGCCCAACCGTGGTGCCCGGCGGGCGACCACGGTCGGCACGCACGATCACCGTGCCTCTTCCTCCGCGGCCACGAGGCCGACGTTCTGGATGCCGGCACCCCGGATGATGGCGAGCACGCGGACGACCTGGCCGTAGGGCACGCGGGTGTCCGCCTGGAGATACACTCCCGACGGCTTGCGTGTCGCCACCAGGGAGCGGAACGTCACCCGAAAATCGTTGTAGGAAACCGGCGTCTGATCGACGAAGATGCGCCCGTCACGATTGACCGTGACCACCATCCCCTCCTTGGGGGAGAGCGGCCGGGCCTCCGCGCGCGGCAGCTCGACGTCGACGCCGCCCTGCATCATCGGTGCCGTGATCATGAAGATGATCAGCAGCACGAGCATCACGTCGACCAGCGAGGTGACGTTGACGTCCGCCATGAGCGGCAGGTCGCCCCGCTGGCTGCCCAGTCCTCCGCCCAGTCCGGCCGACATCTAGAGCAGCCCCTCCCGGGCCATGGTGCCGATCAGCTCGTTGGCGAACCCCTCCAGCTCGCCGGCGAAGAGGCGGACCCGGTTCACGTACAGGTTGTAGGTGATCACGGCGGGAATGGCCGCGGCGAGGCCGCCGAAGGTGGCAACCAGCGCCTCAGCCACGCCCGGCGCCACCGCGGCCAGGTTGCCCGACCCCTTGGTGGCGATGCCGGTGAACGCGTTGATGATACCGAGCGTGGTGCCGAGCAGGCCGAGGAGGGGGCTCACGGAGCCGATCGTGGCGAGCCAGGGGATGTAGTGGCCGAGCAGGTCCCGCTCCGCCGCGACTTCCTTGCCGAGCACCATCTTGAGCGCCTCGAGCTGGGTCGGCGTGATCGCGCTCCGGTCGGCGCCGCGCTCCTCGCGCAGCGCGCCCGGGCGCAGCTCCGAGTAGAAGGTGATCGCCTCACGGAAGAGCCGGTTGTAGGGCGACGGCGGCTGCTTCATGACGGCGTGGTAGGCGTCCTGCAGCCGCGTCGTACGCTCCATCTCGGCAAAGAACTTGTCGGCCTGGCGGTTGAGCTTCCGGAACTGCCACCACTTGAGCACGATGATGAACCAGGAGACGAGCGAGAAGACGGCGAGGATGACCAGGACGACCTTCGTCTCGGTGCTCGCGGTCAGGACCAGCTCGACCGCGGTGCGCGGCACTGCGCCACCCGCCTGCAGCATCACCTGGCCTCCTTCCGGAACCACTCGACCAACTGGCGAAGACCGTCGTCGAACTTCCACTCGGGCGCCCAGCCGAGGATCGCCTTCGCTTTGCTCGCGTCGAGCGCGCTGCGGAACAGCTCGCCCGGCCGCGGCGGGGCGAACTCGAGCTCCGGCCGCATCCCCATCACCTGACCGACTGACTGGGCGAGGTCGAGCACGTTGCGCTGGATGGACGTGGCGATGTTGAAGGCGGGGGCGTCGAATTCGCCGGTGGCCGGCAGCGTCACGGTCGTGGCCAGGACGTTGGCGCGGGCCACGTCCTTCACGAAGACGTAGTCGCGCGTCTGGCGACCGTCGCCGAACACGGTCAGCTTCTGCCCCGCCAGCAACCGGGAGACGAAGATCGAGACGACGCCGGCCTCGGACTTGGGGTCCTGGCGCGGGCCGAAGACGTTCGCGTAGCGCATGGCGACCCCCTCGAAGCCGCGGAGCGCCCCGAGCGCGCGGAGGTAGTACTCGCCGGCCAGCTTGCTGACGCCGTACGGGCTCACCGGGAGCTTCGGCGCCGTCTCCGGCGTCGGGATGACCTCGGCATCGCCGTACAAGACGCCGCCGCTGCTGGCAAAGACGACGCGCTTCACGCCACCCTCGCCGGCGCCCTCGAGCAGGTTTACGAAGCCGACGACGTTGATGCCCGCATCCACGGCGGGTGAATCGACCGAGAACCGGACGTCAATCTGTGCGGCGTGGTGGTTGAGGGCGTCGAACCGACCGGTGGCCGCCAGGTGGCGCGCCTCGGGCGAGCGAATGTCGGCGCGCACGAGCCGCGCGCCCTTCGGGACGTTGTACTCGTGCCCGCGGGAGAGATCGTCGAGCACGACGACCTCCCACCCATCCTTGAGGTATGCCTCCGCGATGTGGGAGCCGATGAACCCCGCCCCACCCGTCACCAAGACCCGCCCACTCATGCGTCGCGTCTCGCCATGATCTCTCCCACCGGGGAATGTCTAAGGAACGGAACCGTCGCCCCGCAATATAGATACGTGCGGCAGGGAAGGAACCGGGAAAGCGACGCGGCGCCGGGGAGCCCCCCCGACGCCGCGTCATCGCCCCTCTCCCGGAGGTCAGGACGGGAGCTTGGCGATCTGCCGTGCGTCGGTACCCGGCGGGATGTCGGGCGAGAGGATGTTGAGGAGGCGGGCCGTGGCGGTGTGGTCGCGCACGTGCACCACTTGCAGCGTGGCCATTACGTCGTTGATCAGCTGACGCCCGTCAGGGAGGCGCTCGGCGCGGCGGCGGATCTCGAAGAGATCGCCGGGCGCGACCCCGTCCTGGCGGCCCTTGTCGAGAAAGACCACCATCTGCGGCGCCTTGAGATCCTGACGGCCGCTGCCGCCGAGGAAAGTGGCGCGGACGCCCTCGGTGACCGGCACCGCATGGGCCTCACCCGGCGGGGTGAACTTCTCCGCCGGGAGCACGCGCTGCCCGTTACGGATTGGACCGTAGGTGGCGACGATGCTCGCGACGTAGCGGCCCTGTACGGTGTCCACGACGCGCGCGAGGCCGGTCGGCACGACGATCTCGCCGTGCGAGTCGAGCTCGGGCCCGAGCAGCAGGACGAGCAGCGTGTCACCGATTTGATAGGTGGCGCCGCGGGGCGCCTCGACCGCGATCGTCGAGTAGGGCAAGGCACTCGCGTTGGCGCTCATGGCGCGAATCTGCTGCGGCATCGTCGGGCCAAGCACCTTGCCGAAGGGCAGGTCCTGGTTCTCGGTGAGGAAGCCCGACGAGTAGAACTCGCTCCGCCGGAGCGCACGGTACGTCTGGTGGGAGTAGGCCTTCAGGCTCTCCTGCAGCATGTGGCTGCGCCGCGGACCGAACAGCCCCGGCTCCTCGTCGCCCGGCTCGTTGGCCGAGACGGCGGTGAGCTGGGCCAATGTCTGCTGCGGCGCGCCCTGATAGTCATCGGCCGGCGGGGCCGCGGGGGCCGCGGGGGCCGCGGGCGCAGCAGGGTTGGCCGGGGCGTCAGCGACCGAGGCCGTCGGCTCCGTCGTGTCAGTGACGGAGGCCAGCGGCTCCGGCGTGTCGGTGGTCGGCACCGCCGGGACGCTGTCCGCGCCGGCCAGGCGGAGCACCTCGCCGGGGTAGATCCAGTGCGGGTCCTCGACGACGCTCGTGTTCATCCGATAGATGTCGGACCAGAGGAACGGATCGCCGCGGTACTGCTTGGCGAGATCCCACAGCGTATCGCCCTCGCGGACCGTGTGGCTCTGCGGCGCGCCCGCCTGCGCGAGCGCCAGACCCGGCGTCAGGGTCAGGGCCAGCAGGCCTACCCACTTCCAGTGGAACGTACGCGGCATCGGGGTCTCCCAGCGACATCGGTGTCAGATATGGAGATAGGGAACGGCGAACCGGAAGCGGTTCAGGGGCGGAAGAGGCAAATTCAACGCCAGTGGTTGGGGGGCGGTGTCTACCACCGTAAGCCATTCTTTGACTTGAGTTTGGCGTACTGACCGGTGGCCTCGGCGGGCCCGGTGACAGCGCCGGGCTCTGGCGAATGGCGGGGGGTCGGGAGATATCCGGTGCCTGGCAGACCGGGGGACTCGGCGAGCCGGTCTCGATCGGGCAACGAACAGCCGGTGAGATCGCCGCGATCCCACCGGCATCGTTGCCCCCGAGGACCCGCAGCCGCGATTCAGAACGGCAGGTCGTCGTCCTCGGCGTCGAGCGCCTCCGGAAAGTCCTCGAACGACTCCTTGCCCTTCGGTGCGGCCGCCGCGGCGCCCACCTTGCTGGGCGCGGTATACGACGACTCGGCGCCCTCGCTCCGCCCGGAGAGCAGAATCAGCTCACGCGCGGTGATCTCAGTAGTGTACCGCGTCTGGCCCTCGCGGTCCTGCCACGAGCGGTACTCGATGCTCCCCTCGATGTACACCTTGTCGCCCTTCTTGCAGTACTTCTCGGCGATGTCCGCGAGGTTCGAGCCCTTGTTGTTCCACAGGATGACGCGGTGCCATTCGGTCTTTTCCTGCTTCTCGCCACTCTGGTTCTTCCACTGCCGACTCGTCGCGACCGAGAGCGTCGCCACGCGGGAGCCGTTGGCGGTGCTGCGGACCTCCGGATCCGCCCCGAGGTTCCCGATCAGGATGACTTTGTTCAGACTCCGGCTCACATGCACCTCCAGGGTTCTAGCGTGGGGCCACCGGTGTGGACCCGATGAGAATGTAGATCTCGCAAGTTCTTCCGTCAACCAAAGTTACGCTGTGGACAGCAGAATCACGCGCGCTGCGGCATCTCGAGCCGGAGGACCAGCGCATCCTCGCGGGGGTTCCGATAGTAGGCTGCCCGCTGGCCGACAGGACGGAAGCCGTAGGCCACATAGAGTGCCTGCGCCGAGACGTTCGACTCGCGGACTTCGAGCAAGACCTCGTCCACCTTCCGCCGCCGGAACGCCGCCAGCCCCGCCTCGAGCAGCGCGCCGCCGATCCTCCGGCGGCGGAACTCGGGGGCCACCGCCAGGTTGAGCACTTCACCGGTGCCGGCCATCTCGCGCCCGATCAGGTAGCCCACGATCCCCCGCCCGGTCTCGGCGACCAGGCCGAACGTCCAGGGGGACGTGAGCGTCTCGCGGAAGCTCGCCTCGCTCCATGGATCGCTGAAGGCGCGGCGCTCGATGGCCACGAGCCCCGGGGCGTCAGCGGGGACTGCCGATCGAATCCGGTAGGGGGCGTCCATGCGCCGTCTCCCAGCGTGCCTGCGCCTCGGCCGGCCGACCGTAGACCGGCTCCCAACCCTGCACCGCATCGATCCGTGCCGCGCCGCCGGGCCGGCCGACGAGGCCCAGCAGTTCGCGCGCACGCGGCGCACCCTCGGGCGGCGCGATGAGCGCCGAGCCCGCCCACCGCTCGAGCGCGAGCACGATCTGCTCGGGCGCCTCGCCCACGAGGATGTCGGGACGGAGCGCACCGGTCACGAGCCGATCGGGTCGGTGTACCGACGGCGCGAGGAGGCAGTGCACGGCGCCGCCCTCGAATCGGTACGCCGCCGCGTAGAGCTCGCCCCGGAGCGCGTTGGCGACCGCCAGCACCGTGGCCCCCGGACGGGCCACGCCGCTCGCGCGAACCATGAGCGACGGCGCCGTCCAGAGCGGAAGCCCTCGCGTCTGCACCAGCGCCTTGGCCACCGACGCGCCGACCCGAAGGCCGGTGAAGCTTCCGGGGCCGTCGCTCAGCACCAGCGCGGTGACGTCGTCGAGCGTGGCGCCCGCCTCGCGCAGGAGGCCGGCGATCATCGGCAGCAGCTCGGCGGCGTGCCGGCGGGCGCCGGTGAGGTCACGTTCCACCGCCGCCGCGGCGCTGGCTCCCAGCGCGACCGACGCGCGGTCGGTGGCCGTCTCGATCGCCAGCCGCATCAGAGCGCCTCGAGCCCGCGCCGGGCGGGGTCGGCCAGGTGATGGAGCCGGAAGCGCCGGTCCGGCGCGGGGAGCCAGGCGCCCGCCTGTTCGGGCCACTCGACCAGGATGGCGTCGCCTTCGGCCACCAACCCTTCCCAGTCGAGGTCCGCCGCCTCGTCGGCCGACCGCAGGCGGAAGCAGTCCAGATGAAACACCGGCCCGCGGCGGCCGTGGTAGCGATGCACCAGCGCGTAGGTCGGGCTGGTGGCCGCGCCGGTGACGCCGAGCCCCCGGACGATCGCCTGGATGAAGGTCGTCTTGCCGGCGCCGAGGTCGCCCTCGAAGGAGAGCAGCGCTCTCGGCGGAAGCGCTCGCCCGATGGCCTCGCCCTCTGCCTCGAGCTCGGCCCGCGTGAGTGCCCGGATCACGCGTGACGGCGCAGCTTGGGCGGGGCACCCCGCCGGACGTCGGGGGCGGCCATCGCCTTGAGGTCGTTGAGCTGGTCGCGCAGCAGAGCGGCGACCTCGAACTCGAGGTTGGCGGCCGCCTCTCGCATCTGCCGCTCGAGGGCCTGGATCAACGCCGCGCGCCGGGCCGGATCGCGCAGGTCTCCCTTCTCCTGCCCGGCGAGGCGGGGCTCGGGCTTCTCGGTCCGCGCGTCGGCCACATGGGTCGCGAGCCGCACCTCCTCCATCGACTTGACGATGGACCGCGGCGTGATGCCATGCTCGGCGTTGAAACGCTGCTGGATCTCCCGCCGGCGGGTCATCTCCGCGAGCGCGCGCTGCATGGACCCGGTGATGCGGTCGGCGTACATGATGGCGCGCCCGTTCACGTGGCGCGCCGCGCGGCCGATGGTCTGCACCAGCGAGCGGTCGCTCCGGAGGAAGCCTTCCTGGTCGGCGTCGAGGATGGCGACCAGCGACACCTCGGGCAGATCCAGCCCCTCGCGCAGCAGGTTGATGCCGACCAGCACGTCGAAGTCGCCGAGCCGGAGCCCCCGCAGGATCTCCATTCGCTCGATGGTATCGATGTCGGAGTGGAGGTACCGGACCCGCACGCCGGTCTGCTGCAGGTAGTCGGTGAGGTCCTCGGCCATGCGCTTGGTGAGCGTGGTGACCAGCACGCGCTCGCGTCGCGCCTCGCGGACACGGATCTCGTTGAGCAGGTCGTCCACCTGCCCGCGAACCGGGCGGATATCCACTTCCGGGTCCACCAGGCCGGTCGGGCGGATGATCTGCTCGACGATCGCGCCCCCCGACAACTGGAGCTCGAAGTCGCCCGGCGTGGCGGAGACGTTGATCATCTGCGGCACCAGCGACATGAACTCGTCGAACTGAAGCGGCCGGTTGTCGAGGGCCGACGGCAGCCGGAAGCCGTACTCGACGAGCGTGAGCTTGCGAGCGCGGTCGCCGTTGAACATGCCGCCGATCTGGGGGATCGTGACGTGCGACTCGTCCACCACGACGAGGAGGTCGGGCGGGAAGTAGTCGAACAGGCAGGCGGGGCGCTCCCCCTCGCGCCGACCGCTCAGGTGGCGCGAGTAGTTCTCGATGCCGGCGCAGGTGCCGACCTCGAGCAGCATCTCGACGTCGAAGTTGGTTCGCGACTCGAGCCGCTGCGCCTCGAGCAGCTTTCCCGCCGCCTTCAGCTCCGCCAGCCGCTCCGCCAGCTCCGAGCGGATCAGCGACACCGCGCGCTCGATCTTGGCCCGCTCGGTAACGAAGTGCTTGGCCGGGTAGATGGCGCACTGCTCGAGCTGCGCGATGGTGTCTCCAGTGAGCGGATTGATCTTGCTGATCCGCTCCACCTCGTCGCCCCACAGCTCGATGCGGATGGCCTGCTCGGCGTAGGCGGGGAAGATCTCGATCGAGTCGCCGCGGACCCGGAAGCTGCCCTGCTCGAAGGCCACGTCGTTCCGCGCGTACTGGATGCGGACCAGGTCGCTCAGGATGCCGTCGCGCCCGCGCTGCTCGCCACGGCGGACGGTGACCATGAGCTTGCGGTACTCGATCGGGTCGCCGAGGCCGTAGATGGCGCTCACCGTGGCGACGATCACGACGTCCTCGCGCTCCATCAGGCTGGACGTGGCGCGGAGCCGCAGGCTCTCGATGTCCTGGTTGATCGACGCGTCCTTCTCGATGTAGACGTCGGTGGCCGGGACGTACGCCTCGGGCTGGTAGTAGTCGTAGTACGAAACGAAGTACTCGACGGCGTTCCGGGGCAGGAACTGGCGGAGCTCGCCGTAGAGCTGCGCCGCCAGCGTCTTGTTGTGCGAGAGGACCAGGGTCGGCTTGCCATACGCGGCGATGGTGTGGGCCAGGGTCATCGTCTTGCCCGACCCGGTGACGCCGAGGAGGGTCTGGTACCGCTCGCCGCGGCGGAGGCCCTCGGTCAGCTCGCGGATCGCCTTCGGCTGATCTCCCGCGGGCTGGAACGGCGCCATGACCTCGAATCTGGGGCTTCCCATGCGGGGAAATATAGCCCGTGGGGAAGACTTCCTCATTATGTTTTGACAGGAACTCCCCTCGGAAGACGCGAGGTTGGCCGGAACGGAGACCCTTCCCGGGATCGCGCAGGAGGAGACGGATGGCGACGGCGGTGCTTCCACTGATCATCCAGGGCGGGATGGGCATCGGCGTGTCCGACTGGCGGCTGGCCCGCGCCGTCTCGCTGCACGGGCAGCTGGGCGTGGTCTCGGGCACGAGCCTGGACGCGGTGCTGGTCCGTCGCCTCCAGGATGGCGACGAAGGCGGCCACATGCTGCGGGGGATGGAACGGTTCCCCCTGCCCGGGGTCGCCGACGCTGTCCTGCACCGCTACCACCTCCCTGGCGGGCGCCCGCCCGATACCTCCTACAAATCGATCCCGGTCTGGAAGCAGACGGTGAGCCGCGCGCGCACCCAGCTCACCATGCTCGCGACCTTCGTGGAGGTGCATCTCGCCAAGGAGGGCCACGAGGGACCGGTGGGGATCAACCTCCTGACCAAGATCCAGATCCCCAACCTCGCCGCGCTCTACGGCGCCCTGCTGGCCGGAGTGGACTATGTGCTGATGGGCGCCGGCATCCCCAGGGAGATCCCGGAGGTGCTCGACCTCCTGAGCGAGCACCGGCCGGCCGCGCTGAAGCTGGAGGTGGACGGGCTTCCGCCAGGGCGCTCGGAGCAGCTCTCCTTCGATCCCCGAGCACACTGGGAGGGGTCGCCGCCGCCGCTCCGGCGCCCGCTGTTCCTGCCGATCATCGCGAGCAATTCGCTGGCAACGGTCCTGGCCAGAAAGGCGAGCGGGCGGGTGGACGGGTTCGTGGTCGAGGGGCCGACAGCCGGGGGCCACAATGCGCCGCCCCGAGGGGAGCCGCGATTCAACGAGCGGGGCGAACCGATCTACGGCGAGCGCGACGAGGTGGATCTCGCCAAGCTGCGGGAGCTGGGCCTGCCATTCTGGGTGGCGGGCGGAGCAGGGTCTCCCGAACGGCTGGCGGAGGCGCTCCGTGCCGGCGCCGCGGGGGTGCAGGTGGGAACCCTGTTCGCCTTCTGCGATGAGTCGGGCATTGCCCCGGCGTACAAGGAGGCAGTGCTCCGGTACGCGGCACGGGGTGAGATCGACGTGGTGACGGACGCGCACGCCTCGCCGACCGGCTACCCGTTCAAGGCGGTGCACTGGCCTGGAGAGCCGTCCGGCGCTCGTCCCCGCACACGGCGCTGCGATCTCGGGTACCTGCGAACCGCGTATGTGCAGCCGGACGGTCGGATCGGCTACCGCTGTTCGGCCGAGCCGGAGGAGGACTACGTGCGGAAGGGCGGCCGGCCCGAGGACACCGAGGGGCGGCGGTGCCTCTGCAACGCCCTGCTGGCCAACATCGGCCTAGGCCAGCTTCGGGAGGACGGGCGGGAGGAGCCGCCGCTGCTCACCAGCGGCGACGATCTCCGGACGATCGCGACCTTCCTGGCCGGCCGCACGTCCTACTCCGCCAAGGACGTGCTGGACTATCTCCTGGCGGGCTCGAGCGCTTCCCCAGACTTGGCGGGCTAGCTCGTCAGGGCCGCGCAGAACTCCGAGAACACCCCGACGTAGTGGTCGATGTCCGCGTCGGTATGCTGGACCGACAGGGTCCACTGCTCCTCGTCCCCGGGCGTCATGAAGATGCCGCGGTTGAGCAGCCAGGGGTACGACGCCGCGAACAGCTCGGGCTTGGTCTCCAGGAAATCCCGGTAGTCCTTCATCGGCGTGGGCCGGTACGAGACGCAGCCCTTGGCGCCAAGGTCCACGGTGTGCGCGGGGATCCGGTGCCGATCGATGGCGGCCTGGCATCCCTGCGCTAGGCGTGTGCCGATCCGGGCGAAGTGCCGGTAGGCGTCGGGCGTCAGCACCTCCTTCAGGGTCACCAACCCGACGTGGGAGACGAGCGGATTGCCGTTGTAGGTGCCCATCTGCGAGACGCCCTGCTCGATCAGCCGCATCAGGTCTTCCCGGCCGCCGAACGCCGCGGCGGGAAGGCCGCCCGAGATCGCCTTGGCGAGGCAGACGAGATCCGGCTGCACGCCGAACCGCTCGGTCGCACCGCCGGCAGCGATGGTGAAGCCGGTCTTGATCTCGTCGAAGATGAACACGACGCCGTGCTTGGTGCACAGCTCCCGCACCCGCTGCAGGTACCCAGGCTGCGGCACCACGATCCCGATGTTCATCATGGCGGGCTCCATGATGAGGCAGGCGATCTCGTGGCCCCGCTCCTGGAACACGCGCTCCAGGTGGTCGGCGTCGTTGAACGGCACGACCTGGATGTACTTCGAGGCGTCCTTCACCATCCCCTTGGACACCGGGGCGCTGCCCGGCCGGTCCCGGCCGCCCATGAGGTCGGCGTTGGGAACGATCGAGAACATCACGGCGTCGTGGTGACCGTGGTAGGACCCCTCGATCTTGCAGACCACGTCCCGTCCGGTGGCCGCGCGGGCCACCCGGATGGCGTCCATGGTGGCCTCGGTGCCCGAGTTGGCGAACCGGAGCATCTGCAGGCCGAAGCGTCGGCAGATCTCCTCGCCGAACGCAACGCCAGATTCCGTGGTCGCGGCGAAGTGAGTGCCGTTGCTCGCCGCCTCAGTGATGGCCTCGACGATCCTGGGGTGGGCGTGGCCCACCACCATGGCGCCGAAGCCGCAGTGGAAGTCGAGATACTCGGTGCCGTCCTGGTCCCAGATGTGGCTGCCCCGGCCGCGGGTGACGTAGATCGGGTAGGGCTGCATCTTCTGGAACGACGACACGACGCCGAAGGGCAGCGTGCGGACGGCCCGCTGGTAGAGCTGGGCCGATCGGGGTGAGCGGGCGAGCAAGCGGGCCATCTCCGCCTGGCCGATCTCCTGGGCCCGGCTGAGCAGCCGATCGCTCACCGACCGCTCGCCGACGGCGAGGGTGGTGGTCATGGGTTCACGTCCTGTCTGGTCGAGGAGTCGGGGATGCTATCGCCTCGGAGGGGTCACTCGATGTCTTCCGACTGGATGTTGCCGCGCCGGAAGGCAGTTGTCAACTCCCCCGGCCGGGTGCACATTCAGCGTGAATGCCTACCCCTGACGCCTCCGCCACCGACATCACGCCGACCGCAGGGTCGCCCAGCCGCACGGGAGCCCGCGATCCGGTCATCACGCTCGAGCACGTGGTCAAGCGCTTCGGCAGCTATGTCGCCGTGCAGGACGCCAACTTCGCCATCGAGCGCGGCGAATTCTTTTCCCTGCTCGGCCCGTCGGGCTGCGGCAAGACGACGACGCTGCGCATGATTGCCGGCTTCGAGCTGCCGACGTCGGGTCGGATCCTGCTCGAGGGCAAGGACGTCTCCCAGGTCCCGCCGTACCGCCGCAACGTGAACACCGTCTTCCAGCACTACGCGCTGTTCCCCCACATGACCGTGGCCGACAACGTCGCGTTCGGGCCCCGGAGCCAGAAGGTGGGGCAGCAGGAGACGGCGCGCCGGGTGGAGGCGCTGCTGTCGGTCGTCCGGCTCACGCAGTACGCCGACCGGAAGCCGGCCCAGCTCTCCGGCGGGCAGCAGCAGCGCGTGGCGCTGGCCCGGGCCCTGGCCAACTACCCGAGCGCCCTTCTGCTGGACGAGCCGCTCGGCGCGCTGGACCTCAAGCTCCGCCAGGCGATGCAGATCGAGCTCAAGCGGATCCAGCGCGAAATCGGCATCACGTTCATCTACGTGACCCACGATCAGGAAGAGGCCTTGACGATGTCGGACCGGATCGCGGTCATGAACGAGGGCCGCGTGGAGCAGATCGGCACGCCGCAGGAGATCTACCATTCCCCGTCCTCGGTGTTCGTCGCCAACTTCATCGGCGTGGCCAACCTGGTACCGGTCATCGTGCAACACGTGAATGGCGGCGATGCGACGGTGCTGGTCGCAGGCAGCCATCGCGTCCGGGTGCCGACGGGCACTCAGCGCCTGCGGCCCGGCAGCGCGGCCACGGTGATGGTCCGGCCCGAGCGGCTGCGGCTCACCGAGACCGCGCCACTCGATGGGACCGGCGTCCCGGTGACCCTCCAGCACGCGGTGTTCCAGGGACCGGTGGTGCGCTGCAGCCTGCGCGCGGCGGACGGGACCGAGATCGTGGCGCATGTCGGCCCGGAACAGCCCCTCCCTCCCCTCAAACCGGGGCTCGGTCTCTGGGTGGGGTGGGACCTCCAGGCCGCCCGGCTGCTCCCGCCGGCCGAGGGCGCGGCCGAGGTGGGGCTGGACGCCGAGGCGGACCTGCGGCACACCTATGAGCGGGCGACGATGCCCCGCCCCTGACCGGCAGCACGGCAACCCTTCACCCGTCATCCTGCAGGAGTCTTCCGATGAGCCGACGAGAGTCCGACAGCCGAGACGAAGAGCTGCACGCATTGATCAGCCAGGCCATCAGCCGCCGAGGCTTCATCCGACGGTCGGCGCTGGGCGCGGGCGGGCTGGTCCTGGGCAACAGCCTGCTGGCCGCCTGCGGCGGCGGCAAGGAGGGCGCACCGGCGGCCGGCGCCGATTCCGCGGCCGCGGCCGGCGGCGCGGGCAAGACGCTCCGGATTTCCAACTGGCCCCTCTACATCGACAAGCAGACGGTGGCGGACTTCGAGAAGGCCACCGGCATCAAGACCGAGTACACCGAGGACATCAACGACAACGCCGAGTTCTTCGCCAAGATCGACGAGCCGCTCAAGCGGAATCAGAGCATCGACCGCGAGATCGTCGTGCTCACCGACTGGATGGCGGGCCGCATGATTCAGCTCGGCTACGTCGCGCCGCTGGACGACAGCAAGTTCCCCAACAAGGCGAATCTGGTCGACAACGTGAAGGACGTGAGCTTCGATCCGGGCCGGAAGTACAGCGTGCCGTGGCTCTCCGGCATGACGGCGATCGGCTACAACCCCAAGAAGACCGGCCGCGAGCTGACGAGCATCAACGACATCTTCGACCCCAAGTTCAAGGGCCAGGTCACGATGCTCACCGAAATGCGGGACACGATCGGGCTGGTGATGCTGGGTATGGGCAAGGACCCGTCCAACGCCACCAAGGCCGACGTCCAGGCGGCCGCGGCGAAGATCAAGAAGGCACGGCAGAGCGGGCAGATCCGCAAGTTCACGGGCAACGATTACGCCGAGGACCTCGCGGCCGGGAACATCGCGGTGGCGTTCGCCTGGTCGGGCGACATCCAGGGGTTGGCCGCCGACAACCCGGATCTCCGGTGGATCGCGCCCAAGGAGGGTGCGATGCTCTTCTCGGACAACATGATGATCCCGAAGACCTCCGACCGGCAGGATCTGGCGATGGCGTGGATCAACTACGTGTACGACCCGGCCCATTCCGCCCAGATCGTGGCCGGCGCGCCCTACCTCTCGGCCGTCAAGGGCGCCGGCGCGGAGCTGGAGAAGATCGCGCCCGACCTGGCCAAGAGCCCGCTGGTGAACCCGCCCGATGACCTCCGCGCCAGGCTCCACGTGTTCAAGGCGCTGACGGAGGCGGAGGACACCGAGTACAACCGCATCTTCCAGGACGCCATCGGCGCGTAGAGGCCACATGGCGGGGACGGCTTCCGGGGGGTCGAGGCGCAGCCGCCTCGCCCCCTACCTGCTGGTGGCGCCGGGCATCCTCTGGCTGCTCGTGTTCTTCGTCGCGCCGATCATCACCCTGGCCCAGACATCGGTCGCCGGCACCGAGGGCCCGTGGTGGGACGCGTACCGGCGCGCGCTGAGCAACTACGGCGTTCACTTCTTCCGCTCGGGCCGGTACGCGCTGTCCGCCACGCTGCTGGCGCTGGCGCTGGGGTACCCGCTCGCGTACTTCATCGCCTTCCGGGCGGGGAAGCTCAAGAACGTCCTGCTCGGCCTGGTGGTGCTGCCGTTCTTCACCACGTTCCTGGTCCGCACCTTCGCCTGGAAGACGATCCTCAACGACGGCGGGCCGGCCGTCTGGCTGCTGCAGCAGCTCCACCTGCTCGGCGAGGGGGGCCGCCTGCTCGACACCACGATCGCCGTGGTGGGCGGCCTGACCTACAACTTCCTGCCGTTCATGATCCTGCCGATCTACGTGAGCCTCGAGAAGATCGACCGCCGGCTGGTCGAGGCCGCGGAGGATCTGTACTCCACGCCGGTCGGCGCCTTCCGCAAGGTGGTGCTGCCGCTCTCGCTGCCCGGCGTGTTCGCGGGCAGCCTCCTGACCTTCATCCCGGCGGCGGGGGACTTCATCAACGCCCAGCTGCTCGGCAGCCCGAACCAGCAGATGATCGGCACGGTCATCCAGAATCAGTTCCTGGAGGTGCGCGACTATCCGCTGGCGGCGTCGCTCTCGTTCGTGCTGATGGCGGTCATCACGCTCGGCGTGCTGGCCTACGCCCGCGTGCTCGGCACCGAGGAGCTGGCCTGATGCGGCGCCTCGGCCGCTGGCTGATGGATGGGGTCGCCTGGCTGGTGCTGGCATACCTCTTTCTTCCGATCTTCGTGATCGTGCTCTACAGCTTCAACAAGCCGGCGGGCAAGTTCAACTTCGTCTGGAAGTCGTTCTCGTTCGAGGCGTGGCGCAATCCGTTCGCGTACGCGCCGCTGGTCGAGTCGATGAAGCTGAGCCTGCGCGTCGCGGCGCTCTCGACCCTGGTAGCGACGGTGTTCGGGACGCTCATCGCCCTGGCGCTCACCCGCTACCGCTTCCGCGGCAGCTCGGCCGTCAGCCTGCTGCTGGTCCTGCCGCTCACGACGCCCGAGGTCGTGCTCGGCTCCTCGCTGCTCTCGCTGTTCCTCGACCTGAACACGCGGACGGGCTTCAACACGATCGTCATCGCCCACATCATGTTCTCGGTGAGCTACGTCGCGCTCACGGTGCGAGCGCGGATTCGAGGGTTCGACTGGACCCTGGAGGAGGCGGCGATGGACCTCGGCGCGCCGCCGTTCCGGGTGTTCTTCAAGGTGACGCTGCCGATCATCGCCCCGGGCATCGTGGCGGCGGCGATGCTCGCCTTCGCCCTGTCGCTCGACGATTTCATCATCACCCTCTTCAACGCGGGCAACCGCGTCACCTACCCGCTGTACGTCTACGGCGCCCGCCGCGCGGCGTTCCCGCCGCAGATCAACGTCCTCGCCACCGCCATCCTGCTGGCGAGCCTGCTGGCGCTCGGCGCCACGGTGCTGTGGCAGCAGCGCACGCTTCGCCAGCGGGGGATGGGCGTGACGCCGCTGGGGTGAGCACCGAGCGACTGCCAGACGAAGAACCAGGAGTCATCCTGAACGAAGTGAAGGAGGCATGACCAGAGGCATGCCCCCTTCGCTTCGCTCAGGGTGACGACGAGCGACTCGAATGACGCCTCAGATCCCAGACTCGATCGAGCAAGCTTGCTTCTGGCTCGCCCAGCGCGCGCCCCGGGGTCACACCCCGCTCGCCGGCGCGCGCGAGGCCGACGTCGCCGTCGTGGGCGCCGGTCTGACCGGGCTCTGGACCGCGCTCTTCCTCAAGGAGCTCGATCCGGCGCTCGAGGTCGCGGTCGTCGAACAGGGCCTCGCGGCGCACGGCGCGAGCGGGCGGAACGCCGGGATGCTCTCTGAGACCGTGGACCACGGGCACGGGCTGGCCATCGAGCATTTCGGCGAGGCCGAGGCCCGCCGGCTGGCGCGCCTGGGCGAGACCAACGTCGCGGAGATGACGGGCTTCCTCGCCGAGCGCGATATCCGCTGCGACTACGAGCCCACCGGCCGGCTCATGGTCGCGCTCACGCCGGCGCAGGTCGAGGAGGCGCGCCGGACGGTGGCGACGGCGGAGAGGCTCGGCCTCGCTTCGTTCCACCTGCTGGATCGGGAGGCGATACAGACCGAGGTCCACTCGCCGCTCTACCTGGGGGGAGTGCGGGTGGCCGGCGGCGGGATCCTGGATCCGGTGAAGCTGGTGGACGGACTGCGCGGCGAGGCGGAGCGGCTGGGGGTCCGGGTGTTCGAGCGGAGCCGGGTGGCGGGAGTCGAGCGTGCCGGCGCCGGGGCGCGGGTGCGGGGAGACGGCGGCCAGGTGGTGGCACGGCGGGTCGTGCTGGCGACGAGCGCGTACACCCATCACCTGCTGCCGGGCATCACCCGGCGCTTCATTCCGCTCTACGATTACATCCTGGTGAGCGATCCGCTGACTCCGGGCCAGAAAGAGGCAATCGGTTGGCGCCGCCGCCAGGGGATCACCGACGGCCGGACGTTCTTCAACTACTACCGGCTCACCGCCGACGACCGGGTCCTCTGGGGCACGAGCGAGGCGACGTACTACCGGGGAAACCGGGTGGATCCATCCTGCGACCATTCGCCGGCGCACTACACGGCGCTGCGCGAGAGCTTCCGCCGACACTTCCCCGCGCTGGCGGGCCTCGAGTTCCCCTACGCGTGGGGCGGTGCGATCTGCTCGACCACCCGGCTGACGCCGTTCTTCGGCCGCGCGCTCGGTGGCAGGGTCTGCTACGGGCTCGGCTACACGGGGCACGGGCTGGGGACGACGCGGCTGGCGGGCCGCATTCTCGCCCACATGGCGCTCGACCGGCCGAGCGAGCTGTTCGAGCTGTCGCTGTTTCGGAAGCAGCCGTTTCCCTACCCGCCGGAGCCGCTTCGCTCGTGGTCGGTGGCGGCGGTCACGCGGGCGCTGCGGAAGGTGGACGAGGGGAAGCCGCCGAGCCTGATGCTGCGGGTACTGGAGCGGATGGGGATCGGGTTCTCGAGCTAGGGGACGGGAGTCCGGAAGGGGATCGAGTCACGCTGAGCAACGCGAAGGGGGCATGCGTCTGGGCATGCCCCCTTCACGTCGTTCAGGGTGACTCCGAGGTCGGTCCGAGCCCCCTACCCCTCCACTCGCCGCAGCGCGGCGTCCAGCACCTCGAGCGTGAAGTCCACGTCGGCCGCGGTGATGCACATCGGCGGCTTGATCCGGAGCGTGTTGCCGAACAGCCCGCCCTTCCCGATCAGCACGCCCATCTCCCGCATCGCCTCCCACACGGCCAGCGTCTCCTCGGTCGCGGGCTCCTTGGTCGTCCGGTCCTTCACCAGCTCGGCGCCGAGCATGAGTCCCATCCCGCGCACGTCACCGATCAGCCGGTGGCGCGTCTGGAGCTCCTGGAGTCCGGCCTTGAGCCGCCCGCCGACGACGCGGGCGTTCTGCTGCAGGCCGTCCTCCTCGATGATGTCGAGCACCGCGAGTCCGGCCGCCATCGAGACCGGGTTGCCGCCGAAGGTGTTGAAGTGGATCCGCTGGGTGAGCGACTCGGCGATCTCGCGCCGGGTGGTGACGGCGGCGAGCGGCCAGCCGTTCCCGATGCCCTTGGCCATGGTGACGATGTCGGGTACCACGCCCGAGTTCTGGAAGCCCCAGTAGTGGGCCCCGGTGCGGCCGAAGCCGGTCTGCACCTCGTCCGCGATGCAGAGTCCGCCATGCTCGCGCGCGATCGCGTACGCCTCCCGCAGGTAGTTCGGCGCCCCCTGGGTGGCGCCGCCCACGCCTTGGATCGGCTCGGCGATGAACGCGGCGATCTTCCCCGGCGTCGAGTACCGGATCACGTCGCGGATGTCTTCCGCGCTCTTTCGCGCGATCTCCTCCGGCGTGCCGGTAAAGGGGCTCCGGTAGGGGTCGGGGCTGATAGCGTGGTGGATGCCGAGGTTGGGCTGCTGGGGGAACTTCCAGGTGTGGAGCGAGGTGAGCGCCATCGTGGACGGCGAGCCGCCGTGGTAGCCGTTACGCACGGCGATCACGTCGTTGTTTCCCGTGTAGGCGCGCGCCATGAGCACCGCCAGGTCGTTCGCCTCGCTCCCGCTGTTCACGAAGTACGTCACGTCGAGGCCCGACGGCATCTTCGCGGCCAGGCGCTTGGCGAACAGCGGGAAGTTGGGGTGCAGGTAGATCGTGGTCGTGTGCTGGATGGCGTCGAGCTGCGCCTTGATGCGCTCGACGAATTTCGGATGCGAGTGGCCGCACGAGACGGTGACGATGCCCGCGAACATGTCGAGGTAGCGGCGCCCGGTCTCGTCGTAGAGGTACTGCATGAACCCCTCGACCAGCATCAGCGGCTCGCGGTAGTACAGGAACGTGCTTGGATGGCAGTACTGCCGCCGCATCGCCAGCACCTCCTGCTTCGAGGGGCCGGTGTAGGGGCGGGGCGTGTGATCGCTCGGCGGCATCGCCGGCCGGGCAGGCGCAGTCATCGTCATGCCACTCTCCGTTATTTCGACATCCAGTTGGTTCCGGCCTCGCGATTCCATTTGGTGGTGATCTTCTTGGCCTTGGTCCAGAACTCGATCGAGCCGCGGCCGGTGATGTCCCCGACCCCGAACTTCGACTCGTTCCAGCCCCCGAACGGGAACGGCTCGCGCGGCACCGGCACGCCGACGTTCACCCCCACCATGCCGGCACTGGCCTGCTCCATCGTTCGCCGAGCCGTGCCGCCGCTCTCGGTGAAGATCGAGGCCGCGTTGCCGTACGGCGACGCGTTCTGCACCGCGAGGGCCTCGTCGAGGTCGCGCGCGCGCACGATGGCGAGCACCGGTCCGAAGACCTCCTCCCGGGCGATCCGCATGTCCGGGCGCACGTAGTCGATGACCGTCGGCCCCACGTAGAAGCCGCCCTCCCGGCCCGGCACGACGGCATTGCGGCCATCCACCAGGATCTTGGCTCCGGCCTGCTCCGCCTCCGTGATCGCCCGCTCGATGCGCTCCTTGGCCTGGCGGGTGATGACCGGGCCGACGTCGCGGCCCGCCACCACTCCGCGCGCCTGCGCAGCCAGCCGCTCGACGATGTGGTCGGTGGCGGACACGGCGACCATGACCGACGCCGCCATGCAACGCTGGCCGGTGCAGCCGCTCATCGCGGCGAGCACGCCGCCGGCGGCCATCTCGGGATCGGCGTCGGGCATGACGATCACATGGTTCTTGGCGCCGCCCAGCGCCAGCACGCGCTTGAGCGCGGCACTCCCGCGCCGGTAGATCTCCTTGGCCACCGGCGTCGAGCCGACGAAGGTGACGGCCTCGATGCCGGGATGGTCCAGGATCGCCTCCGCCGCCTCACGCCCGCCGTGCACCACGTTGAAGATCCCATCCGGCAGCCCCGCCTCGCGCAGCAGGTCGGCGATCCGTCCGGCGCTGAGCGGCACCTGCTCGGAGGGCTTCATGATGAACGCATTGCCGAGCGCGATGGCGTTGGGGATGGACCAGTGCGGGACCATCGAGGGGAAGTTGAAGGGATTGATCGAGGCCACCACGCCGAGCGGATGCCGCTCGAGGCGGCACTCGACGCCGCGGCTCACCTCCATCACCTCGCCGGTGGCGATCTGCGGGAGCGAGCAGGCAAACTCCGTGAGCTCGATGGCCTTGAGGATCTCCGCCTCGGCCTCGCTCTTGACCTTGCCGTGCTCCTCGGTGATGAGCGCGCCGAGCCCGACAAGATCCCGCTCGAGCAGCGCCTTGTAGCGATAGAAGACCTGCACCCGCTCCTTGATGGGCGTGGCGGCCCACGCCGGGAAGGCGCGGTGCGCGGCCGCAACAGCCTGGTCCACTTCGGCCGTGCCGCCGAGCGGCACGCGGCTGATCACCGCCCCGGTGGCCGGGTTCAGGACATCGAGGAAGCGCGGGCCACCGGCGACCGCCTGCCCGCCGATCCGGTGCGTCGCGTCCGGGTACGCCCGGCTAGCCCCGCGGTCCGGAGCGGGCGCGGCAGTACGGGTTTCTAGGGAAGTCACGGATTCACCCCGGGTCGGGTAGGAAGAGGTCTGGAGGCGTCGGAGGGAGTCTGCCGGACGGCGGACGGAATGTCAATCCGGAGCGGAGGGGCGTGTCGGGGGCGCACGAGTCATCCTGAGCGAAGCGAAGGAGCCGGGCGTCAGGACATGCCCCCTTCGCTGCGCTCAGGGTGACTCGGGTGGCGACCGCCCGTCTCAGCGCCCCCCCGCCATCCCTCGCAGCCGCTTCCACTGCGCGGCCGGCACCGGGATGACACTGAGGCGGGACATGCGGACCAGGCCGAGGTCGGCGAACGCGGGATCGGCCTTGATGGCGGCGAGGGTGACGGGCCGGGGGAGCCGTTCGCCGGCTTCCACCTGGACGACTGCGAGCTTCGGGTCGTCGCCCTTGGGATCGGGGTACGGGTCGGAGGCGATGCGCGCCAGGCCGACCAGCGCCTTCTC
>Ga0209797_10000330_pt1 | contig 23525 bp, 20 predicted proteins | sample DOMMetBare3Fresh_2_FD_187472 | JGI IMG/M metagenome (GOLD analysis project Ga0209797, IMG submission 187472) | Wetland sediment microbial communities from St. Louis River estuary, USA, under dissolved organic matter induced mercury methylation -... | ecosystem: Environmental > Aquatic >... | reverse complement strand
CGATCGCGAGTGCGTCGCTGGCCATGCTGGTGATGCCGCTCGCCGAGTCGGCCACCCGGATCACGACCGACCTCACCCTGCTGGAGCTCTCGGATCTCGGACGCCCGCTGCTGCGCCGACTCGCGCTCGAGGCGCCGGGCACCTGGGCGCACAGCCTTGCGATGGCGAACCTGTGCGAGTCGGCCTGCAACATCATCGGTGCAAACGGGCTGCTGGCCCGGGTCGGCTGTTACTACCACGACATCGGGAAGCTCAGCGCGCCCGGCTTCTTCGTCGAGAATCAGGGCGGCGGGCCGAACCCGCACGACGACCTGCCTCCGACTGACTCGGCCCGCATCATCCGCCAGCATGTGCTCGACGGAATCGCGCTAGCCGAGGTCGCGGGGCTTCCCCCGATGGTGAAGGCGTTCATCCCCGAGCATCACGGGACCTCCGAGATCTCCTACTTCCTGGTGCGCGCCCGCCACAGCGGCGCGATCGGCGCCCCCAACCCGGCCGACTACCGGTACCCGGGGCCCCGCCCGCGGAGCGCCGAGACCGCGGTCGCGATGCTCGCCGACTCGGCCGAGGCGGCCGTCCGGGTGTTGTCCGACCCCACCCCCGACAACGTGCGGGACGCGATCGAGGTCCTGGTCCAGCAGAAGCTTGCCTCCGGCCAGCTCGACGACGCGCCGCTCACCCTGCGCGACATCGACCGCGTCAAGGTCGAATTCGCCCGCGTGATGTCGGGCACCTACCACAAGCGCATCGGATATCCCCGTGCCAGCGGCGGGATCACGCCGGAATTCCAGACCGCCGAGCGAAAGTGACGTGGCGGTGAACGGCCGCCGACCGCCACTACCCGCCTCCCTCGTCCGGCGGGCGGTGCGCAGCGTGCTGCGCGGGGAGCGCCGCAACGCGCTCATCTCGATCACGTTTCTGGGCCGCGACGCCATGCGGCGCTTGAACGCCGAGTACAGGGGCCTCGACCGTGCCACCGACGTGCTGAGCTTCGCGATGGCTGAGCCCGGCGGGCGCACCGTGGGTGACGTCTACGTCTGCCCGTGGGTCGCCAAGCGCGAGGCCCGCGCCCGCCGCATTCCGGTGCGCGAGGAGCTGATCCGCCTCGTGGTGCACGGCACCCTGCATGCGCTCGGCCGCGACCATCCCGAACACGAGGGCCGCACCTCGTCGCCGATGTGGCGCCGGCAGGAGCGCTACGTGGACGCCCTCGCATGATGGCGATGCTGCAGCTCTTCATCGCCCCGCTGGTGGCGGCGGTGCTCACGCTGTGGTCGGCGTGGCTGGCGCTGGCCGCCGAGTCGGACGCCGATCTGCCGCGCGCCCTCGGCGGCGAGTTCGCCAACGAGGTCGGCGCCGGCACCCTCTCCCGCAACCTCCACGTCGCCCACCTCGCGCTCCTGGTCCTGGCCGGTGCGGCGGCCGGCGGGGCGGTGGCGTGGTGGGCGCGCTCCCCTGCCGCGGGGCTCCTCCGGCTCACCCTGGCCGTCGGGCTGGTGTGGGTGCTCGGCGACTTGCTTCCGCGGCTGCTCGCCGCGGTGGCCCCGGAACTGACCGGCCCGGCGCGCCGGGCCGCGGCTGCCACGCTGGCGCCGTTCCGGCTGCTTCTCCGCCTTGCCGCGTGGGCCGACAACCGGGCCCGCGCCGCCCCTGCGGCCGAGCGTACACATCCCGCCGGGGCGGCCGAGCGCGACATGCTGCTCGGCGTCTTCTCCCTGGCCGACACCACCGTGGCTGAGGTAATGACGCCGCGAATCGACATCGTCGCGGTGGACTCGTCGGCCGAGCGGGAGGAGCTCACCGCCACCCTCCGGAGCTCGGAGCACGCCTGCCTGCTGGTCTACGACGGCCACCCCGACGCGGTCGCCGGGGTCATCTACGCCAAGGACATCCTGGCAGCGAGTGCCGGGGACGAGACGCCCTGGCAGACGCTCATCCGGCCGCCCGCCTTCGTGCCGGAGGGGAAGCCGCTGGACCGGCAGCTGCGGGATTTCCAGCGGGGACCGAGCCATCTGGCGGTCGTGGTGGACGAGTTCGGCGGCACCGCGGGGATCGTCACCCTCGAGGACATCCTCGAACAGATCGTCGGCGAGATCCAGGACGAACGAGACACCGACGAGGTCGCTCCCATCCAGGTCGTCGCCGACGACCAGCTTCGGGTGGAGGGGGGTGTGGCGCTCTCCGAGCTGGAGGCGGTGCTCGGTCACAGCTTTGACCGTGAGGACGTGAGCACGGTCGGCGGACTGGTGCTGGCCGAGTTCGGGCGCGTACCCCGCGCGGGCGAGACCATAGATCTCGACGGCTACCGGCTAGTGGTGGAGCAGTTGGTCCGGCGGCGGGTCCGCCGGGTCGCGGTCTTCCGCCCGGCCGTCGAGGCGCCGTTGGGCGGCGCGGAACGGGCGCTCTCATGATCTGGCTGGCGGTGGCGGTCGGACTGATGGTCGCGGCGTTCGGGGCCACGGCCGGCGCGGCGCTGATCACGGTGAGCCGCACCGAGCTGACCCGGGCGGTGAGCCGGCGGCTCCGGGGGGCGGTGCCGTCCCTCGCCTGGCTGGCCCAGGTGGACTACTACCTGACCGCGGCCTCCGCCACGACGTCGCTCGGCGTGTTGATCGTCGGCGCGGCGCTGCCTGGTCTTGCCGGCTCCGGTGCCCACCGGGTGGTGGTGGCGCTGGCCGTGCTCGGCGTCCCGCTGGTCCTGTTCGCGGCCTATCTGGTCCCCCGCTGGCTCACCCAGCCGCGTGCCGAGACGGTGGCGGGCCGCGTCATTCCGCTGCTGCGGCCCTGGTCGCGCGTCGTCGGGCTGTTCCTTCCGGCGCGCACCGTCACGCGACCCACCGACCTCCGCTCCATCTGGCGCGAGGGCGCGGCGGTCGGGCTCCGCGCCGATGACGAGCTGTTCCTCGTCGGCGGCGTGATGGCCTTCAGCGTCCGCCCGGTGCGGGAGGTCATGACGCCGCGAACCGACATCGTTGCGATCGCCGAGAACGCCGCCCTCGAGGACATCCGACAGGTCTTCGCCCAGTGCGGGTATAGCCGGGTCCCCGTCTTCCGCGAAACGCTCGACGACATAATCGGGATGCTGCACGTCTTCGACCTGTTCCGGTTGCGGCCGGGCGACCCGCTGCCCGTGCGGCCCGTGGCGGTGACGCCCGCGAGCCGAAGCTGCGGCGACCTGCTGCTCGACATGCAGCGCGAGCGGCGCCACCTGGCCGTGGTCCTCGATGAGTTCGGCGGGACGCTGGGCATCGCGACGCTCGAGGACCTGCTCGAGGAGCTGGTCGGGGAGATCTTCGACGAGCACGACTCCGAGGTGCGCGCGTCGCCCGCGGCCGGCCCCGCAGTGTTCGAGACCGACGGCAACGTGTCGCCCGAGGCCATCGAGGAACGGTTCGGCGTCGCGCTCCCCGACGGCCGGTCGACCACCGTGGCCGGACTCCTGGCCGAATGGGCGGGGCGGATCCCCAACGCCGGTGAGCGGTTCACCATTCGTGGGCTCGAGTTCGACGTGCTGCAGGCCTCTCCCACCCGCATCGAGCGCCTCCTGATCCGGTCGGGCGCGACTCCTCCGGTCACGCTTTTCGGGAGCGGCACGTGAGCCAGTCCGGCGACCGGGTCGAGCGCATGGTCGACCTGGTGCGGACCGGGCAAATCACGGTCTTCGTCCGCCGCGCCCACGATTTCGAGCCCGCCGACCTGGCGGACGTGCTCTCCGCGCTCGACGAGCAGGACCGCGTGCGGGCCGTCCAGGCGCTGCCGCCAGAGCTGTCGAGCCAGGCCCTGGCCGAGATGCCGGGGGAGGAGCACGCCGAGGACACCCTGGCAGCGCTGCCGCCCGAGCACGCAGCCGAGATCGTCGAGGAGCTGGAGGACGACGACGCCGCCGACATCCTCGGCGAGCTGGAGCCCGCCGCGCAGGAGCGGATCCTTTCGGAGATCGAGGACCGCGCCGGCGTGGATCGCCTTCTCCGGTACGACGAGGAGACCGCCGGCGGCCGCATGACGACCCACACGGTGACCGTGCGCGACACGGCCACCGTGACCGAGGCGCTCGAGGAGATCCGGCGGCAGGCGGAGGAGGTCAAGAACTTCTACCAGGTCTTCGTGGTGGCCGGGGACCGGCGACTGGTCGGCGTGCTTCCGTTCAAGGACCTCGTGATCAGCCGCCCCGACCGCCAGGTACGGGATTTCATGGCCCCCGCCGATGTCGTCGTGTCGCCTGACACGGACCAGGAAGCGGTGGCGCGCCTGCTGGCGCGCTACAACTTGCCGAGCGTCGCTGTCGTGGACGCCTCGGGGCGACTGCTGGGCCGGATCACCTTCGACGACGTCATCGACGTGGTCGAGGCGGAGACCACCGAGGACCTGCTCAAGTTCGGCGGCGTGCCGGCGAGCGAGGAGCTGGCGGCCAGCTGGCGCGAGGCGGTGCAGAGCCGGTTGCCGTGGCTGTACGTCAACCTGCTCACGGCGTTCCTCGCGGGCGGGGTCGTGTTCATGTTCCAGGGTACGGTGCAGCGCACCGTGGCGCTGGCCGTGTGGATGCCGATCATCGCCGGGATGGGCGGTAACGCCGGCACCCAGGCGCTGGCGGTCACCGTCCGGCGGCTGGCTTTGGGGCTCATCCCCAGTCACCTGTTCGCCCGGGTCGTGGTGAAGGAAGTACTCGTCGGAGTCGTCAACGGGCTCGCTATCGGGACCGTCGTCGGCCTCGTGGCCTCGCTGGTGGGGGAGGGAGGCCGGCTCGGCATCGTCGTGTTCCTGGCGATGACGGGCAATCTGCTGGTGGCGGGGTTCGCCGGCGGGTTCATCCCGGTCGTGCTCGAGCGGTTCCGCGTGGACCCAGCGATCGCCTCGTCGATTTTCGTCACCACCTTCACGGACGTCTGCGGCTTCCTGCTGCTGCTCGGCCTCGCCGGATGGCTCTTGCTCTGACGGCGCGCTAGTGCGCGCGCTGGTGGTGTTCGCCCGGCTCTTTCCCTTCGTGCTGGCCTTGCTGTGGGAGCGGCGCCGCTTTCTCGTGTTCGGCCGCCCGCGGCGCCGGGACGCCGACCGGCACCGCCGGCGCGCCGAGCGTCTTACCCGCACGCTCGCCGATCTCGGCCCCACCTTCATCAAGCTGGCGCAGGTGTTTTCCGCCCGGGCCGACATCCTGCCGGAGCCCTACCTTTCGGCGATCGGCACGCTCACCGACCAAGTGCCGCCGCTGCCGCCGGGCGTGGCGGAGCGCGTGGTGCGCGAGGAGCTCGGCCGCGACGTGGGACAGCTGTTCGCGCGGTTCGACGCCGCTCCGCTCGCTGCCGCGTCACTCGGCCAGGTGCACCGCGCCTCTTACGGTGGGAGGGAGGTCGTGGTCAAGGTGCTGCGGCCGGGTGTCGAGGAAGTGGTGAGCGAGGACCTCGCCGTCTCGTTCCGTATTCTCTTCGTGCTCAACCTGCTGTTCCCCAACCACCACACGCGCGCGATCACCACGATCGTCAGCGAGTTCGCCAAGCGGATTCGTGATGAGCTGGACTTCCGGGAAGAGGCCCGGAACGCCGCGACCCTGCGCCGCAACTTCCAGGGAGAGCCCCGGGTGGTTGTGCCGGAAGTCGTCACCGAGCTGGTGAGTCGGCGCGTGCTGGTCTTGGAGTATGTGGAGGGGACCCGGATCGATCGGCTCCAGGAGCGGATCGCCTCGGGCGAGGTCAACCTCGAGCGCCTGATCGAGACCGTCGTGGACGCATACATCAAGATGATGCTCGAGGACGGCGTCTTCCATGCGGACCCCCATGCTGGCAACCTGCTGGTGGATCCCCAGTGCCGGCTCGTGCTGCTCGACTTTGGGATGGTGCTGCAGGTGGAACGGGAGACTCGGCGGCGGTTAGTGGAGACGGTGCTCGCCGCGGCGCGGCAGGATGTAGATGGCGTCATCAACGGCTTCTACGAGCTCGGCATCATCGATCCGGACGTTGACCGCGGCACCGTGCGCGACGCCGCCCAGAGCCTCATGGCGGTGTCGCTCAGGGATGACGTTTCCCCCCGCCAGATCCAGCGGCTGGTGGAGCAGGTACTCCAGACGTTCTACGACTGGCCGCTCATGCTGCCGTCGAATCTGGTCTACTTCGGGCGGGCCGGGGTGCTGGTCGAGGGGATCGGCCTGCGTTACGACCCGAACTTCAACGCGCTGGCCACCGCACGGCCCATCCTCGCGCGGTCCGCGACGCGGTTGGTGCGGGGCGTGCTGGATGTGGACGCGCGGACGCGTCTGACCGACTGGACCCAGGAGGCTCTGACCGCGGCGCGGACTCTGCGTGACTTGGTCCGCCGGGTGGAGCGCGACGAGCTCCGGGTCCGCTGGCACCCGCGTGATACCTTGGAACTCCAGGGGTTCCTCGCCCAGCAGATGCGGCGGGTGCTGCTGGCGCTGTTCGCGTTCACCATCGCGATCATCACCAGCGTGATCTATCTCGCCACACGACGACTCGAGGTGCTGGTCGTGGGGCTCTTGATCGCGTTCGGGATGTTCCTCGTCATCTTCCTTCTTCCGACCCACCTCTTCCAAAATCCGCTGCGCTTCCGCCGGGACTGGCCGCACCGCTGACCGCCGCGCCATAATGGTGCTGCCACCGCCGCAATGCGTCGGTCGAGAGCTCGTCCAGCGTGCGCGAGACGGCGGTGACGGCGGCGAGGGCCAACGCCAGCCGCTCGCGGTCCTCGTCGCTTGCCGCCACCGTCCCGCTGCCGGCGAGGGAGAAGAGTACCACCTGCAGATGGTTATTGATCCGGTCGCGCAGCAGGCCGCGGATTTCCCCGATCAGCTGGCGCCTCACCGCCGCCGCCCGGCGCCGGAGCAGCCAGTGGAGCAGGCCCTGGACGACGCACGCGACGAGCGCGGCGCCCGCGAGCTCCTGCACGTCCGTCCCGAGCTCGAGCAGGAACGGGACCACCAGGGCGATGCCGAGCGCGATGGCGGACAGGTAGAGCTCGACCTGCGACGCAACGTGGCTCTCGAGGCGCTGCCACCAGGGGTGGCGGCGAAAAGGCGGGCGCCCCTCCTTGCGGAGGGGCGTGCGACGCTGGAGGCGGGGCCGTCCGCGCTCCATCGCCGGTGGCGGGAGGGGGGAGGCAGCGGTCAGGCGGACTTCAGCTTCGCGAGGACGTCATCACTCAGCTTGCCGGTGACCGGCAACTGGTTCCGTTTCTGGTAGGTCCGCAGGGCCCTGCTGGTCGCCTTGCTGAACACGCCGGTGGCCTTGCCGTGGTAGAGCCCCATCTTGGCGAGGCCCTCCTGGGCCTCCTTGATCTGGTCCTTGGTCCATGCGGCGTGACCGGCGGCCGGTGCCTGGGTCTTCGCGGCCACCGGCTTCGCAGCCGCGGGCTTCGGGGCGGTGACGGCGGCGGCCTTGGCGCCGGAGTCCTGCACGGCAGAGACGTGCTTCATCGCGGGGGCCGCGGCCGGCTTCGGCGGCACCGCGGCGGTGTTCTGGGCCGAGAGGGCGCTCGCGGACAGCGAGGCGGCCGCCAGGGCGGAGACGAGGGCGAGCGAGCGGATCATGGAAGTCCTCCTCAAGAGTGCGCGGCGGTCCCGCGTGGATCACCGCGAGTACGCCTGGGGAAAGGGCAATCCACATGCCACTCGGCAGGGCCGTCTGGCGAAGGTTTGGGGGCGGGTGGCTGGTCGGCGGCGGTTATTGGCCCGCCACTCTGTCCGCTGCGGGACAGAGTGGCCTCACCCGCTTCGGCGAGGGAGGTTCCAGCGCAGGATCATCCGGCTCAGCGTGCGGCGGCTGATGCCGAGAATCCGCGAGGTCTCGTCCCGATTGCCCCGGGTGGCGGTGAGCACGCGCAGCACGTAATTCCGCTCGATCTCCTCGAGCGAGCGGAGCGGTGCACCGGCAGCGCCATCCGCTCCGACCTCGTCGGCCATAGCAGCCGGCTTCCCGACCGGGGCGCGCACTTCCGGCGGGAGATGCTCCGGCCCGATCACGTCCTGCTCCGCGAGGAGCATGGCGCGCTCGAGTACGTTCTGCAGCTCCCGGATGTTGCCGGGCCAGTCGTGGGCCAGCAGGCGGCGCTGCGCCTCGGGATCGACCGCGACCGGGCCGCGCCCGTGGCGCGCCGCGAGTTCGCGCAGGAAATGGTCGATGAGCAGGGGAATGTCCTGTCGCCGGGCGCGGAGCGGCGGCAGCGTCAGCGTGACGACGTTGAGGCGGTAGTAGAGGTCCTCCCGGAAGCGCCCCTGCCGCACCAGCTCCGGCAGATCCCGGTGGGTCGCCCCTACCAGCCGCACGTCCACCTTCACGGGCGTTTCCGAACCCACGGGCACGATCTCGTGCTCCTGGACGGCACGGAGCAACCGCGCCTGGAGTGCGGGGGAGATATCGCCGATTTCGTCGAGGAAGAGCGTGCCCCGGTCGGCCTCCCGGAAGAGCCCCGGGCGGGCAGTGGCGGCACCGGTGAAGGCTCCGCGCACATGCCCGAAAAGCTCGCTCTCGAGCAGTCCCTCCGCGAGCGCGGAGCAGTTCACCACGACGAACTGGCGGTCGGCGCGGTCGGAGAAGTGGTGCAGCGTCCTCGCAACCAGCTCCTTCCCGGTCCCGGTTTCGCCCAGCACCAGCACCGTGGCCTGCGACGGTGCGACGCGCGCGAGCGTCTTCATCACCTCGATGATGGCCGGGCTGTGGCCCACCAGCGCCTGCCCGACGCCGGCGGCCGCGCGATCCATGCCCTCAGTGGTGCTCTCGTCCCGGCGTATGCCGGCCAGACGCCGCCGGCCCAGCGAGCGTGCCAGGGTCTCCCGCAGGGCCGCGATGTCGTAGGGCTTGCTGATGAAGTCGTACGCGCCCGCGCGGATCGCCTCGCCGGCCGCGGCGGCATCGCCGAATGCGGTCAGCACGAGGACTAGGGCCCCGGGATCGCGCTCGCGCAGCACGCGCAGGAGGTCGAGCCCACTCCTTTCGGGCATCCGGAGATCGGTCAGCACCGCGTCGAACGGACCTGCCTCCTCGACCTTGGTGAGCGCCTCGTCCGCCGAGAGCGCCGGCACGACGTCGTATGACTCGCGCTCGAGCACCTCCGCCAGAAGGCGGCATGCCTCCTCGTCGTCGTCCACCAGCAGGAGCCGGGCGTGGCCCGGAGACGGCGTGCTCATGTGGTTTGCTCCACCGGTAGGGTCAGGTGCCAGCGCACGCCCCGTGTGCTCGGCAGGTGGACCAGGTCGCCACCGAGCAGCCGGGCCAGCCGCCGGCTCACCGCGAGCCCGAGGCCGGTGCCGGCCGGTCCCTTCGTGGTGGTGAACGGACGGAACAGGTTTGATTCCGCCTCCGCACCGAGACCGGGTCCGTCGTCCTGCACGTCGATGAATGCGAGGCGGTCGGTCCGGCCGGTCGTGATCGTTACGACACCTCCTGCCGGCAGCGCCTCGACCGCGTTCTTCAGCAGGTTGAGCAGGATCTGCTCCACCATCGCCGGGTCGCATGCGGCGAGGACCGGATGGCCGCCGTCCAGCTGCAGATGGGCCCGCACCCCCGCGTCGCCGAATGACGGCTCCAGGAATCGGGTCATCCGAAGCGCGATCTCGTTCAGGTCCTGCCGCCGCACGAGCGGCGTTGGCCAGGCGCCGCGGTCGAGCCCGGCGCGGACGATGCCCGCCACTCGATCGACCTGGGCCAGGAGCAGCCGCACGCGGTCCACGCCCTTCGGGTCGCGCTGCGCCTCGAGGTCGTCCCGCAGCAGCTGGAGGTGGCCCCTCACGGTGTTGAGCGGCGTGCCGATCTCGTGCGCGAACACGGCCGCCGTCTCGTGCATCAGGGCCAGCCGGTCCAGCCCGCGGGCGCGCTCCTCCAGGGTGAGCAGCATCGCGCGGGCGGCGCTCTCCCGCTCCCGCGCGGCGAGCGCCTCGCGCATGTGGTTGTAGCGCCGGGTGAGCTCGCGGAACTCCGGGGGCCCGATTTCCGGGGCCGAGGGCGCGTCCTTGGCGCCGCCGTGTGCACCAGCCATGGCGGTGCCGAGCGCGGATAGCGGGCGGCCTACCCACCGCGCCGTCAGCACCGCCACGAACAGCGCCACCAGCAGTGCCGCTGGCAGAGCAAGGAGGTAGGCTCGCTGGCGCTCGAGCCGGGCCCAGTCCTGCAGCCGCTGGGTCGAGACCCGTACGTCGAGCACGCCGTACGGGCGCGGGAGCCCGAGCGGCAGGACCACCTGCCATCCCGGGGCCGCCCCGTGATGGAGACGCAGCTCCGTCGCCCGTCGGGCTAGGGCCAGGGAGTCCACCGGACCGGCCGGGGTCGAATCGGGCATCCCGCTCGCCGCGGCCGGCACCAGGTGCTCACCCCGGCGAACGTACACCACTGCCTTGGATTCGGTCGTGCGATGGCGCGACCATCCTTCGAGCCCCTGGGCGAGGCTCGCCGGATCGCCGGTGGGAGCGCTGCGCACGAGAAGCGACGCCAGCGTGTTGGCCAGGGCCACCGATTCGAGCCGGAAGTCCTCCAACCGGCTGCGCGCCGACCAGGAGAGGGCGATCTCGGTCGCCCCGCTCACGAGCAGGATGGCCATCACGGCCGTCAGCAAAGCGAGCCGCCGCGGCAGCCCCATGGGCATCAGAGCGCCTCCGCGGTACGGCGGCGCATCACTTCGCGTACTCCGTGCCGGCCCAGCAGGGCGAAGCCGATCACCATCACCGGGAGCACCTGCACCGCCTGCAACGCCAGACCGGCCGCCATCCCCTGTGACGCCGGGATGCCCGCTGGGCGGAGGCCTAGCACCACCGCACCCTGCACCACGCCGACGTTCCCCGGGGTCAGTCGAAGCACGCCGCCCACGTTCGAGAGCACCAGCGCAAGCATCGACAGCGTCGGAGTTACCGCCGCGCCGGTGGCGGCGATCGACCACTGATAGGTGGCCCACTGCAATCCCCACGAGGCAATGCCGAGCCCCAGGGGTGCGGCAAGCTCAGCAGCCGACCAGCCTTTGGCCGACTGATCGCCTCGGGCCGGCCGGAGCCACGGCACCCAGCGCAGCAGGGCCACGGCCCCGCCCAGAAGCACCAGCGCCGCGCCGAGCAGCCGCCATCCGTGCTCGGAGGTCGCGCCGGCCACCACGCCGAGCAGGACGATGCCGAGAGCGGCCGCCTCCACGATGCGGCTCGCGGCGATCGAGCGCGCCGCCGGACCGGCCGACACGCGGTCCCAGGTGCCGAGCAGATGGAGGCGGGCTGCTTCACCACTCATGGCGATGGCCACCGAGTTGATCGCGGCGCCGGCGAAGGTCGCGGCCTGCGCCGTGCGGAACCGGACCGGGACCAGCGGACGAAGGACCAGCTGCCACGCCCAGGCCTTGCAGGCGAGCGAAAGGAGGTTGAGCCCGCCGGCGGCCGCGAGGAGCCACCAGTTCGCGGTCGCCAGGGCCGTCCACGTGTCCAGCCAGGGAAAGCGCGCCGCATACCGTAGTCCAGCCAGCAGCACGACGACCAGCGCGAGCCAGAGCCACCGGCGCCGGTTCACGCCGGGCCGAGCCGATCGAGGGATCGAAACTCGTACCCCATCCGGCGGCAGTCGTCGATGATGCCCGGCAGCGCGTCGGCGGTCTGGGTGCGGTCGCCCTCGAGATCGTTGCCGTCGCCGTCGTGCAGCAGCAGCACGGCGCCGGGTCGGATCCGCTCGCGCATCCGGCGCCGAATCACGTCCGAGCCGGGGCGCGCCGTGTCCCATACGCCGAAGGTCCAGCCGAACACCCGGTAGCCATATACCCCGATCGCCCGCTGGAGGAACGGGTTGCGGTAGCCGTGCGGGGCGCGGAAGCACGCCGGGGCGACGCCGGTCTGCGCCACGATCGCCTCGTGCGCCCGCACGACCTCATCGGCGGTCCGCCTTGGTCCGAGCAGGGTCAGCTTCGTGTGGGTGTAGGTATGGTTGCCGATGCCGAACCCGCTGCGCGCCACCGCGCGCGCGACCTCGGCATAGTGATCGACGTGGCGTCCAACCATGAAGAACGTCGCCGGGACCCGCTCGCGCTCGAGCACGCGGACCATGCGTTCCGTGGTTCGTGGATGCGGTCCATCGTCAAAGGTCAGGTAGACCCCCGTGTCGTGCGGCCCGCGCCCGATCACGCGTCCGAAGACGCGGCTGTTCGGGTCGAACGCGCCGTGGGCCAGGAGCGCCGCGCCACCCGCCGCGGCCGCCAGCACGGGCGCCAGCACGGGCGTCAGCACGTGAAGACCCGCCGGTACACGTCCAGCACCTGGCCGGCGATCCTGGGCCAGGCAAATGCCTCGGCCTTGCGGCGGCCGGCCGCGCCCATGGCCGCGAGCCGCCGGCGGTCGCCCAACAGGTCGACCACGGTGGCCGCCCAGGCCGAGGGATCACTCTTGGGCACTAGCACCGCCTCGGGGCCGCGGTCGACCAGCTCCCGGAAGCCGGCGATGTCGGAGACCACGAGCGGGGTTCCGCAGGCCATTGCCTCGAGGAGGGTGATCCCGAATGACGCCTTGGTGGTGGGGCACAGATAGACATTGGCGCGCGCGTAGTGCGCCGGCCGGTTGCCATTCACTCGCCCGACGAACTCCACCCGGCGGCCCAGCGGCCGGGCCAGTCGCTCGTAGAGCGGCCGGAGTGGTCCATCGCCGGCCACCGTCAGGCGGGCCCCCGGCAGCCGTGCCAGGATCTGAGGCATCGCGGCGAGCACTGTGTCGAGTCCGTTCCTCGGATCGAGGCGCCCCAGAAACAGGAGTTCGGGGTCACCGGTTGGGGGACCGCTGCTCGCGTCGGTCCGGAAGAAGTCGGTGTCCACGCCGTTGGGAATGATCTCCCACTCGCCCTCGAAGTATCGTGTGTGCGCGTCCACGACCGGCTGGCTCACGGCGATGAGCGCGGCATGCTGGTCGAGTCGCCGCTGCAGTGGCCGCCGGAACAGCCGGCACAGCGCCGACCGCGCGAACCACGAATGGAATGTAGCGACGACTGGGAGCCCGAGCTCCCAGGCCGCCGCCGGCGCTACCAGACCCAGCGTCGGGTTCAGCCCGCCGTGCACGTGGACGACGTCGATCCGGCTGCTCTGAAACAGCTCCCGCAGCATTCGCCGCAGACCGACCCCTGTCGTGACGCGAGCGAACGACCCGGCGCTGTAGATGGTGCGGCTGATGCCGACGCGGTGGACGAACGGCGGATCGGCCGCGAGGTCGTCGGTATCGTGCGGCCGGGCTGGTCCCCGCATCCGGGACGTGACGACGATCGTCGGATGCCCCAGCCGCTCGAATTGCTGGGCCAGATTGTGAACGTGCTCGGTGACTCCGCCGAGGTGCGGATAGTAGTACTCGGTGACCAGGGCAACGCGCATGCGTGGATGCTCCCCGAGGAAGTCACCGGGAAGAGGGGCAAGAACACGGCCAATGGCCAAAGTGCGCCTGCAGGCGCAAATTGCCCTGTCGCATCGGGAGCGTGTGACGTCTTGTCCCAATCCCCGGGCGGCCCTGGCCATTCTGTCCCACGAGGGGAAGCATCCGCGGGCGACTCGGCGCGCTGCGCCGCGTCGGCATTCGGTTCATCAAGGTCGGGATGGTGTAGCCAGACAGCCTCACGGTGCTCCGTGCCGGCGTAGATTCAGCGTCGCTTGTCGCCGCGGGCCCACTCGCCCGGCTGCCGTTTCGATAGCCCTCGACCTGGCCGATCTTCGGAGAGTTCCGGTGCTCGTACCCAAGCTCTTTACCACGCTCAAGACGTACAACCGCGCCCAGTTCGTATCCGATCTTGGCGCGGGCGTGATCGTCGGGATCGTCGCGCTCCCGCTGGCGATCGCGTTCGCCATCGCGAGTGGCGTCACGCCCGATCGCGGGCTCTACACCGCCGTCATCGCCGGCTTCGTCATCTCGGTCCTGGGCGGGTCGCGGGTCCAGATCGGCGGGCCCACGGGCGCGTTCGTCGTGATCGTCTACGGCATCGTCCAGCGGTTCGGAGTGGACGGGCTGATGGTCGCGACGCTCATGGGCGGGGTCATCCTCGTCGGCTTCGGCCTCGCCCGGCTGGGCGGGGCGATCAAGTTCATCCCGTTTCCCGTCGTGACCGGGTTCACGAGCGGGATCGCGCTGATCATCTGCTCGGCCCAGGTGAAGGACCTCCTCGGGCTCCAGATGGGCTCGCTGCCGGCGGATTTCATCGGCAAGTGGAGGGAATACGCGCACCACGCAGGCAGCGTCCACCTGCCGGCGGTGCTTGTGGGCGGTCTCACGCTCGCCATTCTCCTGCTCTGGCCGCGCCTGAACTCGCGCATCCCGGGGCCGTTCGTCGCCCTCATCGCCACCACGGCGCTGGTCCGTATTCTCGAGTTGCCCGTCGAGACCATCGGCAGCCGGTTCGGGGCCATTGACGCGGGCTTGCCGAGGCCAGCGCTCCCGCACGTCACACTCGAGACCGCTACCGCTCTCGTCGGGCCGGCGTTCACGATCGCCGTTCTCGCCGGCATCGAGTCGCTCCTCTCGGCGGTGGTGTCCGACGGAATGATCGGCGGCAAGCAGCGTTCCAACATGGAGCTGGTCGCCCAGGGCGTGGCCAATATCGTCTCGCCGCTCTTGGGCGGGATCCCGGCCACCGGCGCGATCGCCCGAACCGCCACCAACGTGAAGAACGGCGGACGCACGCCCATCGCGGGCATCGTTCACGCGATGACGCTGCTGCTCATCACGGTGTTCTTGGGCCGCTGGGCCGGGCTCATCCCGCTCGCGACCCTCGCCGGGATCCTCGTGGTAGTGTCCTACCACATGAGCGAATGGAGGACCTTCCGGTCGGAGTTCCGGGCGCCCCGAAGCGATCTGATCGTGCTGCTCGCCACCTTCTTCCTGACCGTCCTGGTGGATTTGACCGTGGCGGTCGAGGTCGGAATGGTGCTGGCCGCCTTCCTCTTCATGCGGCGGATGGCGGAGGTGACCAACGTCAGTGCGATCACCCGCGAGTTCGAGGAGGCGGACGACGAAGGCGAGGGCGACCCCAACGCGGTGGGCCGACGAGTGGTGCCGCCCGGGGTCGAGGTGTTCGAGATTAATGGCCCGTTCTTCTTCGGCGCGGCCGAGAAGTTCAAGGAGACCATCACCCAGCTCCACCGCAATCCCAAGGTGCTGATCCTCCGAATGCGCAACGTCCCGGCGATGGACTCGACTGGGCTCAATGCGCTCCGCGACGTCGTCACCCGGTTCCGCCAGGCCGGCACTCGCGTCATCCTCTCCGATGTGCACGCCCAGCCGATGGTCGCCCTGCAGCGCTCGGCACTGGCCGACGAGCTGCAGGAGGACGATCTCGTGGGCAACATCGACGACGCGCTCAACGTCGCACGCGTCCACCTGGGCCTCGCTCTCGTCGGGAGACCCGCCTTCGCAGTGCCCACGGTGGCGCGCGAGGATCGGCGCCACCACCCCCGCCCGCCGAGCTGAGCGCGCATGGGTCTCGAGCAGCTGGTGATACGCTACGGCCTCGGCGCGGTCCTCTTGGGCGCCGCGGTCGAGGGTGACTTCACGCTCATTCTCGGCGGCGTCGTGTCGCACCTCGGCTACTTCCCGTTTCCCCTGGCGGTGGCGGCGGGCGCGTTGGGGAGCTTCCTCGGCGACCTGGGCTGGTACGCGGTGGGCCGGATCCGCGGCCCCCGGTTCCGGGCGGGTCGGCTCTACCGCCATGTGGGGCCCCGCATCGAGGCGCTGGCACGGCGCCTGGGCACGGCCCAGCTCATCGCGAGCCGGTTCGTCTACGGCACCAAGTCGGCCAGCATGGTGTTCTGGGGGCTCCACGGGCTGCCGCTGCACCGATTCGCGGCGGTGGACGGCGCCGGCTGCGTGCTCGGCGCGCTGGTGTTCACCGGCCTGGGCTATTTGGTGAGCGGGAGCGCCACGGTGCTGCTCGGGCGGGTCCGGCGCATGGAGTTCTGGCTGCTCGGCGCGCTGGTCGTGGGAGTGGCCCTCGTGGTGATCATCCACCGGACTGCCAAGCGGAAACTGCACTTAGGCGACGGAGACGACACCGCGGGCTAGCTGTCCCGCTCGCTTGCCTCTGCCCGGGGGCAAGGCGACCTTTCACCCATGGACCCCGACCTCCTGCTCGCGGGACTGCAGGCCGGCAATACGGCCGCCCTGGCACGCGCGATCTCGGTGGTCGAAAACGCCCGGCCGGGGTTCGAGCGCCTCCTGGCCGACGCGCATCCCTCCCTGGGCCGCGCCCGCCGGATCGGCATTACCGGGCCGCCCGGCGCCGGCAAGTCCACCCTGGTCGAGCGCCTGGTCACCGACTACCGACGGGCGGGGCTCCGCGTCGCCGTCGTAGCCGTGGATCCCACCAGCCCCTTCACGGGCGGCGCGCTTCTCGGCGACCGCATCCGCATGGAGTCCGTGGCACTCGACCAGGGCGTCTACATTCGCTCGATGGGCAGCCGCGGGTCGCTCGGCGGGCTCGCCACCACCACCCGCGAGGTGTGCGATGTTCTCGATGCGGCCGGCTTCGACCGGATCCTCGTCGAGACCGTCGGCGTGGGCCAGTCCGAGCTCGACGTGGCGCGCATGGTCGATGCGACCGTGCTCGTCCTCGTGCCGGAGTCGGGGGACGCCATCCAGACGCTCAAGTCCGGAGTCATGGAGGTCGCGGATGTCTTCGTCGTCAACAAGGCCGACCGGCCGGGCGCCGAGCAGCTGCGGCAGGAGATCGAGGTGACGCTTGGCATCCGACGAGGAAATGCGTTCCGGCACGTGCCGGCCCACCACGGGTTCAAGTCGGCGCGCGTGACGACGGGAGTCGCCCTGAGCGAAGCGAAGGGGCCATCACCCGACGCAAGGCCCCGTCGTGGAGTTGACCCTGAGCCTCGCGAACGGGCGCAGGGTGACTCCCCGTGGGCGCAGCCCGTCATCCTCACGGTCGCCGCGAAAGGTGAAGGGGTTGCCGAGCTGATTGCCGCGCTCGACCGCCGCCATGCCTGGCTCCTCGAGAGCGGCACCCTTGCTGCGCGGCGCCGGCAGCGGCTGCTCGATCGCACGCGCGAGGTCGTGGATCGCGCGACGCGGCGGTGGGTGTGGGAAGAGACGCGGGCGGATCAGCGCATCGCCGAACGGCTGGACGAGATCGTGGCGGGCCGGGTCAGCCCGTACGAGGTGGCGGCCGAGGTGCTGGACGGGCTCAAACAGGGCGAGCGGATATGACAGCGTGGGGCACCGATCTCGACGCCGAGACCGCCCGGCGCCTCGCCGCGCAGGAGCGCGAGCTCGCGCAACTGCGCGCTGAGGTGGCCGCGTGGCGCGCCGCGGCGGCCGCGCTCCGCACTCGCAGCGACAGCGATTTTACCTCGGTGTCCGGCCGCGTGCTCGAGCCGGTCTACACGCCGCTCGACCTCGCCCCCGGATACCAGGGCACGACCGGTCTTCCCGGCGAGTACCCCTACACACGGGGCATCCACCCGACCATGTACCGTGGCCGGCTCTGGACCATGCGCCAGTTCGCCGGATTCGGCACGGCGGAGGACACCAACGAGCGCTACAAGTTCCTGCTGGAGCGCGGCCAGACCGGCCTCTCGGTGGCGTTCGACTTCCCGACGCTGATGGGGTACGACTCCGACCACCCGCGGTCCGAGGGCGAGGTCGGAAAGTGCGGGGTCGCGATCTCGAGTTTGGCCGACATGGAGACGCTCTTCGACGGCATTCCGCTCGACCGGGTCTCGACCTCGATGACGATCAACGGTCCCGCGGCGATGCTGTTCTGCTTCTACGTCGCCGCCGCCGAGCGCCAGGGGGTGCCGATCGCCCAGCTCCAGGGCACCCTCCAGAACGACATTCTCAAGGAGTACATGGCGCAGCACGCCTGGATCTTCCCGGCGGAGCCCGCGCTCAAGATCATCGTGGACCTGTTCGAATGGGCCGCCGAGCACACGCCCAAGTGGAACACGATCAGCATTTCGGGCTACCACATCCGGGAGGCCGGGGCGACGGCGGCGCAGGAGCTGGCGTTCACGCTCGCCAACGGATTCTGCTACGTGGAGCACGGGCTTGCGCGGAAGCTGGACGTGGACCTGTTTGCGCCGCGGCTCTCGTTCTTCTGGGATATCCACAACGACTTCTTCGAAGAGATCGCCAAGCTGCGCGCGGCGCGTCGCATCTGGGCGCGGCACATGCGCGAGCGCTATGGCGCTCGCGACCCCCGAAGCTGGCGGATGCGGTTCCACTGTCAGACGGCGGGCGTCACCCTCACGGCCCAGCAGCCGCACAACAACGTGGTGCGGGTGGCCTACCAGGCGCTCGCGGCGGTGCTCGGCGGCACTCAGTCGCTGCACACCAACGCGTTCGACGAGACGCTCGCGTTGCCAACCGAGGAATCGGTGCGCATCGCGCTCCGCACCCAGCAGATCCTGGCCTACGAGACCGGCGTCCCCAACGTCGCCGATCCGCTGGGGGGTTCTTACTACCTCGAAGCGCTGACCGACGGACTCGAGCGCGAGGCGGAGGGGCTGTTCGCCGAGATCGAGGCCCAGGGCGGCGCCGTCCGGGCCATCGAGTCGGGCTGGTTCCAGCGGCAGATCGCCTCCAGCTCGATGCGGTTCCAGGCGGAGGTGGAGCAGGGCCGGCGGACGATCGTCGGTCTCAACGACTTCGTGGAGGAGGCGGAGGCGCCGGTCGAGATCCTGAAGGTCGGGGATGCGGCCGAGCAGACCCAGCGCGAGCGGCTCGCCGGGCTCCGCGCCCGGCGTGACCAGGCGGTCGTCGAGGCCCGCCTCGGCGAGCTCCGGCGCGCCGCCGCCGAAGACCGAAACATCATTCCAGCCATGCTCGATTGCGCGCGCGCGTACAGCACGCTGTTCGAGATCCGGCATGTGCTCGAGGAAACCTATGGCAGCTATCGGGAGCCGATCTTCTTCTGATGAGGGCAAGCGGATGAGGGCCAAGGAGGTCCATGGGCGAGGGCGGGCAAAGGTGGCTGCGCCGTCGGTGGCGGAGCGGCTCGCGCGGCTCACCACGGTGCAGACCGGCGCCCACCGCGTGGTCACCTGCTACCTGAAACTCGAGCCGAGAGATCGGACTCGCAGCAAGTACCTGATCAAGCTCAAGAACCGGGTCCGCACAGTGGCCCAGGCGCTGCCGAGGCTCGGCCTCGAGCGGATGGTCCAGGAGGAGATCGGGCGCGATCTGGAGCGGATCCAGCAGTACCTCCGAACGCCGTCCAACCTCCCGTCGACCCTGGGGGTGGCCATCTTCGCCTGCGAGGCGATCGGCCTGTTCGAGGCGTTGCCGCTGCCCGTCGTCTACCGCTCCCGCCTCGCGGTGGATGCGACCCCGCTCGTGCGCGAGCTGGCGTCGGTGGAGGACGAGTTCGGCCGGCTGCTCACCGTGGTCCTCGACCGGATGGGTGCGCGCTTCTTCGAGGTCACCGCCTACGACACTCTGGAGCTGCCTGGCCTTCGGGCCGACAGCACCCGGGGCAAGCGGTTTCACGGCGACCAGAACGGGCCTGGCTGGGGCGAGCACACCTACCACAACCGGATCCGGCAGGAGAAGCAGCGGCATTACGAAGCGATCGCGCGGGAGCTGTTCGCCATCGACCGCCGCCGGCCGGCGCACGGGATCGTGATCGCCGGTACAGGGACCGACGCCGGGGCGGTCGAGCCCTTCCTGCACAACTACCTCGTCGAGCGCCTGATCGGCACTGCCCGGCTCAACCCCAAGGAGGCGACGTCGGCCGCGGTGCACGCGGCCACGCTGGCCGTGCGCGAGGCCTGGGAGCGAGACGCCGAACGGGCGCAGGTGCACGAGATGCTCGAAGGGCTTGGAACGGGCTGGGGTGTGAACGGGATCGAAGCGACGCTCCGCGCCCTGTCGCGCGGGCAGGTGCGGAGCCTGCTCGTTCACGCCGACGCCAGCGAGCCCGGCTTCCGCTGCGCCGGGTCCGGACGCCTGACCCGGACCGAGCGCGAGTGCCGCGGCGAGGGCGAGCCGATCCCGGTGCTCGACGTCGTGGACGACGCGATCGAGGAGGCCCTGCGCCAGGGTGTGGACGTGAACGTCGTCTACGAGCCCGCGGCGCGGGACGCGGTCGTCGGCCTCGCCGCGCTGCTCCGGTTTCGCTGAGCGCGTGACCGCCGCCGACACCGCCCTGCTCCGGGCGGTACTCTTCGATGCCGGAAACACGCTGCTCTTTCTCGACTACACCCGCATGGCCGTGGCGGTCGGGGCGGCGCTGGGCCTGTCGCTCAGCGGGCCTGGACTCGCAGCTGGCTCCGCGGCGGCGGCACGCGCCATGGAACGCGGGCGCGCCGGCGACCGCGAGCGTGCGGCGGCCTATCTCGAGGCGCTCTTCATCGAGGCGGGCGTGCCGCCCGGACGGCTGGACGAGGTCCGGGACTGCCTCGCCCGGCTGCATGGCGAGCGGCACCTCTGGAGCGGCATCGCGGACGACACCCACGACGCCCTCGCCCGACTGCGCGCCGCCGGCCTCCGTCTCGGCGTCGTCTCCAACAGCGATGGACGGGTGGAGGAGGCGCTGGCGGCGGCCGGGCTGCGCCGCTACTTCGACGTGGTGATCGATTCGACAGTGGCCGGAGTCGAGAAGCCGGATCCCGCTATCTTCCGGGCCGCGCTCGCCGCGCTCGGGGTTCCCCCCTCGCAGGCGCTCTACGTGGGTGACCTGTACGAGGTGGATGTCATCGGTGCCCACGCGGCCGGAATGTCGGCAGTGCTCTTGGTGCCGTCCGGCTCGCCGCTGCCCGGCGGCTGTGCCGCCGTCCGCTCCCTGGGTGCCTTGGCCGACGACCTGCTCAAGGAGAGACTCGCCTCATGATGGCCACCCGCTCGCTGCCTCGTCCGATCCGGGTCCTGGTCGCCAAGCCGGGCCTCGACGGCCACGACCGGGGCGCGAAAGTCGTCGCTGCAGCGCTCCGGGACGCGGGCATGGAGGTGGTGTACACGGGGCTGCACCAGACCCCTGAAATGATCGCCACCGCGGCGGTCCAGGAGGACGTGGACGTCGTGGGCCTCTCCATCTTGTCCGGCGCCCACATGACGCTCTTCCCGCGGGTTCGCCAGCTGCTCGACGAAATGGGCCGGCCCGACGTCCTGGTGACCGGAGGCGGCATCATCCCCGCGGAGGACATGGAGGCCCTGCAGGCGCGCGGCATCGGACGCCTGTTCGGACCGGGAACACCGACCTCCGATCTGGTCTCCTATATCACCACGTGGGCCGCCGAGCACCTGGAGTCGTGAGCCGGCTGCGCACGCTCACCGAAGAGTACCGCCAGCTCGCCGACCGTCTGCGGGCGGGCGGCGGCGCCGCCCGCGTGGCCAAGATGCACCAGCAGGGGAAGCTCGCCCCGCGCGAGCGGGTAGCGGGCCTGCTGGATCCGGGCGGGCCCTGGCTCGAGCTCGGTCTGCTCGTGGCCTACGATCAGTACGACGGCCAGGCGCCCGGGGCGGGCGTGATCACCGGGCTCGGGCTGGTCGAGGGGCGGGAGGTGGTCGTCGTGGCCAACGACGCCACGGTGAAGGCCGGTTCCTGGTGGCCGGAGACCATCCGCAAGATCCTCCGCGCCCAGGAAGTCGCGATGCGGCAGCGGATCCCCATCGTGTATCTGGTGGACAGCGCGGGCGTGAACCTGCCGTATCAGGGCGGGGTGTTCCCCGGGCAGTACGGCGCTGCCCGGATCTTCTACTACAACTCGATCATGCGCCGCTATCTCCACGTGCCGCAGATCAGCGCGGTGATGGGCAGCTGCGTCGCCGGGGGCGCGTACTTGCCGGCGCTCTCCGACGTGATCTTCATGGTCGAGGGCACCACGTTCATGGGGCTGGGCGGCCCCAACCTCGTGAAGGGCGCCACGGGGCAGACGATCGACGCCGAGACGCTGGGCGGCGCCGTCACCCACACCGAAGTCAGCGCGGTGGCGCACTACCGGGCCGCGAACGACGCCGAGTGCCTCGCCCGAATTCGCGAGTACCTCACCCGGCTGCCCCGAGTGGACGGTGTTCGCCACCGGATCCGGCCCGCCGTCGCGCCGGCGCGGCCCTCGGCGGAGCTCTACGATCTCATCCCGCAGGACCACCGTCTCTCGTACGACATGCGGCACGTGCTCGACGCGCTCCTCGACGGCGGCGCGCTCGACGAGTTTCAGCCCGACATCGCCCGGGAGATGCTGTGCGGACATGCGCACATCGAGGGGTGGCCGGTCGCGGTCATCGCGAACCAGCGCGGGCTCATCAAGGGCCGGCCGGATGAGCGGCCGCGCTTCGGCGGCATCGTCTACACCGGCAGCGCGGAAAAGGTCGCGTACTTCATCGAGACGGCCAATCGCGAGCGGCTCCCCCTCCTCTTCGTGCAGGACGTGAGCGGCTTCATGGTCGGCCCGGAGGCGGAGCACAGCGGGATCATCCGCGCCGGCGCCCGGTTCGTCGAGGCGATGGCCACCGCCGCAGTACCCAAGATCGTCCTCACCGTGAACCACGCCTCGGGCGCCGGCTACTACGCCATGGCGGGGCAGGGCTTCGATCCCGACTTCATTCTCTCGTGGCCCACTGGCCGCATGGGCGTGATGGAGGGCGAGTCCGCCGTGATGGCCGTGCACGGACCTGAGATAGAACGCGCCCAGCGTGAGCGGCGCGCGCTGGCGCCCGAGGTGAACGCGTCGGTGGAGTCGATGCGCGCCGACTACGAAGAGCAGCTCGACGCCCGCCACGCCGCGGCGCGGGGCCATGTGGATGCCATCGTCACACCCGAGGAGACGCGGGATCAGCTCGCCTTCGCGCTCCGCGTCACCGCCAACTACGCCGGGCCGCACCTCGGTCCCTTCGTGCTCCCGCCGCTCGACGCGGCCCCCCCACGGTAGCCGTCCATGCCTTCGTTCCGCCGCTTCACCGGTATGCTCGTCATCGCTCTCGCCTGCGCGCCCAGCCGTCGCGACGCGCCGGCACCGGTGCCCGAGCCCGGCGCCGGTCCTGCCGGCACCGTGCACGCCACCGCCGCGGTCCCGGCGCCGCCGCCGGGACCCGCGCTCGCCTCCCCCGTGCCGGACTCGGTGCGCCGGGTCGCGCCGCCCGACATGGCCTATGCCCATGGCTGGATGCCGCTGGCGAGCACGGGCGTGGACCGCTTCCTCCGCGCCCATCCCGATTACGATGGGCGCGGCGTGGTGATCGGCATCCTGGATACCGGCATCGATCCGGGGGTTCCCGGCCTGGCGACCACGTCTGCCGGCGGCCCGAAGATTCTCGATCTCCGCGACTTCTCCGGCGAAGGCGCCGTGCCGCTCACCCCCGTGACGCCCACGGGTGATTCGGTGAACGTGGGCGGGCACCGGCTCGGCGGGTTCGGCCGGGTGGTCGCGCTGAGCACCGCGGGGCCCTACTACGCAGGCACCATCGCCGAGCTCCCGCTCGGGCCCCCGCCGGCCTCTGACCTGAACGCCAACGGCGCAGGGGACGACACGCTCGCGGTCGTCGTCGTCCGGGCGACCGACGGCTGGGTGCTCCTCGCCGATACCGACGGCGACGGGTCGCTCGCCGGCGAGCGGCCGGTTCACGACTACCTCATCGGCCGCGAGAGCTTCGG
>Ga0209797_10000329_pt1 | contig 23549 bp, 24 predicted proteins | sample DOMMetBare3Fresh_2_FD_187472 | JGI IMG/M metagenome (GOLD analysis project Ga0209797, IMG submission 187472) | Wetland sediment microbial communities from St. Louis River estuary, USA, under dissolved organic matter induced mercury methylation -... | ecosystem: Environmental > Aquatic >... | reverse complement strand
ATTACCGCCCCGCTAAAAACACTGCCGCTGTTTACATCTTTCAATGTATATACTTTAGGTTCTTTGGTTTTATACTGAGCAACCGGGCCGCCATCAATAAAAATTCCGGATAATTCAATTGCTTCCTGCACACTACCGCCACCATTGTAACGAATGTCAATTATTAAGCCTTCAATATTTTCCTTTTTCAGTTTAATAATTTCCTTAGCCACATCATTGGCACAACCAAAAATGCCGGTTTCGGTATTTTCCCAATCAATATAAAAATCAGGAATTGAAATATACCCGATGTTTTTTGTTCCTTTTAAAACATATCCCTGCACTTTGTCTTCTTCATCTTCTTCTGTTGCAAATCGTTCTTTATAAAGTGTTGTTTGTTTAATAGTTCCATCAGGCTTTTTAATTGTAAGGAATAGTTTATCCGATTTTATTTCATTCATTATGCTATCAATTTGAAATAAAGTAAAATCAGTTACGTTTATGGCTGTTTTACCAGGCTCCTGTACAGTAATGATTTTATCGCCGGAATTTAATGCGCCACTTTTAAAAGCTGAACTGCCCGGTTGAAGTTTTCCTATAGTAACTTCTCCTTTTTCATTTTCATTCAGCAACATGCCAAAACGCAATGGTTTTTGGCCCAGATCTTCATCAAATTCTTCTTTTTCTTCTTCGGGCATAAATGCACTATGCGGATCATAACATAGTGCCAATGATTTGCAAAACATATTACCAAAACCGGTAACCAGCCTTTCTTTTAATAATGAATTGACATATGTTTTCTGAAAAGATTGAATGGTTACTTTCCGAAGAATTGCTTCTGTACTGTCGAGTAATTGTTTTTGTTTAGATGGTTGAAGCGTTGAAAAATCAAAATCTGCATCTGTAATAATATCCAGCATCTTCCATTTGATGTGTTTATATAATTTTTTTTGTTTACTGATAATGCTAGATGAATAAGAACTGTCTTCTTCATTGCTATACTTTTCAGGTAAAGAAAAGTTGAAGGCTGTTTTACAAATAATCTGTACGAGTGAATCATTTTGTTTTACTCTTTTTTGCCAGATAGAAGTAAGCAGTTGAAGAAATCCTGTTTTCTGCTGATTAATTTCTTCATCCAATGAAAAACGATAGATATTAAGTTGATTCAGGTCTTCTGTAATAAATACAATTCTTTCAGGGTCTGCTTTTTTTATGATCAGGTTAAACAGATCGTTGCTTAATTCGTTATTTAATGCTCTTGGTTGAATATGAAATTTCTCAACCATACGGGTAATGAGATAAGCATTATTTATAGAAGAAGAAAAATCCTGAGCTGATACTGCAGAAAAAGAATTCAAAAAGAGTAAGGTAAAAAGCAAGGGTTTCATCAGTTAAACTTTGGTGCCGGAAAATTAAGTCATTTTATGAAAGGATCTAACAACGATTAATAACTCAACAACTTCTCAATGCTTTCTCCCAACCTGCTCTTTGCCATAAAATTATTTTCAAGCTCAATATTAAAAGGTATGGGTGTATCTAAACTTGCACAACGTAAAATGGGTGCATCTAATAACGAAAAACAATGCTCTGCTATCCAGGCTGCAATTTCTCCTCCAATACCACCAATCAACGTGTCTTCATGCAATAACAAAACACGCCCGGTTCTTTTCACTGCTTCACGAATAGCAGCATAATCTAATGGAGCCAGTGTTCTTAAATCTAAAATATCTATGGAAATTTCAGGATGCTCCGCTGCATAATCTTCGGCCCAATGCACAGCAGCTCCATAGGTAATAATTGAAACTTCATCACCACTTCTTACATGTCGTGCTTTTCCAATTTCTATTTCATAATATTCTTCCGGTACTGGTCCGCTTACTGAACGATACAATGCTTTGTGTTCAAAATATAATACCGGGTTAGGATCATTAATGGCTGCAATCAACAAACCCTTTGCATCAATTGGTGAAGATGGATATACAACTTTTAATCCCGGTACTTTAGTAAACCATGCTTCATTACTTTGTGAATGAAACGGACCAGCACCTACACCTCCGCCTGTTGGCATACGTATCACCACATCTGCATGTTGCCCCCACCTGTAATGAATTTTTGCAAGATTATTTACAATCTGATTAAAACCTACCGTTGCAAAATCGGCAAACTGCATTTCCATCATTGCTTTGTATCCTTCTAAACTTAAACCTAAAGCTGCACCAACTATTGCACTTTCACAAATGGGCGTATTTCGTACTCTTTCTTTTCCAAATTCTTCAACAAACCCTTCGGTAATTTTAAAAGCGCCGCCGTACTCTGCAATATCCTGTCCCATTAAAATAAGATTGGGGTGTTGAATCATGCTTTGATGAAGACCTTCTTTAATGGCATCGATTAAACGAACAGCCCCCTCCCGTCCCCCCAAGGGGGAAGACGCCACCGCTCCTGTCCCAATTTTAATAATATCATGATTAATTGCAGAGTTGTTGATAAGCAGGGGCTGTGTATTGTGCTCTCCTCCTCGGGGGGAGTTGGAGGGGGCTTGGCTGTACACATCATCTAATTCCTCTTCAGTATCAACAACCATCGGTTTTGCCTTTGATGCCAGTAACAATTCACTTTCTATTGTTTGTTTCAATTCGTTTTTGATGGCATCAATTGCTGTGTCTGTTAATACAGCTTCGCTTAATAAATATTTTTCGAAATTTTTGATGGGATCTTTTTCTTCCCATATTTCAAATAAATGTTTAGGCACATATTTGGTTCCGCTTGCTTCCTCATGACCACGCATGCGGAAAGTCATACATTCAATTAAATAGGGTTTCTGAAATTCAATACAATATTCTTTCACTCCTTTAATGGTATCTAAAACAGAAAGAATATTGTTGCCATCAATCTTTACGCCATCCATTCCATAACCTCTTGCACGTTCAACCAGGCTTTCGCATTTGTATTGTTCATTGGTTGGTGTGCTTAATCCATAACCATTGTTTTCAATTATAAAAATTACAGGCAGGTTCCAAACTGCAGCCACATTTAAAGCTTCATGAAAATCGCCTTCACTGGTTCCGCCTTCACCGGTAAATGCCAGTGATACTTTTAATGCTGAGCCTGTCGAAGCACTTCTGAGTTTATAAGCTAATGCCACACCATCGGCAATAGCCAGTTGAGGACCAAGGTGAGAAATCATTCCGCAGATATGATGTTCTTTACTTCCAAAATGAAAACTGCGTTCTCTGCCCTTGCTGTATCCTTCTTTATTTCCCTGCCATTGCATAAATAATTTATGAAGCGGCATGTTACGGGTAGTGAACACGCCAAGATTGCGATGCAAAGGCATGATCCATTCGCTCTCATCCAATGCCAGCGTGGCTCCTACGGCAATAGCTTCCTGCCCAATACCACTAAACCATTTACTGATTTTTCCCTGCCGCAACAGCACCAACATTTTTTCTTCTATCATCCTGGGAAATAAAAGTTTACGGTAAATCGTTATTAATTCAATATTGGTAAGGTTTTTGCGAACAAATTGCATCTTTAAAAACAATATCTGGTGAGAAACAAAGTTCAGGGTTCGGCTTCATTAAAATATCAAATTCTTTTATTGATTCTTATGGTTTGCGGTCATGTACCGGCATTTTTATTTGCTCAAACAAAGAAAACAGGCAGTGAAGTTTTTGTAGTAAAACCGGTGCCGGGCGAATTAAAAATAAAACAACGGGGAAGTGAGCTTGTTGTTCAATTTCCACGTACACATTTCCGTTCTGCACTTAAATTAATTAATACCAATGGATCGGTACTGAAAGCAATAATGATTGATGAAGGAATGGAGCTTGCTACTGTTTCTGCAAACGGGCTGCCAAAAGGAATATATCAATGCGTGCTGGAAAACCGAACACAGCGGTTTGTAAAAAAACTGATGATTCAATAAGCTTTATTACGATTTTGTTTTTACATCATCTTTAATCACCATTTTATAAACAATGGAATTAACGATGGATAAACAAATGCTGAACAACAATGCATACCAGAAGCCATCTACTTTAAAGCCTTGTATAAAATAATCGTCAAGTAAAATAATACAGGCGTTTATTACAAACAAAAATAAGCCCAAAGTAAAAATAGTTGCGGGTAAAGTAAGAATAATCAGAACCGGTTTTACAATTGCATCCAGAATAGCCAGCACAAATGCAACAAGAATAGCTGTTAAAAAATAATTAATGCTGATGCCCGGCAAAATATAAGCAAGTAAAAATGCATTTACTGCGGTGATAAGGACTTTTAGTATAAATTTCATATGCAACACAGAGTTTAAGTGAAGTGAAGTAACACTGAGGTTAATCCAAATCCGGGTTACTGTTTATTCTTCTTCTGATACCATCTTTCAATAAAACAACATTAAAGTTAATTAACAATCCTATTCTTTTATCAGTAATCAAAATACGGAAATCTTTCTGCTAAATTATTTAAGCTCATCTATTCGTCAGACGAGGGCGTCAGACGTTGTTACGTTTTTATACCACAACCAATTCATAAAAATTATCGGGCTGCAAATATTTATTTGCCAGCTCCTGTAATTCTAATGATGTAACATTTTTTATGGAGTTGACTGAATTATAAAAGTAACTTTCATCCAGCCCGTTTAAAATTAAATTTTTCCAACGGCCAATGATATGAAACGGGCCATCTAAATCGCCAAGAATGGTTCCAATGAGAAAATTCTTTACCAGTTTTAATTCATCATCATCAATCAACTCGTTTCTCAAATCTTCCATTTCAATATATACTTCTTTTAGTGTTGCTTCACATACATCTCTTCCTGCTTCGGTGCTAACCATCCAGCCACTTGTTTGTATATGATTGAGAATATAACTGTGTATGCCATAGGTATATCCTTTTTCTTCACGGATATTGCTCATCAGCCTCGATCCGAAAAATCCGCCAAACAAAGTATTCAACACTTGTACTTTCTGAAAATCGGGATGATGCCTGTTGGGGAATGGCCTTGCCAAACGTATAGCACCCTGAACTCCTTTTTCATCATTAATGATTCTGTATTTTTTTTCTTTTGCTTCAATTACCGGATGTTCAATAACAGGTAATGCCGTTTTGTTTAATGGTAATTGTCCAATAGTTGCATTGAGCTGCTCAATAAAATCGGCCGGTAATAATCCTGCAGCAAAAACGGTACAATGCCCGTTGGTATAATATTGTTTATAATAATCCAGTAACTGTTGCTGTTGTAATGCATCATAATCTGTTGCATTACTATAAACACCATACGGATGATTTTTCCCAAACAGATATTCATCTATCAATCGTCCGGCAACAAAATCACATTTCTTTAAATTCACACTCAGTCTTTGCTTCATGTTTTGCCTGTAAATATCCAGTTCGTGTTGAGGATAAATGGCATCTGTAATCATTTCAGCTATTACGGGAAGATGTTTTGCATAATGCCTGTCAATGCAATGCAGAATAATGGTTGATGTTTCATTGTAACAACCACGGCTTAAATGAGAACCATAATAATCAAAATGTTCATTTAATTCAAAGGCTGTTTTATTTTTTGTTCCGTTCTTAATTAAAAAATTAGTTGCGGCCGCAAGGTTGTTTTGTTTTTCATACCAGTTGCCGGCTTTAAACACAAGTTCTAAACTTAATACTTCCTGTGTGCCTGCATTTACTGCATAAACTTCCACACCATTATCAAGTACATATTTATCATAAGGCTTGAGTTTTAAATCAAACTCTGTTGCGTCTTTAATAAATGGAGCGATACTTCTGTTTATTGATTGTTCCTTAACCTGCATATTTGCTTTACTTTACTTTAAATAGTTTTTTAAGAATGGATTGTTGATTATTAATCTTGATGAATGATGAACAGTAATGATCCTCACAATTCTTGGTGAAACTTTATAAATAATCCTGAATTTAAAAACACTTACTTCTCTGATTGATGGATTGAAAAGTTCTTTTACAACTTTGCCTCGTTCAGGAAAAGCAGAAAGAGAGTCAATTTTTATAATAAATTTTTCAACAAGCATTTGTGCATTTTGCAAAGAATCTTCGGAAACAAAATCATAAATCTGCCTTATGTCTTTCTGTGCCTGTCTGCTTATTTTTATTTTGACCATGAACGCATTTCTTTTTTAAAAACATCCCAGTCTTTTTCTTTCCCTTCTGCAATATCTTTTAATCCTTTTTCAACCTTATACATCAGCAAGAGTTCATTCAACAACTTTTCGGTAGAATATGTTTTGGGAACAGCAATTACTTTTTCTTTTATTTTTTTAACTGTGAGCATAATTAAAAATTTACTTAAATCTACAACTTAATTCCTGGCTAAATAATACAATGTGTTGCTGTTTTTCTCATCAAATACTTTAATGCATTCTTCCAGTAATTCCTGTACTGTTACACTTTCATACTTTGGCAACTCGTCGTTCATCAGTTGAGCATCGCCCAGTAATTCATAATAAGCTAAACTGTTTGCACGGCTCATCACCGTCATATCTTCAAACAAAATGGTGCTCTCGGTTTTATTAATTACTTTTTGCAATTCTTTTTCATCAACCAGATTTGTTTTCATTTTTTCTACTTCTGTATTCACTGCTTTTTCCGCATCTTCTATTTTAACTCCCTTCACCAGTTTTCCTTCAATGGTAAGCAAACCCGTATCAATACTTCCAAAATGATAACATTCAATATTGCTGAAGAGTTTTTGCTCTTTTACCAATGCCTGGTATAAACGGCTGCTTGCACCACCACCTAAAATATCGGTAATTAAATCAACAACATAATAACCTCTTTCAAGCCTTGAAGCCATATGCCATGTTTTATAAAACGCATCTAACGGAACATCGGCTTTTACTTCCAGTCTTCCTGCTTCGGTTTGTTTAGGTTCTTGTGGTAACCGGCGAATATATTTTTCACCTGCAGGAATAGGTCCAAACCATTTATCTGCCAAACGCATTACATTTTCTGTTTCAACATTTCCTGCAACAACAAGAATGGCATTGGCCGGTGTATAATGTTTAAAGAAAAAGTTTTTTACATCCTGCAATTGTGCTTCTTCAATATGTTTTAATTCTTTGCCTATCGTCATCCATTTATACGGATGCACTTTATAAGCAAGTGTACGCATCTTGTTCCATACATCACCATAAGGTTTATTAATGTAGTGTTCTTTAAATTCTTCACTTACCACTTTGCGTTGTACATCTAAACTTTTTTCATCAAAGGCAAGACTAAGCATACGGTCACTCTCCAGCCAAAAAGCGGTTTCTAAATTTTCTGCAGGAAGCTGACAATAATAATTGGTAAGATCGTTGGTAGTATAAGCATTGTTTTCACCACCGGCTAATTGCAATGGTTCATCATATTCAGGAATATTAATGGAGCCGCCAAACATGAGGTGTTCAAACAAATGAGCAAAGCCGGTTCTGTTTTCATCTTCATCTCTTGCGCCAACATCATACAAAACATTTACAACAGCCATGGGTGTTGACAGATCTTTATGCACTAATACTTTTAATCCGTTAGACAGAACAAAACGTTCAAAATTGATCATAGAAATTTTTTAATAGTAGAAAGCACCCACCCCTAACCCCCGTCCGATCCGGCACGGGCGGGCCTCCCGGGAGGGGAGGTTTGCAAAATTCGGTAAAAAAGAAATGAGCTGTTGAATTACTTTAAAATACTGCCAATTTTTAACTCAATCATTTTAGGCTGGTTATTACGCAATAACAGGATACGTACTTTTTCACCTGCGTTTTGCAACATTGCTTTGTATTGTTGAATATTGTTGCTGAAGTTTGATTCCACTCCAAAAATAATATCGCCGGGAACAATTCCTGCTTTCTCTGCAGGCGATCCTTGCTGTACTTCAGTAATCAACACTCTGCCATCAACAAAATAAAAATTCATGCCGGTATAAGAATAATCAAAAGGGTCTCTTAAATGCGTATTTGGTGTAAGATGAATTATTTTTTCAGGATAATTAATTACCATGTTAAAGCGTCGCAATAAATCACTTCCTATTAATCCGCTTATGGCAGGATATCCAAGTATATTCAATGAATCATAATAAATATGCAAGGGAACTTTTGAAAATTTGTACGGGCCTACTTTTACTCTTTTTAATGTTGTTAACCGCATATTAATTTTTCCTAGCAAACCTTCTACCTGAGTATCTACAATTTTTTTCTTTTTACTAATAAAAACACTGTCGTTTGTAAACCTGTCGCTTATGAGTAAACACATGCCGGCTCCCGTATCAAAATAAAAATTCAATAAGTATGAATTTTCATCAATCACTTCGTGCCTGGTAATAGGTATGGTTGCAAATACAGGATTTAAAAACGTTCCTGATTTTGGGTAACGGTATTTACCAGGAGTATAAATAGAAATGATTTGTGTGTTGTTATCAATTGCAACAATAAACCGTCTTAAAAAAGAATAACCAATAATACCATCAACCCGCATACCATATACTTCACTTAAAATTTCATAATCATTAATGTGAAAATCAAGTTTCTCAACATCCAATCCGGGAAAATGCAAAGTTCCTCCTTTATAAAAATGCAGCGGTTTAATTCCTCCAATGCCCCGTATGGTACGGTCGCTGGCCTCCATAGGTAATTTATAATAACTGGCAGTTAAGGTATCTAATGAAATGCCACCGCTTCCGGTGTCTAAAATAAAGTTGAGTGTATCCTTAAATCCATTGAGTGTAGCATGTAAGATAACAATGCCTCCTGTTAACTGTTCAAACTTAAAACTGGTAAGCAATTTTGCCGGAGGAAAATCAGTTTCCTGTGCATGTAACTCCACACAAATCAATAACAGAATAATCGTTTTAACCAATTTCATACTTCAATATAGAGGAAAGCCCTTGGTTAGACAAGCGAATTATGATAAACGCTTCGTGGTTTATACATGTTCCCGCTGTATTTTTGCAAATGCAGAAAAAAGAGTGATGTTACAAGCTTTTCTGCTACTATTAATCTTTTGTTGCCCGTCCGAATGGCAAGGCCGGGCGGACGTCGCACATGAATACAATTGCAACTCTTAAACAAACATTATGAACCTGAACGATCTTTATCAAAAAGCTTCCAACTTTGAATTTCTTACTATTGAAGAAGGCGTGTACCTGTTTCAACATGCACCATTAACAGAGTTAATGTTTGTGGCAGATGAATTACGCAAACAACAAGTGCCTCACGGAAAAGTTACCTGGCAAATAGACCGCAATGTAAACACCACCAATGTTTGTATTGCCAATTGTAAGTTTTGTAATTTCTTTCGCATACCCGGCCATCCTGAAGCATACATTACAGATATTGAAACCTATAAAAAGAAAATTGAAGAAACCATTAAATGGGGTGGAGATCAGTTGTTGTTACAAGGCGGCCATCATCCTGAATTAGGTTTGGAATTTTATACAACTTTATTTAAACAATTAAAAGCACTTTATCCTTCTATAAAATTACATACACTCGGTCCGCCCGAAGTAGCACATATTACCAAGCTTGCAAAAAGCACACACAAAGAAGTACTCACTGCATTGAAAGAAGCGGGAATGGATTCATTACCTGGTGCAGGTGCAGAAATATTAATTGATCGTGTTCGCCGTTTAATCAGCAAAGGAAAATGCGGTGCACAGGAATGGTTAGATATTATGCATGAAGCACACATGCTCAACATTACTACTTCTGCTACCATGATGTTTGGGCATGTAGAAACTTTACAAGAACGGTTTGAACATTTGGTAAAAATCCGTGAAGTACAAAGCCGCAAACCAGCAGACGCAAAAGGATTTCTTGCTTTTATTCCATGGACGTTTCAGGATGTTGATACACTGCTTGCAAAAATCCGTGGCGTTCATAATTTAACAACAGCAGAAGAATATGTACGTATGATTGCCATGAGCCGTATTATGTTACCCAATGTAAAAAACATACAGGCAAGTTGGTTAACAGTTGGTAAAGAAACGGCACAACTTTGTTTACAGGCAGGCGCCAATGATTTTGGAAGTATTATGCTGGAAGAAAATGTGGTGAGTGCTGCAGGTGCACCACATCGTTTTACATATAAATCAATACAAGATGCCATTCGTGAAGCAGGCTTTGAACCGCAGTTGCGTAACCAGCAATACGAGTGGAGAGAATTGCCACAGATGATTGAAGAGCAGGTGGTGGATTATTAATGCTGCAAAACTTTGCCAAAGTTTTGAATCGCTGTAATTATTCAATCAGTTTTTTACAACTTTGGCAAAGTTGGTTTTAAGAAGAATAATTTTTCATGTTGGTCAGGCGACCAACAAGGGCGTAATATTAAAACTTCAGTTAGCATGAAAAATAACATAAATATTTTCCTTACTCTTCTATTGTTATTTTTTTGTCAATCACAAATATTTGCTCAATCAAATAACTATACAGGTACATGGGTTTTAAACCTGGGAAAAAGTAAATTAGAATCCCCGCCTGAGGGATTTACCGGCAGTGTGTTTATCATAAAACAAGAGGCTGATAAATTTAAGTTAACCAGGTATCATCTATATGGAGAAAAGAAAAAGAAAATAAGTTTTAAGATGGTTGCAGATGGTAAGACAAGAAAGGTAAAAATATTATTTAATGGTAAATTAGAATGGAAAGAAAATAATTTACAGGCAACACTATGGAGAAAGAATTTTTCAAATATTGTACTTTACAAATTTGGAAATAATCAAAATGAATTTATTGCAAACGAAGTTTTTACCGGCAACCCAAATAATTATCATAATATCTGGGTGTTTGACAGAGAAAAATCAAAATAGATAAACAAATTTCTTACAAAGAAAATACATCATCAACAGCGAGTCCGGTTTCCAACAACGCAAAATCTTTTTAAGAAACATCGCCTGAGAATCTAAAGCTTGTGGTGGATTATTAATTCTTCAATGTATTTTAAGACTGCTAATAAAACGAACTGAATATAAATCATTAGTTATTGCATGTACTCCCGATAACTACAAAATTTTCTGATTAATCTTTTGAAACAATTTCATTTTAAAGAATAAACATCTGTTAAAATTACATTAAGAGATTAAATAATATGAAACCTTTTTGTTTAATAAGTTGTTAGTATCATTAAACAAATAAATATGAAACAAATTCTTTCTTTCCTATCATCAGCGGCTTTGGTTCTGCTATTTTCATCGGTACTTATTTCCTGTAAAAAGGACAAAGTGAAGGACACTTCTAAAGTGAATGTTGTACACGCTTCACCCGATGCTCCCGGTGTTGATCTTTTAGTAGATAATTTAAAGGTGAATACATCACCGCTAACGTTTCCAAACTATACCGGTTATTTATCTGTTACAGCAGGTACAAGGAATATAAAAGTGAATGCAGCAGGTACAAGTACAACAGTAATCAACGCAGATGTTCCTTTTACCAAAGACAAGAATTACTCATTGTTCGCTTTTAACCGCTTAGCTTCTATTAGTGCAATTCTGGTTGAAGATGACCTTGCAACTCCTGCTTCAGGCAAGGCACATATCCGCTTTTTTCATTTAAGCCCGGGAGCTCCGTCAGTTACTGTAGGTGTTTTAAATGGAGATGTATTTACACCGGTATTCTCAAACAGAGCATATGAAACCCAGTCTTCTGCAACTGCTAACCAGGCTTTTGCGCCCGTAGATGCAGGCACCTACAAATTTGATGTACGTGTTGCAGGATCAACAACATCTGTTTTAACACTTAACAATATTACATTGCAGGCAGGAAAAATTTATACTGTTTTTGCAAATGGCATTGTTGGAGGCTCTCCTGCTTTAGGTGCACAAATAATACTGCATAATTAATTTTATTCTTCTATAATAAAAGAGATCCTTGTAATTACAAGGATCTCTTTTATTTATACATGGTCTTTTGCAAATCAGAGAATAAACAAAAACGTTTTCATGCAAAGTGTTTATAGTTTATGTTTACCAACTACTCCCACCTCCTCCACCAAATCCACCACCGGAGAAACCCCCGCCACCAAAGCTTCCACCACTGCTGCCACTACTGCTTGGTGTACTGTAAAAACTTTTCGACATTTCATTCATCGAATGATCAAGGCTGTTTAAGAACATATAAGTATTAAACCCGTTATAATTACCCACATACCAGGTAGGTGGCGGCACATCCAGGTCTTTCAATTTATCTTTCCATGTATCGGCCACATCAAACACAATTGCATAGGGTAATACTTTATCAAAATAATGTTCATCTTCTTTTAAAAAAAGCGCAAGCCGGTCTTTGTCTACCTTCTGTATAAATTCTTTAAAGCCTGCCAGCTGTTTGTAGAGTTCATTTCCTTTGGGTGTTTTCTTAATCATAAAAATTCCAAAGAAAATAATAATCACTCCACTAATGATGAACGCAACTGGATGCCAATAAGGATTGCCCCAGTTACTGATCAACTGAATAAAGCCATAAACCATCGCTGCTATTCCCAACATTAAGAACAAAAACACAAATCCTCTTGAATATTTTTCATAGTATGCACCTTTGTCAACTTCCTTTTCTAATTCTAATTTTGCTTTGTTCATAGTAACGTACAGTTTATCTTTCAAACTATCAAGTGCAACGGTATTACCCGTTTCAAATATTCCGTTGAACAATGTTTTTTCAAAAGACATGGCTGTTTCAGGAAGGTCTTTTAATTTAATAAATTCGTACTCCGTTGTTTTTATTAAACCCAGCAACGCTTTCTTTTCTGTTTCCTTTACCTGTAAATACCCGGCTGCTCCCCAATAAGGTACCAATGCAGTAAGATCTCTTTTATTTAATTTATTATCTATGATATATCCCGATACACTTGGGCTGACATTGTTAGGAGGGTAAAATTGGGTTGTAATGGTAAGCTCTTCATCTTTCCCTCTTTTTTTCCATATCCTGAACATCAGTATAAGAACAAAAACGGGCAACAACAACCATGCTATGCCAAGCAGCATATAGTTTTGTTTAATTAAAAAACCATCAGGAAAAACAATTCCCACTGTTAATCCCTGGTTGGGTTGCAACGCTATTGTTGTGCTGCCTGAAAATATTTTATTATTTGTCCATTGAGAAACGGTATTGTTTTCTTTTGAACCCGTAGCGCCGGTTGCAACAAAAAATGAAGGTGTAGAAGGCAATGCATCATACAACTCTATGGAAAAACTGGCAGAGTCAATACTGGTATCCCATTGATCACCGATAATATTTAAATACAGTTCTGAATGATCTGCAAAAAAATTAATAGTGTTCAATAACCTGTAATGAATAATATACTTCTGCAAACCATCTACATACTTATTTTTTGAACCAATTTTTATTTCTTTATAATTACCACGGTTGCTAACTGCAAAATCATAATCGCTAACATGAATATCTTTAATGATGATTTGTGCATAGCCGTTCGATTCAAGCTGCCGTTCGGCTTTTTGAGTGCCGGCCGGTAAAGGAGCCAATGCATATTTATATGGGATCGTCCGGATAATTCCATGACGGCTTTCGGAAAAATGAACCAGGATGGTTTCGGTAATATCCAGCGATGCATCTTTGTTAACAATAACACTCACATCATATTGCTGAATGGTATAACCTCCCTGTGCATTTGAATACAGTGTAACAGAAACTGAAAACAGCAGGGAGAGAAGTAAGTTTTTCACTTGTTGTTTTTTAAAACTTTACTTCTATATTTTTTGCTTCTTCTTTATTTTCCAGTTCAAAGAATTCACGTGCTTTAAAAGAGAACATGTTGGCTATTAAAACACCAGGGAACTGTTGAATAGAGGTATTAAAATCTCTAACCGTAGCATTATAATAACGGCGTGAATTACCAAGATCACCTTCTATATTCTGCAACGCCGTTTGCAATTCAAGGAACTGGGCGTTGGCTTTCAGATCGGGATAACTTTCTGCAATAGCAAGCAATCCTCTTAATGCGCCACCTAATTGCTGGTTAGCAGCTGCCATGCCTGCAACATCACCGGGCGCAACAGCAACAGCTGCATTACGAGCCTGCACAACTTTTTCAAGCGTTTGGCTTTCATGTGCAGCATAACCTTTTACTGTATTAACCAGGTTGGGAATAAGATCGAAACGTTTTTTTAAGAATACGCTGATGTCGCTCCAGGCATTATCAATTTTTATTTTTGCTTTTACCATTCCGTTGTACATACCAACGATCCAGAAAACGAGTAAGGCAATTGCGCCAAGAATTATCCAGAGTGCCATAGCTTTAAAATTTAAATTGTAAGTAAAGAGCGGGAGAATATTTTTCTATACTGCAAATTAATACAAAAGACAAGATTAATTTCTGAAAGTATTCACTCCTTTTGTGCAGATATTTTACCCTTAAATACAAAGACCCCTTCTTAATACAAGTTGATTCTAACAAACAGATATAAAAAAAGGATGGTTTCATTTTGTATGAAACCATCCGGGTTTAAAAGGTAAGATAACGGGTTTATTTCTATCAATAATTATTTAACCTTGTTTGCAATGATCTGTGCATCGTTTTGTGTGGTACTGCAACCATAAACTGATGTTCCAATCCACCATTTGCCTACCGGCTGATTATAAGAGACCCCCATAATTGGCGCTTCACCATTGCCACCGGGATTATATTCTTTTAAAAAATTGCAATTGGCATCATACAAGGTTTGATGATACAAACCGAGTGTGTGTCCGGTTTCATGAGAAGTTGCTTCCCAGTTATATTTTTGATTATATCCTAATGCTTTTGAGAAAACAAAAGCAGGAACTTCAAGGCCCCAACCTAATGATTCTGCATAAGCAACACCACCGGCATTAGGATACCATGCATTGTTTTCGGTAATAATTACACGCTGTCTTTTTGCCGCAGTTACTGAAAAATAAACAGCAGAATCGGTAGTAATAACAATGTTTTGAAAAGGGCTAAAGTCGTTTTTCACTTCGGTAATAATATTCTGAATTTCTACACTGGAAAAGCCTGAAGGGGTACAATAAAAAGGAATCCCGCTGTTCCAATAGGGTGATTTTACGGTTTGCCCGTCAAAATCTAAAAACACAACCCATGAAGTGGAAATTACTGTTGTATTGTTGTTTGTTGTTGTATTTGTATCACAAGCATCACCAATTCCGTTTTTATTAGAATCTTTCTGATCCGGATTATACGTCTTTGGGCAATTATCACGGCTATCAGCTATACCATCTTTATCTGTGTCTCTCACTCTTGCAGCAAGGTTTGAAACATCAGCCAGGTCGCCTCTTGTTACTGTATTGTAGTCTCCTTTTAAAAAATCACAGGCCTCGGCCTTTTTTTGTGAAACGGTTAAACTCACATCTTGTTTTTTGCAAGCTATTGCTAAGAGGAGTACAGAGTAAAGGGCAATCTTTTTCATTTTTTTATTGTTTTTTTTGCTGTTACTTATAATTACGAGTCAAAAATATTTCCCTAAGGAGCCGGGTATTAAACAATTCGGTAAGATTGGGCTTATAGGGGGTGAAACCCTGTTTTTTGCAGGTGAGAAATGCGGGAAAAGTGTTTTTGCCAGGATTCTTTGGATGAACTAACAGGAAAGCTTCGAGTTAAAAAATCTTTTTGTAGAACCCTGTACGAGAATGTTTCTTTTGGCAATAGAACAATTCCTAATTTAGTTTATTCTATAAATTGTTTTTGAAACCAAAATCTCATGATCTATAATAACAGAAGATTTTTTACCCGACAGTCTTTTGAAATAAAATCAACAGGAATTAACATACACAAAAAAACCCTCTTTGATTCACTTGAGCATGAGGTCTCTTTTGAAAAAATTGACAACAAAAAGAAAATTCAGACTACGGTAAATAATGGTTTATTAATTATTTCATTTTTCTTTTTTGTAACCGGGCTCTGGTTTTTGTTAGCAGGTAATAATGATGTGTGTTTTGTTTTTTGGCTCATTGCCCTTTTTCTTATTTTAGTTGCATTCATAACCAAATTAAAAGTTGTTACAATTGCCTGTTATGATGGAACTAATATTGATCTGTATTTTAAAAGAGGTAATAAGGAAGATGTGGTTGAATTTGCCAATCAAATTATTAACTCCGGCAATTCCTATTTGTTGAATAAGTATAGTAAAATTGACAAAGACTTACCAATAGATAGTCAAATATATAATTTAGAATTTTTGAGAAATAAGGAAATCATCACCGAAGAACAATTTGAAAATCTCAAAAATCAGCTATTAGGCAGAGAAAATAAATCTTCAATTGGCTTTAGTCAATAACAAATAAAGCGTTTAAAATAAAAACAGGTTGTTCTATGAACAACCCGTTATCCTTTATAGTGATATTGGTTTTGCTATTTTAATGTGGAATTCTTTTACGTAAAAGTCCATATACAAATGTTCCTGTCATGGCAAAAACAAGGTAAACAATAAATACAGTTGCCCCGCTTCCTAATAAAATAAACATAGGAGCAGGACATGCACCAGCTAAAGACCAACCCATTCCAAAAATGGCACCACCAATTAAATAGCGATAAAAGGTTTTTTGTTTGTCTTTAATTTCAATTTGCTGTCCTTCTACGTTTTTTACATTTCTGCGTTTAATAATCTGTACAATAATAATACCTGCAATAACTGCACTACCAATAATTCCATACATATGAAAACTCTGGAAGCGGAACATTTCATAAATACGAAACCAACTTACAGCTTCACTTTTGTAAAGAATAAATCCTAATAAAATTCCAACCAGTATATATCTCGACATTCTCATGATTCAAACAGTTTAAAGAGGAAAAATTAATGGAATAACAACATAGGTGATAAAAAGCCCGCCGGCAAAAAAGCCAATTACTGCTACTAATGATGGAAGTTGCAATGCAGATAATCCGCTAATAGCATGTCCACTGGTGCAACCCCCGGCATAGCGTGCACCAAACCCTACAAGAAATCCGCCCCCGGCAATAATAAACCATCCTTTCCAGCTAAGTAATGAAGCCCAGCTTATAAAATCGGGTACAAGAGGCACCTTGCCGCTTGAAGTATCAATGCCCATATTATTTAAAGTACTAAGTGTGGCTTCGCTTACATGTGCAACATTGCCTTCGCTGCCAATAAAATAATGGCTTGCAAGATATCCTCCAAAAACAGCACCGAGTGCTACCAGTAAATTCCATTGCCCGCTTTTCCAGTCAATTTTGAAAAACTCATTTAGTTCATCGGCACCATCGGCTGCACACATGAGGCGAAAGTTATCAGAAATTCCAAACTCATGCCCGAAGTATAATAAAATAAACATAACCATTGCCAGCATGGGACCAGCCACATACCATGGCCACGGCTGAGCTATAAATGCCTGAACTACATCAAAAACTTCTTTCATAAAATAAGATGTTTTGTTCTTTAATAACCATTGATTTAAACGCCACAAGTTATCAAATGCAAAAACTTTAAATGCTGATTCTCTTATGTGTAAAAAGGTACTTAAATCAGTACTTTGACTGATTTTGCTCATCTGAGTATTTTATTAATCGGGAATAAACTAAAAGTTTGAATGAAAGAAATAAAAAAAGGGACCGTTTCATAGGGTACGAAACAATCCCTGTGTTCTCTAGGGTTATAACTTGCTTTGCTTACTTAATGAATAATCCTTTTCAATGGATATTGGATTTGGATATGGTGTTTGTTCACAGATGCTGAAAAAGACTATTCACATATTTACTAAACGCTAAAGAACTTTTTTGGTTTTTTTGGATATTGGATATTCAGGTGATTTCTTGGGTTCTCTTATAGGTGTCAATCACAAGTCAAAAATAACATGGGCTGCGGGGCTGCAGAAAACAATTCGGCGAAAGGGTTAAAAAGTTGGGTAAAAGCTGAAAAACATCCGTTGAATAAAAAAAAGACCATTAAAAATGGCCTTTTTATAATGAGAGAATTGATGCTATTAATCTGGCAATACAATCCAGTAAATTAAAACAATTCTGCGGCGTTCATCATCTGTTTGATAATCGGTGATTGTTTTTGTTGGAAAGGTTTCTCCCTGTCCATAGCCATAAAAATGAAATTTTATTTTATCTGCAGCCTTAAACCCGGTTCCTTTCCTTTGAAGAATTACTTCAATTAATTTACTAATCTCCTGTGCCCTTAATTCAGAAATGGCCTGGTTTAGCTCCTCTTTGGAAGCCGTTGTTTTTTTAAGATACGTAAGAAGTATTTGATACATTTCCGATTCGGTTGAAAACCCCATTCCATCTGCAAAACCATTTACAACCAATGTTGCAGTACTTTGAATGCTGTCGTATTTATTCGCAAACTTCATTAATGAATCAACAAGTGGATTAAAAGCAACAGCGGCAATATCAAATTTATCTTCTGGTATAATATATTTTCCGGGACCAAAAAAAGCGGCTAATTCATATAATTTTTTATCGGCAATCTCAATCGCTTCATTTACCATCTTCATTTTATAAATCCGTAAATAAGATTGATTATTATAATTTTCTAACAGAATTACTTTTGATGTTATGATTCCTTTATACTCTTTTCTGAATTCTTTTGGTTTAGTTAGTTTTTTCTCCAGGTATACAATTTCATTATCAATAGAATCCATTCCACGTTTAAATTTATTAATCCGTTCATCAATACGTTTATTAATGGTTGTGTCTATTTTTTCCTGGTTGAATGAATGGTCTTTACTCTCAGTTGTAGCGGTTATTTGTTTTGATTCCTGTTGTAATATTATCTTACTACTATTTATAGCATTTCGTACCCTTGCCTTTTTACTTCCCATACAGGAAGTAATACTTATAAAGAGAAAAAGGATGAACAGGTTTTTTGTAACTATTTTGTAATGTTTGATCATTGGGGTATTGACTTTATTGAAAAATCAGATTTTGGTTTTGCCGGCTTATTAATTTGTCTTTTTATAATAACCGGATGATTGGGGTTTGTTGTTGTTTGTAATTGTTGAAATGTTGTTTTGTTTTCATTAATCTGGTTAATGCTTGTATATCTTGTTAATATGAGCCTTTTATTATAGCGTACAAGAACATACGATTCTTCTAATGACTTATTCTTATTAATATTAAACGCAGACTTGACAGAATCATTAACTTTTGTAATGGCTGAAAATTTGTTTAAAACTCCGGCATTAAATGTAAGATCGGGTATTTTTAAAAAACCTTTATTATTAAAATAAATAAATGCCCCTGCAAAAACTGAGAATAGCCAGATAATTAAAATAGCAATGGAGGCTTTTTTCCTTATTACATTTAATGCATTACTGGAAATTAATTTTATATTTTCTGTATTTATCATTTTTGAATAACTAAAATTAATCTTCTGTTTTGTTATTTACCAGTTTCTATTAACTTTTTTGCTTCTTCCAATACCTTTTCCCTGCTTTTTAAAAGCATATCGTAGTTATAATTTAGAATGTTCCAGCCTGTTTCTGAGTCACTTGCATTTTCAATGGCCATCAGGCTGTGAATGAGAGGCGATTGATCATTCATTGAGCTCACAGTTGTTTTCATATGATGCCCAAGCTTATTTGCCGATGAAGCATCTTTGTTTTTAATATGTTCGCCCAGGGTATCTAATTCTTTTGCATATTGAATAATGAACTGGTTTGCCATTTCTTTAATAAACTCGCTATTGCCGTTGAAAATTCTGTTTAAATAATCTTTATTAATAAAATCCGGATTTGAAGTACTTCTTGGTTCTGTATTAATATGATTATTCTGATTACCGTGTAGCATTAACAAACTGTATAACTCTGATTCGTTAATGGGCTTGGAAATATAGCCGGTCATTCCAGCATCTAAGCATCGTTCTTTTTCTCCGGGCAATACGTTTGCCGTCATTGCAATAACCGGAATTTTAGATTTTAACTCTGTTCTTATTTTTCTAACAGCCGTATAACCATCCATTACCGGCATTTGAATATCCATCAACACCAGATCATAGTTTCCATTCATTAGTTTCTCAGTTGCAATTTCCCCGTTTTCAACAATTTCAATATTTAACTGCCATTGTTCAAAAAGCATTTTCAACAACATTTGGTTCATCTTATTATCTTCTGCTGCTAAAATTTTTACATTGCTTAATTGTGTATTTTTATTATTAATCACCGGTACTGTGTTTTTGTTATAGCTGGTTATAAAATCAAGCATAATATCGTCTCTTACTTCATAAGTAATATTAAATTCAAACTCAGAGCCGTTTCCTTCTTCACTCAACACTCTTATGTTGCCACCCTGCATTTCTACTAAATTTTTTACAATAGCAAGACCTAAACCCGTACCGCCGTACTTACGGGTTGTATCTGTTTCTGCCTGTTCAAAACGTTGAAAAATGGTACTAAGTTTTTCTTCTTTTATTCCTATGCCTGTATCTTTTACTGAAAATAAAAACGAGGCTGTGCGATCAGTTCTGTTTGTAACATTTACTGAAATTGTAACACCTCCTTGTTCAGTAAATTTTATTGCATTGGATGTAAGATTCATTAAAATCTGGATAAGTCTTTCTTTATCTCCAATAACCACATCGGGTACTGAAGAATCAATATTTGTATGAATCTCTAAATTTTTTTCATTTGCTTTTTGATACAATAATGTTTCTACCTGGTAACAGGCTTCATTAATTGAAAATGGACTTTTATCAAAATGTAACATGCCCGCTTCAATTTTTGAAATGTCGAGGATGTCGTTTACAATGGTTAAAAGATTTTCGCCTGCCGATTTAATCATATTTACAAAACTTCCCTGCTTATGATCGAGTTCGGTTTTTTGTAACAGGTTTGTAAATCCAATAACAGAATTAATTGGTGTACGAATTTCATGGCTCATATTGGCAAGAAACTGCTCTTTAATATTGGCTGCTTTTTCTATTTCAGTTCGCTGTTGCTGTATTGCACGTATCAATCTTACATTTCTTAAGAGATACCCAATAATAATTGTTGCCAGTAATGCAATGGTGATGATGATGATAACTGTAAGTATAATATCTATTCGTAAAACTCTTACAGCAAGTTGTTCGTTCCCTGTAATGTTTTTTTGAAGATAGTTGCCAAGCTCCTCTTCTAATCTAACAGCTGAAATGAAAATGCTGTCGGTTAATGGCTGTATGCCTGTAGCTTGTTTATCGGTACTGTTTCTTTGCTTTTCAAAAAAAGTTACCTGTTGCTGTACCAAAGAATTAAACTGGCTTGTACTTTTTTCAACTTCAGTAGATTGAAAAAGTTTCTGTAATTCATTTCCCTGATCTTTAATTTTATTTAAAGTATCGGCCTTTCCTGTTTCTGTTGATTGCCTGCCCGATTGAAAACTTGTTTCAGCAATATAAAGGCCATTGATAATTTCATCCAATATTTGATTCGCCTTAAATACCCGTATAGCTTCTTTTGTTCCTAGCTGTAACTGATTTATACTTTTGTCGGCCTGGCTTCTGGTAAATAATATAACCAGAATTAAGCCTACTGAAAGACTTGCAATAAAAAGAAAAGGGAGCCTGAGCGTTTTGGTAGGTTTCATTTTGAATGTGGATGATAAGGCTTTATTTCTTTGTAAATCTTGTAGAATTTTTTTTGCAGTTTAAATAAGATTCAACTTTTCAATTACTTTTTTCCTGTAAGATTCTGCTAAAGGCACCTGCATTTTGCCAATATAGATCATGCCATCGTCTATCCGGTCAATTTTTTGCAAAGCAGCAAGATAACTTCTGTGCACCCGTATAAAAAACTGGCCATATTTTTCTTCTATTTCTTTAATGGTTGTATTTACAGTATACCACTTATCTGCATAATGTATTTTTACATAATCACCCATGGCTTCTATATAACAAACTTCCGGCAGGTGAATTTTTTTTAATGCTCCCTTCTCTTTGATGAATAAAAAATCGGGAACGTTGTTTTGTTCCTGATTTTTATTTTGTTTCATAAAAATTTTAACCTTTTCAATTGACTTCAACAGGCGGGGTAATGAAACGGGTTTAATTATATAATCTGCCACATCTAAATCAAATGCATCGGCAGCGTATTTGGGGTTAGATGTTGATAAAATAATTGCCGGCCTGTTTGTAAGGGCCTTAATTAACTCTACGCCCGTCATGCCCGGCATTTCAACATCAAGAATAGCTAAATCAACAATGTTTTTTTTCAGGTATTCAAATGCCTCCATGGCATTTTTACAAACAGATACTACTTCAATCTCTGATATTTGAGACAGGAGTTGATTAAGGGTCATTAAAGCTAGTTCGTTATCGTCGGCAATTAAGCATTTCATATAGCCCCCGAAAATACTCTGTTTTATTAACTTTACACAGAAGTAATCATGAATTAGCCTGTTTTACTTCTTCCGCTCTGCCCAATCAGCAAATATGAAACAGGTAAAAGTAGTGTTCATTAAGGATCTGGATTTGGCCGTTGCTTTTTTAACAATTCTGTTTATAACAAGCTGCAACCCTTTTCATAAAATTTGATCTATTATTTCTGTTACTATTATAATTTTTGAAATGAATAAACAACAACCCTCTCTTCTTTTTTGCCTTGCTATGGATGCTTTGGGTTATGCAACTTATGCCATTCCTGTGCTGGGCGAGTTTGGTGATATAGCCTGGGCGCCTATTTCGGCTTTTGTTTTTTACAAAACTTTTGGAGGCTGGAAAGGCGCCTTTGGTTCAGTCTTTAATTTTTTTGAAGAACTTTTACCCGGTTTGGATTTTATACCCAGCTATACTCTTATGTGGGTGTGGAATTATTGGGGGTCAAAGAAAAACAACATAGCGGTTTTAAAATCAGTTTAATTTTTAGCAGAAATTAAAACCGATGAGCTCCGTTTTCTTGGCATTTTCATCGTCTTTTGCATCTGTTTTTCTTAAAAATTGGGGCTATCAATTGCCCAAATAACAGGTGTTTTTGAACCTGATGTTGTTTTAGTCCTTTTTTGTAAATGGTTTTAAACAAATCTGTAATAGACATACTAATACATGCTGTCTTTTCTTTTTTAAAAAACATTCTGCCATCATACTCTTTCTTTTAAAATATTAAGTTCTTATCAAATAGGCTTAAGATAAACTCTAAATGACACTCATCAACAAAACGGGTGATACTGCTCATTGCGTTCCTACCTTTCTTCCGCTAACATTGATGTTGCTTTCATGAGTTCCTTATAATGTTATGATTGTGTATTAAACAAAATGAATCAAATGAAAAAATCAATCCTTTTCTTCACTTCTTTGCTTCCAATCATTAGTAATGCTCACCCCGGTCATGGTGAAATAGAAAGTTTTACTATCAAACACTATTTTTCTGAGCCCGGTCATCTGGTATTTATTTTCATTGCACTGGCTGTGGTAATCTTTATTGGGGGTAGAATGAAAGAAATAAGTGATGCTAAAAAACAAAAAAGCAACTCCGCTCACGGTAGTAGTAATTAAACTGTGCGTTGGCTACTGTATGTATTTGATGGGGATGCTTTTGATTTACATGGTACATGGCATCGATTGATAAAAAAAACTGTATTGATCCCTAAAGTAAGTGTGAATAAAATTATAGGCCAGGCCTTTTGTATAGAATGTGATGTAT
>Ga0209797_10000328_pt1 | contig 23556 bp, 14 predicted proteins | sample DOMMetBare3Fresh_2_FD_187472 | JGI IMG/M metagenome (GOLD analysis project Ga0209797, IMG submission 187472) | Wetland sediment microbial communities from St. Louis River estuary, USA, under dissolved organic matter induced mercury methylation -... | ecosystem: Environmental > Aquatic >... | reverse complement strand
CGGCGGATAGACGTTGGCATCGCAGCCGGTGACCTTGTGGCCTGCTTCGCGCGCAATCGCCGCGATGCCGCCCATGAAGGTGCCGCAGATGCCCAGGATATGGATGTGCATCGTCAGTAAAGGGAGATTCAGAGCGCCGCGAAGGCTTCGCGTGCGGCGGCAAGCGTCGCGCCGACATCGGCCTCGTCGTGCGCTGCGCTCACGAAGCCGGCTTCATACAGCGCAGGCGCCAGATAGACGCCGCGATCCAGCATGGCATGGAAGAAACGGTTGAAGCGGTCCTTGTCCGTGGCCATCACGACACTGTAGTTCTGTGGCAGCTCGGCCGCGAAGAAGAAGCCGAACATGCCGCCTTCGCAATCAGCGCTGAAGGCAATGCCGGCCGCGCGCGCCTGGGCCTCGAGGCCATCGACCAGCGACCGCGTGCGCTGCGACAGCGCCTCGAAGAATCCTGGCTTGCCGATCTGGCGCAGCGTTTCCAGTCCGCACGCCGTGGCGACCGGATTGCCCGACAACGTGCCCGCCTGGTAGACCGGCCCCAGCGGCGCGAGCTGGCTCATCACATCCCTCGTGCCGCCGAACGCCGCCAGCGGCATGCCTCCGCCGATGACCTTGCCGAACACGCTCATGTCGGGCTTGAAGCCCGGGATCAGCCGGGCGTAATGCGCCTGCGCGCCGCCCAGCGCCACCCGAAAGCCCGTCATCACCTCGTCGAAGACCAGCAAAGCACCGTGCTTCGAGCACAGTGCGCGCAGCCGGGTCATGAACGGCAGGCTCGCGCGAACGAAATTCATGTTGCCGGCGATCGGTTCGATCATCACGCACGCCAGTTCGCGTCCATGCACGTCGAACGCCGCTTCGAGCGCGGCCACATCGTTGTAGGGCAGAACGATCGTGTGCTGGACCACCTCGGGCGGCACGCCGGCAGACGTGGGGTGGCCGAAGGTCGCCAGGCCCGAACCCGCCTTGACCAGCAGCGCATCGGCGTGACCGTGGTAGCAGCCCTCGAACTTGATGACCTTCGAACGTCCCGTCGCACCGCGCGCCAGGCGCAGCGCACTCATGCCGGCCTCGGTGCCGCTGGAGACCAGGCGCAGCTGGTCCATGCTCGGGACATGGGCCAGGATCGCTTCGGCCAGCTCGATCTCGCGCTCGGTCGGTGCGCCGAAACTCAATCCCTCGGCGGCTGCGCGCTGCACCGCGTCGAGCACGGCGGGGTGGCCGTGCCCGAGGATCATCGGACCCCAGGAGCCGATGTAGTCGATGTACTTCCTGCCCTCGGTGTCCCACATGTAAGCGCCCCGCGCGCGCGCGATGAAGCGCGGGGTGCCGCCCACCGCACGAAACGCGCGCACCGGCGAATTCACGCCGCCGGGGATGACGCGCTGGGCGCGCTCGAACAGGGCCTCGTTAGTGGACACGACGCGAGCCTCCTGGCGGGGGGGCCGCTTCGTCGGGTATCGCGCCTTCGCCATCGACCGTGGGTTCCCCGGCTTCGTCCGGCGGCGGCAGGGCCCAGAAGAACCGATCCGGAACCACGTTGCCCATCCCGGGACGAAAGCCCGCGTCGAGGCTCTGGTCGAGAAACTGCAACGCTTCCCCTACGGCGGCCGACAGTTCGGCGCCGGACGCCAGCAGCGCAGCCAGCGCGGCCGACAGCGTATCGCCGGCACCCACGAATCCCGCCTCGAAAAGCTCGAACTTCTCGCCCGTGATCGCGCCCTGCGGCGACGCGAGCACGTTGTCGATCCATTGCTCCTTGCCCCCTTTGCTGGGCAACATCACCCCGGTCACGAGCACGAAGCGGGTGCCGTGCTCGCCTGCGGCCACCGCGAGCTCACGTGCCGAGGGCGCGCGCTCGTTGTCCCATTCGGGCAGCAGGAAGTCGGTCAATGTCTTGTGGTTGCCCACCAGCACCTCGGCCGCGGGCAGGATCAGCTCACGCCACGCTTCCAGGTAAGGCACCAGCTCGTCTTCATCGACCCAGCCGAGGTTGGGCATGTAGGCCACCAGCGGCACATCGGGGTAGTCGGAGAGGACTTCAGCGACCGCGCTGACGTTGTCGGCATTGCCCAGGAAGCCCACCTTCCAGGCCGCCAGCGTGACGTCCTCGAGGATGGTGCGCGCCTGCTCGACCACCACCTCGGCTTCGATCGGATGCTGGTCGAACACCTCCGCGCTGTCGCGCAGGACGATCGAAGCGATGATCGGCAGCGCATGGGCCCCCATGGCCGCGATGGTGGCCACGTCACCCGCACTGCCGCCCGCGCCCGACGCGTCGCTGGCGTTGAAGCACATCACGCAGGCCGGCGCCGGCGGCTCTTCAGGGCTCACTTCGGTGGTGTCGGACGAGGAGGGGTCGTTTGTCATTGAGCGTCGTCCGGCGCGTTACAAGTCGGATTGTCGAGGGTGGGAAAGGCCCGCGGAGGACCTACAGCAGAATGTGAAGAATGTTGCGTAAGCGTCTACAAACGCTTGGATTTCGCGAAATACCGATGCATACAATGCCCGCTCATTGTAGTGATTGACACCTGCCTGTGAGTGAACCTTCGCGTACGTGGATGTGCCTGATCTGCGGCTGGATCTACGACGAAAGCCACGGCGACGTCGAGCATGGCCTGGCCCCCGGAACGCCCTGGGCCGATGTGCCGTTGAATTGGACCTGCCCGGAGTGCGGGGCGCGCAAAGAGGACTTTGAAATGGTGCAGATTTGATCGCGCAACACGCTCGAGGAGCCATCGCTTGAATGCAAGTTCCGAAGCAATCCCCGTCGGCGTCAAGGTGCTGGTGATCGATGACAGCAACACCATCCGGCGCAGTGCCGAGATCTTCCTGGCCCAAGGTGGGCACCAAGTGATGCTGGCCGAGGATGGTTTCGATGCCCTGTCGAAGGTCAATGACCATGCACCGGAACTGATCTTCTGCGACATCTTGATGCCGCGCCTGGATGGCTACCAGACTTGCGCCATCATCAAGCGCAATCCCCGTTTCGCTCACGTGCCGGTGATCATGCTGTCGTCCAAGGACGGTCTGTTCGACAAGGCGCGCGGCCGCATGGTCGGCTCACAGGATTACCTGACCAAACCCTTCACCAAGGAACAGCTGCTCAAGGCCGTGCAGCAGTTCCGCCCTGCCTGACGCCTGTCCTGGAGCCTCGCCATGCCGATCCAGAAAATCCTGCTTGTCGACGACTCGAAGACCGAGTTGCACCACCTGACCGAGATCCTGACCAAGGGGGGCTATGCCGTGCGTACCGCCGAGAACGGCGAAGACGCGATGCGGCGCCTTGGCGAGGACAAGCCCGACCTGATCCTGATGGATGTGGTGATGCCGGGACAGAACGGCTTCCAGCTCACGCGCGCCATCACGCGCGATCCACGCTTCACCGATGTGCCGGTCATCATGTGCACCAGCAAGGGCCTGGAGACCGACAAGGTCTGGGGCATGCGCCAGGGCGCGCGCGACTATGTCGTCAAGCCCGTCAACGGTGATGAGCTGCTGACGAAGATCAGGAACTTCGACTAGTCATGGGACCTCCCCCGAGGCGGCCACAGCGCTCCCCGCAGGGGGGCGCCGCCCGTGGATCGGCGAAGCCGGACCCGAGGCGCGCGCCCGCGCACGCCAAGCAGACGGCAGGGGGCCTCTGAATGGCCAACCGCGAAGCCTTGCGCGAACTGCAACAGCGGTTGGCCGAGCGCATGCAGGCGGCGCAGCGCGAGCAGCGCGGCCAGTCCTGGTTGGCCGTCGAGTGCCGTGGTCAGGGCTTGCTGCTGCCGCTCGAGCAGGCTGGTGAAATCTTTCCACCCGCTGCCCTGGTGCCGGTGCCGCACACGAAAGACTGGTTCGTCGGCGTGGCCAACCTGCGCGGCGGGCTGCACGGGGTGGTTGACCTGGCGCTGTTCCTCGGGTTGCCGCCACTGCCGAGCGCCGACGTGGCGCGCGAGCAATCGCGACTGATCGCCTTTTCGTCAGTACTCAATCTGAATTGCGCGCTGCTGGTCGACCGCCTGGCCGGTCTGCGCGGCGCTGAGCAGATGCGGCCCGATGCCAACACGCCGGCTCCGGGCCAGCGCCCGGCGTTCGCGTCGGCCTCGTGGCTCGATGCTGCGGGCCGTTCATGGCAATCCCTTGATCTCGCTGCGCTGGCGCGCGACGAGCACTTCCTATCCATCGTCGCCTGAGGCGGCGGCTCCGTTATTCCTCCCACCAAAGAGATCCTGGGGGTCACATGAGTTTCTTCGACAAGTTCAAGAACAAGAGCCGCGACAACAAGCGCAACGCGACCGACGACGACATCGGTTCGATGTTCGACGAGGTCGTCCCCGTACAGGCCGACGACATCATGGTCGCCGGCGCGAGGGGCGGCGCGATGACGCTGGACATGAGCCGCCCGTCGCAAGGAGCCACCACGCAGACCAACGAATCGTCGATCCTGTCCGAGGCCCTGCCGTCGGAAGTCGGCGCCGAGCACAACGAGATGCAGTTGCCGGGCGCGGGCGAGTCTGCGGCCCAGACGGGGCTGCCGCTGATCGGCCACCTGCCGCTCGAACAGCAACGGCGGACCTTGTTCGGGGTGGGTGTGACAGGCATCCTGCTCCTGCTGGTTGGCGCGTGGCTGGCAATCGCGGCGGCAGGCCGGAGCAGCGATCAGGTGGGCGCCATCGGCCAAGCCTTGATGCAGTCGCAACGCCTTGCGAAGTCGGTATCCCAGGCCCTGCTGGGCAGCGCGAACGCCTTCGGTGAAGTGCGCGAGAGCTCGGACGTGCTGTCCAAGAACATGCGGGCGCTCAAAGATGGTGGTGAGACCATTGCCGCGGCGCCGCTGGCAGCACAAGTCGCGATCGAGCCCCTGATGCCCTTGATCGACCGCGCTGAGAAGAATGCGGGCATCGTGCTGGCGCAGCAGAAGACGCTGACGCAAGTCGGGCAGGCCTTGCGCGCGATCAACCGCCAATCGTCGGAACTGCTGGAGACGGCCGAGACGGTGGCCGCGCTGAAACTGCAGCAAGACGCCTCGTCGGCCGAGATCTCCGCGGTCGGCCAGCTCGTGATGCTGACGCAGCGCATCGGCAAGAGCGCCAACGAGTTCCTGACCACCGAAGGGGTGAGCCCGGAGGCGGTGTTCCTGCTCGGCAAGGACCTGAATTCGTTCCGCGAGATTGCCACCGGACTGCTCTCGGGCAATGCCGACCTGCGCCTGGCAGCGACCAAGGACCCCCAGACGAAGGATCGCCTGCAGCAGCTGATCACGCAGTACGAGAAGACGCGCAGCGACGCGAGCGCGATCTTGAACAATCTGCAGGGGCTGGTGGCGGCACGCGAAGCGCAGTCGTCGATCGTGGCCGACAGCGAGAAGTTGCGGCTGGGCCTCGAGGAGGTGCGCGTCAAGCTGGGCGGCGGCTTCGGCCTCGGCAACGGCCTGCTGATTGCACTGGGCCTGGTTGGCCTGGTTGCGGGTGGCCTGGGCGTGCTGCGATTGGGCAGTGCCGACCAGTTGCAGCGCATGCAGGTGGCCGAGTCGCAGCGCGTGCAGGCGCAGCGCCAGGAGCAGGAGGCCAAGCGCGTCAATGACGCCAACCAGGCTGCCATCTTGCGATTGATGAACGAGTTGCAGACGGTGGCCGAAGGCGACCTGACGCAGCAGGCCACGGTGACGGAAGACATCACGGGCGCCATCGCCGACTCGGTGAACTACACGGTGGAAGAGTTGCGCATGCTGGTCGAACAGGTGCAAGGTGCGGTCGGCCGCGTGACTGACACGACGCAGCAGGTCGAGAACACCTCGACCGAACTGCTGGCGGCCTCGACCGAGCAGCTGCGCGAAATCCGCGAGACTGGCGAGTCGGTGCTGCAGATGGCCGGCCGCATCAACACCGTGTCGGCGCAGGCGCAACAGACGGCCGGCGTGGCACGTCAATCGCTGGCTGCGGCCGAAACCGGGCGTCAGGCGGTGCAGAACACGATCGGTGGCATGAACGCGATGCGCGACCAGATCCAGGAAACTTCCAAGCGCATCAAGCGCCTGGGCGAGTCATCTCAGGAGATCGGTGAAATCACCGAACTGATCTCGGACATCACCGAGCAGACGAACGTGCTGGCCCTGAACGCCGCCATCCAGGCAGCGTCCGCCGGTGAAGCCGGTCGCGGCTTCTCGGTGGTGGCCGAGGAAGTGCAGCGACTGGCCGAACGCTCGGCCGACGCGACGCGGCAGATCGCGGCGCTGGTCAAGACCATTCAGACCGACACGCAGGATGCGGTGGCTGCCATGGAGCGCTCGACGCAGGGCGTGGTGGAAAGCACCCGGCTGTCGGACGCGGCCGGCAACGCGCTGGTGGACATCGATCGCGTCACGCGCCAACTGGCTGAACTGATCGAGCGCATCTCTCAGCAGGCCTTGCAGGAGGCGCAGTCCGCCAACGTCGTCGCCAGCAACATCCAGCACATCTTCGCGGTGACGGAGCAGACCGGCGAGGGCACGCGTTCGACGGCGCAGATGGTGCGCGAGTTGTCGCGCACCGCCGAAGAGCTCAAGGCGTCTGTCTCGCGGTTCAAGATCTCGTGACGAATCCACCCCCGAAGCGGCTGCGCCGCTCGCACCCCAGGAGCGCCGCCCGCGACCCGGCCAAGCCGGATCCGCGGTGGTCGCCCGGCAGAGCCTGACCTTCGAGACCCGCCATGGACCTTCCGCACGACACCGAGACGATCGAAGACCTGTCCGCGCTGGCCTGGGTGCACGACGAACTGCGCCGTTCACTCGAAGCAGCGCACAAGGCCATGCGGCGCTACCTCAAGGAAGCCGATGCGGCCGCGGGTTCGGATGTCGACGCGGTCGATCCGGCCGTGTTGCGCACCGCGCGTTCGCAGATGCACCAGGGTGTGGGCGCTCTCGAACTGGTCGGCCTGCCGACGGCCGCACAGGTGCTGCGTGCCAGCGAAGCGGCCCTGCACAAACTCACCGGACGGCCGATCAAGCTCGATCATGCGGCTGTCGATGCGATCGAACATGCCTCGTTCGCGCTGTTGGACTACCTGTCGCGCCAACTTGCGAACAAGGCGGTCTCTCCGCTCGCGCTGTTCCCGCAGTACCGTGTGCTGCAGGAACTCGCGGGTGCCGACCGCGTGCATCCTGCCGACTTGTGGCCGCACGACTGGCAATGGCGTGAAGTCGCTGCCGACGGCAGCGTGCCGCGCGCGCCCGATGCCAGCCTGCGCAGCGAGGTCGAGGTTCAGACCCTGGCCCTGATGCGCGAAGGTGGCAGTGGCCCGGCACGGGCGCTGTCCGACCTGTTTGCCGCGCTCGGCGCCGGCTCGCACCAGCGCCAGCTCGGGACGCTATGGCAGATCGCGGCCGCCTTCTTCGAGGCCCAGGGCCAGAACCTGCTCAAACCCGACGTGTACAGCAAGCGTGTCGCATCACGCCTGCTGGCGCAGCTGCGGCTGTCGGAGCGCGCGACCGACGCGCCGGCCGACGTGTCGCAGCGTCTGGCGCAGGATCTGCTGTTCTTCTGTGCTCAAGCCGCGTCGCCTGGCGACGGCCGCAAGGCGCCTCGGCTGGCTGCGGTACGGCAAGCCTGGAATCTGGCGCGCAGCGCGCCGGTCGACTACCTTTCGGCCGCGCTCGGCAAGCACGACCCGACCACGCTTGCGCAGGCCAGGAAACGGGTCGCCGCCGCCAAGGAAAGCTGGGCTGCAGTGGCTGCCGGCGAGATGCATCGGCTGGTCGCGCTCAATGAGCAATTCGCACTGGTGGGCGAGTCATTGAGGAAGCTCTTCCCGTCGGGCGACCACCTCGCCGCGGCGCTCGCGGTGGCCGCCGCTCAGACCGTGACGGCGGGCGCAGCCCCCAAGCCCGCGCTGGCGATGGAAGTCGCCACGTCGATGCTGTACCTCGAGGCGTCGCTCGAGGACGCCGATGTCGACCATCCTGCGCAAGCCGGGCGCGTGCAACGCCTGGCCGAGCGCATGAACGATGTGCGCGAGGGCGCCGCGCCCGAGCCGCTGGACGCGTGGATGGAAGAGCTGTACCGACGGGTGTCCGACCGCCAGACGATGGGCAGCGTGGTGCAGGAGCTCAAGAGCTCGCTGCTCGAGGCCGAGAAGGCGATCGACCAGTACTTCCGTAACCCGGCGCAACGCGAGTTGATGCACTCGGTGCCGGGCCAACTCAACTCGATGCGCGGCGTGTTCTCGGTGCTCGGACTGGAGCAGGCGTCGCACGCCGTCGTCCGCATGCGTGATGACGTCGACCTGCTCGCCGCTGCGACCGACACCCAGCCAGCGGCAACCGATCGCCTGGCCAGCAACCTGGGGGCTCTGGGTTTCCTGATCGACATGCTCAACGTGCAGCCGGCGATGGCCAAGTCGCTGTTTGCGTTCGATGCCAAGGCCGGGCTTTTGCGCGCCGTGGCTGCGGGCGGTAGCCACCGCGCATCGGGTTTCGGCTCGCTCGACGAACCCGCGCCGGTCGAACCGCGCCTGATCGAACAGGCGCAATCGCTGGCCATGGCGGCAGCGCATCCCGAGGTGCCTCTGACCGAGGTGCGCGGCGAACTCGAACGACTGTCGCAGGAAGCGATGGTGGCCGACCAGCCCGAGCTGGCCGAGACCATGCACCAGGTCAAGAGCGCGTTCGAGGTCGCGAGCAGCGACAACGAGCGGCAGGCGGTGCGCGAAGAGCTTGCGCACGCGATGGCCGACTTCGTGCACAGCACGTCCGACCCGATGGGGCTGGAAGGATTCCGCGCCTCGCGCCCGATGCCGGTGTTGCCGGTCACACCGACGCCGGCCGGCCAGACCGGGCTGGAAGACGACGCCGAGATGCGCGAGATCTTCCTCGAAGAGGCGCGTGAAGTGATCGGCAACGCCGAGGGCGCGTTGGCGGCGCTGGCCAGTGCGAGCGACGACCTGGCCGAGATGACCACGGTGCGGCGCGCTTTCCATACCTTGAAGGGCAGTTCGCGCATGGTCGGCCTGGCCGACTTCGGCGAGGCTGCCTGGGCCTGCGAGCAGCTCTACAACACGCGACTGGCCGACCAGCAGGCAGCCGATGCCGGCTTGATCGCGCTGTCCACCGACGTGTTCGCCTACCTGGCGGACTGGGTCGAAGCCATCGGAGCCCGTCGCAAGGACGGTCACGCGAGCCGCGAGGTCGAACAGGCGATCGCACGCTTCAAGCAGCAGGGTGACCATGGTCAGCTGCGGCTGCCCGGTGCGCCCGAGCTTTCCACGCTGCCGCCGCTGACACCGGTCACGATGGGCCAGGTCTCGCGCCCGATGGCGCTCGATCTGTCGAGTGAGCTGCCCAGCGCTGCCGACCTCGAACTCGTTCCCGCGACGCCGAAGGCGGTGCGTCCGCTGGAGGATCTGTTGGCACCCAACAGCGAGGCGATCGACTTCGAGCTCGATCTGGGCGAAGCAGCCCGGATGCCTGCGGCGGGTCGCGACGCGATGCAGGCGCTGGCGGTGCCCGAGCGCGAGCCCGACGCTCCTTCGCCTGACATCAGCTCGGGCCTGATGTCGCTCGAGTTCGCTCCCTCCGAACAGGTCGATTTGCAGGCGTCGACAGGGCATGCCGTGCCCGGCCCGATGTCGCTGGACGAACCGGCGCCCCAGCCCGAGGCTGACACCTACCGCATGATCGGGCCGCTGCGCGTCAGCATCCCGCTGTTCAACATCTACCTGAACGAGGCTGACGAACAGTCGCGCCGACTGGGCACCGAGCTGGCCGAGTGGTCGCATGACGTGTCGCAGCCCGTGGGTGATGGAGCCATCGCGCTGGCCCATTCGCTGGCCGGCAACTCGGCGACGGTGGGGTTCACCGACCTGTCGCTGCTCGCACGCTCGCTCGAACACGCGTTGATGCGTTCGCAAGCCATCGGCAGCGGCGACGCCATGGAACGCGCGCTGTTCATCGACAGTGCCGAGGAGATCCGCCGCCTGTTGCACCAGTTCGCCGCCGGCATTCTCAAGTCGCCGATGCCCGCGCTGCTGGAGCGCCTGGCCGACCACGAGCGCGTGGCTGCAGAGCGGCTGCGCGCTGCATCCATTCGGGCGGAGCTGGTCGACGACCATGCGGACTCGGACGCGATGGTGCTGGACGGTCTGGGAGTGGGCGAGCGGTCGACCCTCGATGAGGCCGGTCCCGCGGTGCCGTCACCGCAGCCCGAGCCGGGCAGGGCGCTCGAAATGCCGCAGGCGCCACCGGCGGCTGTCACTGCCGATGGATCGAACATCGACCAGCAGGCCGAGCTCGTCGACCACCAGTCCGAAGCTCACGAACAATCGGCGCCCCAATCGGTGCTGCAACCGCTGGGTCAGACCGAGTACCACGACCTGTCGGCGATGGCACCGTTGCCTGCAGGGCCGCGCGTGGCCATGGCGGACGCCGATGACCACGATGACATCGACGCGGTCGATGCGGTGGACCCCGAACTGTTTCCGATCTTCCATGAAGAGGCGTCTGAGCTGCTGCCGCAGCTGGCCGCACACATGCGCGACTGGGCCGCGCGACCCGGGGATTCCGCAGGCGCGAGCGCGTGCATGCGCACGCTGCACACGCTCAAGGGCGGGGCACGGCTGGCCGGTGCGATGCGTCTGGGCGAACTCGCCCACCGCCTCGAGTCCGCGATCGAGCATCTCGTGGCTCGCGCGAATGCCAGCGAAGCCGACGTCGAGGCTCTGCTCGGTCGGGTCGACGCCATCGGCAGCGTCTTCGAAGCCCTGGGTGCTGCCCCGGCGGCGCCGTTGCCGGGCCAGGGCATCGAGGCCCCTGCATCGCACAGTGCTGCAACGCCGCTGCTCGAGCCCGAACCCGCTCGAGACCTCCCGGTCCCTGCGTTCGATCCGACCCCGGACTACGCCGAGCCGCCGATCACCGTGCCTGACATGTACGGCATGGCACCCGAGGCGGATGTTCCTGCGGTCGCCGAGGCGGCGACACCATCGACACTGGCGCCCATGCCTGCGATCGACTGGAAGCGCTTCGCCGGCAGCGCCAGCAACAACGCGCAGGTCGCGCCCGAGCGCACCGGTGCCGGCGGCGGGTCGGTTCGGGTGCGAGCGCCGTTGCTCGACCGGCTGGTCAATCACGCCGGGGAAGTCTCGATCGCACGCTCACGCATCGAGTCTGAAGTGGTCCAGTTGAAGGGCTCGCTGACCGACCTGACCGAGAACCTCGAGCGCCTGCGCTCGCAGTTGCGCGACATCGAGCTGCAGGCAGAGACCCAGATCAACTCGCGCATGGAAGCGGCCAAGGCGATCGGCGAGTCGTTCGACCCGCTCGAGATGGACCGCTTCACAAGGTTCCAGGAACTCACGCGCATGATGGCCGAGTCGGTCAACGACGTGGCCACCGTGCAGCGCAGCCTGCAGCGCACGCTGCAGCAGACCGAAGACGATCTGGCCGCCCAGGCGCGGCTGACGCGCGACATGCAGGACGACCTGCTGCGCACGCGCATGGTCGAATTCGAGAGCCTGTCCGACCGGCTGTACCGAGTTGCACGCCAGGCTGCGAAAGAGCTGCAGAAGCAGGTGCGGCTGGACATCGTCGGCGGCTCGATCGAAGTCGACCGCGGCGTCCTGGAACGCATGGGCGGCGCCTTCGAGCACCTGCTGCGCAACTGCGTGGCCCACGGCATCGAGCTGCCCGCAGTGCGCGAACAACGCGGCAAGGACCCGGTCGGGCAGATCACAGTGGCGGCGGCCCATGAAGGCAACGAAGTGGCGGTGGAGTTCCGCGACGATGGCGCCGGCCTCGACCTGGTGCGCATCCGCGAGCGTGCCATTGCGATGGGGCTGCTCGCGCCCGGCGCTTTGCCGAGCGACGGCGAGCTTGCCAAGCTGATCTTCACGCCAGGCTTCTCCACGGCGACCAGCGTCACCGAGCTGTCCGGCCGCGGCATCGGCATGGACGTGGTGCGCAACGAGGTCAACGCCCTGGGCGGCCGCATCGAGACCGCCAGTGCGTCGGGGCAGGGAACGAGTTTTCGCCTCGTATTGCCGCTGACCACGGCGGTCACGCAGGTGGTGATGCTGCGCGCGGGGTCGGTCACCGTCGCTGTGCCCGCGACGCTGATCGAGGTCGTCAAGCGCGTGCCGGTGGCCGAGGTGGAATCGGCCTACATGAGCGGGCAGTTCGATGCCGGCGACCAGCCGATCGCCTTCTTCTGGCTCGGTGCCCTGCTGCAGTCGACCGGGCGCAGTGTCGAGCCGGCGGGTCGCACGCTGTCGGTGGTCATCGTCAAGAGCGCGGCCCAGCGCGTCGCCCTGCATGTGGACGAGGTCGTCGGCAACCAGGAAGTGGTGATCAAGAACCTGGGTGCGCAACTCGCGCGCCTGCCGGGCCTGGCCGGCGTCACGCTGCTCGCCTCGGGCTCGCCGGCGCTGATCTACAACCCGGTCGCTCTGGCCACGCTGTACGGCGATGGCGCGCGCACCACGATGCGCCAGGCCAGCGCGCAACGGCCCGACTCGCCCCATGAGCAAGCAGCGGCCGTGGCCGAACTCGCGCCGCTGGTGCTGGTGGTCGACGATTCGCTGACCGTGCGGCGCGTGACGCAACGCCTGCTGGTGCGCGAGGGCTACCGCGTCACGACGGCCAAGGATGGCCTGGATGCGCTCGAGAAACTCGCCGACGAACTGCCGATCGTCGTGCTGTCGGATATCGAGATGCCGCGCATGGACGGCTTCGATCTGGTGCGCAACATGCGCGCCGATCGGCGCCTCGCGCCGCTGCCAGTGATCATGATCACTTCACGCATCGCGCAGAAGCATCGCGAGCATGCGTTGCAACTGGGTGTCGATCACTACCTCGGCAAGCCCTACTCGGAAGACGACCTGGTCGGGCTCGTGGCTCGCTATGCCGCGACGTCGCAGAGGATGACGATCACCTGAAGCCCCGCGCTGGCAGCGCGGCCGGGCCGGGTCATGTCGAGTGCTCCCGGCCGACACCGGTTATGTCCTGTATCGGGTGGGGATTTCGGGCCTTTTCCAGCAAGCGCTTGATTTGCGGGCTACGATGCTCGCGCCATGCAGATCAGCCACCCGCCAAGACCCCCGAGCGATGCCCTGACAGATAGAGGTGAGCGTGCACGCACTCGTCTCTTGAGTGAGGCTGCACGTATATTCTCTGATAAGGGATACACCGGAGCGTCGACACGCGAGATCTGTGCGGCCGCGGGGCTCAATGTCGCTGCGATCCACTACCACTTCGGCGGCAAGGAAGGGCTGTACCGCGCCGTGCTGCTCGAACCAATGCAGGCCATCGCGGGACAGCTGGCAGGCTTCGACGATCCGGCGCTCACGCTCGAGCAATCGTTGCAGCATCTGTTGAGCGGCTTCGTCGGCACCGACGGCAATGCCGACAGCGACATCACCGACCAGGGCGTACGGCTGTACCTGCGCGAAATGATCGAGCCCACGACCGTGTTTGCCTCGGTGGCTGCGCAGTACATCGGGCCGGTCCACGACGCGATCGCCCGGCTGCTTGCCCGGCACATCGGCATGCCTGTGCCCGACGAGGACGTGCACCGACTGGTGTTCGGCCTGGTTGCGATGGCGCATGACTACTGCATGTCGCGCAGGTTCATGGCGGCCGTGGCGCCACGCCTGCTCGAAGGCCGCGAGCCTTTGAAGCGCGCACGCGACCGACTGGTCGACTGGGGTCTGGCGCTGGTCGCCCACGAGCGCGCCCGCCGCGCGCTGAACTGAACCCACGCCGATGAATCCACGACGATCCCGGATCCGATGGCTCGCGGCTGCGCTGCCGCTGCTGCTGGCCGCATGCGCCACGCCGAAGCTGCCGACCACGCCGCGCGAGGCCGCCCCCGCGCGCTGGCAGGCCACGTTGCCGCATGGCGGCGACGCCCAGGCGTTGGCGGATTGGTGGAGCCGCTTCGACGATCCGCTGCTGGCCGAACTCGTGCGCGACGCCCAGACCACCAGTCCCACGCTTGCCCAGGCCCTGGCACGCGTGGCCGAAGCGCGCGCGGGCGTGCGCAGTGCCGGTGCATCGCGCTGGCCGGCCGTCAATGGCCAGGCGCAGGCAAGTCGCAGCGCCAGCGCGGGCAGCGCCTTTGCCGCGGCGACGCAAGGCTCGATCGGCATCGACGCGCAATGGGAGATCGATCTGTTCGGCGCAACGCGGGCGCAGGTCGCTGCCGCCCAGGCCCGCAGCGACCAGGCTGCGCTCGGCTGGCATGCCGCGCGCATCACGCTGGCGGCCGACGTGGCCAGCGCGTATGTGGGCCTGCGCGCCTGCGAGGCGCAGCAGACCGTGCTCGACCAGGACGCCGCGTCGCAACGCCAGAGCGCCGACCTGACGCGCCAGAAGGTGCGTGTCGGGTTCGAGTCGCCATCCAACGGCGCCCTGGCCGACGGCGCAGCCGCCGACGCGAACAACCGTGCGATCGCCCAGCGTGCCGACTGCGATGTGCTGGTCAAGGGCCTGGTCGTGCTGACCGGCCAGGCCGAGCCGGCCCTGCGCGCGCGCCTGCAGGCCCGCACCGCCGCGCTGCCGCAACCACTGACTTTCGCGGTCGGCGCGCTGCCCGCGCAGCTGCTGGCGCAGCGGCCCGACATCGCGGCTGCGGAGCGCGCCCTGGTGGCGAGCGCGGCCGAGGTCGGCGTGGCCGAGGCGGCGCGCTATCCGCGCCTGACCTTCAGCGGCAACATCGGCGCCGCGACGCTGCGTGCAGGGGGGTCCACCCTCGACGGCACCGCCTGGGGGTTCGGTCCGCAGCTCGTGTTGCCGATCTTCGACGCGGGTGCGCGCGCCGCGCGGGAAGACGCGGCGCGCGCGCGATACGACGAGGCACGCGCCTCGCTCGAAGGCCAGTTGCGCCGTGCGATCGGTGAAGTCGAAGAAGCCCTGGTGCGGCTGGACGCCGCGACGCGGCGTGAAGGCGAGGCCCTGCGCGCCGCGCAAGGGTTTCGCGACTTCTTCGCTGCCGCCGAACAGCGCTGGCGCATCGGCGCAGGCAGCCTGATCGACCGCGAGGACGCGCGCCGTACCGCGCTGGCCGCACAGGGCGCGCTGATCAACGTGCAGCGCGAGCGCGTCGCCGCATGGATCACCTTGTATCGCGCGCTCGGTGGCGGCTGGTCTGCCGCAGACGCCGCGCCCGACGTCAAGCCTGCCGGAGAGAACTCGTGATGTTGAAGAACAAGATCCTCGCCATCGTCATCGCCGTTGCTTCGCTGCTCGCGGTCGGCGGCGCCGTCGCCGTGCGTGCCGCCGCCGACAAGCCGGCCGATCCGGCGCCCGCTGCGAGCAGCGCCGCCAAGCCGGCGCTGACCGTCACCGTCACGACGCCGCAGCCCGGTCGCTGGCCCGCCACCGTGAGCGCCAACGGCAACCTCGCGGCCTGGCAGGAAGCGATCATCGGCGCGGAGGCGCAGGGCCTGCGCCTGACGGACGTGCGCGCCCAGGTGGGCGACCGCGTCAAGCGCGGCCAGGTGCTGGCCACGCTGTCGGCCGAGACCCTGAGCGCAGACGCCGCCGCGATCCGTGCCGGCGTGGCCGAGGCCGAAGCCGTCCAGGCCGAGGCGGCTGCCAACGCCGAGCGTGCACGCCAGTTGCAGACCAGCGGCGCGATCAGCGCGCAGCAGATCCAGCAGTACGTGACGGCCGAGGCCACCGCGCGCGCGCGCGTGACGTCGCTGCAGGCGCAGCTCAAGTCGGCCGAGGTGCGGCTGGCGCAGACGCGCATCCTGGCGCCCGACGACGGCGTGGTGTCGGCGCGCCTGGCCACGATCGGTGCCGTGGTGCAACCGGGGCAGGAACTGTTCCGCCTGATCCGCAAGGAGCGGCTCGAGTGGCGCGCGGAGGTGGCGGCGTCGGACATGGTGCGCATCCAGCCCGGGCAGAACGTGCGGCTCACGCCCGCCGGCGGCAGCGTGGTGCTGGGGGTGGTGCGCATGGTCGCGCCCACCGTCGATGCCGCCACACGCAACGGCGTGGTCTACGTCGACGTGACGAACCCGGGCGCCGCAAAGGCCGGCATGTTCGCGCGCGGCGACTTCCAGATCGGCGAACGCGAGGGCCTGACGCTGCCGCAGAGCGCGCTGGTCCTGCGTGACGGCTTTCACTGGGTCTTCGCGCTCGGCGAGGGCAACAAGGTTCGGCAACTGAAGGTCAGCGTCGGCGCGCGCATCGCCACACCCAACGGCGAGCGCATCGAGATCACCGGCGGCGTGGCTGCCGGTACGCGCGTGGTGGCCCAAGGCGCGGGCTTCCTGGCCGATGGCGACACCGTCCGCGTGGTCCAGTGAGCGCAGGTGCACCCATGAACATCAACGTCTCCGCCTGGTCGATCCGCAGCCCGGTGCCGTCGATCCTGCTGTTCGTCATGCTCACTGTCGCGGGCGTGATCGGCTTTCGGGCCATGAAGATCCAGCAGTTCCCCGACATCGACCTGCCGACCATCAGCGTCACCGCCAGCCTGCCCGGCACCGCGCCGGCGCAGATGGAGACCGAAGTCGCGCGCAAGATCGAGAACTCGCTGGCCACGGTCCAGGGCCTGAAGCACCTGTACACCAAGGTGCAGGACGGCTCGGCGCTCATCACCGCCGAGTTCCGCCTCGAGAAGCCGACCCAGGAAGCGCTCGACGACGTGCGCGACGCGGTCTCGCGCGTGCGCTCGGACCTGCCGGCCGACCTGCGCGACCCGGTGATCTCCAAGATGGACCTCGCGGGCTCGCCGATCCTCACCTACACGGTGGCGTCGTCGCGCATGGACGGCGAGGCGCTGTCCTGGTTCGTCGACAACGAGGTCACCAAGCGCATGCTGGCGGTGCGCGGCGTGGGCGCGGTCGCGCGCGTGGGCGGCGTGACGCGCGAGGTGCATGTGGAGCTCGATCCGTCGCGCCTGCTCGCGCTGAACGCCACCGCGGCCGAGATCTCGCGCCGCCTGCGCGAGGTGCAGCAGGACGCCTCGGGTGGACGGGCCGACCTCGGCGGCGCCGAGCAGTCGGTGCGCACGATCGCCACCGTGCAGACCGCGGCTCAGATCGGAGCGCTCGAAGTGCCGCTGGCCGACGGGCGGCGCATCCGCCTGGACCAGGTGGCCACCGTGACCGACACCGTCGCCGAGCAGCGCTCGACCGCATTGCTCAACGGCAAGCCGGTGGTGGGTTTCGAGATCACGCGCTCGCGCGGCGCCGGGGAGGTGGAGGTGGCCGAGGGCGCGCGCAAGTCGATCGCCGAGCTCAAGGCCGCGCACCCGGACATCATCGTCACCGAAGCCTTCAACTTCGTCGACCCGGTGATCGAGAACTTCAACGGCTCGATGGCACTGCTGCTCGAAGGCGCCTTCCTGGCGATCGTCGTGGTCTGGTTCTTCCTGCGCGACTGGCGCGCGACTTTCGTCTCGGCGGTGGCGCTGCCGCTGTCGGCCATCCCCACCTTTTTCGTCATGCACCTGATGGGCTTCACGCTCAACGTCGTGACGCTGCTGTCGCTGTCGCTCGTGGTCGGCATCCTGGTCGACGACGCGATCGTCGAGATCGAGAACATCATGCGTCACCTGTCGCAGGGCAAGAAGCCGTTCGACGCGGCGATGGAGGCGGCCGACGAGATCGGGCTGGCCGTCATTGCCACCACGTTCACGCTGATCGCGGTGTTCCTGCCCACCGCGTTCATGAGCGGCGTGCCGGGCAAGTTCTTCGTCCAGTTCGGCTGGACGGCGGCGATCGCCGTCTTCTTCTCGCTCGTGGTGGCGCGGATGTTGACGCCGATGATGGCGGCCTACCTCCTGCAGCGGCCGAAGAAGGACCACTCCGAGCCGACCTGGATGAAGCAGTACATGCGCTGGGTCGCCTGGTGCCTGAAGCACCGCGTCAAGACGATGCTGGCGACCACGCTGTTCGCGGTCGCCTCCTGCACGCCGGTCTTCACCGGCCAGATCGCCGGCGCGTTCATCCCGCCCGACGACCTGTCGCAGACGCAGGTCAGCATCTCGCTGCCGCCCGGCAGCACCTTCAAGCAGACGCTGGCGGTGGCCGAGCAGGCGCGCGAGGCGATCGCGAAGCACCCGCACGTCAAGCTGGTCTACACGGCCGTCGGTGGCGGCCGTTCGGGCAGCGACCCTTTCATGCCCTCCGGTGCCGCCGAGGCGCGCAAGGCCACGCTGACCATCAACCTCACGCCGCGCAGCGAGCGCAGCGGGGTGAGCAAGCAGCAGATCGAGGGCGAGTTGCGCAAGCTCCTGGAGCCGCTGCCGGGCGCGCGTTTCGCGGTCGCCTTCGGCGGCTCGGCCGAGAAGTTCATCCTCGTGCTGGCCGGCGAGGACGGCGAGGTGCTCAACGCGCACGCGCGCACCGTCGAGCAGGAACTGCGCACCATCCCCGGAATCGGCCAGGTGACCAGCACCTCGAGCCTGCAGCGCCCCGAACTGATCGTGCGGCCCGACACCGCACGCGCGGCCGACCTGGGCGTGACCTCGGCGGCGATCGCCGACACCTTGCGCATCGCCACCGCGGGCGACTTCGATCAGGGCCTGGCCAAGCTCAACGTCGCGCAGCGCCAGATCCCGGTGGTCGTGAAGCTGCCCGACGCCGCGCGCCAGGACCTGGCGCTGCTCGAACGCCTGGCCGTGCCCGGCAGCAAGGGGCCGGTGGCGCTCGGCAACGTCGCCACGCTCGAGGTGGCCAGCGGGCCGGCGCAGATCGACCGCTACGACCGCGAGCGCAATGTCAACTTCGAGATCGAGTTGAACGGCCAGGCGCTCGGCGTGGTGCAGGCCGCAGCCGAGAAACTGCCGTCGATCGCCAAGTTGCCGCCGGGCGTGAAGCAGACCGTGGTGGGCGACGCCGAAGCCTTCGCCGAACTGTTCTCGAGCTTCCTGCTGGCCATGGCCACCGGCGTGGCCTGCATCTACATCGTGCTGGTGCTGCTGTTCCACGCCTGGGTGCAGCCGGCGACCATCCTCGCGGCGCTCGTGCTGTCGATCCCGGGCGCGATGCTGGCCCTGTTCGTCACCCGCACCGACCTGTCGATGCCGGCGATGATCGGCATGATCATGCTGATGGGCATCGCCACCAAGAACTCGATCCTGCTCGTCGAGTACGCGATCATGGCGCGGCGCGAACGCGGCATGAACCGCTGGGACGCGCTGCTCGACGCCTGCCACAAGCGCGCGCGGCCGATCGTCATGACGACGATCGCGATGGGCGCGGGCATGCTGCCGATCGCGCTGGGCATCGGCACCGACCCGAGCTTCCGCGCGCCGATGGCCATCGTCGTGATCGGCGGGCTCATCACCTCCACCTTCCTCAGCCTGCTCGTGGTGCCGGTGGTCTTCACCTATGTCGACGACATGGTGCAGTGGTTCGCGCGCCGCTGGCACGCGTGGCGTGCAGGCGTTGCCAAGGAGGCTGCGGCATGAAGCGGCGCCTGTTCAATGCCGCCGTGGCGGCCGCCACGCTGCTGCCCTCGGTGCGCGCCTGGACGCAGGAGTCGTCGCCCTACGAGACGATCGAGTTCGACTGGGTCGACGTCAAGCGCCAGCGTGCGGTGCCGGTGCGCCTGTACTGGCCCGACAGCATCGCAGCGAGCGCGCAGGTCCCACTGGTGGTGTTCTCGCACGGCATCGGCGGTTCGCGCCGCGGCTACCGCTACCTGGGCGAGCACTGGTCCAGCCATGGCGTGGCCAGCCTGCACCTTCAGCACGTGGGCAGCGACCGCAACGTCTGGTTCGGCAACCCGCTCGGGCTGATCGGTCGCCTGCACGACGCCGCGCAGGAGCGCGAGGCGATCGAGCGCCCGCGCGACCTCGCCTTCGCGCTCGACCGGCTGCTCGCCAGTCGTTGGGGCGAGCGCATCGATGCGCGGCGCATCGTCGCCGCCGGCCACAGCTACGGGGCCAACACCACGCTGCTGTCGGCTGGCGCACGCATTGAACGCCAGGGCCGAACGATCGACCACCTGCGCGACGAGCGCCTGGCTGCGGCGATCGTGCTGTCGGCGCCGCCCTTCTACGGCGAGGCCGACCCGTCGCGCATCCTGGCGCCGGTGCGCCTGCCCACGCTGCACGTCACCGCCACCGGCGACGTGATCCGCATCCCCGGTTACTGGTCGGGGCCGGAGGACCGCATCGCGGTGTTCGACGCCGTCGGGGGCAAGCGCAAGGCACTCGCGGTGTTCGGCGGGGGCTCGCACAGCATGTTCACGGACCGGCCGGGCACCGGCGGCATGGAACTCAACCCGCGCGTCAAGCAGGCGACCAAGGAACTCACGCTGGCCTTCGTGCAGGACGTCGTGGGGCAGGCGGGACGAGCCGGCCTCGCGCAATGGGTCGAGCGCCACCGCGCGATCGTCGCCCGCCACGATGGCCTCGCGGCCGCGGGACAGGTCAGCGCGTCGACGCCGGACGCTTTGCGAGTGTGAGAGCGGTCCTCCCGGGTCTGGCCGTCGTAGCGCGGCGTGACCACGCCGCCGTCTCTGCGGGTCCGGTATCGCTTCGCGGCCCTGCTCGTGTCGAGCAGGCGGATGCCAGCGCTGCGCGGCCGTGGCGAAGTCATGGGCCCGGCGCGCATCGTTTCGATTGCTATCATCAACGCCGTCACGACAAGTCAGTCAGTCGGGCTGATCCGGACCACGCGCACTGCTGCGTTTGATGGGGGTTCATGTACCAAAGCCCCGCGAGTCGTCGACGGGCGCTGAAGGCGCTCGCCGACACAGGCACCGCAATCGCGTTGGCGCCGGCGCTGCTCGTCGCGCCGCCTGCAAGGGCCGCGGGTGGTAACGCCGCACCGGTGCTGATCGGCCTGGATGGCGAATTCGGCCACGCCAGCAGCACATCGGCCGAGGCGATCAAGCAAGGCATTTTGATCGCGCTGGAAGAGATCAACGGCGGCGGCGGCGTGCTCGGAGGCCGACCATTGCAATTGGTGCAACGTGCCAACCATGCCGTTCCTGCGCGCAGCGTGGCCAACCTGACCGAGTTCGCCGCGATGCCCGATCTGGTGGCCGTCTATTGCGGCCGGTTCAGCCCGACGGTGCTCGAAGTGTTGCCGCTGATCGAGGCCAAGCAGCTGCCGCTACTCGACCCCTGGGCCGCCGCCGACGCGATCGTCGACAACGGCCAGCAGCCCAATTTCGTGTTTCGCCTGTCGTTGCGCGACAGCTGGGCCGCACCAGCGATGCTCGATCACCTGATGCGCATGGGGGCGCCACGGGTCGGCCTGCTGATGCTCAACACCAGCTGGGGGCGGGGCACCAAGCTGGCCACTGAGCAGGCGCTGGCCAGGCGGCCGCGCCAGTCGATCGCCGGCACCCAGTGGATGAACTGGGACGACCGCGAAGACTCGATGGGCGCCAAGTACCAGTCGCTGGTCAAGGCGGGGGCGCAAGGCATCATGATCACCGCCAACGCGGAGGAGGCGGCGGTACTGCTGAAGGCGATGCTGGCGCTGCCGCGCAGCGAGCGCCTGCCGGTGGCCAGCCACTGGGGCGTGACGGGCGGCAACCTGCCCGGCCTGGTCGGGCCGCAGTTCTTCGAGCTGGACTTTGCCGTGATCCAGACCTATTCGTTCATCGGCGATCGCTCGCCCGTCGCCCAGCGTGTGGTGCAGGCGCACAAGCGCCTGTTCGGCAGCCAGGGTGAGCGCAGCATCGCGTCGCCGGTGGGGGTGGCGCATGCCTACGACCTGACGCATCTGCTGGCGCGGGCCGTCAGTCTGGCCGGCAGCACCACGCGGACGGCCGTGCGCGACGCACTCGAACGACTCGGTCCCTACCAGGGCCTGTTGCGGCGCTACCCGAAGCCGTTCACGGCGCAGCGGCACGAAGCGCTCGACGAGAAGACCGTGATGATGTGCCGATACGAACGCGACGGCGCCTTGGTGCCGATCCGCGAGGCAAGACGCTGAATGTCCCCGTCCGGCCGGCTGCCTCGGTGGGGGGTTCATCCCGCGCAAAGCCTGCGTGCGTGGGCCAATCGCAGCGTGCTGAATCGGCTGACCGCCATCAGCATGGGCGCCTGCGTCCTGCTGTTGATCGTCGTGGCGCTGGTTGCATTTCCGTTGTTCTACAAGCAGGAACGGTCGAACAACGCAACTCATAACCAGGACAGGCTGGATCACGCGAACGATCGGCTGCGTTTTCGCTTCGCAACGCTGCTGGACAGCCTCGATCAGCTGGCCCGCAACAGCCTGGTCGTCAACGCCTTCGTCGACTCGACCGGACGCGAGCTCTATCTGTATGCCACTTTGCGGGACTTCCGCGCCCCGTTCGGCCTGGCGCAGACGCTGGTGCTGCTCGATTCCAATCTGACGGTTTTTGCTCAAGTGGGACGCGCCACGCCGCTGGCGCCGATCGAAACGCGCAGCAGCCGCGCTGCGCTCGATAGCGGCAAGACCCAGCTCACGTATCACGAGGTCGCTGGGCGGCAGCAGCTGCTGATCGCCGTTCCGATCTACTACCCTCCCGCATCGACCCACGAAGGGGTGTTGCTGGCCACCGTGGCCGCGGCTGAATTGATGCAACCCGCGCTCCAGGGTCTTGCATCCACCGAGTGCCTGACCATCGTCGTGGGCGAGCGGCCGCTGCTGTCGACACCGTGCGATGCCACGAGAGAGGCCGTGCGCCTGTCGTCACAGGTCGACATTGCGAGCAAGGCACAGGGCGATGTCGCGTTGACGGTCGCCTTCGCCGACACCACCGCCGCACCGTTTCGGCTGCTGACCCTGATCGCGGCGGTCTACGGCGTGCTCGCGGCGCTCGCGCTGCTGCTGGTGTTTGGTGCTACCCGTCTTGTCGGGCGGCCGTTCGCGTCGAAGTTGGAGGAGTTGGCACGCACCGCCAAGTCGCTGTCCGCCGACCCGGGCGCTTCAGCCCGCGTTCAGTGGGAACACCCCGACGAGATCGGACGCCTGACCGTGGCCTTCGACACGCTGGTGGAGAAGTGGCGCGACATCCAGGCCTCGCTCGAGCAGCGGGTCCAGCAGCGCACCGAGGAGCTTGGCGCGGCACTCGAACAGGCGCAGCAGTCCAGCCGCGCGAAGAGCGAGTTCCTGGCGGTCATGTCGCACGAGATCCGCACGCCGATGAATGGCGTCGTCGGCATGATCGAGGTGCTGCAGACGACGTCGTTGAATGAATCGCAACGGCGCCAGCTGCAGGTCGTGCGAGGCAGCTCGGATCTGCTGCTGCGCGTCATCGACGACCTGCTGGACTTCTCGAAGGTCGAGGCCGGCAAGCTCCAGTTGGACATCGCGCCGCTGCGGGTTGACCTCGTCCTGCAGGACCTGATGGCCACGCTCGCCCCGGCCGCGGCCGCTCGCAGCATCGACCTGCGGCTGCAGCCGCTGCCGGCTGAGCTGTCAGGCACCGTGAGCGGTGACGCCACGCGGCTGCGTCAGGTGCTGACGAACCTGGTGCACAACGCGATCAAGTTCACCGAGCCGCAAGGTACGGTACGCGTCGGCGCCACGGCGCAGCCCTGCGGCGATGCGCTGCAGATCGTTTTCGAGGTCAGCGACTCCGGCATCGGGATCGCCGCCGACAAGCTGCAGCACGTCTTCGAACCCTTCGAGCAGGCCGAGCGCTCGACGACCCGC
>Ga0209797_10000327_pt1 | contig 23607 bp, 22 predicted proteins | sample DOMMetBare3Fresh_2_FD_187472 | JGI IMG/M metagenome (GOLD analysis project Ga0209797, IMG submission 187472) | Wetland sediment microbial communities from St. Louis River estuary, USA, under dissolved organic matter induced mercury methylation -... | ecosystem: Environmental > Aquatic >... | reverse complement strand
CGGCCGGATTGGAGAGCGGGCCGAGCAGATTGAAAATCGTGCGGGTGCCGAGCTCGACGCGGGTCGGGCCGACGTTCTTCATCGCCGGATGGTGCGCGGGCGCGAACATGAAGCCGATGCCGGCCTTGGCGATGCAGCGGCCGACCGCGTCGGGCGCAAGCTCGATCCTGACGCCGAGCGCGGCAAGCACGTCGGCGGCGCCCGAGCGCGAGGACAGCGCCCGGTTGCCGTGCTTGGCGACCGGGACGCCAGCGCCCGCCACGATGAACGCCGCGCAGGTCGAGATGTTGTAGGAGCCGGACGCATCGCCGCCGGTGCCGACCACGTCGATCGCGTCGGGCGGCGCGGACACGCGCAGCATCTTCTCGCGCATCACCGTCACGGCGCCAGTGATCTCCTCGACCGTCTCGCCGCGCACCCGCAGCGCCATCAGGAGGCCACCCATCTGCGAGGGCGTCGCCTCGCCCGACATCATGCGGTCGAAGCCGCGCGCGGCTTCCTCGCGGGTGAGCGAAGCGCCGGTCGCGGCCTTGGCAATAAGCGCCTTGAAGTCGTCGGTCACAGGTGGCCCTCAATGTGCCGCGCGACCGCGCGCCTTGCGCCGCGGCCGCCGATTGGTGATGGCGTTCCAGGCCGCGGCCAGGTCGAGGAAGTTCTTCAGAATGACATGGCCGTGCTCGGACGCGATGCTTTCCGGATGGAATTGCACGCCGTGCACCGGCAAGGTCCTGTGCGCGAGCCCCATGACCAGCTTGTCATCTGTCTCAGCCACGGTCGTCAGTTCGTCGGGCATGGAGGCGCGATCGACCACCAGCGAGTGGTAGCGCGTGGCCTGGAAGGGGCCGTTGATGCCGCGGAAGACGCCGCCGCCCTGGTGCTTGATCGTCGACAGCTTGCCATGGACCGGGACGGGCGCCCGCACCACCTTGCCACCGAACACCTGGCCGATCGCCTGATGGCCGAGGCAGACGCCGAACAACGGGATGGTCGCGCTTGCCGCCCTGATCAGGTCGAGGCAGATGCCGGCATCGTCCGGGGTGCAGGGGCCGGGCGACAGCACGATCGCCTCGGGGTCGGACGCCACCACCTCGGCTGCCGTCACCTTGTCGTTGCGATGCACAGCCACCTCCGCGCCCAATTCACCCAGATAGTGAAACAGGTTGAAGGTGAAGCTGTCGTAATTGTCGATCAGGACGATCATGGTTCTCTTGCCCGCTCAGGGTCTTAGAGCATTTTTCAGGGAAGGGGAAACGGGTTTTCGTCGCGAAAATATGCCCCCGGCACCGAGTTCAGCGGTGACCGAGACGGCGAGGCCAATTTACAGCACATTGCCTCGGTAACTACACTCGCAAGAAAAGCCACCGGGAGGAGTAACGCCATGACGATGGGAGCGCTAGTCGCGAAGCTTGCCGCCGTGAGCGCCGTGATGCTGAGCGGGATCGCCAACGCCGCCGAGATCAAGGTCATCGGCTCGCCCGGCACGCGGGAGCCGTACACGCTGCTCGTGCCTGGCTTCGAGAAGGCGACCGGCCACAAGGTGACGACCAACTGGGGCGGCGTCGCCGCGGTCGCCAAGCGCGTCGCCGATGGCGAGGTCGCCGACGTCGTCATGCTGCCGGCGGCGCAGATCGACGACCTCATCAAGCAGGGCAAGCTGATCGCCGACAGTCGCGTCAATGTGGCGAGCTCCGGCATCGGCGTGGCGATCCGCGCCGGCGCGCCGAAAATCGACGCCACATCGTCGGAGGGCATCCGCAAGGCGCTGCTCGCCGCCAAGACGATTGCGTATTCGGCAGGGCCAAGCGGCATTCACATGGAGCGCCTGATCGCGAAGTGGGGGCTGACCGAGCAGCTCAAGGCCAAGATCGTCCCGCCGATCCCCAATGTGCCGATCGGCGAGGTGGTCGCGCGCGGCGACGCCGAGATCGGCTTCCAGCAGGTGAGCGAGCTCCTGCCTGTGAAAGGGATCGACTATCTCGGACCGCTGCCGGCCGACATCCAGGATGTGACGATGTTCTGTGCCGCCGTGCACCAGGCCGCCGGGCCTGCCGACGCCGCTCGTGCACTCTTGAAATTCCTCACCGCACCTGAGGCGGCGCCCATCATCCGCAAGACCGGGATGGAGCCGGGGTGAGGAGCTCATCGCGCGGCGGTTGCCCGGGTGGAACGAGCGACTTTCGCGATCGTCGCTTAAGCATCCGCACTCGAACGCTTCATCCCCAGCGTCAGGATGCGCTGCAACAGCTCGTCATACGGGATGCCGTCGTGCTTGGCGGCGGTGGCGAATTCCTGGCTCTCGGCGATCTCGGGGTTTGGATTCGCCTCGATGAAATAGGGAATGCCTTTCTCGGACAGCCGGAAATCGATGCGGGCGTAGCCGTCGAGCCCAAGCGTGCGGTAGATGCGCTTGGCCATCTGGTGGATGCGCGAATAGACCTCGGGCGCGATGTCCTGCGCCGGGCCGTGCAGGATGCCGCGCCGCTCCTGGTAGTTGGTGTCGTGCTTCATCTTTTCGGTCGCGATCGGCCATGAGCCCTCGGCGAGCTGGGTGAATCTCAGCTCCCACACCGGCAGCGCGGTCAAGCGGTCGTTACCGAGCACGCCGACGTAGATCTCGCGCCCGGGAATGTATTGCTCCGCGATGGCGGCGGTGCCGATCCGCTCGTGGATGAAGACCACGCGCTCGGCGAGCTTCTCGTCGGTGTCGACCACCGATTGCTGCGAGATGCCCCAGGATGCGTCCTCGCTGATGCTCTTGACGATCAGCGGCATCGCCAGCCGCCGCGGCCGCTTGACCTTGCGGCCGATCGGAAACACCGCGAAGGCCGGCACCGGAACGCGATGATAGTGCACCAGCGTCTTCGACAGGTCCTTGCCGCGCGCCAGCATCAGGCCGCGCGGGTTGCAGCCCGTATAGGGCACGCGCATCAGCTCGAGATAGCTCGCGACGTTCTGGTCGTAGATCGCCTCGCCGTGGAACTGCTCAAGCAAGGTGAACACGACGTCCGGCTTCCAGCCCTCAATCTCGTCACGAATCGGCTTGAGCTCGTCATGCACGCCGAGCGGCTTGACGTCGTGGCCGGCCGCGCGCAGCGTGCTCACGACATCGTATTCGGTTTTCCAAACGTTGGCTTCCTGCTCACTGAACCCCTGGCTCGATTCCGGAGGGATGAGGTCCGGGTGCATGAGGACCAGGACGCGAAGCTTGCTCATAGCGCGATCCATTTTCGCCGCGATGGACCGAACAATGCGTGCATCGTCTTGGCAGTCAACAGCACCGTGAAATCTGCCACCAACTTTCGCTCCGAGCCGACCGCGCGCAAATTGAGCTCGCGGCAACGCAGGATCATATCATCGACCACGGCGTCGAGGGTGAGCTGATATTCGCCGGTCCACTTTGCCACCAATTCCCTGATTCGGGAGCGGTGACGCCGGATGAATTGCGAAGCCGGCATCAGGCGGCGGTGCCTCGGATCGGCCGAGAACAGCCGCTGCAGGTCGCGGTCGTAGCTGGTCGGCGAGTCGAAGGCATAGAGCGCCTGCTTCTTGCGGTAGTGCTCCGCCAGCGTCTCCGTCAGTTGGCTGATCGGCTCGACCACCTCGCGGCCCGTCAGCACCGGCTTTTGCGTCGCGATCTCGCCCATCAGCTCGTCGACATATTCAAGCTTCTTGAGCGCCGGCCATCCCGCGTAACGCGCCCGCCAGTGCGAGCGCGGCCGCAGCCAGACCGCGAAGGTCTCGGCGAAGTCCTCATCCGGATGGCTTTGCGCGTACCACAGGCGCAGGTGCTGGACGAAATGCCGGCTGGCGGGATTCGGCCGATAGTAGCGCGGATAGCGCCTCGACGACGGCCCGAACAGCTGCTGCCAGCGCCGCCGGCGATGCAGCTGATAGGAATGCTGCACCACATGGCCGGCTTCGTGCCGCAGGATGCTCATGCACTCCGACCAGGTCCCGCCCTCGACGTCGATGATCATCTTGCGCTCGAGCTGCATCAGCCGGGGATGAGCGAGATAGAACGGGATCGCGATCCCGGGCGAGTCGTCCGGGCTGAACCACTCGTTCGAGATCCAGGCATGCGGCCGCACTCGCAGGTCCCGCTCGGCGAGCTCCTCATGGAGCTTTTCGAGACAGTCCTCGAGCCAGGTGCCCTCGACCGTGACCTTCAGATCCTTGAGGCGAAGGCGCAGCAACTGCTCGTCGGGCAGCGATGACCAGGCAAATTTCCGACGCGGCATGGGGCCTCAAAAACTCAGATTCGTCCCATAATCAAGGGATCGTTGCATAATGGTGTCACGGGCAGCTACCGCCCACAACCGCGCCGGCCGCCGCTGGGGGTGGCCCGGTGGGGGAGGAGGCTAGAGATTGATTCTATAGCTAAAAATCGGCCGGGCCGATCCAGCCCGCCTGTGGCATCAATCGCCGTTCAATCACCGCCGGTGAAAATATTGGGTGCGGCGCACAATGGAATCCGCGTGTCGGCGGGGGGCCAGGTGGCAGTGGTCGGGGACAGGCCGCGGCCGACAAGAACAGGCGACAAGAATACACGGCAACCGCGAAAGATCGATTGACGACCCGCAACGGATGGAAGTTCCATTCCCACGCTTATTCGCGATCCGCCGCGCGGCCGCGGAGCAGCACGGCCATGAGGACTGCCAGGAGCAGCGGGCCCGTGGACAAGCAAGCCATCAGCCACCCGATAAGCGTTGCGATCGCGTTCATCGTTGCCCCCGTTGGGTGTGGGACGCGGACTTGGTCTGTTGCTGCGTTTTCTCGCTTTGCGCTGTGCCGTGCTCGCGCTGTGCAACGAAGGCATAGACGACAAGCGACGCGGCAACGAAGGCCCATGCGACAAGCACGCGTCGCGACCAGACCGCAACGGTGGCACGATCGGCAGGCGAAAGCGGAACATGAATCCACGGTCTCATCGGGGCTCTCCCAATCCAAGGTCAATCCAAGGGGCTAGTCTCGCGCCCCATGTCCCGTAGGACGCATGAGCAAGCGCCGCGGTTTGTCTGCCGATCGAAAATAATCTCGAGCCCGAGCGAGCCGCATCGTACCGCCGGGCTGCCAACGCATTCGTGGGCCAAAACCTAAGTCTCTGATCCGAAATGGGTATCAGGTGACGTCGTCATTGAGCCCGGGGAGGGCTTTCGGCGCGCCGCGGCCAAAAATTTTCGTTCTGCCACAAACCAAACGCATCGTTGGTGCGTCGAAGCTGTTGGCGGCTTCAAATAGCGACAAGCCATGGACAGGCTTATTGCAGACAACGAACTTATCGCGCGGGTTGCCGGAGCGGATTCGGTCGCTCTTGAGACTCTCTATATGCGGCATCAGAACCGCATTTTCGGATTCATTGCGCGGATCGTCCGTGATGAGGCGGTCGCGGAGGAGCTCACCAACGAGGTGTTCGTCGATGTCTGGAAGCATGCAGGCGGATATCAGGGGCGATCCGCGGCCACCACCTGGCTGTTGTCGATCGCACACAATCGGGCGGTCAGCGCGCTCCGGAAGCGGCGCGAGGAGCCATGGGACGACGATAAGGCAGCCAGTCTCCTCGACGATGCCGACGATTCAGAGGTCGCCGCGCAAAAAGCCGACAAGAGCCGGCTGCTGCGCCGCTGTATCGATGCGCTTCGCACCGAATACCGCGAGATTGTCGATCTCGTCTATTTTCACGAGTTGTCGGTCGGCGAGGCAAGCGCGGTCTTGGGCATTCCGGAAGGCACGGTCAAGACCAGATTGTTCAATGCCCGCAAGCAACTCTCGGAGCTTCTGAAGGACGTTGGCGTGGATCGAGGATGGCCATGAGCGAAGAGAACAAGACGGCTTCTTCCAATCGAGAAGACATCGAGATGCTGCTCCCGTTCTACGTCACGGGACGGCTCGATCATGCCGATGCCGACCAGATCGGCGACCATCTCAAGCGTCATCCTGATATCGTGAGCCAGCTCGATCTCATCCGTGACGAGCGCGACAGCACGGTCGCAGCCAACGCGATCTACGCCAATCGCCCGGTCCGCAGCTTCGACCAGGTTGCGGCCATGATCGGCAAGGCACCGGTGCAGCCCGCGCGGCCTGCCGGTCGCGCGCTCGATTGGGTCAGGCGGCTTTTCGACATGCCCTCGTCGCCTGCGCTGGGATGGATCGGGGCCGCGGCCGCGATCGTGATCGTGCTGCAGGCCGCCACCATTGGAACGCTGGTGGTCGCGCAATATCCCGGCATTTTCATCGGGGCATCTGGCGGCAACGGGGCGGCCGAAACCGGAACGACCGTGGTCGTCCGTTTTGCCGACGATGCCACGTCATCGGCGGTTGCCGATGCGCTCGCCGGCCTCGGCTTGAAGATTGTCGACGGCCCTCGCGGCGGCAGACTGTTCACGGTGCGGCTTGGCCCCAAGAACATGAATGCCGGCGAGCGCGACCGATTGATCGCCGCCCTGCGGGCGCGCGGCGACGTGGTGGTGTTCGTGACGCAGATGCCTTAAGCGCGCGCATGCTCCATGTCGAGGCAATGGCCATTTAAGAACGGGAGTGTTTGATGTTTTCATGGTTCCACAGCCATCGCAGAGTTAGCGCCACCCGGTCACTTGCTGGCGGATCGGTCAGTCTTCCAGCGATGCTGGTCCTGGCATGTCTGCTGTTCATGGCCTGCGAATTTGGACGCGCAGAGGCTTTGCCGCTTCGACCGATCGCGGGTGTGGACATGGCACCTGACCTTTCGCTCGTCAGGCAACGCGGCGGACGGCACCTCAGGGGAATGAAAGAGCGGCGGGCAGGCGTGCGTCGCCACGGGAAGACGTCGGACGACCATGCGGGCAACCATCAGAACCATCACAATCCGCAAAACCACACCGGGACCCCCGACGACAACCGGCCGCCGCCTCACACCAACGATGGCAAGCCTTCGCACGATGGCAAGCCTTCACACGATGGCAAACCTTCACACGATGGCAAGCCTTTGCCGTTTCCCGGTGGCCAAGGAAAGAATCCCCCGTCAATCCATATTGTCTGCATCGCAGGACGTGTTGACGCGGGCCGCTGCCATTGCGGCCCCCGGGAGGGTCGGCAAGACCTGGGCGGCAGCGTATTTGCCTGCGCTAGCGCGCCGCGAGGACGGCCGGCTGCACCGATCGCGCTCGCAGGAGGTGGTGGAGGGAGGCCTCTTCCGCCAACGCAAGGCGCTCCGCAAGCGCCTGCGAACCAGCCGCCTCCAGCCCCGGCTCAGCAGCCGCTGACGACAAGCGGCCAGTTTGTGCCGGACGAGGTTGTCATCGGCATTGCGCGGGCAACACCGGAAGCGGTCGACGATGCGGTCGGCCAAACCCATGGCCTGCAGCTACTTGAGCGCAGCACCCTCGAGTTGCTCGGTGTTCGCCTGGTACGCTATCGCGTCCTCAACAACCGGCCTCTGGCGGCCGCATTGACGGCGCTGCAGGGAGACCCCCGCGTGCTCGCTCCGCAACTGAACTACTCCTACCGCCATCTCCAGGGGGGCGCGGATCCGAGCAACGGCCTTCAATATGCATTGGTCAAGCTGGATGTGGCACGCGCGCAGGCCGTTGCCCGCGGCGGCGGGACGCTGATCGCGGTGATCGATTCCGGTGTCGATCAGACTCACCCCGATCTGCGTGGCTCCGTCACGGAGGTGTTTTCGGGTGCCGCCGCCGCCGGCAACGACCCGCACGGCACCGAGATCTCCGGAATCATTTCCGCCCACGGCATCGTGCGCGGCGTCGCGCCGGAAGCAAAGTTGCTCGACGTGCGAGTGTTTGCAAGCGAGCGCGGTCGTCCGTCGACGGCGACGACGTTCAATCTGGTGCGCGGCATCGACTGGGCGCTATCGAAGCGCGCGCGGGTGCTCAACATGAGCTTTACCGGTCCGAGCGATTCACTGCTGGAGGCGAGCATCAAGGCTGCCAGCGCCAAGGGGGCGATTGTAGTCGCGGCCGCCGGCAATGGCGGCCCGCAGGCGGCACCGGCTTATCCGGCAGCGTATCCGGGGGTCATTGCAGTAACGGCCACCGACGTCGCCGACCGGCTCTACTCGCTCGCCAATCGCGGTAGCTACATTGCGGTGGCTGCACCGGGTGTCGACGTGCTTGCTCCGTCCGGCAATCATGCGCATCAGATTGTCTCCGGCACGTCCTACGCGGCCGCGCATGTCAGCGGCATCGTGGCGCTGATGATCGAACGCTATCCCGCGCTCGACGCGGATACGGCGCGTCTCGCGCTCACGTCGGCCGCTGTCGATCTTGGACTACCCGGCCCGGATGATCAGTTCGGCGCCGGACGCGTCAATGCCTTCGCAACGCTGCGCGCGGTCGCGGGGCAGTAAGGCCGCCGACGCCGGATGACGCAGCCGATCAGTCGCGCCTCATGCTCGAGAGGCGCGCTTTTTTCTTGTGCCGTATTTGCATCTGCACCGACGTTTGTTCTGCAAAACCATTGCGCCGCTCGCTGCGTCTACCTGAATGCGATGACCGATGGTCGGCATCGACAGTCCAGGAGACACCCCACAATGAAAATCCAACTCATCACTGCCATGATGCTCACGAGCATCGTCGCAGGTTCCGCGTCCGCTGGCCCGCTGGAGAATGCGTGGAATCGGCAGCAGGTCAGCATCAGCCGAGGCATTGCCGACGGATCGCTGACGCCGCGCGAAGTCGTTCGCCTTGAGCGGCGGGCCATCAACATCCGCAACGAGGCGGCCTTCCTGCGATCCACCGGCGGCGGCCTCGGTCCGATTGAGCGAGCCTATATCGGCGCGCGCCTGATCGGTGCGCGGGCGTCGATCTACTACCACCGGCACAACTGATGCCGCAGGCTTACATCGCTCACCCCCCCAATTGCTCATCCGCCCCCTCAAGGAGCTCGCCATGTTGAAACACTCTGCACTGCTTGCAATCGCCGCTTCGGCCACCGTCGGCCTCACCATGCTCGCGCCGACTGATGCCACCGCCCGCCCCGGCGGCGGCTATGGCAACCACGCCCGCGTCGCCCACGTCGGCCGCATCGCAGGCAGCCACGTCCACGCGCGCGTCCACAATCAACGCTTTTTCCACAATAGCCGTGTCTTCTACAACAACCGCTTCTTCGCCTATCGGACCAATTTCTTCCGCTACAATTCGCGATCGGCGTGGCATCCGGGTTTCTGTTGGCGGCATCCTTGGTACTGCCGCACACAGGTCGGAGCGTATCGTTACGGTGTCGTGCCGGTGATCCAGCCGGCTCCGGTCATCGCAGCGCCGGTGGCGCCGTTCGGGCGCTGCCTGAGGCAGATACGACTCGCGGACGGGAGCTCGTTGTTCCGCAACCTGTGCACCAACGAGGCGGCGATCACGTCCAATGTGCCGGACGGCGAGCCGCCGGTGCCGCTCAAGTAGGAGGCCATCACCGGCGCAAGAGCGAAACCCCGGCGCAAGCCGGGGTTTTATTTCGACGTCCGCCTCAGAGCCTCGCATTCCGCCTCAGAGCTTCGCATATAGTCACAGCCGAGTTCGACAGGCGCGACATTCCGTTGCTAGGGTGATCGGCGATTCAACCATTCCCCAGGCCGCCGTGCTGATCGATCTCCTGCTCTGGCCCCTGATTGCCATTCCGGCTGTTCTCATCGGCCTGCGGCTGATGCCGCTGATCGGGCTCGCAGGAGCATTCCGAAGGCCCGTCGACGGCACTTTCTTCGCGCTGTGGCTCGGCCTCCTGGTGATTGCCGATCTGCTGTTTGCGGCCGCGCTGCTTGGTCCATTGACGCCCTCGCTCATTGTCGCGCTCGCAGTCGCGCTCTCGATCGTCGCGCTCGCTCATGCCGACGTGCGCGTCCAGGCTCTTGGAGCGATCCGTGCGCTCACCGTCAACGGGCGGCGGCTTGCCGTCATCGCGGCACTGGCGGTCGCGGCCGCGCTGGTCGCGTCGCAGCCGATCTATTGGGAAGATTCCGGGCTCTATCATATCCAGGCGATCAAGTGGCTGGCCTCGACCGGGACCGTGCCAGGCGTGGCGCTGATCCACGGCCGCTTCGGCTTCGTGTCGTCCTGGTTCGCGATTCCCGCGGCGCTCAATCATGGGATCCTGGCAGGACGCACCGGCGCGCTGCTCAATGGCTTCGCCCTGTTCACGATGGCGAGCTTTCTGTTCGTCACACTGCGGCGCTGGTGGTTCGGCCGGTATGATCGCGCCGACATCGTCTTTGCGGCTGCTGCCACGATCGTCCTCTTGTTCTGCATGCAATACGGTATCGCGAATTCGCCGTCTCCGGATTTACCGATTGCGGTGCTGACGATCCTCGCCGCCTGGAGCTATCTGGCGATCCGCGACGACGCCAATCCCATCGCGCCTTTCGTCTTGATGCTGGGCGCGGTGACCGTGAAGCTCAGCGCGGCGGCGCTGCTGATCGCGGCGGCCGCCCTGGTGTTCTTCAAGCTCGACCTGAAGCAGAAGATCTATCTTGCCGCCGGCGCTGCCGTGGCGCTCGCGCCCGTGGTTGCCCACTCGCTGTTGGCGACCGGCTGTCTTCTGTTCCCGTTGCCAATGAGCTGCGCCGATCCAGACTGGTCGGTCGGTGCGGAGGTTGCCCGCAGCACGATGCAGGGCATTGCCGAGTTCGGCCACTGGGGGCCGACTGTGCCGCCCGATGCCACGGCATGGAACTGGATCCCGAGCTGGCCGCTGCGCCGGATGTCCAACATGATGTTCAGCGGGCTGCTCCTCCTGTCGCTCGCGTTGGCGGTCGTAAAGCGACGATCGATTCTCTCGCATCCGGGCTCAAGCTACGCCGCAATCCTGGCGTTCGCGGGAATTGCCTACGTGCTCGCGAGCGCGCCCGATCTTCGCTTCGTGGTCGGCGCGCTCGCGATCGTTCCGGCACTCTGGCTTGCCGAGCTCGCTGACGCAGGCCAGAGCCGTCGGCCGTCACCCGGCCTTGTTGTCGCAACGGTGGTCGCGGCCTTCGTGGTCGCGGCAGGCGTGAACACCATCCGGTTGGCCCGCGAGCCGATCAAATCCGGTCTCGAACCGGACGTTCGCGTGGCGCCGCGTCTGATGCTGCCGTCGCTCGCAGCGCGGCTCGGTACGCCGGTCGCACCCGACCCGGCTTTCAGTCAGGCGGAAATCATGCAGGGCTTTGCCGCGCGCCGCACAGGCGACGTCGCCTACAACATCCCGGTTCCCATCGGCCTGTGCTGGGACGTGCCGCTCCCGTGCGCGACCGAGACGCTCGATGTCATACTCAGGCTGCGCGATCCCGCGCGCGGGCTCGCCGCGGGCTTCTCACGCGCGCGCTAGGGATGTCGTCAGCGGAACAGATTGTATTTGACGATGCAGTAGAGGGCGCGCACGCCGTCCTTCCAGTTGATCTTCTTGCCCTCGGCGTAGGTGCGGCCGTGGTAGGAGATGCCGACCTCGTAGATCCGGCATTTGGTCTTGGCGACCTTGGCGGTGATCTCGGGCTCGAAACCAAATCGGTCCTCTTCGATCGTGAATTTTTGCAGCACCTCGCGCCGGAACGCCTTATAGCCGGTCTCCATGTCGGTCAGGTTGATGTTGGTGAACATGTTCGAAACCAGCGTCAGCACACCGTTGCCGACCCGGTGCCAGAAATAGAGCACCCGGTGCGCGCGGCCACCCAGGAAGCGGGAGCCGTAGACGACATCGGCCTCGTCGCGCAGGATCGGGTCAACCAGATTGGGATATTCGATCGGATCGTACTCGCGATCGGCATCCTGGACGATGACGATGTCGCCCGTCGCCGCCGCAAACCCGGTGCGCAGCGCCGCACCCTTGCCCTGGTTGACCTCGTGATAGAGAACGCGGCTGACCAGAGGTTCCACATCCGCCTTGAGGCGATCGCGCGAGCCATCGGTCGAGGCATCGTCGACGACGATGATCTCCTTGTCCGGAAAAGGCGCGTCACGGACCGCCTTGATCAGGTCGACGATCGTGTTGGCCTCGTTGTAACAGGGAATGACGACCGTCAGTTTCATCGCACCGATCTTGTGAGTTGGATGGGAGGGAACGACTTAGCCCAGGGGCGATGGAGCATTTCACACCTGCGTCCCAAGCGCCACGACCCCTGTGTGCGGCATCGCTACTGCCCGCGCCGGGCCGCGCTGGCGAAGCGCCGGGCTTCTTCGGCGGCGCGGAACAGCGCCTTGGCCTTGTTCACGCATTCCTGCTGCTCGGCCTTGGCGTCGGAATCCGCAACAATGCCGGCGCCGGCCTGCACGTACATGGTGCCGTCCTTGATCAGCGCGGTGCGCAGCACGATGGCGGTATCCATGTCGCCCGCGGCCGAGAAGTAGCCGACCGCGCCCGCATAGAGGCCGCGCTTCTCCTTCTCCAACTCGTCGATGATCTCCATCGCCCGCACCTTGGGCGCGCCCGACACCGTGCCGGCCGGAAAGCCCGCCGCGAGCGCGTCGATGGCGTCGTACTTGGCGGAGAGCTTGCCCTCGACGTTGGACACGATGTGCATCACCTGACTGTAGCGCTCGATGAAGAACTGGTCCGTGACCTTGACGGTGCCGATCTCGGCGACGCGGCCGACGTCGTTGCGCCCGAGATCGAGCAGCATGAGATGCTCGGCGCGTTCCTTGGGATCGGCCAGAAGCTCGACTTCCAGCGCTTTGTCCTCGTGCGGGGTGGCGCCGCGCGGGCGGGTGCCGGCGATCGGCCGGATCGTCACCGTGCCGCCGCTCGACTTGACCAGGATTTCGGGGCTCGATCCCGCGATGGCGAAGTCGCCGAGGTCGAGGAAGTAGAGGTAGGGCGACGGGTTGGTGCGCCGTAGCGCACGGTAGAGCGCAAACGGCGGCAGCTCGAAGGGGGCCTCGAAGCGCTGCGCCAGCACGACCTGGAAGATGTCGCCGGCCGCGATGTACTCCTTGGCGGCGCGCACCATGCGCTCGTATTCGGCCGGCGTGGTGTTGGAGCCGGGCAGGACGGTGAGGGGCCCGCTTGCGCCGTTGGCCGCCGCATGGTCGAGCGGCCGATCGAGCGCGTCGACGATCGCGGAGAGGCGCTCGCTCGCACGCGCGAGCGCGGCCTTGGCCGGCACGCCCTTCTCGGGGCGGACCGGCGTCACCACCGTGAGCATGTCGCTCACCGCGTCGAACACCACCACGACCGTCGGCCGCATCAGCACGGCGTCCGGAATCCCGATCGGATCGGGATTGGGCGCGGGCAGCTCCTCCATCAGCCGCACCATGTCGTAGCCCAGATAGCCGAAGATGCCGGCCGCCATCGGCGGCAGCACGTCGGGCAGATCGATCCGGCTTTCCGCGACCAGCGCGCGCAGCGCCTTGAGCGGCGGCTCGTTGCAGGGCGTGAAGGCGCCGTTGCGGCGCGGGGCACGGTTGATCTCGGCGCGGCCGTCGACCGTGCGCCAGAGCAGATCTGGCTCGAGCCCGATGATCGAGTAGCGGCCGCGCACGGCGCCGCCTTCGACCGACTCCAGGAGGATGCTCATGGGACGGCCGCCGGCGATCTTGAGGAACGCCGACACCGGCGTCTCAAGGTCTGCAACCAGCGTGGTCCAGACGACCTGCGCCTCGCCACGCGCATAGCGCTTGGCAAAGACGGATGCCTGCGGCTCGATCTGCATGAGCACTCAGTTGTCGTCGGTGACAGTCTGCCCGCTGAGCACCTGCCGCAACGCCCGCTCGTTGATCGTCATGCCGACTTCGCTTTGGAGCAGCGCCAGATATTCATTGTAGACGTCATTTGACATCGCGGTGTTGAGCGTCTCGCGCAGGCGCTTGCTCTCCTCCGACGCCAGGTCGGTGGTCGGCGCCACCACCTCGGTCACGCTGAACACGATCTGCTCGCCGGGTTGTTCGGCCGGCGCGCTGGCCGCGGTGCCTTTGGCGGTGCGGAAGATCGCATCGATCGTGCGCTCCGACAGCGGCGCGGTCGTGGCGGCGCGCTTGATGCCGGCGCGGTTCTCGACCTTGAGATTGTCGGCGGCCGCCGCTTCGGCAAGCGCCGTGCCGGCTTTCACTTTGTCCAGGAACGCCGTCGACTTGGTCCGCAGGCGGTTCGCGACCTCGTCGTCGCGCCAGCGGGTTTCCACCTGCTCCTTGACCTCATCGAGCGTGCGATCGCGCTCCGGCGTGATGCCTGACACCTCGTACCAGACGTAGCCGCCATCGACCTGCAGCGGGTCGTTCTCGGTGCCGATGTCGGCCGTGAACGCGCCGGCGATCAGACGCTGCGGCTGCGGCAGGTTGGCGACCGGCTGCCCGGCCGGATCGCGCCCAAACCGGTCGATCTCGAATGTGCGCGCCTCAAGCTTGAGCTTCTCGGCCGTCTCGGTCAGGGGCTTGCCAATCGAGCGCTCATCCTCGACCTTGTCGTAGATCGCAACCACCTCGGCCTTGGCCCGCTCGTTCGCGAGGTCGGTTCGCAGCTGCTCGGCAACCTCCTGGAAGGTCGGGACCTTCTCGGGCTCGACCTTGAGCACGCGCAACAGCACGGTGCCGAAACGGCCCTGCACCGGGGCGCTCACGTCGCCTTCCTTGAGCGCGAAGGCCGCATCGGCGACTGCGCGGTCGAGGATCGAGGCCCTGGTGACAGTTCCGAGATCGATATCCTTGTCGGCGAGGCCGCGTTCCTTGGCGATGGCGTCGAATGTCTCTCCCTTTGCGATCCGCTCGGACGCCGCCTTCGCCTCGTCCGCGTTGGGGAAGACGATCTGCTGGATCTGGCGGCGCTCCGGTGTGGCGAGGCGAACCTTCCGCTCCTCGTAGGCGCGCTTGAGATCCTCATCGGAGATTTCAACCCAGCGCGCACGCTCGCCGGGAAGCAGCGCGACGACGACGAGCTTGCGGTATTCGGGCGCCCGGAATTGCGCCTTGCGCTGCTCGAAATACTCCGCCAGCACTTCAGGGGCGGGAGCTGCCACGTCGCCCGCCTGCGCGCGGTCGAACAGCACGTAGTCGATGGTGCGCTGCTCGTTCTGGAAACGATCGGCCGCTTCAACCATCGCCGTGGGCGCAATCGGCGCGCCGACGACGGTTCCGACAAGCTGGCGTCGCAACATGTTGCGGCGCTGCTCCGCCACGTAACGCAACTCGGTGAACCCGCCGCTGCGGATCAGCTGCTCAAAGCGCTGCCGGTCGAACTGACCGTTCGGGCCCTGAAAGCTCGGATCGAGCATGATGCGCCGCGCGATCTCGGCATCGGAGATGCCGAGGCGCAGCGTCCGCACGCGCTCGTCGAGCAGCATCTCGCCGAAAATCTGCTGCATGATCTGCCGGTCGAGCCCGAGCGCGCGGGCCTGCTCGAGCGTGATCGGGCGCCCGAACTGGCGGCCGAGCTGCTGCAGCCGCTCCGTGTAGAGGGAACGGAACTGCTCGATCGTGATCTCGGTCCCCCCGATCTTGGCGAGCGTCGAGCGGCCGAAGCCGCGGAAGATGTCGCCGATCCCCCAGATCGCGAAGCTGATCACGAGCACGGTGACCACAGCCGCCATGATGGATTTGCCGAGCCAGCCGGAGGAGGCTTGTCGTAGACCGCGGAGCATGGACCTACCGTGTTGTGAACAAAAGGGTTTTCGGGCGGCCTCGCCAACCCGTGGGCGGCGCATCATAAGGAGAGCGCGCGGGCGCCGCAACACCGCGAGAACGACCTCTAACCCCCCCGGGTGCGCCGCTGGCCACTGTCGAAGCGCTCTGCTAACCGCTTCCGGACAGGAAAAAGGCAGGATTCGACGATGGCAAGTGCGCTGCGCCCGCTCATTGCGGGCAATTGGAAGATGAACGGCCTGCAGCAGTCTGCAACGGAGCTTGCGGGCATCATCGAGGGGGCAGGGCCGCTTGCGACCCGGATCGATCTCCTGGTCTGCCCGCCCGCAACCCTCATTGCGGGCTTTGTGAACCGTGCGCGCAATTCGGCGGTTGCGATCGGCGCGCAGGATTGCCACGCCGAGGCTTCAGGCGCCTTCACCGGCGACATCTCGGCCGAGATGCTCAAGGACGCCGGCGCGAGCGCCGTCATCGTCGGCCATTCCGAGCGGCGCACCTACCACAAGGAGAGCGATGCCGGGGTGCGCGCCAAGGCGCTGGCGGCTTGGCGTGCTGGCCTCGTGGCGATCGTGTGCATTGGGGAGACGCAGGCCGAGCGCGAGGCGGGACGGACGATCGCGGTGGTGGGCGAGCAGCTCGCGGGCTCGCTGCCCGATGGCGCCAACGCGGCCAATCTGGTGGTGGCCTATGAGCCGGTCTGGGCGATCGGCACCCGGCTGACGCCGACCACCGGCGACGTCGCCGAGGTGCATGGCTTCATCCGCGAGCGGCTCGTCGCACGCTTTGGTCAGGCAGCGGGGCAGGGCATGCGCATCCTTTACGGCGGCTCGGTCAAGCCGTCGAATGCCGGCGAGTTGCTCAGGGTGGCCAACGTCAACGGCGCGCTGGTGGGCGGCGCGAGCCTCAAGGCCGCGGATTTTCTCGGGATCGCACGCGCGCGCTGAGTGAGAATGAGCGAGGAGCCGCCGAGATCGAGCTTCACCGTTCCTTGTCGCGTTCCCGCAACACGTCGCGCATCACATCGCCGACAATGGCCGGAAGCTCCCTCCGCAAGCTGTCCACTTTACGTTCCAGACCGTCAAACCTGCGCTCCAGGCCATCGAATCTGCGTTCGAGGTTGTCAAACTTGCGCTCCAGGCCATCGGCCCTTTGATCGGAACGATCGAGGCGGGATTTGATGGCCGCTAGATCATCGCCGTTGCGACGGGTCTGATCGAGGATGTGACGGGTCAGCAATTTCTCGCCCTCGACCTCGCACTCGACAACATCGACGCGATTCTCAAGGAGCCGGAATTCTTCCCTGGTCACGTCCGGCGCCATTGTCGCATCCTTAACATAGGTTGTGGCGCCTTCCAGCAACACGTGGCGGCGCGATCCTGAAGGCGGCGGATTTTCTCGGGACCGCACCGCGCGCGCCGTCGCTGAGGGGCGGGACGCTACCTGTTCGTCTTCTCAAAATATTTCAGGTCCGGCGGCGGCTGGTTTTTCTTTATGGGCATGATGGTGCCGTCGCCGCTGAGATAATAGACCTCCTTGCCGATCGTGACCCAGGTCTGGCCTTCGATGCAATTGTTCTCCCCCCACCAGATCTTTTGTGCCCGACGGTAGTTCTTCATCACCGTCCAAGGTCGCGTCAGGGAGTTGTCGGTGGTGATGATCTCATTGTGAAGGATGTCCGGCTTGTCCTTGTCGAGGAAAAGGCGCTCTTTAATGACACCTTCGTCATCGTCGGCCATCGGCATTCCGCTCTGATCCCACGTGCGCGGATTGCGCACGTGACGGGTCTCGACTTGCAGCTCGTCGTAGCGGCCGTCGCCGTCGGTGTCGATCCATTTGCCGATGGAGTAGCCGGGGAAGGTCGTGTCATCGGGACCGATCTTGGGCCAGTCGCGCCCGTCGGTGTAGATGCGTCGCGGCGCATAGTCGTTGCGGTCGAACAGGATGCGGGTGACGTCCGGCGAGATCAGAAATTCCATGAGAGCCACGCCTGACATCATCCGCGGCATGCCAGGCGGCCGGCAGCTATAGGCCATGTCGAGGCCATGGCCGCCTTCATCTTGGTCCTTGATGCTTGCCAGGAATCGGGCCTGGTAATCCGGCTTGAGCGGCGCTTCCTGCTTGCGAATGGGCTTGCTCGGGTCGTAACGCGGCACTCCGCCGTCGGGAACCCTGTTCCATTGTCCCGACCAGTCGGGATATTTGCTCTTCTCTTGTGCCAGTGCACCAACGAGCATTGCGCTCAGCATGCCCGCGACAGCGATCGAAACGATACTGCTTTGACTTGTCATAGTGTCCTCCCTAAAGACACAGCGTTGGTGCGGGTCCTATTTTCCTTTTTCCTTTTTTTTCCTTTTTCCTTTTTCCTTTCTTCTCTTTCCTTCTTCCTTTTTTCTTTTGTTTGCGTGAGGCGGGGCACGATGCCTTGCTCGAGCGACAGTTGCCCGATGGGGCGTCCCGACTTGGAACAAGCCGTTTGCAACAAATGGTAGCGATTCGGTCCGGACCCCGGAAGTCCCAACCCAGTACCATGGCCGCATTGGTGGACGTCGGTTCTGCGTCAGGAAATGCCATCGCGCAGAAAGATCGCCGGCATTCTATCGGCATCGAGACTGAATGCAGGCTGGAAAGCGTCGCTCCGGACACTATTGTCCGAGCTGGATCGCGATCAGCCGCCGCTTGATGTCGCCAGGCGCTGCGTAGGCGTCCTTGATCAGCGTCTCGAGCTCCAATCCCGATCGCGTGTCCGTGCACTCGATGCCTTGCTTGTCGCAATCGGCGATGAACTGGGGGTCCTTGAAGGTCGCCATCATGGCTGCGCGCAGCGCCGCCAGGCGATCGGCCGGGATGCCGGGCGGCGCAGCGATCGGGCGCCCTGCTGCGAGCGGCGCCGCGGCCGCGGCCAGCAGAATCTTGTCGGCGGCGCTGGTCACGAGATCGGACGCAAACGGCACCTCTTTGAGCTCGGGGTGAGGCGCGGCACCGTACTGGAACAGGATGCGGACGATCCGCTCCCGATGCCAAGTGGGACGCTGGACCTTGAGGCTCGACCAGAACGGCGAGGTCATGGCGTCGATCTCGCCTTTTTCCATCGCCAGCAGAAGCTCGAGCTGCCCCGGATAGCCGGTGACCAGCCGCGTCTTGAGGCCGAGAAGCTGATTGAACAGCCGCCCGTAGAAGGCCGGCGTCGAAGCGGTGCCGGTGGTGCCGGCGACAAATTCCTGCGACTGCGCATCGCGCAGGGTCGTGATTTTCGAGGCATGATAGACGATGAACAGCCCCACTTCCGATGCCGGCGTACCGAGCCAGTTGAAGCGAACCGGATCGAACAGCGCCGCCTTGTTTTCGAACAGCGGCTCGAACGGCACGGTGTTCTGGATCATGCCGAGGACGGTGCCGTCCTTGGGTGCAACCGCGTAGAGGTGGTTGGCCGCGGTGATGCCGCCGGCGCCCGGCATGTTCTGCGGCACGATCGAGGGATTGCCGGGCAGGTGCCGGCCGAGGTGGCGGCCGACCGCGCGCGCATAGGCGTCGTAGCCGGTGCCCGCGGTCGTGCTGATGACGAGCCGCAGATCCTTGCCCCTGTAGAAGTCGGCGACGGCGTCGGCGCGGGCTGGCGAGCCTGCCAGCGCCACCATCAACCCTGCGCCCCATCCGAACAGTGTGAGCGCTCGGCACGGCATGCTGTCCTCCCGCTTGGCGATAGCGCGACCGCATTCTATCTCAGCTGTGGCATCTGAGCCTCCCCTTTTCGTCGCCTCTGAAATCGGTCTAGTCTTGCTCCCAATCAGCAATTTGCGCCCGGCACTTGTCTCGCGGGCGCGCCGCATCGGCAAAAGTGCGGCCAGCAGAGGGAGGAGGTCGCCGTGGCAGACGACACGATTGCGCGCCGCAAGTTCCTGCTCGGAGCCGGTGTCGCCGGCACCGCCGTGGCCGCAGGCCTCGTGCCGAAAGCCGAGGCGCAGACACCCGCCGCCGCTGCGCCGCCGCCCGCGAACGAGCCCGCGACCTATCTCACGCTGAGCGCGCTCGAAGCCGCGTTCGTCTCCGCCGTCGCCGACACCATGATCCCGGCCGACGAGCTGTCGCCGTCAGGCACCGATTGCGGCGTGGTCGTGTTCGTCGATCGCCAGCTCGCCGGCAGCTTCGGTGGCGGTGCCAAGCTCTATCGCGCGGGCCCCTTCCGCAAAGGCAAGCCCGAGCATGGCTATCAGCTGCCATTGACGCCGCGCGAGTTCGTCGGCTCGGGCATCGCGGCGACCAACGACTGGGTGCGCAAGACGCGCGGCAAGGACTTCCACCGGCTGGCGCCTAAGGAGCGCGAGGACGCGCTCAAGGCGCTCGAATCCGGCAAGGCCGAGCTCGGCAGTTTCGACGGCCGGCAGTTCTTCGACGCGCTTCTCAACCTGGTGATGGAAGGCTTCTTCGCCGATCCGATCCACGGCGGCAACCGCAACAAGGCGGCCTGGACGATGATCGGCTATCCGGGCCTGCCGGCGCTCTACGCCAACCGGATCGAGGAGTATCGCCACAAGCGCTATCTCGTGCCGCCGCAATCGATCGCCGACTTCTCGTAAAGGAGCGATCGCCATGGCCACACGCCTGAAAGAAGTCGATGCCGTGATGGTGGGGATGGGCTGGACCGGGTCGATCCTCGCGCGCGAGCTGACCAAGGCCGGGCTCAGCGTGGTCGGGCTCGAGCGCGGCCCCGACCGCGTGCCGGGCAACGACTTCGTGCTGCCGACGATCCGCGACGAGTTGCGTTACGCCCGCCGTTCGGAGTTCATCGCCGACAACGCGATCGAGACCGTCACCTTCCGTCATTTTCCGAACGAGAGCGCGCTGCCGATCCGGCGCTGGGGCGCGTTCTCGCCGGGCGAGGGCGTGGGCGGCGCCGGCCTGCACTGGACCGGCCATCACTGGCGTTTCCTGCCGTCGGACTTCGTGCTCAAGAGCCAGACGCTCGCGCGCTACGGCCAGCGCGCCATTCCCGACTACATGTCGATCGAGGACTGGGGCGTCACCTACGACGAGCTCGAGCCGCACTTCGACCGCTTCGACAAGCTCTGCGGCACGTCGGGCAAGGCCGGCAACCTGCGCGGCACCCTCGTGCCGGGCGGCAATCCGTTCGAGGGTGCGCGCAGCAACGAGTATCCCAACAAGCCGCTCACGCAGGGTCACGCCGGCGAGTTGTTCGAGAAGGCTGCGACCGAGCTCGGCTATCACCCGTTCCCGCTGCCGGCGAGCAACGCCAGCGCGCCCTACCTCAATTCCGAGGGCGTGCAGATCGGCGCCTGCCAGTATTGCGGCTTCTGCACCCGCTATGGCTGCGAAGCCAACGCCAAGGCCTCCGCCAATGTCTGCGTGATGCCGGTGCTACGCCGCGATCCGAAATTCGAGCTGCGCACGCGCGCCTACGTGGCGAGCCTCGTCTACGACAAGGCAAGCAGGAAGGTCACCGGCGTCACCTACGTCGATCTGCGTACCGGCGAGGAATACGAGCAGCCCGCGGGCCTGGTCGCGCTCTGCGGTTACGTGTTCGCCAACACCCAGCTGATGCTGCTTGCCGGCATCGGCGAGCCGTATGATCCGGCGACCGGCAAGGGCGCGGTCGGCCGCAACTACTGCTACCAGACCCAGGCCGGCACCGACGCCTTCTTCGAGGACAAGTTCTTCAACCCGTTCATGCAGGCGGGCGGCAGCCACACCGGCATCGACGACTTCAACGGCGACAATTTCGACCACACCGGGCTGGGCTTCCTCGGCGGCGGGTACCTATCGTGCACCGCCAACGGCATGCAGCCAATCGGATCGCGCGTCTTCCCGCGCGGCACACCCAACTGGGGCGCGCAGTGGAAGCGCGACATGGTCAAGTGGTACGGCCGTTCGGTGCGCTTCGCGACGCAGGGCTGCAGCTATGCCAGCCGCAACAACTTCCTCGACCTCGATCCGACCTACAAGGACGCGCTCGGCCGGCCGCTCATCCGCATGACCTACAACGACACCGAGGACGCGCAGACGATGTCGACCTATCTGCTCGATGTCTGCCGCAAGATCGCCGAGGCGATGAAGCCGACGCACATCCAGCAGCGGCCGCGGCCGAAGCTGTTCCATGTCGTGCCCGGGCAGTCGACCCACAATACCGGGGGCACCATCATGGGCACCGACCCCAAGACCACCGCGGTCAACCGCTATCTGCAGGCCTGGGACGCGCACAACCTGTTCGTCATGGGCGCGTCGGTGTTCCCGCAGAACGCCGGCTATAACCCGACCGGCACGGTCGGCGCGCTCGCCTACTGGTCGGCGAACGCCATCACCACGCGGTATCTGAAGTCGCCCGGGCCGTTGGTGTAGTGAGCAGCGGGCTTAGAGGGCATTGCCTCGCAACGGGCACGGCCTCGTGCCATGGTCTGAGGCCTTGCTCACCAACTCACCGGCCATAGAAATGCCCCGCCGGGTCGTGTAGACACGCCGCCGGCATCCCACCATATGGAGGGGAGGTCACCCGGGGGCGGCTCGGGTCAACGGATAGGTTGCCATGGAAAAGTTTGTCATCGTCGTCCACCTCATGATCGTGCTCGCCATGATCGGCTTTGTGCTGTTGCAGAAGTCGGAAGGCGGCGGGCTCGGCGGTGGCGGCTCATCCGGCGGCGGGTTCCTGTCGAGCCGGGGCACCGCCAACGTGCTCACCCGCACCACCGCCTATCTGGCCGCCGCCTTCTTCGGGACCAGCCTGATCCTGTCGATCCTGGCCGGATACCACCGCAATCCGGGCACCATCCTGCAGCCGACCGCCGGAGCCCCAGGCGTCCCTTCGCCGTCGGGCGCGCCCGCGACCCCGCTGGGCGGGCAGGGCGGCGGCCTCCTCGACCAGTTGCAGCAGCAAGAGCGGGCGCCTGCGCAGCCGTCAGGCCCGGAAGTGCCGCGGTCGCAGTAACGAGATGGATCAGGGGCCGGGCAACCGGCCCTTCGGTTTTGCAGGGCCGCGCGGACCATATCGCCCGCATGGGCCGATAAACATTTGAAACCACGGGAAAACATTAAGGCATGCCGCAACCGCATACCCATCGATCCACAACCCCGCAATCCGCGCTCGTCGAATCGCATTCCGGGCGCTAGAACCTAAGTCCCATGGCGCGGTACATCTTCATCACCGGCGGCGTGGTCTCCTCCCTGGGCAAGGGTCTCGCATCCGCGGCGCTTGGCGCGCTCTTACAGGCGCGCGGCTACAAGGTGCGGCTGCGCAAGCTCGACCCCTATCTCAACGTCGATCCGGGCACGATGTCGCCCTACCAGCACGGCGAGGTGTTCGTCACCGACGACGGCGCCGAGACCGACCTCGACCTCGGCCACTACGAGCGCTTCACCGGCCGGCCGGCCTGCAAGCAGGACAACATCACCACCGGGCGCATCTACCAGGACATCCTCGCCAAGGAGCGGCGCGGCGATTATCTCGGCGCCACCATCCAGGTCGTCCCGCACGTCACCAACGCCATCAAGGAATTCATCCGCGACGGCAACGATGGCTTCGACTTCGTCTTGTGCGAGATCGGCGGCACGGTCGGCGACATCGAGGGCCTGCCGTTCTTCGAGGCGATCCGCCAGCTCGGCAACGACCTGCCGCGCCATCAGGCGGTCTACATCCATCTCACGCTGTTGCCCTTCATCATCGGCGCGGGCGAGCTCAAGACCAAGCCGACGCAGCATTCGGTCAAGGAACTGCGCTCGATCGGCATCCAGCCCGACATTCTCTTGTGCCGCACCGACCGGCCGATCCCGCCCGAGGAGCGCCGCAAGCTCGGCCTGTTCTGCAACGTGCGCGAAAGCGCCGTGATCGAGGCGCGCGACGTCGACAACATCTACGCGGTGCCGGAAGGCTATCACGCCGCCGGCCTCGACGGCGAGGTGCTCTCAGCCTTTGGCATCGAGAACGCGCCGGCGCCCGACCTCGCGGTCTGGCGCACCATCAACGAGCGCATCCGCAATCCGGAAGGGCAGGTGACGATCGCGGTCGTCGGCAAGTACACTGGCCTCAAGGACGCCTACAAGTCGCTGATCGAGGCGCTCTCGCATGGCGGCATCGCCAACA
>Ga0209797_10000326_pt1 | contig 23645 bp, 23 predicted proteins | sample DOMMetBare3Fresh_2_FD_187472 | JGI IMG/M metagenome (GOLD analysis project Ga0209797, IMG submission 187472) | Wetland sediment microbial communities from St. Louis River estuary, USA, under dissolved organic matter induced mercury methylation -... | ecosystem: Environmental > Aquatic >... | reverse complement strand
GAGCACGCCGCCAAGATGGCGTCCGAGTCAGGGCAGCCGGCCGAGCAGGCCAACGCGTTGCGGCTGCTCGGTCGCGCGCGCGCGCGTAACGGGGAGGCCGATGCTGCTGCCGCAGTGCTTGCGCAGGCGCTGGCGATCGACCAGCGGCTGGGCCTGCCCGAGCGCATCGCACTCGACCTGCTGTACGCCGGCGACAACGAGCACGGCCGCTTGCAGATCGCCGCGGCGCGCGAGTTCTACGAGCGGGCGCTGACGGTGTACCTGGCCGCGGGGCAGCATCGGGCGGCCGAGTCGGCGCGCGCGCGACTGGCGGCACTGCCCGGTCGGAACTAAGCACCCCCTGGGCGACGATAGACGTCGTCCGCCCGCCGGGGGCGTGGGAACACCCGGGAGCGGCCCTTCGTTCTCTCGGGAACAGGTGGCACGGGCCCGGCCCGGCCCGGTTGGCGGGTCGACGTGGAGTCCCGGCGGCCCGCAAGGCTAACGTGCAACCGTGGCGTCGCAGCCCTGCGCGTCACCGGCGGCCAGCGCCTGCAGCTGGGCCCCGATGCGCTCGCCCAGCTGCAGCGCCAGCTGTCGATGGCTGGCCACCAGCGCCGACACGCCCGCCGTCGCCGGTTGCTCGAAGACGCCGCGACAGCGCACCGGGCTGGCAGCGCCGGCTGCCGGCCGGAGCGTCCATTGCGCCTCCAGGCGCACCTGACGCCCGACCACCGAGTCCATGCGCAGCACCTCCACCGCCACCCGCCAGGGCCTGGCCGCCGGCGCAGGCGCTGATGCCGATGCCGATGCTGCGGGCAGTGCCACCGGCACCGGCTGGGCGGCCAGCCGCTGGCCGATCGCCAGCGCGAGCGCGGCTCGCAGTTCGTCGGCCAGCGGGGCGATCCAGCGTTCGTGTTCGAGTGGCGCCAGGCTGTCGTCGGCCAGGCGCACGACCAGCTGCGGCACGTCGAGCTGCACCGGCACGACCACCGGAGCCAACTCCCAGGCCGGCACGGTGGCCACCGTCGCGACCGCCGGCGACGGCGCGGCCGGCAGCGCCGGCAACAGGGAATGAAAGCGTGTCGTCGCCACGCTGCCGCAGCCCGCCAGCTGGATCGAGGCCGACAGCGCTGCGATCGCCAACGCGTGGCGCACGCCGCGTTCGTTCCGACTCATCGCGGCGCCTCCGGTGCGCGCGCGGGATCGGGTGGCTTGCCGCGCAGCAGCGATTCGGGGTGGCGCTGCAGGTAGTCGGCCAGCACGCGCAGGGCCTGGGCGGCACGCTGCAGCTCGGCCAGGGCCTGGCCGGCGCCCTGCTGCAGCGGGGCCTGGGTGTCGGTCAGGTTGTGCTCGGCGCTGCGCAGCGTCTGCTGCGCGGCGGCCAGCGTGTTCTGGACCTCGGCCAGCGTGCGCTGGGCCTCGGGGGTGAGCTGCTTGATCATCGCCTCGGCGCTGCCCAGCGTGGCCTGCAGCGAGGCGCCGGTGCCGTCGAGCGACTTCAGCGTGCCCTGCAGGTCGGCGCCGATCTCGTCGAAGCGCACCTTGGACAGGCGACCGACGATCTCGGCAAGCTGCGGCTGCACGTCGGCCAGGGTGCCGGGCACGGTGGGCAGGTCCGGCACGTCGGCGTTGGTGTCGAAGCTCGCGCGCGGGGCCTTGGGGACGAATTCGAGGGCCACGTACAGCCGCCCGGTGAGCAGGTTGCCATTGCGCACCTGGGCGCGCAGGCCACGTTCGACCAGTTGCTTGATCAGCAGCCGGTCGCCGCCCGTGGCCGATGCACCCGGCGCGACGAACCGCTCGCGCAGCTTGCCCAGGCGCAGCGGGTAGATCTCGGCCATCACCTCGACCGGCAGGCGGTTGTTTCGCACGTCCTGGCGCAGGGCGATCGAACGCACCGTGCCCAGCTCGACGCCCAGCAAGTCGATCGGTGCACCTTCGTCGAGACCGCGCAGCGACTGGTTGAAGACCATCCGAACCCGTAGCGGTTCGCCGTCGTCGGGGGCCATCGCGGCACGTTGGGTGCCGAAGAGAAGAAACCTCTGGCCGGCCGCCGCCGCAGGCGCCGAGGCCACGCGCGGCGGATCGCCGAAGGCAAGGCCGCCTGCCAGCACCGAGGCCACCGATTGCGTGTTCACCGTCAGGCCACTGGCGCTGAGCGCGAGGTCGACGCCGCTGGCGTTCCAGAAGCGCGAGGCGGTGGTCACCAGCGACTCGTTCGGGGCTTCGATGAAGACCTGCACCTCGAGCGCCTTGCCGATGGGATCGAGCGTGTAGCCCACCACCCGGCCGACGCGGATGCGGCGGTGGTAGACCGGCGAGCCCACGTCGAGCGAGCCGAGGTCGTCGGCGCGCAGCACGAAGCTGCGCCCGGGCTCGCCGCGCAGGACCAGCGGCGGCGTGTCCAGGCCGACGAACTCGCGCGACGATTCCTCCGAAACCCCTGCGTCGATCGCGATATAGGCACCCGACAGCAGCGTGCCCAGGCCGCTGACGCCACCGGTGCCTATGCGCGGGCGCACGACCCAGAACCGGGTGTCGGCGACGGCCAGGTTCTCGACGCTCTTGTCCAGGCCCACCGTGACCCGGACCTTCTGCCGATTGGGCTGGATGGTCACCCGCTTGACATGGCCGACCACGACTTCCTTGAAGCGCAGCTCGGTGCGTCCGGGCTCGATGCCCTCGGCGCTGCGGAATTCGATGCCGATCTCGGGGCCGGTCTGCAGGAACGAGCGCGCCACCAGCACCGCACCGATCACCAGCGCGACCACCGGCACGATCCAGACCAGCGACATGTGCAGCCGGTTCTGCCGCGCCAGCACCGGCTCGGGCAGCGCCGGCAGCACCGGTGGCGGTGCGGGCGCAGGCGCCGGAGCGGGTGCGATATCAGGCTCGCTCATCGCTTGGCGACTGGGGCCAGATCAGGCGTGGATCGAAGCTCGACGAGGCCAGCATGGTGGCCACCACCACCGCGCCGAAGGCCAGCAGCCCGGCCTCGGGCTCGACGCTGGCGAGGACGCCGAAGTGCACCATGCCGACCAGCAAGACGACAACGAACACATCGAGCATCGACCAGTGCCCCACCGTTTCGACCAGCCGGTACAGCCCGGCACGCTCACGCTGGCGCCAACGCGATCGCCGGTGGGCGGTCCAGGTCAGCAAGCCGAGCGAGGCGATCTTCAGCAAAGGCACCGCGATGCTGGCGATGAAGACGATCAGCGCCAACTCCCAGGAACCGGATGCCCACAGCTCGAGTATGCCGCCGACCAGCGTATGGGTGTCGCGTCCGAGCACGCTCTGGGTGGCCATCACCGGCAGCACGTTGGCCGGGACGTACAGCAGCGCCGCCGTCAGCAGCCAGGCGCTGGTGCGCTGCAGGCTCATCGGCTTCTCGTGGTGCAGCTCGAACGCGCAGCGAGGGCAGCGCAGCCAGGCTCCGCCCTCGGGCGTCGACAGCACCAGGCCGCAGCACTCGCAGCCGTGCAGCCCGAGTTCGCGTGCCGTCGGATAGGACTGGGTCATGGCGGTGCCCCCACGCAGGCGGCGGGCGCGATCGCGGACGGCGGTGCATGGGGCGAGTCGGCGAAGCCCAGGGCCTGCTGCCAGAGTTCGTGCAGGCCCGAGGCCTGGATCGCGGTCAGCAACAAGGTCAGGCCGGCATAGGCGAAGATGCCGGGGCCGAGCACCAGGCTGGTCACGCCGGCGCCACGCACCACGGCGATCAGCACGCCGAGCATGAAGACCTCGACCATGCTCCAGCGCATCACCCAGCGCAGCAGGCGCATCGCCGGCACCAGCGCCGGCGCGCGCCGTCCGGCCAGCAGGGGCACCAGCACCCACAGCCGCAGCACGATGACCACCAACGGAAATGCGAACGCGGTGGCCGCCGACAACAGCGCCACCAGGTGCTCGCCCGAGCGCCAGGTCAGCAAGGTGGCCTCGTACAGCGAGGCCACCGAGCGGATGCCGCGCAGCTCGAGGGTGACGATGGGCGAGGCGCTGCCGATCAGGAACACCACCAGCGCCGCCACCGTCAGCGCGAGCTGGCCGTCGACCGCCAGCCAATGGCCACGGCCCAGCGTCGCGCCGCAGCGCCGGCACCGCAGCACCGCGTCGTGGGCGAGCGCCTGCCGCGGATAGACCGCCTCGCACTCGTTGCACACCAACAGGTCCGGTCGCGGCGTGCAGCGCCCCCGCTCCGCCGCCGTCGGTTCCGGGCCGCGCAGCCACGACCAGCGCAAAGGCCCACGGTGGCTGGCCATGGCTCAGGCCGGCGCCTGCGAGGCCGGACCCGACAGACCTGCCGGCTGCGCGCGGTGCGGATCGGTGACCGCCCCGCCGAGCGCAGCGGCGACGGCGGGCGTGATCGCAGGCTTGCCGGCATTGGCCAGCCCGGCTTCGAGGCGCTGGATGTCGGCGCTCAGTCGCCCGGCGACCAGCCCGATCACCTGGAAGCCGAAGTCGGGGTCCTGGAAGAACAGCTGGCGCACGGTGTTCTCGTCGATGCTGAGCAGCTGGCATGGCTCGAGACAGCGTGCGGTCAGGGTGCGCCGGTGGTCAGGGGCGAAGAACGAGATCTCGCCGAACACGCGTCCCGGCTCCAGCACGAGGCCGATCTCGACCAGCTCGATCCGCCCCGAAGCCAGCATGTAGAGGAAGTCAGCCGGATCGCCCTTGCGGAACAGCACTTCGCCGGCGGCCAGCTTGCGGCGCTTCATGTAGGGCCGCAGCCAACGCCCTGACATGTCGCTGGTGGCCGCCGCGGCATTGACGCGCCGGGTCAGCCGCACCATTTCTGCGGCGCGGTAGATGTTGATCGGCAGCAGCAGCGCGTGCAGCACCAGCATCGGCAGCGAGGGGAACAGCGCGCCGTAGACCACGAAGCCGACATTGCTGCCCACCGCCAGCCAGCGCAGCGGAATCATGGTCTTGACGAACGAGCCCGCCAGGATCAGCGCCGAGGCCACCCCGGCCGACGCCAGGGCCACGATGCCGGCGGGCGTGGACAGCAGGTCGCGGATCGTCGCCAGCGCCTGCTGGACGACCTCTAGCGCGTACACCGGTGCTTCCTCGGGTCCATGGTGCGTGCGTGATCTCGGCCCGCAGTAAGGCACAAGGATCGTGCGGGTGTCAACCTGGGTTCGGGTGGTTCCTCCACTGCGTGGATGGTCCTTGCGCTCAGCGCGCCACCGACAGCGACGAGGCGAAGATGATGCGCTCGAACGTACGGCCCAGCGACTTGGCGTTGAAGTTGCTCATCTGGGTCGCGCCCTGCCATTGCACGGTGTCGCCGGCCTTCATCGCGGTCTCGGGACCGGCGACCCAGATCGACTTGCCGCCGCGATCGATCTCGATGTAGCTGTAGCCGCCGGCGTTGGCCACGCTCTTGACCTTGCCCGAATTGTCGGCCTCGGCCAGCTGCGCCGGGGTCGGCAGTGCGGGCAGGCTGCCATGCGCCGGCGTCGCGAAGCTGGCCGCACCGGCCGGACCCCAGCTGTTGACGAACAGCACCTCGTCGAACACGCGGCCGATCGACTTGGCGTTGAAGTTGCGCATCACCGAGTAGTCGCCCCACTGGACCATGTCGCCGGGCTTGATCTCCAGATGCGTGCCGGCGATCCAGGCCTTCACTCCCTGACGTGCCTCGACCTCGGCGTAGGTGTAGGCGCCGGCCTGCTGCACCTGGATCACCTTGCCGGTATTGGGAGCAGGCTCGAACGAGCGCGCCTGCGGTGCCGCAGGCAGGGCTGCCGGCGTCGGAGCCGGTGCCGCCTGTGGCGTGGGCGCCTTGGCCGCGGCGACCGCCGGTGCGGGCGCCGGCAGCGCGACCATCGCCGGCGCGGGCGTGGCCACCATTGCGGGCGCCGGAGCTGGCGCGGGGGCCGGAACCGGCGTTGGCGCCGCGGCCGGTGCCACCTGCGGCGCCGGTGCGGCCACCACTGCCGCCGCGGCGGGTGGCGTGGAGGGTGTGGCCGGCAGCTTCTCTTCCTTCGAGCACGCAGCCAGGACCAGGGTGGCCGCCAGGGCCATGGAGATCGGAAGTTTCACAGGGGTTCTCCGTCGACGATGGGCGTCGCGATGCAAAGCCGAGGATTCTATGCAGGCGCCGGAAATGCCGGGCGGACGCGCCGCCAAGGCCTGCGATTTCTGGCCCACCCCGTTTGCCACAATCGCGCTCCCTCGCCTGCCCGCTTGCAGTGCCATGCCAGCCGCCTTTGCGCTTGACCGGTCCCGGACGCTGATCTTCTTCGCCTCGGGCTTCGCGGGCCTGATCTACGAGTCGATCTGGACGCACTACCTGAAGCTGTTCCTCGGGCACGCGGCGTACGCACAGACCCTGGTGCTGGCGATCTTCATGGGCGGCATGGCGATCGGCGCCGCGCTGGCTGCCCGGCTGACCGGTCGCGTCGCCCGGCCCTTGCGCGTCTACGCCGCCATCGAAGCCGCGATCGGCGGCCTGGCGCTCGGGTTTCACGCCATCTTCGTCGCCTCCACCGAGGGCTTCTACGATCTGGCGCTCGCACGACCACTCGAAGGCACGGGCTTCCTGGCCGCCAAGTGGATGCTGGCCACGCTGCTGATCCTGCCGCAGTCGATCCTGCTCGGTGCCACGTTCCCGGTGTTCGCCGCCGCGGCCACGCGTCGCGACGCAGCGAATACCGGGCGCTCGCTGGCCACGCTGTACTTCGCCAACAGCCTGGGCGGGGCGATCGGCGTGCTGATGTCGGGCTTCGTGGGGGTGCCGCGGCTGGGACTGCCGGCGACCATGGCGTTGGCCGGCGCGATGAACCTGGCGATTGCCGCACTCGTGCTGCGCCTGGCCGAGGGCGGTGTGCCCGCGCCTTCGCCGCCGGCGCAAGGCATCGGCGAACGAATGGGCGGCATCGAATGGCTGTTGCTGGCGGTGGCGATGCTCACCGGCGCCTCGTCGTTCATCTACGAAGTGGCGTGGATTCGCATGTTGTCGCTCGCGTTGGGCAGCGCCACCCATTCGTTCGAGTTGATGCTCTCGTCGTTCATCCTCGGGCTGGCCCTGGGCGGTGCGTGGATCCGCAAGCGCATCGACGGCGCGTCCAACCCCGGGCTGCTGCTGGCGAGGATCCAGATCGTGATGGGCTTCGCCGCACTGGCCACGGTGCCCTTGCACGGCGCGAGCTTCGAGCTGGTGGCCTGGGCGGTGCGCGAAGCTCCGAAGACCGATGCGGGCTACGCGGGATTCAACCTGCTGCGCTACGGCGTGGCGTCGCTGATCATGTTCCCGGCCGCCTTCTGCGCTGGCATGACGCTGCCGCTGGCCACCCGCATCCTCTACGACCGGCCGCGCCAGGGCGAGCGGGCGATCGGTCTGGTCTACGGCGCCAACACGGTGGGTGCGATCGCGGGTCTGGCGTTCGCGGTCCATGTCGGGCTGCCGGTCCTGGGACTCGAGTACCTGGTGGCCAGCGGCGCGATGGTCGACGTCGCGCTCGGCGCGGTGCTGCTGGGCGTGTTCGGCGGCCGCGCGCGGCTGCGCAAGGCCGGTGCGGCCTTGATCGGCAGCGCCGCGGCCGCGGTGGCGGTGGCGGCGAGCTTCGATCCCCAGAAACTGGCCTCGGGTGTCTATCGCAGTGGCCGTGCCAGCGCCGAAGGCCAGGTGATCGGCCTCGCGCACGGCAAGACCGCGACCATCTCGGTCGAGCGCAGTGGGCCGAGCCTGATCCTGCGCACCAATGGCAAGCCCGATGCTTCGGCGATGAGCGATCGGCGCAGCGGCCACAAGCTCGACGAAGTGACGATGGCACTGATCGGCGCGCTGCCATTGATGCTCCACGAGCGGCCGCGGCGGGTGGCCAACATCGGCTTTGGTGCCGGCATCACCGGCCAGGTCATCCTCGGCGACCCGCGGGTCGAGCAGATGGACACCGTCGAGATCGAACCCAAGGTGGTCGAACTGGCCCGCCATTTCGAGGGCCTGAACGACCGTGTGTACGCCGACCGCCGCAGCAGGGTGCACATCGACGACGCCAAGTCGTTCTTCGCCTCGCACAACAAGCGTTATGACCTGATCGTCTCCGAGCCATCCAACCCCTGGGTCAGCGGCGTGGCCGGGCTGTTCTCGGTGGAGTTCTACCGCCATGTCTCGCGCCACCTGAACGAGGGCGGCCTCTTCGCGCAGTGGCTGCAGATCTACGAAACGCACCCCGACCGCGTGGTCTCGGTGCTGAAGGCGATCGACCAGGTCTTCGCCGACCACCTGGTGGTGGCGCTCGACCAGTCCGACATCCTGATCGTGGCCAGCCCGCGCGGCCGCGTGCAGCTTGGCCCCGACGCTTTCGAGCGCCTGTCGCCCCGGATTCGCGAGCACCTGCGGGCCATCGCGCTGGCCATGCCATCGGACATCACGGCCCGCGTGGTGGGCAACCGACGCGTGTTCAAGCCCTGGCTGGACGCGCAGCCGGTGCCGGCGAACTCGGACTTCGCGCCCTACCTCGACAGCCATGCCGACCACGACCGCTTCGTCGGCGGCGGCTGGCCGGAGATCGTCGGTCTGGCCAGCTCGGCCTACCCGATCGCCGAGCTGTTCGGCGCGCGTCCACCGCTGGCCACGCCCTCGGCGATCAGCATCAACCAGCACCTGGGCATCGAGCCGCCCGCGCTGGCGGCGCGACTGGTCAGCCAGGCGTTGTGGGGGCCGGACCCGCTGGCCGACTCACTGCCGGTGCCGGAGGGCTTGCCGCCAGGGCTGGCCTCCCTGGGGCGGCAGCTGCTCGCCGATTGTGCCCAGCCCCCGCTGGGCGACCGCGGTTTCGCCGCCGCCGGGTTGGCGATCAAGGTCCTGCCGCACCTGTCACCCAGCGAGGGCCAGCGGATGTTGGCGGCCCTCGAGGGCGCCGAATGCCTGCGACCGGCACCGGGACCGGTCGGCCAGTGGTCGCAGCTGCTCGGGCTGGTCGTCGCCCGGGACGCCGCCGCGTTCGGGCCCCTGGCCGAGCGCATGCTCGCCGAGGGCCAGGGTGCCACCGAGACCCGAGCCCGCTACCTGCTGGGCATGGCCATGCTCGGCCACCTGGGCAGCGGCCAGGCCGGATCGGCGCGGGCGGTGTGGGAGCGGTTCGCGGCCGGGTCGCTGGGCGGCCGCCCTCCGGGACTGGCGCTCGAGGTGCTGAAGCAGCACGCGCTGGCAACGGCGCCGCGGCGCTGAACGCTGCTTCCGATCCGCGCCCTAATGCGCAACCAGCGTGACCAGGATCGGGTTGTGGTCGGAGGACTTGACCTCGGGCGCGTGCGCGCGCAGGGTGGTGAAGCCGCGGACGAACAGGTGGTCCAGGTGCAGCCCGAAGGTCCGTCTGCGGCCGTCCGGCGCGACCTCGACCGACCGCAGCCCAAGCCTCGACGCCACCCGCAGCAGCAGCTCGTGCCGCTCCTGGCTCCAGGTGTTGAAATCGCCGGCGAAGACGATCGGGCCGTCGTGCCGGGTGAGCTCGGCGGCGACGGCCTCGAGTTGCTCGCCGAAACGCCCGAGGCCGAGCGTGAAGTTGATCCCGTGCAGGTTCGCCACCGCCACCGGCTGCGCCCGGCCCGCCAAGCGATAACGCGCAACGATGGCGGACTTGGGCAGCATGAACAGTGGCTCGAACGAGCGCAGCGTGCAGCCCTCCAGCGGCAAGGCCTTGGCCGCCACCAGCACCCCCCGCTCGCTGCCGCCGAACGAGAACGCACCCGCCATCAGCCAGTGGTGACCGGCCCCTTCGATCACCCGGCGCGTCGGCGGGATCAACACCGCCTCCTGCAGCAGCAACAGGTCGCTCTCGGCGGCGAAGCGCGCCAGGTCCGCCTCCCAGCCCTCGTCCTCGCCTTTGTGCAGGTTCCAGGACAGGATGCGCAGGGCGTTGCCGTCGAGCGCGTCGGCCTTGCCCGACGCGGTGGCGCCTGGCAGCGGCAGCGGCAGCGGCCGCGGCGCCGCACCGCAGGGCTGGGTGCTGGCCGCCACCTGGCCGTCGCTCTGCAGCGCGAGCAGGCGCTCGTCGACCGGCACGCTCGCGCAGGCGGCCAGTGCCAGTACCGCGGCAGCGATCGGCGTGCGCATCGGCTAACCGCGGGGGCTGCCGGGCGGTGCCTTGGTGACGCGGGCCTTGCCGCTGGCGTTGACGATGAGCACCTGATCGCCGGCCTGGATCGTCTCGCTGCCGCGGGCCTGCACGATGGCGCGTCGCTCGCCGCTCCTGAGCTGGACCAGGATCTCGACCGCATCCTCGCGCGTGGTCTGCCGTTCGACCTGGTTGCCGAGCACGCCGCCGGCCACCGCGCCGAGCACCCCGACGATGGCGCCCTCCCGTCGGCCGCCGACGGACGAGCCGGCAATGCCGCCGACCACGCCTCCGGCGGCGGCGCCGACGCCGCTCTGCGTGCCCTCGACGGTGACCGGCCGGGTCGACAGCACGACGCCATCGAGCACGTCGGACAGGCGCTGGGCGTCGCTGCGGCTGACGACGTCGGGGCTGGTGGTGGAGCAGGCCGCGAGCAGGGCGGCCGTGGTGGCGATGAGCAGACGTTTCATGGTTCGGTTCCTTGCGCTGTCGCGACCTGGCGGGAAAGCCGGGCCGCGACAACGTCACGCAATCATGGCCCGAATCGCGCCTGCCGCACAAGCCGCGCCGTGCAACAAGAAACCAAGGGCGCGGGCAACGCCGGCGCGAGGTGCCTCACGCGCCCGGGCGACGCGTCGCCGGCCCGGCGCCGGCGGCGGCCGTCGCCGCGACGATGGGCCCGTCGGGCTCGCGCTTGAGCTGCCGGAAGGCGCCGAACAGCCACGAGCGCATGCCGATCAGCAGGGTGTAGGGCCGCTTCTGTTCGGGCGGCAGGCGCTGGTCGGCCAGGTGCTGCTGCGCGAAGTCCTGGGCCACGCGCTGCAAGCGCTCGTTGAACATCGCCGCCAGGCTGCGGCCGATCTGGCCGTGCACCAGCATCAGCAACTCGCCCTCGCCGTCGAAGCCGCCCTGGTAGTAGTCGCCGACCACCTGGCTGCGGAAGTAGCGCATCACCGGCCCGTCGGCACGCCAGCGGAAGGTCTTGGCCACGTGCAGGCGGTAGCGGTTGCCGGGCCGCAGCTCGATGATGCCCAGCCTGTCCAGCCGCGCCAGGTACTGCACGCCCTCGGCCTCGGTGAGGCGGTAGGTGGCCACCATCTGCTCGAGCGTCCACTGGCTCAGTGCGCAGATGGCCACCAGCAGCAGCCGAGGGTCGGCCACCACGGCGGCTTCCTGCTCGATCGTCAGCTGATGGCGCTGCGGCGCGGCGTCGGCAACCCGGCGTGCGAGCTCGGCAAAGTCGGTGCGCAGTACGCGACAGATCTCGTCGACGCGCTCGAGCGTCATCTCGCCGCGCGAGAACATGCGCTTGACGCTCGACTCGGACAGTCCCAGCTCGCGTGCCAGCGCTGCGTAGGTCATCCCTGCGGACTTGAGTTCGGCCTTGAGCACGCCGACCAGGGTCTGGGTGGTGGACATCGGTGAACGCTCGCGGCGGAAGTTCGAACAGCCCACAAGTATCGCCTGGCGGTACCGGCTGAGTCGTCCGGGGCCACTTCGTCGATCCACGTTGCACCCGGCGTGGGAGGCGCGAGACGATCGCTTCCGTGTTCAACCCGATCCTCGAAAGCCCACCATGTCTTGCTTCCTCGCATTGAACCCCCGCCGGCACGCCGCCTGCCTGGCCACCGCACTCACGCTCGGCGCCGCGCTGCCGGCCCGCGCCCACGGCGGCTTGTCCGAAGCCAGCGCACTGTCGCTGATGATGCCGGTGGCGGTGTCGGTGGTCGCGCCGGTGACGATCCTCTCGGCCGGGGCGACCCTGACCGTGGTCGGCGTCGAGGCTTCGGCGCGCGGCACCGTCTGGGCGCTCGAGCGCGCGTCGGATGGCGCGCGGGCCAGCGTCGAGTTCGCCGGCGTCGGGGTGCAGGCCTCGGCGGTGGCCGTCGGCACCGCGGTGGTGGCCACCACGATCGCGGGCGGCGTCGTGCTGTCGGCCGCCGGCCGTGCCATCGCCTTCGTCCCCAACGAGGTCGGCGCGGCGCTGCTGCACCACGAACGGCTGACGCGCTGAAGGGAGCAAGTGATGAACAAGACCCTCGCCGCCGCGCTGCTCGGCGCGGCCCTCGCGATGCAAGGCCCGGCGATGGCCGGCCGCTCATGCGAGGAACGGCCGCTGACCGTGGCCGCGCTGGACAGCGGACTGCGCCTGGCCGAGCGCACCCGCTCGGCGCTCGATGCCAGCGGCGCCCGCGTGGTGGTGCTCGCCCGGGCCGGGCAGGACCTGTCGCGCCACGGCCTGGCGTGGTCGCACCTCGGCCTGGCCTACCGCGAGCCGGCGAGCGGCCGTTGGCGCATCGCGCACAAGCTCAACCGGTGCGGCAGCGCCAGCGCCGATGTCTACCGCCAGGGCCTGGGCGAGTTCTTCCTCGACGACCCCTGGCGCCACGAGGCGGCCTACGCCGCGCTCGACCCGGCGCTCGAGCAACAGGCGCTCGAGATGCTGGCCGACAACACGCAAACGACGCGGCTCCACACCAGCGCCTACAGCCTCGTCGCCTACCCCTGGGCACAGCGCTACCAGCAGAGCAACCAGTGGGCGATCGAGACCCTGGCGCTGGCGATCGAGCCCGCCGCCGCGAGCCGGGAACGCGCGCAGGCCTGGCTGCAACTCAAGGGCTACCAGCCGACGACGCTGCGACTGCACGCCTTCGAGCGTCTGGGCGCGCGCCTGACCGCCGCCAACGTGGCCTTCGACGACCACCCCAACGACAAGCGCTTCGCCGATCGCATCGAGACCGTGACCGCCGATTCGGTCTTCGCCTGGCTGCAGCGCAGCGGCCTCGGCGGCGCGGTGCATGTGGTACGGTGACCGCGATGCAACGCCGCCGCCTGCTCGGTTGCTGCGCCGGCCTGGCGGCCGGCCTCTTCACCGGACTGGACGCCCGCGCCGACGGCTTCGCGCTCGGTGAGGGCCTGTTCCACCCCTGCCTCGGCGCGCTGCCCGACGAACTGGCCCGCCACGAGGCGGTGGCCCGCGCGCTGGTGGGCATCGACCCGGCGAAGCTGTGGGACACCCATGCCCACCTGCTGGGCATCGGCGATTCCGGAAGCGGCTGCCGGGTGCACGCGGCGATGAACCAATGGTGGCGGCCAGTGGAGTTCCTGCGCAAGCGCGCGATCCTCAACGCCGCCTGTGTCGACGGCGACGCGCCCTCGGTCGACCGCGCCTATGTCGAGCGGCTGCTCGCGCTGTCCGAGGCCTTCCCGGGTGGCGCGCGCTGGCTGCTGCTCGCCTTCGACGCTGCCCACGACGACGCCGGCCACGAGCACGCCGACTGGACCGGCGTCGTCGTGCCCAACGACTACGCCGCGGCGGTGGCACGCGAGCATCCGCAGCGCTTCGAGTGGGTCGCGTCGATCCACCCTTACCGCGCCGACGCGATCCCGCGCCTGGAGGCGGCGATCGCGGGCGGTGCGCGCGCGCTCAAGTGGCTGCCCAACGCGATGAACATCGATCTGCGCGACCGGCGTTGCGGGGCGTTCTTCGACCGCCTGGTGCGCAGTGGCCTGCCGCTGATCATGCATTGCGGCGACGAGCGTGCGGTGCCCGGCGCGCACCGCGACGAGCTCGGCAACCCGCTGCTGGTGCGCGTGCCGCTCGCGCGCGGCGTGCGGGTGATCGTCGCCCACTGCGCGTCGCTGGGCCGGGCCGACGACACCGACCGGCCTTCGGCACCCTCGGTGCCGGCCTTCGATCTGTTTGCGCGGCTGATGGACGAGCGCGACTGGCAGGGCCGGCTGCTGGGCGACATCTCGGCGCTGTTCCAGACCAACCGCAGCGAGCAGGCCTGGCGCACGGTGCTGCGGCGCGGCGACTGGCACGACCGGCTGCTGCACGGCTCGGACCACCCCTTGCCCGGGCTGATGCCGCTGTATTCGCCGGCCTGGCTGGCGCGGGCCGGGCTGCTCGACACGGCGCTGGTCGAGCCACTGCGCCGCATCCGGGCGCACAACCCGCTGCTGTTCGATTTCGTCCAGAAGCGCAGCCTTCGCGATGGCTCGGCGCGGCTGGCCGACGCGGTGTTCGACACCCGCCGGCATTTCGCCGCCGACGTCGCCGCCACCGTCCCTTCGATCCCGACGAGGTCGACCTGATGAGCTCCACGCCCGCGCACCCGAACCAGTTCGCGCTGCTGCGCCAGCGCCGTTTCGCGCCCTTCTTCTGGACCCAGTTCCTCGGCGCCGGCAACGACAACCTGTTCAAGTTCGCCTTCACGGTGATGGTGACCTACCAGCTGCAGGTCGCTTGGCTGCCGCCGGCGCTGGCCGGGGTGGTGATCGGCGCGGTGTTCATCCTGCCCTTCCTGCTGTTCTCGGCCACCAGCGGCCAGCTGACCGACAAGCACGACAAGACGGCGGTGATCCGTTTCGTCAAGTCGCTGGAAATCGGCGTTATGTTGCTCGCCGCTGTGGGGTTCGTCTCGCGCCAGCCGGCGATCCTGCTGGCCTGCGTGTTCCTGATGGGGCTGCACTCGACGCTGTTCGGTCCGGTCAAGTACGCCTACCTGCCGCAGCACCTGGACGAGCGCGAACTCACCGGCGGCAACGGCATGGTCGAGATGGGCACCTTCGTCGCCATCCTGCTCGGCAACCTCGCCGGCGGCCTGCTGATCGCGCTGCCCGGCGTCGGAGCGTCGATCGTCGCCGTGTCCTGCGTGGCGGTGGCGGTGCTCGGCCGCCTGACCGCGCAGCGGGTGCCGCCGTCGCCGGCCACCGACCCGGCCTTGAGCATCAACTGGAACCCGTTCAGCGAGACCTGGCGCAATCTCAGGCTCGCGCACGGCAACATCGTCGTCTTCCGCTCGCTGCTGGGCATCAGCTGGATGTGGTTCTTCGGCGCCGTGTTCCTGTCGAACTTCCCGGTCTTCGCCAAGGACGTGCTGCACGGCGACGAGCACGTGGCCTCGGCGCTGCTGGTGATGTTCTCGATCGGCATCGGCGCCGGCTCGCTGCTGTGCGAGGTGCTTTCGCGGCGCCACGTCGAGATCGGTCTGGTGCCGGCCGGTGCGATCGGCATGAGCGTGTTCGGCATCGATCTGTACTTCGCCTCGCGCGGCCTGCCCGAGGTGGCCACGCAGACGCTCGCGCAGTTCCTCGCCCAGCCGGCGCACTGGCGCGTGATGGCCGACCTGGGCCTGCTGAGCCTGTGTGCGGGGCTGTACAGCGTGCCGATGTACGCGCTGATCCAGCTGCGCAGCCAGCCCACCCACCGCGCGCGCATCATCGCCGCCAACAACATTCTCAATGCGCTGTTCATGATCGTCAGCGCGCTCGCTGCCGGGGCGATGTTGAAGGCCGGCTTCACCGTGCCGCAGGTCTTCCTGGCCACCGCGATCGCCAACGCACTGGTCGGCGCCTACATCTTCCTGCTGGTGCCCGAGTACCTGCTGCGCTTCGTGGCCTTCATCGCCACCCGCTGTGTCTACCGATTCCGCGTCAGCGGCGACGAGCACATTCCGACGGTGGGCCCGGCGATCGTGGTGGCCAACCATGTCAGCTTCGTCGATGCGATCGTGCTGATGGCGGCCAGCCCGCGGCCGATCCGTTTCGTGATGGACCACCGCATCTTCCAGGTGCCGGTGCTGGGCTGGCTGTTCCGTCTGGCCAAGGCGATCCCGATCGCGCCACAGAAGGACGATCCGGCGGTCTACGCCGCGGCCTTCGAAGCCGCCGACCGCGTGCTCGCCGACGGCGACCTGCTCGGCATCTTCCCCGAAGGCGGGATCACCCGCGACGGCGGGCTGCAGCCCTTCAAGGGTGGCATCATGAAGATCCTCGAGCGGCGAGCGGTGCCGGTGGTGCCGGTGGCGCTGCACAACCTGTGGGGCTCGTTCTTCTCGCGCATCGAAGGCGGCACGGCGATGGTCAGGCCCTTCCGGCGCGGGCTGTTCAGCCGCGTCGCGCTGGTCGCCGGTGCGACGGTGCCGGCGGCGCAGGTCAGCCCGGAGCTGCTGCGCGAGCGGGTGCGGGACTTGCTGAACGGCTGACGCCGACCGACCATGGCCACGCTCTCGCCCGCCGCCTGGCGCCGCATCCTGCCCTTCGCGCTGTTCATGGCGTTGCTCGCGCTGCGTGGCGCGGTGCCGGCCGACGGCAGCTGGGGATTCGACGGGCGCTGGATCTATGGCCTGACGGTGCTGGCGGTCGGCGGCGCGCTGCTCGCCTGGTGGCGCGACTATGGCGAACTCGGTCGGCAGAACCTGCCCGCGCCCGGCGAAGTGGCATGGGCCGTGGCGGTCGGCCTGGGCGTGTTCGCGCTGTGGATCCGGCTCACCGAGCCGTGGATGCAGCTCGGCGAGGCGACGGCCGCGTTCCGTCCGGTCGACGGCGAAGACCGCCTGCAGTGGCCGCTGATCGCGGTGCGCTGGATCGGCGCGACGCTGCTGGTGCCGGTGATGGAGGAGCTGTTCTGGCGCTCGTTCCTGATGCGCTGGGTCGAGTCGCCGGCGTTCGAGGGCGTCGATCCAAGACGCGTCGGGCTGAAGGCGATCGTGCTGTCGACCTTCGTCTTCGCGCTCGCCCATCCGCTGTGGCTGGCGGCGGTGCTGGCCGGGCTGGCCTATGCCTGGCTGTATGTGCGCAGCACCCGGCTGTGGACGGCGGTGATCGCCCATGCGGTGACCAACGGCGCGCTGGGCGTGTACGTCGTGGCCACGCGGCAGTGGCAGTTCTGGTGAGGGGCCGCGGTGGCGGCGCGACCTGCTAACGGATGAAAGACGCGCGCCATCGTGCCCAGCGCCGCCGGGCGGCCTGCTTGAGCGCGCGTGCCACGCGCCAGACCTGCGAGGCGCGGACCTGGGCCAGCAGCGCGTCCTTCCACGGCACCCAGCGGTGGTAGAGGTGGGCGAACCAGGCCATGCGCAGCAGCGCCGGCCGGGTGAGCTTGAACAGGCGCGCGACGAGGGCGGTGCCGACGAGCTTGGCCAGCACCAGGGCGGTCGCGCCGAGCAAGGGATGGCCGCCGGCGATCAGCCACAGCGCGACCAGCTTGGTCGGCAGCAGCAGCAGCGAAGGCAACAGCAGCACCGCCAGCGCCGGGACCGGGGGCAGCCGGGTGACGCCGCGCTCGATCTGGCGCAGCACCGGCAGCCGGCCCACCCAGGCCAGCGCGCGCTGCAACGGCTCCCAGCCCCATTCCTCGAACAGGATCATCAGCGCCAGCACGCCGGTGAACAGGCCTCGGGCGCCTTCGGCCAGGGCCCGCAGGATGCGGGCGGCGAGCACACGCATCGTCATCGCCGACGGCCGCGCCCGGCAGGCTCAGACACCGCGGGCGCGCTCGGCGGCGAAGCGCGTGCGCCAGGCGGCGAGGGTGCCGTCATCGAGGGCCTCGCGCATCTGGCGCATCAGCCCGAGGTAGTAGTGCAGGTTGTGGATCGTCGCCAGCATCGGGGCGAGCATCTCGCCGCAGCGGTCGAGGTGGTGCAGGTAGGCGCGGGAGAAGCCCTGGGCGCAGGCGTGGCAGCCGCAACCCTCGTCGATCGGCGCCGGATCGTTGCGGTGGCGCGCATTGCGGATGCGCAGGTCGCCGAAGCGGGTGAAGAGGTGCCCGTTGCGGGCGTTGCGGGTGGGCATCACGCAGTCGAACATGTCCACGCCCTGGGCGACGCCGTCGACCAGGTCCTCGGGCGTGCCGACCCCCATCAGGTAACGCGGCTTGTGCGAGGGCAGACGATGCGGCGTGTGGGCCACGATGCGTCGCATCTCGTCCTTGGGCTCGCCGACGCTGACGCCGCCGACCGCATAACCGGGCAGGTCGAGTTCGACCAGGCGCGCGAGCGACTCCTCGCGCAGCGCCTCGTGCATCCCCCCTTGCACGATGCCGAACAGCGCGTTGGGGTTGGCCAGGCGCACGAACTCGTCCCGGCTGCGGCGCGCCCAGCGCAGGCTCAGCTCCATCGACGCGCGGGCCTGCGCCTCGGTGGTCGGCCGACCCTGCGTCTCGTAGGGCGTGCACTCGTCGAACTGCATGACGATGTCGCTGTTCAGCGCGGTCTGGATCTGCACGCTCACTTCGGGTGTGAGCAGCAGCTTGTCGCCGTTGACCGGCGAGGCGAAGCGCACGCCCTCCTCGCCGATCCTGCGCATCGCGCCCAGCGACCAGACCTGGAAGCCGCCCGAATCGGTGAGGATGGGTCGGCTCCAGCGCTCGAAGCCGTGCAGGCCGCCGAAGGCGCCGATCACCACCGCCCCTGGCCGCAGCCAGAGGTGGAAGGTGTTGCCCAGGATGATCTGCGCGCCCATCTCGAGCAGCGACGCCGGCAGCATGCCCTTGACCGTGCCGTGGGTGCCCACCGGCATGAACGCCGGCGTCTCGACCACGCCATGGTTCAGCCACAGGCGGCCGCGGCGCGCGAGCCCGTCGGTGGCCAGCAGCTCGAATCGCAACATGGGCGCGATTGTCGCCGCCGCCGGCGCCGCGCCGGGTGGCCTACTTCGCCGGTGGCAGCGACAGGATCCAGTCGACCAGCTTCTTCGCGTCGGCCGGCTTGATCGCCACCTGGTTGGGCGGCATCGCCAGCCCCGAGACCTTGCCCTTCCAGTGGCTGTCGTAGGGGTTGGAACCGGTCAGGACGGTGTGCGTGAGCTGCGCCGGCGCGGCCTTCTGGCCCTGGTACTTGGCCGCCACCTCGCGCCAGGCCGGACCGATCGGCGCCAGGCCGTCGGGGCCCTTGCCGCCGGGCTCGACCTGGTGGCAAGTCATGCAGCCACTGGTGCCGGCGAGCTTGAGCATCGCGTCTTCGCGGCCCGCACCGGCCGCCTGCGTGCTCACTGCCGCGGCCCATCCGCCGAGCAGCGTGATCCAGACCTTGTTCATCGAGGCAATTCCTTTCGTCAATCGTGCGCGCACGCCAGTGCGTGCAGCGGCGGCATGGTCGCCGCCGCGGGGCTCGCGGCCTTGATGGCGCGCAAGGCGCGGCTGCATTTCGCCAGGCTGGAGCAGGCTGTCGCGTGTTCGCGCGCGCCACTGTCGCGTCGTGGAGCAGCGCGACAGGGCGCCGAACAGAAGCGAGTCATCGATCCGCGATGCCGCGCGCAAGCTCGAGCAGCATCGCGTCCCCGTAGCTGAAGAAGCGGTAGCGCGACTCGATCGCATGGCGGTACAACGCCATCACATGGTCGTGGCCGGCGAAGGCCGAGACCAGCATCAGCAAGGTGCTGCGCGGCAGGTGGAAGTTGGTGATCAGGCGGTCGACGACGCGGAACTCGAAGCCCGGCGTGATGAACAGTGCGGTCTCGTCGGTGCAGGCGCGCAAGCTGCCATCGAGTGCGGCCGACTCGAGGGCTCGCAGCGTGGTCGTGCCGGCGGCGACGACGCGACCGCCACGCGAGCGGGTGGCGTCGATCGCCGCCACGGTCTCGGCGCCGACCTCGAACCATTCGCTGTGCATGCGGTGCTCGGCCAGGCTCTCGCCGCGCACCGGCTGGAAAGTGCCGGCGCCCACGTGCAGGGTGACCCGTGAGCTGTCGACGCCGCGCGCGGCCAGCGCGGCGAGCACGCCATCGTCGAAGTGCAGCGACGCGGTGGGCGCGGCCACCGCGCCGGGTCGCTTGGCAAAGACGGTCTGATAACGCTCCACGTCCTGGGGCGCATCGGCATGGGTGATGTAGGGCGGCAGCGGCACGTGGCCATGGGCCTCGAGCAGAGCCAGCGGGTCGGCACTCAGCCGCAGGCGGAACAGCGCGTCGTCGGGGCCGCCGCGCCCCAGCACCTCGGCCGTGAAGGCGCCGTCGGCGAAGACCAGTGTGCTGCCCGGCCGGGGCGACTTGCTCGCGCGCAGGTGGGCCCAGACCTCCTGGCCCGGCAGCACCCGCTCGACCAGGGCCTCGACCGCCCCGCCGGTGGGCTTGGTGCCGAAGAGTCGAGCCTTGATCACCCGGGTGTCGTTGAACACCAGCAGGTCGCCGCGCTGCAGCAGCGAGGGCAGGTCGCGGAACCGGCGATCGACCGGCCAGGCGCCGGTGCCATCGAGCAGGCGCGACGCGCTGCGCTCAGGCGCGGGATGCTGGGCGATCAGCTCGGGCGGAAGCTCGAAGTCGAAATCGGCGGGGGAGTAGCTGCGCATCACGTCATGCGGCCGTCTCGTCCGCGGCATCGACGCCGTCGACCCGGCGCGTGTCCGGGTCTGTTTGCGGGTGGTCCTGCAGGCTGTCGGGCTGCCGGTGGGCGGCGGGGGTCGGTTCGTGGGCAGGCAAGGCCATGGAGTGGCTCGGTGGGGGCCGGGAACTTGGCGCGAGTTTAGGTCCGTCGCCACCGCGCCGCGCATTGCGCCGGGCAGCAACTCGCGCCGGCCGCCCAGGTGCAACCAGGAAAAAGGGCCGCTCGCGCCGCCAAGGCGGCGCAAGCGGCCAACTCCTACACGGAGGACACAAACCCTGACTTCGCCCCACCGGCGGGCGCAGTCACCGTCAGCGGAAGTCCATCGGTTTTCTCAGCGAACCTTGCCCGCCTTCCACGCGTCGAGCAGGGTCTGGTACTCAATGGTCGTGCCCTTGGGCTTCTCGTTGGCGAGCTTGGCCCATGGCGCGGCCTTGTCGCTCAAGTGCTTCTTCGGGTCTTCCTTCGGATTGAGCTTGGGCGCGCAGCGGGCCATGCCGGCGCGTTCCAGCCGCGCCATCACGTCGTCCATCTCGTCGGCGAGAGTGTCCATCGCCTTCTGCGGCGTCATCTCGCCGGTCACCGCCTGGGCCACGTTCTTCCACCACAGCTGGGCCAGCTTCGGATAGTCGGGCACGTTGGTGCCGGTGGGCGTCCAGGCCACGCGCGCCGGGCTGCGGTAGAACTCGACCAGGCCGCCCAGTTTGGGTGCCAGGTCGGTCATCGCCTGGCTCTGGATGTCGCTCTCGCGGATCGGGGTCAGGCCGACGATGGTCTTCTTCAGCGACACCGTCTTGCTGGTGATGAACTGCGCGTACAACCAGGCCGCAGCGGTCTTGTTCGGGTCGTGGCCGTCGAAGAAGGTCCACGAGCCCACGTCCTGGTAGCCGTTCTGCATGCCCTGCTTCCAGTACGGGCCGTTGGGGCCTGGCGCCATGCGCCACTTCGGCGTGCCGTCCTCGTTGACCACCGGCAGGCCCTTCTTGGTCATGTCGGCGGTGAAGGCGGTGTACCAGAAGATCTGCTGCGCGATCTGGCCCTGCGCGGGCACCGGTCCGGCCTCGCCGAAGGTCATGCCGGTGGCTTCCTTGGGGGCGTACTTCTTCATCCAGTCGACGTACTTGGTCAGCGCGTAGACGGCTGCCGGCGAGTTGGTGGCACCGCCGCGCGAGACGCTGGCGCCCAGCGGGTTGCAGCCATCGGCCGAGGCGCGGATGCCCCATTCATCGACCGGCTTGCCGTTGGGGATGCCGATGTCGGCGGTGCCGGCCATCGAGAGCCAGGCGTCGGTGAAGCGCCAGCCCAGCGACGGGTCCTTCTTGCCGTAGTCCATGTGGCCGTAGATCGGCTTGCCGTCGATTTCCTTCACGTCGTTGGTGAAGAAGGCGGCGATGTCCTCGTAGGCGCTCCAGTTCAGCGGCACGCCCAGGTCGTAGCCGTACTTCTTCTTGAACTTGTCCTTCAGGTCCGGGCGCGCGAAGAGGTCGGCGCGGAACCAGTACAGGTTGGCGAACTGCTGGTCGGGCAACTGGTAGAGCTTGCCGTCGGGGGCGGTGGTGAAGCTGGTGCCGATGAAGTCCTTCAGGTCCAGCCCGGGGTTGGTGAACTCCTTGCCCGCACCGGCCATGTAGTCGGTGAGGTTCATGATCTTGCCGTAGCGGTAGTGGGTGCCGATCAGGTCGGAGTCACTGATCCAGCCGTCGTAGATCGACTTGCCCGATTGCATCGACGTTTGCAGCTTCTCGACCACGTCGCCTTCCTGGATCAGGTCGTGCTTGACGGTGATGCCGGTGATCTCGGCGAAGGCCTTGGCCAAGGTCTTGCTCTCGTACTCGTGGGTGGTGATGGTTTCCGAGACGACGGCAATCTCGGTCACGCCCTTGGCCTTCAGCTTGGCGGCGGCTTCCGCGAACCACTTCAACTCGGCGGCCTGCTGCTCCTTGGTCAACGTCGACGGGCTGAACTCGCTGTCGATCCACTTCTTGGCGGCGGCATCGCCGGCCGGCGCGGCGGCCACTGCCGACGCGGCCGCGGGGGCCGGTGCGGCGGCGACCGGTTCTTCCTTCTTGCCGCAGCCGGCCATGGCCAGCATGGCGGCGATCGTCAGCGCGGTGTAGCGCAGTTTCATCATCGTCTCACTCCTCGTTTGTCGCGTGCTTCCCCGTGTGCGGTTGGGTGGACCACGGCCCCGGGGAAGCGACGGGCCGGATTCACGAACGAGTGGGCGGTCAGCCGCGCCGCATGATCAGCGCCAGCATGGCCATCGACAGCACGAAGCTGATCCATACGCTGGGTTCCTGGGCGAGCGAGAACCAGTCGATCATCTTCTTCGACAGGCCGACGAAGGCCAGGTTGACGTAGGCCGCGCACAGCAGTCCGATGAAGAGCCGATCGCCGCGCGTGGTGGCGATCGGCAGGAAGCCCTTGCGCAGCACGGTGGGCGACTTCAGCTCCCACAGCGTCATGCCGAGCAGCATCAGCGCGATGCAGATGAAGAAGACTGCCACCGGCAGCGTCCAGACCATCCAGGCGAACATGGTGCGAGTCTCCCAGCTTCTCAGACGCGGCCCATCGCGAAACCCTTCGCGATGTAGTGGCGCACGAACCAGATGACGATGGCGCCGGGCACGATGGTCAGCGTGCCGGCGGCGGCCAGCGTCGCCCAGTCCATCCCGGAGGCGCTGATGGTGCGCGTCATGGTGGCGACGATCGGCTTGGCGTTGACGCTGGTCAGCGTGCGCGCGAGCAGCAGCTCGACCCAGCTGAACATGAAGCAGAAAAACGCCGCCACCCCGACCCCGGCCTTGATCAGCGGCAGGAAGACGGTGAGGAAGAAGCGCGGAAAGGTGTAGCCGTCGATGTACGCGGTCTCGTCGATCTCGCGCGGGATGCCGCTCATGAAGCCCTCCAGGATCCACACCGCCAGCGGCACGTTGAACAGCAGGTGCGCCAGCGCCACCGCGATGTGGGTGTCCATCAACCCGACGGTGGTGTAGAGCTGGAAGAAGGGCAGCAGGAACACCGCCGGTGGCGTCATGCGGTTGGTCAGCAGCCAGAAGAAGACATGCTTGTCGCCGAGGAAGGTGTAGCGCGAGAACGCGTAGGCCGCGGGCAGCGCGACGACGAGCGAGATCACGGTATTGATCGCGACGTAGATCAGGCTGTTGATGTAGCCCGAGTACCACGAGGCGTCGGTGAAGATGCGGCGGTAGTTGGCCCAGGTGAAGTGCTGCGGCAGCAACGTGAAGCTGGCCAGGATCTCTTCGTTGGTCTTGAAGCTCATGTTGACCATCCAGTAGATGGGCAACACCGCGAACAGCAGGTAGGCGACGAGCAGTATCGTGCGCTTGTGGAACCGCCGCTCATCCATGGCCGGCCTCCCCCTTGTCGCCGGTGCCCACGCGCTGCATCCAGTTGTAGAGGATGAAGCACAGCAGCAGGATGATCAGGAAGTAGATCAGCGAGAACGCCGCCGCCGGGCCGAGGTCGAACTG
>Ga0209797_10000324_pt1 | contig 23662 bp, 27 predicted proteins | sample DOMMetBare3Fresh_2_FD_187472 | JGI IMG/M metagenome (GOLD analysis project Ga0209797, IMG submission 187472) | Wetland sediment microbial communities from St. Louis River estuary, USA, under dissolved organic matter induced mercury methylation -... | ecosystem: Environmental > Aquatic >... | reverse complement strand
GGGCGACGTCGTCGTGGCCACGTTCAAGGCGACCGCGACGCGACTCGTCCGGCTCGCGTAGCCTCTGTCCGTGGAGCTGGCACTCGCACCGGAGCCGGGTGAGGCCGTGACGACGGCTGTTCTCGGCGCGCTCGCGCGCGAGGGTGTCGGGATCGGCCACGAGCCGCATGCGCTCACGAGCCCGTGGCGGGCTGCGGGGTTGGCCGAGGGCGTCGAGCGAGCGCCTTCCGCGGTCGTGTTGCCTCGCTACAGCGCGCTGTCGCCTCGCAGCACGCGCGGCGCCACGCGCGCGTAGTCCAGCCCGGAGAGCCATGTCAGCACGAGGGCGACGAGCAGAGCCCACCACGCGACGGTGTCGTCCCACGCACCGGCGGCAGCCAGGCCGCCGATCGCAACGGCGACGGCCTGCGCCCACGTCTTCAGCTTGCCCAGGTCGCGCGCGGCAATGACGACGCCCTTCTCGATCGCCGCCAGGCGGAGCCCGGACACGAGCAGCTCGCGGGCGACCATCGCCGCCACCATCCAGGCGGGCGCGACCCCCTCGCCGACCAGCATCACGAGCGCCGCCATCACCAATACCTTGTCGGCGATCGGGTCGAGCAGCGAGCCGAACGCCGAGGTCTGGTTTCGGCGACGCGCGAGCCAGCCGTCGACCTGATCGGTTGCCATCGCGACGACGAAGACGGCGGTCGCCCAGTAGGCGTGATCGGCAAAGCCCCAGGCGAAGAGGACGACCACGACAGGGACTGCGAGGGCCCGCCCGAGGGTTAGCTGGTCGGGAAGCGTCACTGTCGGGGAGAATACGCGGAGGATGGCGCAATTCACCAAAGTGCTCGTGGCAAACCGAGGCGAGATCGCCGTGCGGGTGTTCCGCACGTTGCGAGAGCTCGGGATCGGCGCGGTGGCCGTGTACTCGGAAGCCGACCGGGGGAAGCTCCACACGAGGGTCGCAGACGAGGCTTTCCTGATCGGCCCAGGCCCGGCGGACCAGAGCTACCTGCGTTCCGACGTGATCGTCGAGACGGCCCTGCGGGCAGGGGCGGAGGCGGTGCATCCCGGCTACGGGTTCCTGGCCGAGAACGCGGCGTTCGCTCGGGCTGTCGAAGCGGCCGGCCTCACCTGGATTGGCCCTCCGCCTGCGGCGATCGAGTTGATGGGGTCGAAGACGGAGGCGCGCAGCGCGATGAAGGCCGCCGGCGTCCCGATCATCCCCGGTTCCACCGATCCTGTCGCCGGCGCGGAAGAGGTGGTGGCGCTCGGCGCAGAGGTCGGCTATCCGCTGATCATCAAGGCGGCCGCCGGGGGTGGAGGAAAAGGGATGGAGCTGGTGCACGCCGCCGACGAGGCCGAGCGCGCCTTCGAGTCGGCGCGGCGGCAAGGCCTGAAGTACTTCGCGGACGACGCGGTGTACGTGGAGCGGTATCTCGTCAACCCTCGCCACGTGGAGGCGCAGGTGCTGGCCGACGGGCACGGGAACGTGCTCTTCCTGGGAGAGCGCGACTGCACGATCCAGCGGCGCCATCAGAAGCTGATCGAAGAGACGCCCTCGCCGGCGGTGGACGAGGCGCTGCGGGCGCGCATCGGCGAGATCGCGGTGAACGCCGCTCGTGCGGCGGGCTACCGCAGCGCGGGCACGGTCGAGGGCCTGCTCACCGCCGACGGCGACTACTACTTCATGGAGATGAACACCCGCATCCAGGTGGAGCACACCGTCACCGAGATGGTGACCGGTCTCGACCTCGTGCGGGAGCAGATCCTCGTCGCCCAGGGAGAGCCGCTCTCGTTGCGCCAGGAGGACGTGACGTTGCGCGGACACGCAATCGAATGCCGCATCAACGCCGAGGACGTGGGCAAGGGCTTCCTGCCCGCACCGGGGCTGATCACGGCGTACCAGGAGCCGGCCGGGCCGGGTGTGCGCGTCGACTCCGGCATCCGTGCCGGCGACGAGATCTCGGGCCTGTACGACCCGATGATCGCCAAGCTGATCGTGCACGACACGAGTCGCGAGACTGCCCGCCGGAGGATGCTGCGGGCGCTCGAGGAGTTCCGGATCGAGGGGCCGCCGACGCTGATCGGCTTCCATCTGGCGCTCCTGACCGAGCGATGCTTCGTGGAGGGCGGAACGTGCCACGGCATCGTCGAGTCGGAGGAGCTCGCCCAGCGCGCGGAGCAGTTGACGGAGCAGTTGTCTCATTGGACAACTATGGTATCGGGACGGTCGGACGGAGCGGTGACGCGCGCCAGGGTGGTCGGCGTCGAGGTGGACGGCCGCTCCTACGAGGTGCGCCTCCACCTCACCGAGCCCCCCTGGAGCGAGCTCGCCCGGCGCCGCCGCACGCGTCACGACGCGTTCGGCGCCGGGGGCAGCGGCGCCGTCACGAGCCCCATGCAGGGCACGGTGCTGAAGGTCGACATCGCCGACGGCGATCCCGTCTCGGCCGGGCAGGTGCTGTGCGTCGTCGAGGCGATGAAGATGGAGAACGAGATCGCCGCCCCGCGCGACGGCGTCGTCTCCGGGCTCGGAGTCGCCGTCGGCCAGGCCGTCACCAACGGCCAGCTGATCTGCATCGTCGCCGAGCCCGAATGACGACGCCGGAACGGCTGGCCGCGGAGCTGGTCGGCAACGAGCAGCTGACCGGCGCCACCCTCAGCAAGCCGCGCCGTAGCGACCCCTCGCGTCCGGCGAAGGTGACGATCGCGCCGGTGCTCGTACAGGGGGAGCTGCGTTACCGCTGGACCTTCCATCACGGCGCGCGCGCCGTCGACGAGAATCTCGCACCCGACGAGACGGTACGCCGTCTCGTCCACCTGCTCGGCGGCGAGTTCCGGCAGGCGCTCTTGCACTCGACCGACGCCGATTGGCAGGTCCTCGCGGGCGGCAAGGAGCCGAAGCTCCTGCGCCGGCCTCCGACGCGAGCGCGGGCAAGCCTCGTTCACGACCGGGTGAAACGGCGCCTCCTGCCCGAGGGCATCCCTGTGCCGTTCCTGGTCGAGCTCGGCGTCATGACGCCCGAGGGGAAGGTTCGGGCCCAGCGGTTCGACAAGTTCCGGCAGGTGAACAGGTTCCTCGAGCTCGTCGGCGACGTCCTCGGCGAGCTGCCTCCGGGGAAGCTCCGGGTCGTCGACTTCGGCTCGGGCCGCTCGTACCTGACCTTCGCGCTGCACCACCTGCTGACGGAGGTCCACGGCCGTGACGTCGAGATCACCGGCCTCGACCTGAAGGAGGAGGTGGTGGCCGAGTGTGACGCGCTGGCGCGGCGCCTCGGTATGGCCGGCCTTCGCTTCGAGGTGGGGGACATCGCGGGCTATGAGGGGGTCGAGCAGGCGGACCTCGTCGTCTGCCTGCATGCGTGCGACACCGCCACGGACGCCGCGCTCGACCGCGCCGTGCGGGCGCAGGCGAGCGTGATCCTCGCGGTGCCGTGCTGCCAGCACGAGCTCCAGCCCCAGCTCGAGAGCCAAGCCCTCGAGCCGTTCCTGCGCTTCGGCATCCTGCGGGAGCGCTTTGCCGCCGAGGTCACGGACGCTGTCCGCGCGTTGTTGCTCGGAGCCGTCGGCTACGACGCGCAGGTCGTCGAGTTCGTCGAGCTCGAGCACACGCCGAAGAACCTCCTGCTCCGGGCAGTGCGGCGCCCGTCGCGGTACCGGGCGAAGTCGCTCGAGGACTACCGCTCGCTCCAGCGGTCGCTCGGGATCGACCCGGCGCTCGAGCGGCTGCTGGGTGAGCTGCTGGTGCAGCCGTGAGCTGCTCGGAGCTCTCGCTGGCGGCCGGAGAGGAGCTCGCGGGCACGGCGACGGCGGCACGACGATGGCTGCTCGTCGAGGCGCGCGGGGCGTGGGGGAGGGACGCGGTCGCGGACAGCGGCCTGTCCGGCGAGGTGCGGGAGACGCTCGAGGCTTTCGACGGGCGGGTGCTGCTGATCAGGCGGCCGGACCGGCGTCACGGGGTCACGGTCGTCCAGGCGCATGCGACGGAGGGCGGCGGGCAGGCAAGGCAGCTCGAGCTCGGCTCGCTCGACGATCTGCCCAGCGCGGACCTGGCAGCGGGCAGCTCGCTCGAGCGCCCTCTCGTCCTCGTGTGTGCGCACGGCCGCCGTGACGCATGTTGCGCGCGGCTCGGCGTGCCGCTGCACGACGCCTTCGCTGCCCACCTCCCGGCCGGGTCTCTCTGGCAGGTCTCGCACCTCGGCGGTCACCGCTTCGCCCCCAACGTGCTCGTCGTGCCCTTCGGCGTCCAGCTCGGTCGCGTTCCGGTGAGGGAAGCGGCGGCGGTCGCGGCCGCACTCAGCGCCGGGCGCATCCCGCTCGACTACTACCGCGGACGCACCCTCTACGATGCCCCCGTGCAGGCAGCGGAGATCGCTGTGAGACGACGGCTCGGACTGGACGGCGTCGGCGATCTCCACCTGCTCTCCCATGCGGGCAACACCGTCCGCTTCGTCGCAGGCGGCCGCCAGGTGACGGCGCACGTCCAGGAGCTGAGCGGCCCGGCCGTACCGGCTAGCTGCGGTGGGGAGCCCGAGTCGACAGCCACCTGGAGCGTGCGGCTAGAGTCGGAGCGATGACGGGCGAGCGAGTCTTCCTGATCACGGGCGCTTCCTCCGGTATCGGGGCCGCGACGGCGCGTGCCGCCGCCTCCGAGGGCTGGCGGCTCGTGCTGGCCGCCCGCTCGATCGACAAGCTCGAGGAGCTCGCCACAGAGCTCGGCGGTCCCGAGCGCGCGGTCGCGGTCGAGTGCGACGTCACCGAGTGGGCCGACCAGCAGGCAGCGGTGATGACCTCGCTGGAGCACTTCGGGCGTCTCGATGCCGCCTGGGCGAACGCCGGCTTCGGGGCGCAGCGGAGCTTTCTCGGCGACACCGTGGAGCACTGGCGGGACATGGTGCTCACCAACGTCTACGGCGCTGCGCTGACGATCCGCGCCACGCTGCCTGCGCTGAAGGAGTCCGGAGGGCATCTGCTGCTGACCGGCTCCGTCGCCGGCCGCAAGGCGATTCCGGGGTCGCTTTACTCCGCGACGAAGCATGCCGTGCACGCAATGGCCGAGAACGTGCGCCTCGAGCTCGACGGCACCGGCGTGCGCGTCACGGTGATCGCGCCCGGCATGGTCGACACGCCGTTCTTCGACCAGGTGCCGCTCGACGCACCGCTCCAGCCCGACGACATCGCACGCGCGGTCATGTATGCGCTGTCGCAGCCGCCTCACGTCGACGTGAACGAAGTGCTCGTGCGCCCGACGGCGCAGCCGCTCTGAGCTCTGAGAACTGTTCACCCCGTCGACGCCGCGACGAACGCGTCGAGCAGCGGCCCCAGCTGCCCCGTCTCGCTCGCACCCACCTGCGGCTGGAACGCTGTCGCGAGGAAGAACGGATGGTCGGGGAGCTCGATTGCCTCGACGCCTGCATCGGGAGCGGTTGCGCCGACGACGACGCCGGCACGCTCCAGCGGCTCGACGTAGGCAGGAGCGAGGCCGTAGCCGCAGTAGTGGAAGCCATCGAACGGCTCGGCGCCGCAGATCTCGGCGAACCGCGTGCCGGGCCGTGGCGTCACTGTTCGAACCTCTCCGTAGAGACTGCAGGCAAGGCGGCTCACGACTGGCTCGGCCGCAGCGGGGTCGCTCTCCGCGTGGGCGGCATTCGAGACACCTGCAAGGGTGCGAGCCAGCTCGACCAGCGCGTGCTGGAACCCGCCGCAGGTGCCCAGGAAGGGCAGCCCCGTGTCGAGGCAGTGGCGGATCGCCGCGAATGCGGCGCCCGCGTCCCGGTACGGCGTGCCGGGCAGCAGCCACACCCCGTCTGCGCTTTCGAGATCCACGGCTGCGGCGCTGTCGGTCGCCACCCAGCCTGCCCGAGCCTCGGCCGGAAACAGCGCCAGCGCCGCGTCGATCTCCCGGTGGGTCAGGTATCTCGGGTCGCGATCCCCGAGAGCGACGATCACCGGGTCACAGCGTCCGCTGGTAGGAGCGGAAGCTCCAGGTCGCGAACGCCGTCGTGAGCGCGGCGAATGCCGCGAGGAGGAGCAGGAACACCCCCATCTCACCCCAGTCGGTACCCGGGAGCGCCTCCCCGCGCGCGGCCCGTACGGCCCACTCGACCGGATTCAGGAGCGACAGGTCCTGCATCCACGAAGGAATCAGCTGGCGTGCGATCAGGAGCGACGAGAAGAAGAGGAGCGGCAGCCCGATGAACTGGGCGACGGCGATCATCGACGCCTCCTGGCGCGTGCGCAACGCGACGCCGTGAGAGACGCCGGCGAAGCCGGCGGCGATCAGGAAGGACGCGAGCAGGATCACGAGCCACCCCGATGCCCCGCCGTTCGTGGCCCCGAGGGCGAGCCCGGTGACGAGGATCAGCACCGCCTGAAGCGTCGCCACGATCGACGACTCGAGGATGCGACCGAACACGATCGCTCCGCGGCTGGCCGGTGTCGCCAGGAAGCGCTCGAGCACGCCTCGATCGAGATCTTCGATCATGCCCATCCCCGCCCAGGAACCGGAGAAGAACGCCGTCATCACCGCGATCCCGGGTGTCAGGTAGTCGATGTACGACGTCGTGCCGAACCCCGGCAGGTCCGTGATCCGGCGAAACAGCTGGCTGTAGAGCAGCAGCCAGAACATCGGCTGCACGACCATCACCACGATCCAGATCGGCTGCCGGGAGAGGTTCCGCAGCACGCGGCCGCAGAGGTACGCGGTCTCGGTGGCGACGTTCATGCGCGCCCTTCGTCGTCGGCCCTGAACTCCCGGCCCGTGTGATGGAGGTACACGTCGTCGAGCGACGGCCGCGACACGGTGACGGCGTGAACTCCTGCGCCCGCCGCGTCGAGCGCACCGAGGATCACGGGCACGGCCTGTGCCCCGTGTTCGACCCGGAGGTAGAGGCGGCGGCCGTCGGGAGTTGCCTCGTGCACGCCGTCGAGCCCCCGCGCGACCTCGGCCGCCCGCGAGGCGTCTGCTCCGTCGAGCTCGACGGTCACCGCGTCACCGCGCAGCTCGCGCTTGAGCTCGTCGGGCGTCCCTTCCACCACGACCTGGCCGCGGGAGACGATCGCGACGCGACGTGCGAGCCGGTCGGCCTCCTCGAGGTAGTGCGTCGTGAGCAGGATCGTCAGACGCTCGGCCGCGGCGAGCCGCTCGAGCTCCTCCCACATGGCGGCGCGCGCCTCCGGGTCGAGGCCCGTCGTGGGCTCGTCCAGGAACAGCACGTGCGGACGGTGGACGAGCCCTGTGGCGACGTCGAGGCGGCGCTTCATGCCGCCGGAGTAGGTCTTCACGAGCGCGTTCGCCTTGTCGGCCAGCCCGAACGTCTCCAGCAGCTCGCCCGTCCGCCGCTCGAGGTCCGCGCCACGCATGCCCTGCAGGCGACCCTGGAGCAAGAGGTTCTCGCGCCCGGTCGCCTCGCGGTCGACGCCCGAGGCCTGCGGGACGTAGCCGATCGCGCGCCGCACTGCTCCCGCCTGGGAGGCAACGTCGTGACCCGACACGGTCGCGCGCCCCGCGTCGGCCTTCGTCAGCGTCGCGAGGATGCGAACGGTCGTCGACTTGCCCGCGCCGTTCGGCCCGAGCAGGCCGAAGACCTGTCCTTCGGGGACGGAGAACCGGATCCCGTCGAGGGCACGCGTGTCCTTGCCGTAGGTCTTCTCGAGGCCGTCGACGACGATCGCGTCCATGGCACGAGCGTACCCGCCCGCGTCCCGGCCCGGCCCGCCCCGGCTCTTCGGCTGGTGAAACGTGCGGCCCGCGGTGTCGGACCCGCTCAGGCAGCTCGGAGCTGGTAGGCGTGATCGGTGGACCAGACCACCTGTGGCTGTGCGCCGTCCGGGGGGTCGCCGACGCTCGTGAACGTGCCGAGGGAGAGGCGTACCCAGAGGCCGCCCGCGAGCGGCCCGGGCGCGGAGATCGTGCCGGACCACGTCGCACCCGGCTCCAGGACCCGTGGCAGCGGCGGGTTGTAGGCGGTCGCGCTCCGGATCGCCGGCAGCGTCCCGTTTCGGTTGCGGCGCTCGAGCTCGTCGAGGTCGTCGTCCGGGAAGAGGAGCACCCCGAAGGCACGCTCGATCGTGAGCCGCGGCTCGCCCACCTCCCAGCTGACCCTCGAGACGTTCTGCACGGAGACGGCGGCCGACCAGCCTTCCCTCGTGACGGCGAACGACCGCACGCCGAAGACGAGCGCAGGCTGCTGCGCCGGATAGCGCTCCACCCAGCCGAGCTCGGCCCGCTGCGGCGGTGCCTTCACGGACGGCACGAACGCCGTCGACGTCGTGCCGCAGCCGGCGGACAGCAGAACGATGGGGAGAAGCAGGGCCGCTGGTCGCATGAAGGGATGCTCGCACAAGGGGTGCTGCTAGGCTCGCCGTCGGCGTGGACCTCTACGAGTACCAGGGCAAGGAGCTGTTTCGGCGCGTCGGCATCCCGGTGGGCGACGGGCGGCTTGCGACGACGCCCGGCGAAGCCCGTCAGGCGGCCGAGGTGCTCGGCGGGCCTGTCGTCGTCAAGGCACAGGTGCTGACCGGCGGGCGTGGCAAGGCGGGCGGCGTCAAGCTCGCCAGGAACGCACACGAGGCCGAGGAGCACGCGAAGAACATCCTCGGCCTCGACATCAAGGGTCACGTCGTCAAGCGGCTCTGGATCGAGCAGGCATCGGACATCGCGAAGGAGTACTACCTCTCGCTCGCGTTCGATCGCGGCGCGAAGCAGGCGCTGTTCATGTTCACCACCCAGGGCGGCATCGAGATCGAGCAGGTGGCCGAGGAAAGCCCGGAGGCGCTCGTGAAGCTCCACGTCGACCCGCTCGAAGGCTTCCACCCCTGGCAGGCGCGGCGGCTCGTCTACGGGGCCGGCGTCACCGACCCGTCGGAGCAGAAACAGGTGGCCGCGATCGTGGGGAAGCTGTACGACGCGTTCGTCCGCTTCGACGCGATGCTCTGCGAGATCAACCCGCTGATCGTCACCCCGGACGGCCTCGTGAAGGCGCTGGACTCGAAGTTCACGGTCGACGACAACGCGCTGTACCGACATCCAGACGTCGCCGAGATGCGCGACCTCGAGGCCGCCGACCCGCTCGAGGCACTGGCGCGGGAGAAGCACGTCACCTACGTGAAGCTCGACGGCGAGGTCGGCGTGCTCGGGAACGGCGCCGGGCTGACGATGTCCACCGTGGACGTGGTCACGTTCGCCGGTGGCCGGCCCGCGAACTTCTGCGACCTCGGCGGCGGTGGCGACGCCCAGGGCGTCGTCGACGCCCTCGAGGTGATCACCCGCGACCCGCGGGTGAAGGCGATCTTCTTCAACATCTTCGGCGGCATCACCCGCTGCGACGAGGTCGCAAAGGGCGTGCTGCAGGCGCTCGCCCAGATGGGGATCGAGCTGCCGATCGTCGTTCGCCTTGACGGCACGAACGCCGAGGAGGGGCGTCAGATCCTCGCGGAGGCAGCGCCTCCGAACCTGCACGTCGAGCCGACGATGCTCGAGGCGGCGCGCAAGGCCGTGGAGCTGGCCGCATGAGCGACGTCTGGAGCGACCGGTCGGAGCTCTACCGCACGAGCGACGCCCACCGCGAGGGCCCGGACCTCGATCTGCTCGTCGAGTGGTCCTCCGGAGCGCGCACCGCGCTCGACGTCGCAACCGGGGGCGGGCACGTGGCGCGCCGCCTGCGCGAGGTGGGGCTCGACGTCGTCAGCTGCGACCCGGCGCCGGGCATGGGCCCCGACGTGATCTGCCGGGCCGAGCACCTGCCCTTCGGCGACGCCAGCTTCGACGTGGTCGCCACCCGTGTCGCCGCGCACCATTACGGCGATGTGGCCAAGGCTGTCGAGGAGATGGCGCGCGTGACGGCCGACCGTGTCCTCATCGTCGACAACGTCTTCATGGGCGACGACGTCGAGGAGGCGGAGCGGCTGCGCGACCCCTCGCACGTTCGCAACTACTCGAACGGCGAGTGGAGCGCCCTCGTCGAGTCCGCCGGCCTCCTCATCGAGGAGGTCCGCTTCTTCGACAAGCCGATCGCGCTGCAACCGTGGCTCGACCGCTGCGGCTGTGTGGGGGAGGCGGCGCGGCGGGTGCGCGAACTGCTCCAGCACCGCACGAACGGCGACTTCGTCACGCTCGACCGCATTGCGATCCTCGCGGTGAGCCGCTGATGGCGATCATCGTGGGGAACGAGACTCGCCTCGTCGTGCAGGGGCTGACAGGCTCGGAGGGCCGCTTCCATGGTCTGCGCAACCGCGCCTACGGCACGAATCTCGTCGCCGGCGTCACGCCCGGCAAGGGCGGCCAGGACGTCGACGGCGTCCCGGTCTACGACACCGTGGCTGCCGCGGTGGCAGAGCAGGATGCCAACACGGCCATGATCTTCGTGCCGGCGCCGTTCGCCTCCGACGCGGTCTACGAGGCGGTCGACGCCGGCATCGGCACAATCATCTGCATCACCGAGGGCGTCCCGGCCCACGAGATGCTGCGGATCCATTCCTACATCGGCCCGCGCGGGGTGACGCTGATCGGCCCCAACTGCCCCGGCGCGCTCTCGCCGGGCAAGGCGAACGTCGGGATCATCCCTGCCGAGATCTTCCGCGAGGGCTCGGTCGGCCTCGTCTCCCGGTCGGGCACCCTGACCTATCAGATCGGCCACGAGCTCACCCAGCTCGGCCTCGGCAACTCCACGATCGTCGGGATCGGGGGCGACCCGGTCGTGGGCTCGTCCTTCATCGACGTGCTGCAGCGCTTCCAGGACGACCCGGAGACCGAGTACGTGGTCATGGTGGGCGAGATCGGCGGTGACGAGGAGGAGAAGGCAGCTGCCTTCATCGAAGCCGAAGTGACGAAGCCGGTGATCGCGTACATCGCAGGCTTCACGGCCCCGCCGGGCAAGACGATGGGTCATGCCGGGGCGATCATCTCGGGCTCAGCGGGCACCGCACAGGCCAAGAAGGACGCCCTCGAGGCGAAGGGCATCAGCGTCGGGACGACCCCGACTGAGACGGCCGAGCTCGTCGCCCGCGTGGCGCGCGGCTGACGCGCGCTACGGGACCGCGACCACCGCGGCTCGCTCGCCGCCCAGGGCGCGCCGCCGCCGGCGCGCGATCACGACCGCCCCTGTCGTCACGGCGAGCGCGATCGGGCCGATCAGCGGCAGCGCCCACCACATCAGCCCTGCGGTGCCGAGGGACGCGCCGGCGACGAGCGCCGCGCCGAGACGCGGGGTGACACGGAGCAGGAGCACGCCGCCGAGGAGCGCGGCGACGAGCGCGCCCGAGATCCGCGACCAGCGCTCGACGTCGCCGGGGGACCAGTCGGAGCCGTAGAGGTCGAGGCCGAGAAGCGCCGACGCGAACCAGGCATGCTGCACGACGAGGAACACGTACGCCATGCCCGCAACCGCCCATCCCGTGCCGCGCAGGAGCGGCCCGCGGGCGGGAAGCGCGCGCCGTCGCCCTGCGCGGGAGCGGCGCCAGCTGAGGTCCGCCGGAGCACCGCGCACGCAGCGCCAGGCGATTGCGAGGTGCGTCGACCAGGTGTCGCCGGCGTCGTGCCGATGCTCCCAGAGGTCACTCGCGATCTCTGCCCGCCGCTCCGCGCGCGTGTCCGGCCGCAGGCCGCGGGTGTAGCGGTCGACCCACCAGAGCGCGAGCCGGTCGCCGCTCATGTGAGGCCAGCCACAGGCCCCCTGGGGGCGAACGGCACCAGGCGGCGCTCGGCGGCGAGCCGGCGCTCTCCCTCACCCGTGAGGCGGTAGAGACGACGGCGGGGACGCCCCTCGCCCACGGAGATCTCCGGGCTCTCCCACTCGGCCTCGAGTAGCCCCTGCTCGGCCAGGCGTCCGAGCGCCTTGTAGAGCGTGCCGTGGGCGGTCAACCCGCGCGCCCGGTCCGCGTCGGCGAGCGCCTTCGCAAGCTCGAAGCCGTGGAACGGCTCGCTTCGGGTCGCGGCGAGCTCGAGGACGGAGATCTCGAGCGGGACGAGGGCTCCGGGCTTCCTGCGCACCGCGACAGTCTTGCACGGACGGCCGAAAGCGACTATATCTTCCTATTCATGGAGCGATCACGTCCCGTTCGTGACGAGGTTCGCGCGATCGCCTGGTGGGCGCTCGTCGGCGCGGCGGCCGGCGCGATCGCCGGGCTGGTGGTCGGCGGGGTCGGCGGCCGCCTGGCGATGCTGCTGCTCCGCCTGACCTCGCCGGAGCTCGTGATCGGAGCGACGAGCGACGACGGCTTCGAGATCGGGGTGGTGACCACGCAGACGCTGGGCCTGCTCGCCGGCATGACCATGCTCGGCGCGGTCAACGGCGTGCTTTACGCGGCAATCCGGGACTGGCTGCCGCGGCGGCTGCGCCTGCCGCTCTGGGCGCTCGTGGCGGCGGCGCTCGGCGGTGCGAGGATCGTGCACGAGGACGGCGTCGACTTCACCCTGCTCGAGCCGGCGGCGCTCGCAATCGCCCTCTTCGTTCTCCTGCCGGGCGCCGCGGCGGCGCTCGTCGTCCTGCTCGTCGAGCGCTGGATCGACCGCGAGCCCTTCTCGGAGCGCCGGCTCGACGTCTTCGTCGTCGTGGCAGCGCTCTGCGGCACCTTCGCGCTCGTCGTGGGCGTCCTCGTGGGAGTCGCCGCGCTCGTCGGCCGGGTCACCGGACTCAATCGCGTGCTTCGGCCCGTCGCCCGCGTGGCGGCGCCGCTCGCCCTCGTCGCGGTCGGTGTCGCCGCTGCCGTCGACCTCGTCGGCACCGCCTCACGGCTGCTCTGAAGCCGGCGTCGGCGGCGGAGGGCCTGCCAGAAAGGCGTACGCTGCGGCGGTGGAGATCACGAGCTACCACGAGCTCGAGCCGTTCACGACCAAGGACGGCTCGACCATCCGTGAGCTGATGCACACACCGTCGCAGAGCCTGGCCGAGGCTGTCGTCGCTCCCGGCCAGGCGACGGAGCGCCACTACCATGTGCGCTCGGAGGAGCTCTACGCGTTCGTCGACGGCGGGGGCGAGCTGGAGGTCGACGGAGAGGTGCGCCGCGTCGCTGCCGGCGACACGGTGAGGATCCCTTCCGGCGCGTGGCACACGCTCACGGGCGGCCCGGAGGGCGCGCGCTTCCTGTGCTGCTGCGCGCCGCCGTATGCGCACGACGACACCTTCTTCGCCTAGCGACTCGCTGCCACGGTCTCGCTCACGCGCTTGAAGCACGCGGGGCAGATCCCGTGCGACAGCGGCGGCGGGGTCTCGACGGCGAGCAGGCCGAGCCGCGACACGGCGTGCTCGATGTCCACCCACTCGGTGCCGGCGAGCGCGCGGGCGCACCAGCTGCAGACGGTGACGGGGGCTGCCGTGTCCTCCCGCCGGCTGTGAGGGTCGATCAGGCGCACGGTCTCGCGCGGCTCCTCGCGCACGAGGAACGATTCGAAGAGGACGGTCGCCCTCTCTCCTCGCGTGACCCGCATCCTGAACCATCGCCGCGCGCTCGGGGCGTCGCACCGGTACGGGATCTCCAGCGTGACGCCGGTCTCGCGGACACGAGCGACGAGAGACTGCCAGAGGAGCCGCGAGCTCGTGTCCGCGATCGACTCCCAGAGCAGGATCTTCTCCGCCGTCGCGAGCTCCGGCGCCGCGTTGTCGAGGGCGAACTCCGCCCACTCACTCCCGAGCACCGTCACGCGGTCGTCGGCGTCGAGCCGGTAGGCGATACGCCTTCGATCACGCAGGGGCGTGCTCACGGCCGTGAGCCTAACGGCCGTGAGCCACTGCAAGCCTCTAGATCTTGCGGCGGGGCCGTGACGGGCCCCACTTCGAGTTGCGGCGCTTGGACGAGTACACGAGCTTGGGGGCGGCCGTCTTCATGCCGGTCTCCTCCCACTTGTCATGGTGGCCGTTGAGGCGGGCGACGCGGCTCACCTCGGACTGCTGATCCGGGAGCACGAGCGTGACGCCCGTGCCCGAGCGGCCCGCGCGTCCCGTGCGGCCCACGCGGTGCGTGTACGCCTTCTCGTCCTCGGGCGGATCGAAGTTGATCACGTGGGTGATGTCGGACAGGTCGAGCCCGCGGGCGGCGACGTCGGTGGCGATCAGCGTCGTCACCTTCCCCGCTTCGAAGTGCGAGAGCGCCTTCTCACGGGCGGCCTGCGTCTTGTCGCCGTGCATCGCGACCGCACGCACGTCGTGGCGGGCCAGCCGTTGCGCCAGCCGGTCCGCGCCACGCTTGGTGCGCACGAACACGAGCGCCAGTCCGCGCTCCTCGTTGAGCAGCTCGACGAGCTTCTCGACCTTGTTCTCGGCTGTGACCGGGACGAACTGGTGGTCGACCTCGCCGTTCTCCTCGTGCCCGCTCGGCAGCTCTGCCGCGATCCGCACGGGGGCGGTCGTGTAGGCATGGGCGAGCTCGCCCACGGCGCCGTCCAGCGTCGCCGAGAAGAACATCGTCTGGCGGTCGTCGGAGATGCGGCGGACGATCTTGTCGACCTGGGGCTTGAAGCCCATGTCGAGCATCCGGTCGGCCTCGTCGAGGACGAGGATCTCGACCGCGTCGAGCGTGACGAGGCGCCGGTCCATCAGGTCCTGCAGCCGCCCCGGCGTGGCGACGAGCACATGGGCCTTCTTGGCCCTGGCCGCCTGGGCGTGGAGGGGCACACCGCCGTAGACCGATGCGACGACGAGGCCACGCGAGGGCGTAAGCGTCTCGAACACCTCGGCGACCTGGACACAGAGCTCGCGGGTCGGCACGAGGACGAGCGCGGCGGGGCGGCCGACACCCGGCGTGAGGCGCTCGACGATCGGCACGGCGAACGCGAGCGTCTTGCCTGAGCCCGTCGGGGCCTTGGCGAGGATGTCCGCGCCCGACAGGGCTGCCGGGATCGTGCGCGTCTGGATCTGGAACGGGGCTTCGATGCCCTTGGCCGCAAGTGCAGCGATGACGTCGGCGCTCAGCCCGAGCGCCGCAAACGATTGATCTGACATTCGGTTTTTTCGACTCCTTGGATTCGGATTCGAGACCACACCTACCCTCGAACCCGTCCTGCAGAAGAGTCGAAAGAAGCGAGATCCCACGGGGCGACGGGTGTCGTCCCTGCCGCGAACGGTAGCAGCAGCCGTCGGACAGCGCCTGTTCCCGCCCGGCCCGGCGGATCCGAGCCGGTAGGCTCATGGGTCTATGGCCCCGATTTCCTTCGCGCGCGGCGCGCCGGCGCCCGAGTGCCTGGATCCCGCGCTCATTGCCGAGTGCGCGGCCGCTGCGCTCGCAAAGGACGGCACCACGATCCTCTCGTACGGGAGCGGCGGCGGCTACGGGCCGCTGCGCGAGATCCTGGCCGCGCGGCACAACGTCGAGCCCGGCAGGGTGTTCGTCACCACGGGTGGGTTGCAGGGATTCGCGTTCTACGCAGCCGTCCAGCTCGCGCGCCGGCCGGGCAGGGTGCTCGTCGAGGCCCCCACGTACGACCGTCCCCTGAAGCTGCTCGGCTGGGACAGAGCCGAGGTGGCCACCGTGGCCATGGACGACGAGGGGCTCGACCTCGACGCACTCGAGGCCGAGCTCGCGAATGGCGGGCCGGTCTCGTTCCTCTACACGATCCCCACCTTCCAGAACCCGTCGGGGCGGACGATCGGCGTGGAGCGCCGGCGTCGCCTGGCCGAGATGGCGGCGGCCCACGATCTGCCCGTGCTCGAGGACGACCCATACGGCCTCGTGCGCTACGACGGTGAGCCGCTGCCCTCGATCCATGCGCTCGAGGGGGGTAGCCGGGTCGCGTTCACGTCCTCCTTCTCGAAGACGGTCGCGCCCGGCCTTCGCATCGGCTACTTCGTGCTGCCCGCCGACATGGTGGCGGCCTACGACGACCGCGCCGTGTCGACGTACATCTCGCCGTCGTTGCTGCCGCAGGCGACGGTCGCCGAGCTGATCGACCGGGGTTCCTTCGAGCCGAACCTGGAGCGCGTCCGAGGGCTCTTGAAGGTGCGGAAGGACGCCATGCTCTCTGCCCTCGAGCAACACCTGCCGGGCGGGACGAGCTGGAGCCGGCCGGAGGGCGGCTACTTCCTCTGGGTCGACTTCGGCGAGGGCGTCGACTCGGCGGCCTTGCTGGTGCGGGCGACGGAGGCCGGGGTCACGTTCGTCAAGGGCGCGGACTTCTTCCCGGGCGGCGCCGGCGGCCATTCGTCCGCGCGGCTCGCGTTCAGCTACGAGACCCCCGAGCGCATCGCCGAGGGCATTGCGCTGCTCGCCTCGCTCCTAGAGGCTTGATGTGGGTTAGAAGCACGTCTGGATGCGGCCCTAGCCGCACCCCTAACCCACATCAAACCTCTAGGGTGATTTCCGCCGCCGTCGTGCGCGGATGTCGTCGAACAGCCAGCCGACGAGGAACCCGAGCGCGACGGCGAGCACGATCACGACGAAGAGCGACGCCTCCGTCTTGAAGAAGACGAAGTTGACGGCGACGCTGTCGAGGTTGAACAACGCGAGCAAGACGGCGTAGACCAGCACGGCGCCGAGGGTGATGCGCCGCGGCGTCCAGGGGGACCTGCGGGCCGGCGTCGGTCTTCCGTCGGCGGGCGATGTCGACATTCCGTGCGGAGTCTAGGGACTCGCCCTACCGGACGCGAGAGTCAGGCCGCTGCCGTCTGCGCTGCGAGCGGCTGGGCCTGCCTCAGCACCAGGCGAGCCTGCGGCGGAGGGCTCAGCTGACCGGCGACCGCTGCCCGGAACGTCGGGCAGGGGGTCTCCCCGGGCAGGGCACACAGGCCCGCGGCACGGAAGTAGCAGTCATTGCAGGATGCTTTGGTAAGTTTGCCCATTGTTCTCCCTGGTACTAGCCAGGTCCCCTCTGGCCAGGGGGGATTGTGGCCGTCAGGTAGTCGCCCCGCAAGTCCCCGGCAGAGGAAAGTCCCGCAATTAGCGGGGGTTGCCCTCCCAGGCAAAAGCCTGCAAATCCGGGATTTCTACTGAAGTGTTCGCAGGGCGGACAACGCCTGTTGAAAACTCTCCACCGGCACGATGCGGAGCTTCCCTGCATAGCGCCGCGCCTCGTCGGCGTTATCCCCAGCCGGAACGAGGAAGACGTCGGCGCCCGCCCTGCGCGCGCCGAACACCTTCTGCTTGACGCCGCCGATCGGGCCCACCGATCCGTCCAGCTCGATCTCCCCGGTCGCAGCCACGCGACGGCCGCGGTCGACGTTCCGGCCGAGTTCCTGCAGCACGTCCAGCGCGAACGGGAGGCCCGCGGACGGGCCGCCCACCCCGCCGAGGTCGATGCTCACCTTGATCGGCAGCTCGATGTCGGCGGCCTGGGCGACGCGGATGCCGATGATCGCGCGCGCCGGATCGTCGGGTGACGGAACCGTGCGTACGGTGACACGCAGAACCTTGCCGTCACGGCGCAGCCTCAGGCGCACGGTGTCGCCCGGTCGCGTTCGCGCGAGCGCCTCCCTGAGCGCGAGCGGCGTTCGCACCGGCGCGCCGCGCGCCGAGACGATCACGTCTCCGGAGTCGAGTGCAGCGGCCGCGGGCGCATCGCTCGCAACGGCCTCGACGAGCGCACCCCTGGGAATCGCCTTGACGGGATAGCCCGCCGCCTTGAGGGCGACGGCCGCCGCGACCTCTTCCGAGCGGGCCATTTCGGCCAGTCCTTCCTTGCGGCGCTCCTCGAACGACGATCCCTCGGGGACGACGGCCCGGGAGTCCACGAGCGTCGAGCCGTCGGGCCGCACGAACGGAACGAGCCGCTCCGCCCAGGTCGCGCGTCGCACCGTGACGTCGACGTAGTAGATGGCGCCTGGCCCTGTATGCGGCTTCTCCCCGGCGACCTCGACACGGTCGGCCACGGGCTTCGCCGTGTTCGGGACGTACAGGTAGTCCCTCGAGGGGAAAAGCCAGAGGAACGCGACCGCGAGCACGGCGGCGATCGCCGCACCGATCAGCAGGCGACGGGTCGGAAGGCGCGTCAGCACCGCCAGTGCGCCGTCTCTAAACGTTCGACCCGAAACGGCGCGAAGCGCGCCCCTTCAGGATCATGTCGCCCGGCTGCTGCGCAGCCGGGCGACATGCAGCAAGCATCGAGTGCGGCGTCTCGCAACAAGACTTCCCCGCGGAATGTTGCGAGACGCCGCACTAGGTGAGCCCGCGCGTGAGGCCGCCGTCGACGGTCAGGACCGTGCCCGTCACATAGGCGGCCTGCTCGGAGGCGAGGAAACAGACGGCGGCCGCGATCTCGGCGGGCGTCCCGAGCCGGCGGGCGGCGATCGTCTCGATCACGGCCGGCGCAGGCCCGTCCGGCCCGTACAACGCCTGCAGGCGCTCGGTGTCGATGCGTCCCGGGGCGATCGTGTTGACGGTGATCCCGTCGACGCCCACCTCGTGCGCCAGCGTCTTCAGCCAGCCGACGACGCCGGGCCTGATCGCGTTCGAAAGCGCGAGATTCGTGATCGGCTCCCTCACTGACGTCGACTCGACGGCGACGATGCGCCCGCGGCCGCTCGTGCGCAGGGACGGCAGGCAGAGGTCGACCAGCCGAACGTGCGGGAGGAGCAGGAGGGCCAGCGCGGCCTCCACCTCGGCGGCGGTCAGGCCGACGGCCGGCCCGGCGGGCGGGCCGCCGCCGTTCAGGACGAGCACGTCGACGCCGCCGAACGACTCGACGGTCACCTCGACGAGCCGCTCCAGATCGCCCGCCCGCGTGAGGTCACCGCAGACGGCGAGCGCGCCGATGCGTGCCGCCTCGCGCTCGAGTACGTCCGCGCGGCGCGCGAACATCGCGACGCCGGCCCCCTCGGCGGAGAGTGCCTGCGCGATCGCCAGTCCCAGGCCGTGGGAGGCGCCGAGCACGATCGCAGTGCGTCCGTTGAGACCCAGATCCATCGCCGCGGAAGCGTACAGGCGAGGCATGTTCAGGCACGGCAAAGAAAAGGGGCCCCACCGCGGGGCCCCTTAACGGTCGCCGGTCGTCGCTGCGTCAGGCCGTCTTGAGCACGCCGACGACGTCGCTCACAGCAGCGGCGGACGCCTTCAGCATCCTCTTCTCGTCGCTCGAGAGCCGGAGCTTGACGATCTCCTCCACGCCGTTCGAGCCGAGCTTCACGGGCGCACCCATGTACAGGCCGTCGACCCCGTACTCGCCCTCGAGGTAGGCCGTGCACGGCAGCACGCGCTTCTCGTCGAGGCAGATCGCGTCGACCATCTGCGCCGCCGCGGCACCGGGGGCGTACCACGCCGAGGTGCCGAGCAGGTTGACGATCTCGCCGCCGCCCTTGCGGGTGCGCTCGACCATCTTCGCGATCTTCCCCTTCGGGGCGAGTTGCTCGAGCGGCACACCTCCGACCGTCGTCGCCGAGACGACCGGCACCATCTGGTCGCCGTGGCCGCCCAGCACCATTGCCGTCACGTCCTTCACCGACGCGCCGGTCTCCCAGGCGATGAAGGCCGCGAAGCGGGCGGTGTCGAGAATCCCCGCCATGCCCACGACGCGCTCCTTGGGAAACCTCGACACGGCCTTGGCGACGTGGCACATGGCGTCGAGCGGGTTCGAGACGACCACGATGACGCACTTCGGAGAGCGCTTCACCACCTCTTTCGTCACCGCGGCGACGATGTTCTCGTTCGTGGTCACGAGGTCGTCGCGGCTCATGCCCGGCTGCCTCGGCTTGCCCGCGGTGATCACGACGACGTCCGACCCCGCCGTCTCCTCGTAGCCGTTCGTTCCGGTGACGTTGGGCTCGTACCCGAGCACCGACCCCGCCTGGTTCATGTCCAGCGCCTTGCCCTGCGGGAAGTTCGGGATGATGTCGACGAGGACGACGTCTGCGTAGTCGCGCCGCGCGAGCTCCTGTGCGCACGTCGCGCCGACGTTCCCGGCCCCGACCACCGTGACCTTCTTCCTACCGCTCATGATCCTGTCCTTTCGGTTTTTCCGGCCCGGCGTCGGGCCGGGTCGAGCCAGCGTCTCGATCATCGCACCGACGCGACGCCGGCGGGCGGTTGAGCGTCGCGCTGGTGGCACGACCGAGAAGTGCGCTCAGGTACCGTCCGGGGAAAAGCGGACAGCGGGAAGAGGAGAGCGATGAGCGAGTTCAAGCCGGGCCTCGAGGGCGTCGTGGCGTTCGAGACGGAGATCGCGGAGCCCGACCGGGACGGTGGCGCGCTTCGCTACCGCGGCGTCGACATCGAGGATCTCGTCGGCACCGTCCCCTTCGAGAAGGTATGGGGGCTGCTCGTCGACGACGCGCCCGAGCCCGGCCTCGTCGCTGCGGCGCCCTATCACCCGCACGGGCTCACGGGCAATGCGCCTGCCGACCTGCAGGCCGTGACCGCCCGGCTCGGGGCCGAGTGGGGGCTGGGGCAGCTGATCGACATCTCCGACGAGCAGGCCGAAGACGACCTGCGCCGGCTCTCGGCCACGATGATCTCGGTTGTCGCTCAGTCGGCGCGCGTCGCGGACGGCGAGACGACGCCCGTTCCTCCCGCCGTCGTCGCCGCCGGCACGACGGCGGCGGAGCGATTTCTGCTCGAATGGCGCGGGGAAGCCGACCCGAAACATGTCCAGGCGATCGACACGTATTGGATCTGCACGGCCGAGCACGGCCTCAACGCATCGACGTTCACGGCGCGCGTGGTCGCCTCGACCGGCGCCGACTGTGCAGCCTCGCTCTCGTCCGCGGTCGGAGCTCTCTCCGGCCCGCTGCACGGCGGCGCGCCCGCCCGGGTGCTCCCCATGCTCGACGGTGCGGCAGCCGCCGACACGGTCGCGGGGTACGTCACCCACCTGCTCGACTCGGGCGACCGGTTGATGGGCTTCGGCCATCGGGTCTACCGTGCCGAGGATCCCCGCGCGCGCCTGCTGCGGGGTACCGCAGGCGAGCTCGGCTCGCCCCGCTTCCAGGTGGCCGAGGAGCTGGAGCAGGTCGCACTGGCCGAGCTGCACCGCCGTAAGCCGGACCGGGTGCTCGCCACCAACGTCGAGTTCTGGTCGGCCGTCGTGCTTGACGTCGCCGACATCCCACCCCGGCTCGCACCCGCGATGTTCGCCTGCTCCCGTACGGCCGGCTGGTCGGCCCACATCATGGAGCAGAAGCGACTGGGGCGGCTGGTGCGACCCTCGGCACGCTACGTCGGCCCCGGCGCCCGCCCGCTCCCGGCCGCCTGATGGACCTGTCCGAGGCTGCAGCGCTCGCAGACGAGTACGCGGCTCGTGGGCTCGAGAAGGAGCTCGCGACGCTGCGGACGGAGTGGGACGACGAGATCGAAGCTGCCGCCCGCGACGCCGACTACCGGGTGCGTGCGCTCGCGTATCGCTCGCTGGCGCAGTTTCGCTTCCGCCAGAAGCTCGAGCTCCTGCGACGCGGGCTCGAGGACGAGAGCCCCGGCGTGCGTGGCTCGGCGCTGATCGCGCTGGAGGGTCTCTCGCGGACGCATCCGGGCGACGTGAACAAGTACCGCCCGTTGCTGCACGAGCTCGCCGCGCGCGACCCGAACGTGGCGGTACGGCGTCTGGCGATCGTCTGCTGCAAGAACGGCACACCGGCGCGCGAGACGATCCAGCTCCTGGACGGGATCGCCGGCGACGACGAGGCGGACGGCGAGGTCCGGAAGACGGCCCGGTCCGTGTCGCTGCTGCTCGTCAAGAAGTCACGGTCGAAGCAGTAGGCAGGCCGACGGCCTCCTTCGGTGGCGGCTGCGGTGGGAGACTAGATGGTTGATCGGCAATTGGGGCACACCCGGCTGACGGCCACGACGCGGCGCACCGCGACGCGCTCGTGCGCGACACGTACTACCAGTACGCGACGCGCACGATCACGTCACGCTGCTTGGTCGTGACCGCCCCCGGCCGCACCCCACCTACCGATCAACCATCTAGGCTTGCGCCATGGCCGGGCCGCTCGTCGGGTTGATCATGGGGTCTCGCTCCGACTGGGAGACGATGCGTCATGCGGCCGGGACCCTCGACGCTCTCGGCATCACGTACGAACGGCGGGTCGTCTCGGCTCACCGGACGCCGGACCTGCTGTTCGACTACGCGGGCTCGGCCGAGGGTCGCGGGCTGCAGGTGCTGATCGCCGGCGCGGGCGGCGCCGCCCACCTTCCGGGCATGGCGGCAGCGAAGACGGCTCTGCCCGTGCTCGGCGTGCCCGTCGAGTCGAAGACGCTGAAGGGGGTCGACTCGCTGCTCTCGATCGTGCAGATGCCGGAGGGCGTCCCCGTCGGCACACTCGCAATCGGTCGCGCGGGAGCGGTCAACGCTGCCCTGCTCGCGGCTGCGATCCTCGCCCGCGGCGACGCCGGCGTTCGCGAGCGCCTGGCCGCCTACCGTGCCGCCCAGACGCAATCGGTGCTCGACGCTCCCGATCCTGCCGCGTGACCGCAGCCGGGTGACGCTCGTCGCCTGCATCGGAGGCGGCCAGCTGGGACGCATGCTCGGGCTGGCCGGGATCCCGCTCGGCCTCCGGTTCCGCTTCCTCGACCCGTCCGCAGAAGCGCCCGCCGCCGAGGTCGGCGAGCTCGTCGTGGCCGCCTACGACGACCCCGCTGCGCTCGTGCGTCTCGCCGAGGGGGCCGACGCGGTCACCTACGAGTTCGAGAACGTCCCCGTCGAGGCTGCCCGGTCGGTTCGAGCATTGCCGCCGGCACGGGCGCTCGAGTTGGGCCAGGACCGGCTGACCGAGAAGGACCTGTTCGCCCGGCTCGGCATCCCGACGGCTCGCTACGGGTCGGTGGCCGACGCCGGCCTGCCCGCCCTCGTCAAGTCGCGCCGGCTCGGCTACGACGGCAAGGGGCAGCGTCTCCTGCACGCGGACGAGCCCCTCGGGCAGCACGAGCTGGCCGAGGAGCTCGTCTCCTTCGGCCGCGAGCTCTCGCTCGTGGCCGTCCGCGGCTTGAACGGTGACACGCGTTTCTGGCCACTCGCCGAGAACGAGCACCGGGACGGGATCCTCCGCGTCACGCGCGCACCCGCGCCGCACGCCCCCACGGCTGCGGCGGAGGAGCTCGTGACCCGCCTGCTCGACGAGCTCGGCTACGTGGGGGTGATAGCGCTCGAGCTGTTCGAGGCGGGCGGCCGCCTGCTGGCGAACGAGTTCGCTCCGCGCGTGCACAACACGGGACACTGGACGATCGACGGGGCCGAGACGAGTCAGTTCGAGAACCACCTGCGCGCGATCCTGGGCCTCCCGCTCGGTTCGACCGCGGCCCGGGCGCCGTCGGCCATGGTGAACCTGATCGGCGGGACACCGGACGTCGCAGCGCTGCTCGCGCTCCCGGGCGCGCACGTGCACCTCTACGGCAAGGATCCGCGCCCCGGCCGCAAGCTCGGCCACGTCACGCTCGTCGGTGCGCACGGCGACGTCGTCGACGAGGCAATCAGGCTGGCCGACGAAGCATCGTGCTGATTCGCGCTGTCAGTGGCCGTCTCCGGACGTTCCATCCGCAGCGCGCCCCTTCAGGACCACGGTGGCCAGCTGCGCAGCGGCTGGCCCGCGATCAGCAAGCATCGAGTGGGGCTTGTCGCAACGAGCATTTCGAGTCGAACGTTGCGACAAGCCCCACTAGTGGCGGTCGCAGACGCGGCCGGCGATCGTGCGCCCGCACGAGGGGCAGCGCCGGCGGCGCTGCTTCGGCTCCAGCAGCCGCTTCTTGCGGCCGGCAAAGACCATCGTCCAGCCGATCGCCGCGGCGAGCGCAATCGTTGACGCGAGGTGCGAGTCCGACGCCATGC
>Ga0209797_10000323_pt1 | contig 23678 bp, 20 predicted proteins | sample DOMMetBare3Fresh_2_FD_187472 | JGI IMG/M metagenome (GOLD analysis project Ga0209797, IMG submission 187472) | Wetland sediment microbial communities from St. Louis River estuary, USA, under dissolved organic matter induced mercury methylation -... | ecosystem: Environmental > Aquatic >... | reverse complement strand
TGATGCACATGATGCAGCAAGATTACTGAAACTGAAAGCCTGCGATATGTTCAATATAAAAGTTGGAAAGGCTGGGGGTGTTTTTAATGCTTATGAAATAGTAAAGCTTGGTGACAAAGCAAAGATGCAAATGCAGGTTGGCGCTTTCCTTGAATCAAGATTGGGAATGACAGCATCCGCACATCTTGCATTATGCAGTGATAATATTATCTATTGTGATTTTGATACGCCGCTTATGTTCTCTGAAGATATTGTCAGCGGCGGATTAACTTATCATGAAAATGGAATAATGAAAGTGCCGGATGCACCGGGGCTGGGAGCTACTATTGAACAATCGCAGTTGGATAAATTAGAAAAAGTGGTGATTTGAGTTTATTAAAATGACAATGGCTACTCATTTTTTCTTTCCATCTACCACCGGCGGATTATCCTTCCAGCGCCACAAATACAGGCAGGCATAAGTGCGGAACGGCGACCATTGCTCGGAGATCTTTAAGATCTTAGCATTCATTATTTTTTTCTTGCGGTGTTTAAGATTATATAAATTAATGACTGCCTGTTGCAAACCAAGATCATCAATGGCAAAAAGATCCTCCCGACCTAGAGCAAACATCAAAAGCATCTCAACGGTCCATCTTCCAACACCCTTTATCTCCGTTAAATATCCGATCACTTCTTCATTGCTCATCTTTGCAAGTTTCTTGTGATCCATTCCTTTCTCAATTTCAAATCTTGCTACGTTCTGCACATAACTCACTTTAGCATTGCTTAAACCAATACCTCTTAATTTTTCAAACGGAGTGTCAATAATTTGTTGTGGGGTTGGTTCACCATTGTACAGATCAAGAAAACGTTGCTTGATTACTCTTGCAACCTTAGTAGATAGCTGCTGGCTCATGATAGAATAACAGAGATACAGGTAAAGATGCTTCTGTTTGTTCAAGGTGAATGTGCCGTGATCCCTGATCAGCTTTTTCAACTTCTCATCCTTCGACAAATGTTTTACGTAATGCATAATACCACGATTAGCTTGATCTTAAAAAAGATGATGAATATAAAGATGATAACTAATAGATAACAGATGATAGTTTGGGGCGTAGTAATTATCATCTCTTCAGTTATCATCTATCATCTGCTATTCTATGTTCCAGCTCATCCCTCCATCCTTTTCATCTTTTAAACTTATACCGAGCTTAGAGAGTTGATTTCTTATCTTATCACTCGTTGCAAAATCTCTTTTTCCTTTTGCTTCTTTACGGATATCGATCAGCAGGTCCATCACTCCTTTTAATCTTTCATTATCAGCTTCAGTTACACTCTTCAATCCAAGAATATCTTCCACATAGACTTTCATCTGCTTTTGCAGTAATTCAAAAGTCTCTTTGCTTAATGCAGAAACAGGAATTGTTTTATCCTTCATGCTGTTGATCACCGGCACCAGCTCAAACATATTCGCCATTACTTTCGCTGTACTAAAGTCATCATTCATGAATTCATCAAACTCAGCTATGAGCTTTGAGCTTCGAGCTTCGAGTTCTTTATCCAATGTTCCTTCTCGTGGCTCATAGCTCATGGCTCGCAGCTTCTCATAAGCCTCCCACAACCGCTTCAATCCTTTCTCTGCTGCCTGCAATGCCTCGTTTCCAAAATCAAGTGTGCTGCGATAATGTGTTTGTAAAATAAAGAACCGGACCACCATCGGGTGATAAGCTTTTTCCAATGCCGGATGATCGCCGCTGAAAAGTTCGGTGAGCTTAATAACATTGTTGTAGCTCTTACCCATCTTTTTGCCATTAATGGTGATCATATTATTATGGATCCAGTAACGAACAGGAGCTGTATGATTGCAAATTGTACTCTGTGCAATCTCACTTTCATGATGAGGGAATAACAGATCCATGCCACCGCCATGAATGTCAAACTGTGCCCCAAGATATTTTGTTGCCATTGCAGAGCACTCTATATGCCAGCCAGGAAAACCAACACCCCATGGACTTTTCCATCGCATGATATGTTCCGGAGCTGCGTTTTTCCATAATGCAAAATCAGCCATATCTCTTTTTTCTTCCTGCCCTTCTAATTCCCTTGTTGTTTCCAGCAGATCATCGATCACTCTTCCGCTAAGCTTTCCATAATCATGTGATGCAGCATATTTTTTTACATCAAAATATACGGAGCCGTTTGACACATAGGCATAACCTGCTTTAATGATCTCTTCGATCATTCCAATTTGTTCAACGATATGCCCTGTTGCCGTTGGTTCTATCGTCGGTTTCAGTGTATTGAATTGTTCCATCGCCCAATGATAAAGGTTGGTGTACTTCTGCACAAGTTCCATTGGCTCCAGTTTTTCCAGCACAGCTTTCTTTGAGATCTTATCTTCCGCTTCACGGCCTTCTTCTTCAAAATGTCCTGCATCGGTAATATTGCGGACATAACGAACCTTATTTCCCAAATGCATGAGATAACGATAAATGACATCAAACGTAATGTATGGCCTTGCATGTCCAAGATGTGATTCGCCACTTACGGTTGGTCCGCACACATACATGCCTACATGGCCGGGAGTGATAGATTTAAAAAGTTCTTTCTGCCTTGAATACGAGTTATATATTTTTAGTTCGGTACCCCCAACCCCTAAAGGGGAGTTGTTCGCCTTACTATTTTTATTTGAATTGTCGCTCATTTCGATTTTACTTTTTATGTTCTTGTCTTTAGTGCTACTATCATCGTCCCTTGTGTCACTCACTTGTACGTTCGGTAATCCCTTTCACCATTGCCATTCACAAAGCCAAATAGACTTGATGCAATACAAGAGTGCGACGCAACGAAAGTTTAATAGTAATTCAAAAGCCGGGTAAATAATTAAAACTTGGCAAAAATAGGGCACTGCCCCGAGAAAGGAGATTTAACAACATCGGAATTGTAGCAGCAGATTCATAAAGCCAAGATAGCTATTTTTTTTGCTTCAGTTCAACATCGGCCATCAACATGAAGTGGTCTGACAAATATTTAACAACTCTTGTAAACTGGCTGATGTGAAAATTTTCATCGGCAAAAACATAATCAATACGAAGCGTGGGTGAAAGCGATGAATAAGTACGGCCAATGCCAAACCCTTTTTTAAGAAATGCATCCTGCATTTTGCCGCGGATAGTGAAATAAGTGTAAGAATTGGGAGTATCATTCAGATCGCCACAGAAGATGCTTGGATAAGGGCTGTCATCCATTATCTGCCGGACAATATCAGCTTGCGAACTTCGAAGCTTCATTGCTTTACGCAGTTTCGATAGCACCGTTTTTGAATTAGCAAAAAGGCTGTCTTCCGCACTTTTTATTTCACTGATGGCCTCATAATCTTTTTGCCGGAACTGAACTGATTGCAGATGCGTGGTGAAGACTCTTATCGTATCATTATTCACTTTTATATCTGCATGTACCAGCGCCTCCGGCATGCTGGGCCTGAAATACCGGACATGCCCTGTATCAAGCATTGGATATTTTGAAAAGATGGCTGACCCGATAAATTGGTGATCACCATCGGGATCGTAGGAAAAATAATAATAGGGATATCCCATTGCTTTTATCTCGCTGATGTTATTATAAAAAACTGAATCGGGTGAATGAAAAAATTCTTCGAGACAAAGAATATCCGGGTTCTGCTTTTGTATTTGCTCAAGCATCTTCAGTCTTGTCTGGCTTTTTTGATTGTTGTTTCTTTTCCATTCAAGAAACCGGGCGACATTCCAGCTGGCTATGCGTATGCGTTCGGGTTTCTTATTGTATTCAAATCCTGAAGCCGCATTAAAAGCCCAGAAAACATTGATGCTTTTGTATCCGAATAACAAAACGATGATGGAGAACCAAACTCTTTTTAATTTAAGTATGAGCCATAAAAAAATAAATCCAAGAAGCAACGCTAAAAAAAGAGGGAAAGCGAGACCAAGTACAGCGATCACCCATGAATCAGTGGGTTTGATATAAGGCGCAAGACAGGAAAGTAAATACAACACCGCTGTAATAATATTGAGTACGACAAGGATTCTTTTTGTAATGATCCGGAGGCGGGATGGCATTGATGCAAGGTACGAAGGAAGTTCAGAGTTCAGAGTCAGGAGTCAATAGTTCATAGTTATAGCAACATTCCAAAAGTAAAGATTCAGACTCTTAACTCCCGACTATTAACTAAAGACTATATGTCTTCTTTGCTTGCTTTTTTCAGCAGTTCTTTTTCTTCTGCAGTAAGTGAATGAAAACCATGCTGATTGATCTTATCAAGAATTTCATCAATACGCTGTTGTGAAAGGTTGGGTGTTTTTGTATAAGGTCTTCTCTGGCTTTTGTAGAACAATTCCTCTTTGGTTTTTTTCTTTGGCTTGTCAGGATTAAAAAGATTGTTGACCCAATCAAAAAAACTATTTATACCAACACTCCAATCATAACCCTTCCGCATAAAAAAGATAAAAAGAAAACCCGTAAAGCCGCCGGCAAGGTGTGCAATATGTCCGCCGGTGTTTTCTTTAGGAATAAGAGCAAGATCGATAATGAGGAAAATAAGTGTGAATACCCAAAGCGGAATTCCATTATTTATCATTGTGAAAAGCCGGTAATCCGGCGCCAGCATAGTAGTAGCAACAACGATTGCCATGATCCCTGCTGATGCTCCAACAGCTGTAGCTGCATGCGAACTTAATACAGGAATAAAATTATAAGCAAGCATAAAAGCAATTGCCCCACCTATTGCTCCATAGATAAAAAGCGGAATGATCTTCCTGTTGCCGGTGAGACTATGAAAAATATACCCAAACATCCAAAGCCAAAGCATATTGCCGATAATATGCCATATACCCTGGTGATAAAACATGTGAGTGATCAGCGTCCATGGTTTGCGGATAAATTCATTAAAACTACCCGGCAGCGCAAGATTATAATAAAAATCATTTGTGAATCTTGCATCAGCAACTTTTGCTGGCGCAATACTGAAGTAATAAAACACCTCAACGAATTGAAACAAAACAAACACAACAAGATTGATGGTAATAAGCATTACCACAGCATTGTTCTGAAGGTTATCAGTAAATTTAGAAGTTTTATAATCTCTTTCGTAAATGCCCATAGGGAGGTTAGTGAATAGTGATTGGTGAATAGTTCATAGTTAAAACGAATAACAAAGTTCCGATTTTTTAATATCCCGATCTGGGTTTCGTAGCTAATAAAACGTTTTTTTATTTGTTTTGTTCCAGATATAAACCAAAATAAATCCGGTTGCTGCTCCACCCAGGTGTGCCCAATGGGCAATGCCTGTACCGGTTCTGCCCAGTCCTGCAAACAGATCAAAAGCTATTAACGCTATTATAACCCACTTTGCTTTTACAGGAATTGCAAAGTACAATAGCAACTCAGTGTTTGGAAACAAGTATGCAAAACCAACCATTACACCCATCACAGCACCTGATGCTCCTACAGCAAAATGTTCATCACCAGTTATATATTGTACAGCAAGGTGGGTTACTGCTGCGCCTATTCCACAGATCAAATAAAAGGTCAGAAATTTTTTAGCACCCCAAACACTTTCTAAAACCCTACCAAACATCCAAAGGCTGAACATATTGAAAAGAATATGACCGAAATCAGCATGTGTGAACATGTGGGTGAATAGCTGGTATGGTCTGAAAAAATCGCTGTTGATCGGCCACAAACCAAACCTTACTATCAAACCAATATCTCTAAATAAAAAATGTGTAGCAAGAAAAAAAAGTCCATTAATAAATAATAGATTCTTAACTATGGGGGGAAAACTATCCGGTCTTGTGTATCGAAAACTCATTCGGTAAAATTAAGGTAAGAGAGTTAATGAGAAACAGGCATGATGAAGAGATTATTTTCTCAATTTTAATTGAACAACATTTTCAATATGATGCGTATGCGGAAACATATCTACCGGCTGCACTTTTGTAACTGTGTATTTTTCATCAAGCAGGCGCAGGTCCCTTGCTTGTGTGGCAGGATTACAGCTTACATACACTACTGTTGGCGCAGCAATCTCTAAAATTTTCTTTACCAGTTTTTCATGCATACCTGCCCGCGGCGGATCAGTAATGATGACATCCGGTTTTCCATGAGCGGCAAAAAAAGTATCATCGCATATTTTAATTACATCGCCGGCATAAAATTCTGCATGATTGATATTATTTAATGCTGCATTTTCTTTTGCATCCGCAATGGCTGCTTCGATCATTTCCACGCCGATTATTTTTTTCGCCATCTTGCTCACAAAAATTCCTATGCTGCCGGCGCCGCAGTACAGGTCATAAACTTTTTCGTTACCCGTCAATTCCGCATAGTCTCTTGCAGTGCTGTATAATTTTTCTGTTTGCTTTGTATTGGTTTGAAAAAATGACTTCGGCCCGATCTTGAATTGAAGATCTTCTAACTTCTCCACCACGTATCCTTTACCCATTACAACTATCGGATCCAGGTCATACAGGCTATCATTCCATTTTGTATTTATAGTATAAAGTAAAGTTGTGATGCCAGGAACTTGTTTCTGTAAATGCTCAAGTAATGCATTTCTTTTTGCTTCATCATCTTCAGCCATCACTACATTCACCATTACTTCGCCGGTGGTGCAGATACGCAGCAATACAGTTCTTAAAAAACCAGTGTGTAATTTTTGATCATAAAAACTGTAATTATTTTTTCTAGCAAAATCCGTTAGAGTTTTCCTGATTACATTAGTTGGCTCTGCCTGTAACCAGCATCTTTCTATTTCAACCACTTTATCAAAAAAACCTTTTGCATGGAAGCCAGCAGCCCCTTCCCGACCTTCCCCGAAGGGGAAGGCCACCTGCCCACTTTCATTGCTTGATGAAAAGTCCCTTACTTTATCATTAGTTTCGTTAAGCGAGGTTTTGTGCGAATGCAATTCTCCCCCTTCGGGGGAGTTAGAGGGGGCTGGAAAAAATCTTTTCGAACTGAAAGTATATTCAAGCTTATTCCTGTACCATTTTGTTTCGTCAGCGCCAAGCACGGCAGGTATTTCGGGTAGATCTATTTTCCCAATCCTCTTCAAATTGTCTTCTACCTGCTGTCGTTTATAAAAAAGTTGTTTTTCATAAGGCAGCATTTGCCATTGGCAACCGCCACATACACCAAAGTGCTGGCAGAAAGGCTCCGTTCTTTCTTTTGATAATGAATGAAACTGTAATGGATAGCCCTCCGCCCAATCCTTTTTGCTTTTTGTAAGACGGATATCTACTATATCACCCGGCACTACTCTTTCAATAAAAACCACTTTGCCATCAATACGGGCAATGCTTTTGCCTTCGGCGGCATAATCTTCCACCAATACCCCTTCAAGAATGATGTTTTTCTTTTTTCTTCGCACGGCGCAAAACTAAGCGTTTCAAGTTCTTATCCATACAACGATTAACGGGCTATTTGCATCTTTTTACCCCGCAGTTGCGGTTTTTGAATAACTTTACCGTTTTATTATCATTACTCCATGAAGCGTATATTTTCACTGTTGTTTTTGCTTAGCGCCACCGGCTTTGCATTTGCTCAAACAAATGAATTTGAACTCAGGGTTACTTTCAAACCTTTTAAAAGGCAGTTCATTTACCTTGGTTATCATTATGGCAAACAAAAGCCCATCATTGATTCTGTAATGCTGGATGATAACAGCGTTGGTGTTTTTAAAAGAGCAAAAAAATTAGAAAAAGGCGTTTACCTCATCGGCTTTCCTAACAAAGCAGGATATTTTGAAGTGTTGCTTGATAAAGAGCAGAAATTTTCTGTCATTGCTGATAGCGCCAATCTTATTCCGTCAATGAAGTTTGTTGGCTCTTCCGATAACACTTTGTTTTTGCAATACCAGGATTATGCTTCAACAAAAGGAAGAGAAATTGAAAATGGCAAGCAACAATTAAAGTCGTCAAAGACAAAAGAAGATTCAACTAAGTGGACCGATATAATTATAAAAGCAGATAAAGATATTCAGCAATACAGGTTGGATCTTATTACAAAAAACCCGGATGCAACTATCAGCGCTTTATTAAAAGCAATGAAAAATCCTGAGGTGCCGCCTGTCGCTCAGCATCCCGGTGGCAAATATGATTCTGCATTTGCCTATCGTTATTTTAAAGATCATTACTGGGATGATACATGGTTCTTTGATGAACGCCTTGCCCGTACTTCTTTCTTTGAAGAAAAGCTTGATGAATATTTCGCCACCTTGATCTACCCTCATCCCGATTCCGTAATTAAAGAACTTGAATGGATGCTGGCTTATGCCGGCGCCAATGATGAGATGGAGCGTTTCCTTTTAGTGAAATTTATCAATCGCTACCTGAACCCGCAATACATGTGGGAAGACAAAGTGTATGTTCATCTTTTTGAAAAATATTTTTCTCAAAAAGAATATCCGTGGCTCACAGAAAAAGGAAAGAAAACAATTTTTGACCGCTACTACAGCATGGCTGCAAATTTATTTGGTGCTAAAGCGGCGGATATCGAATTACCCGATCTTACAGGAAAAACAAAAAGTTTATACAGCATAACCAATCCTTACACTGTTCTTGTTTTCTGGGATCCTACCTGCGGACATTGCAAAGAAACATTACCAAGAATAGATTCCATTTTCAAAGCCAGGTGGAGTGCATTGAATGTAAAAATTTATGCACTGGCAAAAGAAACTGATGGCACACAAAAAGACTGGACACAATTTATTGCTGATCATAAGTTGCAGGCATGGGATCATGTCTATTATTCAAAAGAGGCGAATGATGCCAGAGTGAAAAATAATATCCCCAGCTATTACCAGCTTTATGATGTGCAAGTGGTACCTACATTATATTTGCTTGACAAAGACAAATCCATATTAGCTAAAAAAATTCCTTTTGACCAGATTGATAAAGTTCTTGACTATAAGCTAAAAGGCCAATAAAACCATTATTTATGAAATTACCATCATTCATCCTCACACTGCTGCTGGCAGCTTCGTTTTCTTTACCAGCTCAAACACTTTTTACATATGCTGATAAAAATGTTTCAGCAAATGAATATGTAAAAGCATTTAATAAAGTGTACCCCGCACCGGTTACTGATAAGGCTAAAAAGATGCGTGAATACCTTGATCTCTACGTTAATTCCAAATTGAAGATCCATGAAGCTATGGTGAGAGGTTATGATTCCATGCCGGCTTTTATTGAAGAATATTCTGCCTTGCGCAACCAGGTGATTGAAAATTATATGAATGATGCGGAAAGTCTGAATGCATTGGTTAGCGAGGCATTTGACAGAAGTCAGAAAGATATTAAAGTACAACACATATTTATGCCTTATTACTTAGGTGTAAATTATTCCGATTCTCCTGTAGTAAAACTGAAAATGCAGGAAGCATATATGGAACTGCAATCAGGGGAAAATTTTGACGATGTTGCATTAAAATTTTCTGCCGACCCTTCTGTTGCAGAAAACAAAGGCAATCTTGGTTATATCACAGTATTCTCACTGCCTTATCAGTTTGAAAATATTATTTACAAGCTTTCCCCCGGAAAAATTTCGGCTCCTTACAAATCAAATTCGGGCTATCATATTTTTAAAAATATTAGTGAAAGAAAAGCTGTGGGCAGAATGAAGCTTTCGCAAATTCTGATTGCCGTGCCTCCGGGCAGCGATTCTGCGGCAAAAAAGAATATTGCAGCATTTGCAGATTCTCTTTATAACCGATTGCAGAAAGGTGATGATTTTGGAAAGCTTGCCGGCTTATTCAGCAATGATGTTGTGTCTTCTGCCTCCAATGGCCTGATGCCTGAATTCGGATTGGGTACTTATGATCCCGTTTTTGAATCAGCAGCTTTTTCATTAGCAAAAGATGGGGCGATAAGCAAACCATTTCTTACCAATCATGGTTATCATATTATAAAAAGAATGTCTTTAACTCCTCCATCAGCTGAAAAAAATAAAAAGAACCTTGATATTATCCGCACCCTGGTGGAAAAAGATGGAAGGATCAATGTTGCTAAAGATAAATTGTATAACAAGGTGCTTGCAAAAGCCGGTTATAGACAATTCAACGTTGACCAAACAATGCTGCAAATGTATATGGACAGTGTGCTTGCATCAAGACCTCCTTCATTGGGCAACCCGGTAAATAAGACAACAGTGTTATTCAGTCTTGGTGATAAAACAAAAGTTGTAAATGACCTTGTTGCGTATTCGATCTCAAACAGGTACAACCCTGATGGCAGCGGCATAAAACCATTCAACCAGTTAAGTGAAGAATTTAAAAAGAATACGGTGATGGAATATTACCGCGACCATCTTGAAGACTTTAATGAAGAATTCAACTTACAAATGAAAGAGCTGAAAGACGGCAACCTCTTTTTTGATATTATGATGAGAGAAGTTTGGTCAAATGCACAAAGTGATACTATGGGGCAAAGAATGTTTTACAACCAAAATAAAAATAAGTATAACTGGAAGTACAGCGCAGATGCTGTGATATTTTATTGCAGTGATGATGCGACTGCAAAAACTTTCAGAGATATATTGGTAAAAGACAAATCGAAATGGAAAGAACTGTTGGAAAACTTCAGCGACAGAATAACTTCTGATTCTGCAAGGTTTGAATTAACAAAAATCCCTGGTGCAAATAAAACAACAGCAAAAGCAGGAACGATCACAACTGCTGTAAAAAATAAAGATGACAACAGTTCTGCATTTGCATTGATATTTAAAATCTATCCTTTGCCAGGTCAAAAAACATTTACTGATGCACGTAGTGATGTAGTTTCTGATTTCCAGGATTCTATTGACAAAAAATGGATCGCTGATTTAAAAAAGAAATACCCGGTAAAAATAAATGAGGATGTTTTGAAATCGATCGCCAAATAAAAAAAACCCCGTCTCGCCTCAGGCGAGACGGGGTCATTATAATTTTATCGATCTTATTTTTCTAATCAAAGTCTTTATTCAATCCTGCTTTTACAGTTTGAGCATTGATAACAACTTTTTCTTTTCGTCCCTGGTTATTTGATCCCTGCACAACAAATGCAATGACCCTGCAATTATTAACATTATAACCTGTGGCGTCTAATGCAAAAGTTTTTTCATAAGTAGAACCTTTTACCTGGCTTGCTGTAGGAATATTATCACCAAAAAGATCGGTTGCCGTTCTTCTTAAAATGCCATTGTGAACATAGCCCGGTATAGGATTAGGCAAGCCATAATAATTATAATTCACCTGTGGGTAAACTTCCCCGTCTTGTAATAAATAAGCCACCAGCCGGAGGTTAACCGAAGTAGTTACATCAAATTTTACTTTAGTAGTTGCATTAACTGTATTTCCGCTTATGCTGGTTTGAAAAGCAATTCCTAACGGCGGTCGCCTGTTGATAAATCGTTGATCAAGTTGTACAGTATTTTCTGACCATACTAAATCCCTGTCGATCCATACAGTAGGATAGCCGGTTACACTAAATGAATTTGCCAGTAAAGCATGATTTGAAAAAGTATAAGGATCATTACTTGGGCCATGATTAGAAATAACAAGACAATTAGGATGGCCATTGGTCACATAATCCTCCAGCTTTATACCAACCCTTGGGCAATGACCACACCATGTGCCGGTATAATCTTCAACAATTATTTTCTGACTGAAAGGAGAAGGACCCGGATTTGTAGCGGTTAATGTTACTTCAGGAGAAGTTACACCTGAACGTGATGCTTTGATCTGGTAATTGCCGGGAGTATTTGTAAAAAATGAATTGCCCGACATAGCAACATTGCCCAGGTAAATAGAACTCGTTGAAGTAACGTCGTTATTATTCTGATCTGTTACTGTAACGGTTACTGTTTCCCAATTGTCAGCAAAGATTTGCGCTTTATCCAAAGTTACTTTTAATGAATTGGCTGCTGGTGGCGGCGGTGGCGGAGTAGTTCCTCCACCTGATGAGCCTCCTTTGGAACAAGAAACCAGGGTGAATACTATTAATGACCCGGTTACTAATGTGAGCAAATTCCTAACTCTCATTGTGTGGCAGTTTGTTTTTAAATATGAGAACAAATTCTACAATTTTGGGTGTCAAAAATAATATCTTGCCGCCGTTAACTTGTAGCATTTATTCTACAATTCAAGGTATGAAAAAAATTATTACGGCTTTTGCACTTTTATTAATAAACACAATAGCCCAGGGGCAAAATGTCCTTCCAAACACAAAGATCAGATCTCTTGCTGGCACTGAAATATCCTTTAGTTCGTTGGGGATGAATAGTGATACGGCTATAATCGTAAGTCTTTGGGCTACATGGTGTATTCCCTGCATACAGGAATTGGAGACAATTGCTGAACAATACGAAGAAAGACAAAAGGAAACTCCTTTTAAGCTGATCGCCATTTCTATTGATGATAGCCGGACTACCAACAGGGTAAAACCGTTTGTAAAAGGCAGGGGATGGCCTTTCGATATTTATCTCGATGTTAACAGCGATTTGAAAAGAGCACTGAACATTAATGACGTACCACATGTGTTGATCATTAAATCAGGAAAAATTGTTTACCAGCATAATGGCTATGTTGCAGGCAACGAAGAAGTATTGTTTGAAAAACTAAAAGCTAATTAATAACTACTTGTGTTTATGAAAAGAATCCAACTGTTTGTCTTGTTTCTTTTTTTCAGTTTTATTTTATCAGCACAAAAAGATAATGGTCGTTTTAGCGGAAGCTTTGAATCATTCAGCCAGTACTATCATAAAGATGATAAAATAAATGCAGTTGTGCCACAGGACAAGATCGGCTCTAATAATTTTTTAAAACTTGATTATAATTACAAACAGTTCACAGCAGGAATACAGTTTGAAGCTTACCTGCCTTCCATACAAGGATTTCCTTATGCATTAAATGAAGGTAAACTTGTCAACAAATATTTTAAATACAATACCCAAAATTTTTCTGTGCAGGTTGGTGATTTTTATGAGCAGTTTGGCAGTGGACTTGTTTTTCGTGCATGGGAAAACAGGCAGATAGGAATTAATAATGCGTTGGAAGGGGCAAATGTTCATGTAAACCCTTTACCATTTCTTAATCTTAAGGCCATCTATGGAAGACAAAGAAAAGTTTTTGAATACAGCAACAGCAACGTAAGAGGTCTTGATGCAGAAATCGATTTTTCAAAAACGTGTAAAACCACACCCGATACAAGAGTGGCAGCAGGCTTTAGTTATGTAAGCCGCTATCAACTATACACAGGCCCGATAACTGATTTCCCCGCAACTGTCAATGCAACTTCAACAAGACTTGATATTAGTGGCAGCACTGCTTCTGTTTCTCTTGAATATGTTCATAAAAAAAGAGACCCGCATGATGCTAATAATTATGATAACACAAGCGGAAAAGCTTTTCTTTCAAATCTTACCCTTGCCAAAAATAACTTCGGCGGTATTCTAACTTTCCGCACTTTGGAGAATATGGATTTTCGCAGTGAAAGAGAATCGATTCAAAGCATCGGTTTAATGAATTTTATTCCGGCTATTACAAGACAACATGATTATTTGACGACTAATATCTATCTATACAATGCACAAAGCATGGGTGAGATTGGTGGTCAGCTTGATCTTTTTTATAATGCACCAAAAGGTACAGGGCTCGGAGGAAAATATGGCTCAAAGTTCTCGTTCAATTTTTCAAGTTATCGTGGTCATGAATCACTGAATGACCTGTTCAGCTTTGGTGATGATGAATATTTCCATGACCTGAACCTTGAATGGAAAAAGAAATGGAGTGAGAAATTTTCAACTATTGTTTTATACCAGCATGTATTATACAATCGATTAGTTATAGAAGGCGAACCATTCCCTGATGTAAAAACACATACAGTTGTATTGAATGCTCTTTTAAAATATGCAAAGAAGAAAGCGTTTCGTTTCGAGCTGCAGCATTTAGCTACAAAACAAGACAGGGGTAATTGGGCTGCAGCATTAACTGAATTTTCTTTTGCGCCAAGCTGGACGTTTTATTTAAGCGATCTATATAACTACGGCGTTACAGATACTCATTATGCAACTATTGGTGGCAGCTATACAAAAGGAGGAACAAGATTTGGACTAAGCTATGGCCGCCAGCGGGCAGGTTTGTTCTGTGTTGGTGGAGTTTGTCGTTTTGTTCCTGCTGCCACTGGCATTACAGCTACATTGACGACTACATTTTAGAGCCACGATTTTCAGGATTGGCAGAGATAAAGAGTAAAATGAGGCACCTAATTGAAATAAGAAAGCTGGCCTTAATACCAGCTTCTTCATTTCCTGATAATCTCTTTTAAAATCCAAAAATCATGGTTCTATAATTGCTTCACAACATTGCAAACCACATTCGGCTTACCCAACGTATAATAATGCAACACCGGCACACCTGCTGCTTTCAATTCTTTTGATTGAGCCAGCAGCCATTCAGTGCCCACCTGCTCAACACAAGCATCATCTTTGCATTTTAAAATTTCATTAGAAAGATCGGTCGGAATATCAACATAAAACGTTCGTGGTATGTTCGTCAATTGTTTCTTAGAGGTTATTGGTTTCAAACCAGGAATGACAGGAACTGTGATACCGGCCTCACGACATTGTTTTTCAAAAGCAAAAAACTTTTTATTGTCAAAAAACATCTGTGTTACTATGTATTCAGCACCGGCATCCACTTTATTCTTTAGATAAGCCAGGTCTGTTTGCATATTCGGGGCTTCAAAATGTTTTTCAGGATAACCGGCTACTCCAATGCAAAATTTGGTGCTGTTGTTACCTTTTAATTCTTCTTCGAGATAAATTCCATTATTAAGATTCACAACCTGCTTCAGTAATTCAATAGCATATTTATGTCCTCCTGGTTCGGGTTCAAAAGCAGTTTCATTTTTTGCAGCGTCGCCACGCAATACAAGAACATTATCGATACCGAGATAACTTAAATTCAATAAAGCATCCTCAGTGTCCTGCACGGTAAAGCCTCCGCATATCAGGTGCGGAACTGTATCTACATTGTATCGATTTGTAATAGAGGCGCAGATAGCCTCTGTACCAGGTCGTTTGCGTACCACAACTTTTTCAAAACTGCCATCAGCATTTTTCTTGTAAATATGTTCGCTGCGGTGATAGGTTACATTTATGTAGGCAGGCTTAAATTCCATTAATGGATCAAGATGATTGTAAATGGCTGCAATGCCTTTCCCTTTTAATGGTGGTAAGATCTCAAATGATATTAATGTGTCTTTTGCCTGCTTGATGTGGTCTATTACTTTCATTAAGATAAATTGGCTGCAAACTTACAACCCAACAACCGATTGACAAAAGTTGATATTACGCATTGATTTGGCCACTAAATATTTGTTTATTGTTTAAAAAAGATCCTTACTATTTAGCTGGTGTATGCTTATAAAGGTTCAGGTCTCTGTCCCAGCCTCTCATCATTTTATCATACTCCTCACCACATTTATCAGCTCTCCGCATTGGTAATAGATTTCTGGTTACAATATAATTATACTTGTCAGGGTCCTTTCCATACATCAGGCACAAAATATGATAGAGTCTCTGTGGTTCAAGTGAATGTTCATCCCATAATGGCAGCTGATTGAGCGGTACTGTTGCAAGATCTTTGCTGTATTCAAGGAACATTTGCGCCCCAAACATGGCTATCGATTGAATCGCATCATCTCCCTGCGATAATAAATACACGGCAAAATAATCTGCCATATCTTCCTCTGGCCCTTTCACTGAAAGGTCATAGATGTCGAGCACTGCATGTCCGATCTCATGCAAAAGAAAAAATATAATAACACTGGTCACTTTGTTTGTTAACTCCTGACCACTGTAATACTTTTTGAATTTATCGTAAAAATCAAAAATAAATGCCGATGTAAAATCAATTGATCTTGTAGTTGGGTCATACCACGCATTGGCAGTATCGGATTGACGAAAACGAATCATAACATCATGTGGTAATTTGAAATAAGAATTAAGCTGGCTTACTAAATTAGTAACAAGCCCTTCGTTTCTTAGTTTATCAATCACTGGCTTGGCTGGATCATTGGATCTGAAAAATTGGTATAAGGTTCTAAAATCCCCCATATCGGGATACCTTATTTCAATTTGCGAAGAAGTTTGTTCTGTAGCGGGTTTATCATTACAACTAAAGCAAACCAATAATGCTACAAAAGAAGTTACGATTAAGAGATTGCCTAATTTCATAGAGTTCTTTTCGTTTAAAAATCGTTAAAGAATCTTTAACTGCAAAAAAATCCTTTTACAACTTGTTATAATAACTGAATGACCAGCCTCTATTTAAGATAAATAATAGAAATGGGTTCTGTATGAAGCCTTATTTTTGCGCCTCATGCCAGTTGCTATTATTACAAAAGACCTTGTAAAACGTTATCGCCAGCGTACAGTGGTAAATAAAGTTTCCATTAAAGTTGGACAGGGTGAGATCGTCGGCCTGCTTGGTCCAAATGGCGCCGGCAAAACAACAACGTTTTACCAGGTGGTGGGTTTGATAAAACCCGATGAAGGCAATGTTTTTTTGAGTGATACCAATATTACCAATTTACCCATGTACAAAAGAGCAAAGATGGGAATTGGTTATCTGCCGCAGGAAGCCTCCATATTCAGAAAGCTAAGTGTTGAAGATAATATCATGGCCGTGCTTGAAATGACGAATATGAAACACGATGAACGTCGTCAGAAACTTGAAACACTGATCAGCGAATTCAGATTGCAGCATGTCCGTAAAAGTAATGGCGATATAGTAAGTGGCGGTGAAAGAAGAAGAACAGAGATCGCAAGAGCATTAGCCAACGATCCAAAATTTATTTTATTGGATGAACCATTTGCAGGCATAGACCCCATTGCGGTAGAAGATATTCAGGCTATCGTTGCAAGATTAAAATATAGAAACATCGGTATCCTTATTACCGATCATAATGTAACAGAAACCCTTTCTATTTGCGACAGGGCTTATCTTTTGATCGAAGGAAAGATTTTTAAACACGGAACTGCTGAAGAACTTGCAGCTGATGAGGATGTAAGGAGATTATATCTCGGAAGGAATTTTGAATTGAGAAGGAAAGATTATCTGCATGAGGAAGCAAAAATGAATGATGGCGGCTACCCCATCAACAGGGATTTTATTGATGACCTGCCTGATATTGGAGAAATACTTTAGCGTTTCACAGGTTATTCCCTTTTCCTCTATTCTCCTTTAAATCCACGTTCTTTTTTATCTTGCTGTTAATCGCATTGAAACGAATTCTGCATTATGGATCACCAATCTTTACCAAAAGTTGAATTGCATCTTCATCTCGATTGCAGTCTGAGTTATAAAGTAGTACAGCAGATCGACCCGGCAATAACATTTGAAGAATACAAAGAATCGTTTATAGCGCCACCCAAATGCACCGATCTTAATGATTATTTGCTAAGGGCCATCAAAGGTTTTCAACTGATGCAAACCAAAGAACAGTTGCAGTTAGTAACATTTGATCTGATGGAGCAGTTGAAAGCCGATAATGTGATCTATGCTGAAATAAGATTTGCCCCTTTGCTGCATCTTACACAAGGTCTTACCCCCTTTGAGGTAGTTCAAACAGTAAACGATGCTTTAACTGTTGGGATTCATAACACCGGTGTGGAAGCAAGATTGATCTTATGTACGCTGCGCCATTATTTTGAAGAGCAAAGCATGGAAACAGTAAAGCTGGTGGAGCAGTTCAAGGGCTCCAAAATAGTGGCGTTTGATATTGCAGGCGACGAATCAGGATACCCCATAAGTGCACATACCACCGCTTTTATTTATGCCAAAGAAAAAAATATTCATGTCACCTCACATGCCGGTGAGGCTTGTGGCCCTGAAAGCGTTTGGGAAACACTGCACCATTTTCATCCATCCCGCATTGGACATGGTGTAAGAAGTGCAGAAGATGATAAATTGCTGGACTTCCTGAAACAGAATGAGATTCATCTTGAAGTTTGTCCAACCAGCAATGTGCAGACAAATATTGTTGACACTATACAAGACCATCCTGCCGATAAAATTTATTCCCATGGTGTATCTATGAGCATTAATACAGATGCAAGAACCGTCAGTCCAATCACACTTAGCTCCGAATATGAATTACTCGAAAAGACTTTCAAGTGGGGTAAGGCACATTTTCTTAAATGCAATCTTGAAGCCATTGAACATTCATTCTGTGAAGATTCATTAAAAGAAATTCTGAGGCAGAAGATCGGGAAAGTATATAACCTGCTGTAATAGGGAAATATTAATTATTTTGGCTGTGTAATGAAAATCCTATCGCCTGCCATATCATCCCTTGCCCGTATGCGTATGTGGCGTATCGATGCATGGAAAAATAATCCCATTGAAGCACAGCGTGATGTTTTACAAAACTTAGTTACTGCAGCACAATACACAGAGTTTGGAAGAAAATATAATTTTTCAGAACTGTTTACCCTTCGTGCTTTTAAGCAAGCTGTTCCCATTCATGATTACGAGGATATGAAACCATATATCAATCGAATCCTTGATGGCGAGCAGAATGTTTTATGGAACACACCCATTTATTGGTTTGCAAAAAGCAGCGGTACCACGAGTGATAAAAGTAAATTCATTCCTGTTAGCGATGATAGCTTACAGGATTGTCATTTCAAAGGCGCCAAAGATGTATTGACGTTGTATTATAATTTTAACCCGGCTTCAGAATTATTGACCGGCAAGGGATTGGTGATCGGAGGCAGTCATACAATTAATCAATTAAATCCTGAAGCACAATATGGGGATCTAAGCGCAGTGCTCTTGCAAAACTCTCCATTCTGGGGACATTGGATAAGAACACCTGACCTTAGCATTGCCTTGATGGATGAATGGGAAAGCAAGATCGAAAAGCTGGCTAACAGTACCATCAAAGAAATTGTTACCTCGATTTCCGGTGTGCCTACATGGACACTTGTTCTATTCAAACGAATACTTGAGATCACGGGTAAAAATTGTATAGCTGATGTATGGCCAACACTTGAGCTTTACATGCATGGCGGTGTTTCTTTCACGCCTTATAAAGAACAATTCAGGAAATTAATTGGCAAAGACATTCATTACCTGGAAATGTATAATGCAAGTGAAGGATTTTTTGCCGCATCTGAAATTCCCGGTGAAGATGGCATGTTACTGTTTCTTGATCATGGAGTTTTTATGGAGTTCATGCCGGTAAGTGAATATGGAAAAAAAGAGCCGCAAACGATCGGTTTGCAGGATGTGGAAACGCATAAAAATTATGCATTGGTGATTTCAACTAATGGGGGCTTGTGGAGATACTTGTTGGGTGATACCATTCAATTCACTTCAATAAAACCATTTAAGATAAAAGTTTCAGGAAGATTGAAACATTATATCAATGCATTTGGAGAAGAAGTGATCGTTGATAATACCGACAAAGCAATTGCCATTGCAAGTGAAAAAACAGGAGCAGTGGTTACTGATTATACAGCTGCTCCCGTTTACTTTTCTGATTCTGCAAATGGAGCACATGAATGGCTGATCGAGTTTGAAAAAGAAGCGGCGAGTCTTGAAGATTTCAGAAAAGAACTTGACAGTGCATTAAAAACCGTCAACAGCGATTACGAAGCAAAAAGATATAAAGACATCGCTTTGAGTATGCCAGTTGTACATGCGGTTAAAAAAGGAACTTTTACAGAATGGCTGAGAAGCAAGGGAAAACTTGGTGGTCAGCATAAGGTACCAAGATTATCGAATGAAAGAAATATATTGGAAGAAATTTTATTGATGAATAGAATTACCGAACGTACAAGTGAGTGACACAACGGAAGATGATAAGAATTATTTTTGCCAGGAACATACTCCTATGCCATCCAACTATGCTAAAGCTTCGTTGAACAACAGGCTTGGGAGTGTAAATAAAAAATAAAAAATGAAACTACTCGAAGGAAAAGTTGCCATTATAACCGGCGCGGCCCGCGGTATCGGCGAGGCGATCGCTATAAAATTTGCAGAACATGGAGCTAATGTTGCGTTTACTTATGTAAGTGATAGCAGCGCCGAAAAAGCTGCAGCATTAGAAACAAAACTGCATAGCATGGGTGTAAAGGCAAAAGCATATAAAAGTAATGCCGGTGATTTTGCGCAATGCGAAGCATTTGTAAATGATGTATTGAAAGAATTTGGAACAATAGATATCTGCGTTAACAATGCAGGTATTTCAAAAGATAATTTGTTATTAAGAATGACTCCAGATCAATGGAATGATGTGATACAGGTAAACCTGAACAGTGTTTTTTATATGACCAAGCAGGTGATAAGGCCAATGATGAAAGCAAAGAGTGGCGTTATCATTAATATGAGCAGTATCATTGGTGAAATGGGCAATGCAGGACAAACAAGTTATGCAGCATCAAAAGCAGGTATCATTGGTTTTACAAAATCAGTGGCTAAAGAATTGGGAAGCCGCAATATTCGCTGCAATGCAATTGCACCGGGATTTGTTGAAACTGATATGACAAGTTATTTAAAAGATGGTGCAGCAGCCGAAAAATATAAAGCCGGAATTCCTTTAGGTCGTTTTGCATCTGGAGAAGAAATTGCGAATACAGCTTTATTTCTCGCAAGTGATTGGGGAAATTATATCACAGGACAGACGATCAGTGTTTGTGGTGGATTGAATATTTAGTCTAACTATTAGTATCTTTTTGACTGAAGAGTATTATTATCTTTTGGCTTTACTAATTCTCCCTGTTCAATGGCGATGACCTTCATAAACACCCTGAATCCAACTTCTGGTGAGGCTTCTGTATAATTCATCTTGCTTTCAATCCTTACATCATAGCCGGGTGAATTATAACTGCCTCCTTTTGCATTCCATTTCTCACTCACCATTTCTGCAACATTGCCGCTCATGTTGTGTATGCCATAAGGTCCGGCTGCGTCAAAAGAACTAACCGATGTTGTTAAGCCCCCCGACATGGCTTCAAACTCGGGCACGACCTCGTATTGTTTGGATTCCTTGTTAAAAGTAATGCTCTGATCACCCAAACGTTTGAAATTACACAGGAACTCGCCGTTTTTGTTTCTTAAATAATAATTCCCCCATGGATACATTTTGTTTTTGTTGCCGCCATTTGCGACGTTCGACCATTGCTCTTCTGATGGCAGAAAGAACTTTACCTTATTAAATTTTCTTTTGGGATCCGAATTGTACTGTTCAGTCAGCCAATCGCAATATGCAAGTGCTGCTTCAAAAGAAATACAAACTACCGGGTAATTGTTATATGCGGGATGCAAATGATAATAATTAGCCATCGGTTCCTGGTAACGAAGCTCTGTCAACCATTTTGTTGAATCAACTTTATACTTTTCAGCCAATGCAGTATCTGTTGTTTTTAAATACCCAAGAAAGTTTCTATAGTCCAAATTTGATACTTCGTATTTGCACACATATAAGCTGTCATTTACTTTGGCCATAGCCTGCTGAATACTTTTTGCAATTGGCGAAGATGGTTGCTCAATATTGAATGATGTAAGTGTGCCTATAAATAAAAAAAGGCCTGAAGACAGGAGAAATTTGCTTAACATGTTGGGGGATTTCCTATTTAACGAAAGAGTAAGGCAGATATTTTATTTATCCCTGCAATTTAATGCCTCTCTTTTTAATATAGGCATGCCAAAGGATCATTGATGCAATTGTACGATAGGGCCGCCATGATTCTGCTATCGCAAGCATATCTTCCTTTGTTGTTTTCGGATGAAGTTTTTTAACTTCTTTCAAACTATTCACCAATGCAATATCACCAATCGGGAAAAGATCAGATCGCTGTAATACATGCATCAAATAAACATCCACCGTCCAATCGCCAATGCCTTTTATTTTTTTTAATTCATGGCGGATCTCATCTTCATGAGCAGTGGAAAATTTTTTAAGCATGAGTTGTTTTGACCGGATCGCCTTTGCAAGCTCTCTTGCATAAATAGTTTTTTGCCTGCTGAAATAACAGGAGCGAAGCTCTGCATCGGATAGGGAAAGAATTTTTTCCGGTGTTACATAACCGATCTTTTCTTTAAGTTTCTTGAATGCCGCATAAGCTGATGCAAGCGAAACCTGTTGCTCAAGAATAAAAAGTATCAGTGTTTGGAAACTGGCTGGCCTTGTCCACATAGGCGGATGACCATGTTCCTTTATTATCTTTCTAAGATCCTTATCTTTTTTTGCCAACACATCACAGAACTGATGAAAGTTATCAGTGCTAAAAACCGTCATTATTTATTCTTAAATTTTTCTATCGCATTTTTTGTGAACTCACTTAATACTAACCGGCCACTGATCTTTGCCCTGTCAATGAGTAAATGATCCCAATGTTCCGTTCCTTTCCAGAATATTTTCTTCATTTCTGTCATTGCATCAGGACTGGAATGTGAAAGCGTATCGGCAAGACGTTGTATTGAGTCATCCATTTCTTCGGTAGTTGTATGCAATTCTGCAAACAATCCTTTTCTTCTGGCCCAATCAGCATTGCGCCAGTGTGAAGCGTCAATAGATAATTGGCTAAATGCAGATGTGCCGATCTTTCTTTCAACTGCAGGACCAACAACAAATGGACCAATACCTACAGCAAGTTCACTTAATCTTACTTCAGCGGCTTCTGTTGCAATTGCATAATCAACCGATGCTGCTATACCAACTCCGCCACCAACACATTTACCATGAATACGGCCAATGATAAATTTTGGACATAGACGCATTGCATTAATAACATGAGAAAACCCGCTGAAAAAAGCTAATCCATCTTTTTCGTTTTTTATTGCTGTTAATTCATCAAATGATGCACCGGCACAAAAGGCTTTTTCGCCTGCTGAACAAAGAATGATAACAATAGTATCCGGATCTTGTCCTGCATGTTGTATGGCTACAGAAAGATCATGCAAAATTTTTCCCGGCAATGAATTGCTTTGCGGATGAAAGAATTCAATGGATGTGATTCCTTTGTGTGTTTCGGATTTTACATATCCAGACATAAAATAACCCTCCCCACCTCCCTAAAGGGAGGCTTTTTACAAATTAACGCAGATATACAATAAACCAAAATATTCAGCCATTGAAAATATTTCGACTAAACCATTTTCTTATAAATAGAATGTCTGCTGCCAAAGCCCCCTTTAGGGGGTTTGGGGGTTTTTCTTAGCAACCATTGTTAGAATAGTTGCCACACCTGTTATCTCATTTGTCTCGTCAATAAACTCCACCAGCCATTTTACAATTCCTTTTTCAATATCATCGCCTCTTTTAAAATCTTCTGGTTTTTCAATAACTCTTTTATCACTTGGTAGTTTTTCTTTACAGGTAAACCGGATATGAATCTCAGCGCCGGGATAAACCGGTTTTGTAAAACGAAGATCATCAATACCATAATTCAGCAACACAGGATTTTTTTCATAACTATCGACAAATAACCCGGCAGCAAGGCTCATGATAAAATAACCATGCGCCACCTGTTGCTCAAACATAGTTCCAGTAAAATCAGTTGTTTTTATATGTGCATAAAAATGATCGCCGCTCAGATCGGCAAACTTATCTATGTCTTCGCTTGTAATAATTCTTTTTTCAGTAATGATCTGGTCACCGATCTGCAGTTCTTCA
>Ga0209797_10000322_pt1 | contig 23723 bp, 18 predicted proteins | sample DOMMetBare3Fresh_2_FD_187472 | JGI IMG/M metagenome (GOLD analysis project Ga0209797, IMG submission 187472) | Wetland sediment microbial communities from St. Louis River estuary, USA, under dissolved organic matter induced mercury methylation -... | ecosystem: Environmental > Aquatic >... | reverse complement strand
GCAGCGAGGCCAGCGGCGACGCGAACCGGGTGGTCCCGGCGTCCACGGTCCCGAGGGCCCGCCACCAGTCCAGCCCGAAGGCTCCGCGCACCCGGACCGACCGCAGCACCAGCGCGGTCATCGGGGCCAGCAGCAGCCCGGCGACGCTGACCAGCACCCCGGCCAGCAGGGCGCGCTCGGCGAACCGGGCGGGGCGGCGCAGCGTGCCGCCGTCGGAGACCCGCAGCGGCTGGACCACCGCGAGCCGCGCCTGCAGCCGCGCCGACACCCCCAGGACGGCGGCCAGGCCGGCGAGCTGGAGGACCGCCAGCCCGGCGGCACCGGACAGGTCGAGCAGCTGGGCGGTGCGCCGGTAGATCTCCACCTCCAGCGTCACCGTGCCCGGCCCGCCCAGCACGAGCACCACGCCGAACGAGGTGAACGTGAAGAGGAACACGAGCGCGGCGGCGGCAGCCACCGCCGGACGCAGCAGCGGCCAGGTGACCGTACGGAAGGCCTGCCACGGGCTGGCTCCCAGGGAACGGGCAGCCTGCTCGAACCGGGGGTCGAGGTGCGCCCACAGCCCGCCCACGACGCGAACGACCACGGCGTAGTTGAAGAACACGTGGGCGAGCAGGATCGCCCCGAGGGTCCCGACCCATGCCGCCGGCAGCAGCGCACGGAACGCGAGCCCCACGACGACGGTGGGCAGTACGAACGGGACGGTGGCCACGGCGAGCAGCAGCCGACGTCCCGGGAAGGCGTAGCGGTGCAGCACGTACGCCCCGGGGAGCCCGACGAGCAGCGTGAGCAGGGTGCTCAGCAGCGCCTGGCCAACCGTGAACCCGACGACCCGCCAGATCTCCGGCTGCGACAGCACCTGCAGCGACCGACGGCCCGCCCCGTGCCCCAGCAACGTCGCCACCGGCCAGCCGAAGAACACCAGCAGGAACGCGGCCGGCACCAGCCCGAACGGCCACGCGCGCAGCGCTGGACCGGCCGCGACCGGCCCGGTCGCCGACCGGTCGGGTGGCGCCGGGGTGCCGACAAGGGCCGTGACGGTCAGCGCAGCACCACCCTGGTCCACTCCTCGACCCACTGCTCCCGGTGCGCGGTGATCGTCGCCGGATCGAGCGACAGCGGTCGGGCGGGCCGCGCGGCGAACCGCTGGAACACCTCGGGCAGCGGCGTCCCGGTGCGCACCGGGAAGACGAACATGGACAGCGGCACGTCCGCCTGGACCGGCGCCGACAGCAGCCAGTCGACGACCGCCCGGGCGGCCTGCTCGTGCCGCGTCCCGGCGAGCACCCCGGCGAACTCCACCTGGCGGAAGCAGCCGTCGGTCAGCACACTCGTCGACGGCTTGGCTGGCTTCGGGTCGGCGGCGTAGACGATCTCGGCGGGCGGCGAGGACGCGTAAGAGACGACGAGGGGTCGGCGTCCGCCCTGACCGCCGGCGCTGAACACCCCGGTGTAGGCCTCGGTCCAGCCGTTCACGACGAGCACCCCGTTGGATCGCAGCCGGCGCCAGTAGTCCGGCCAGGCGTCGCCGTAGCGGGCGACCGTCGCCATCAGGAAGGCCAGCCCGGGCGACGAGGTGGCCGGGTTCTCCACCACGAGCAGGTCGCGGTAGCGGGGGTCGGCCAGGTCCTCGAGCGAACCGGGGGCGGCCAGCCCGCGCCCGGCGAACCAGCGGTCGTCGGCGTTGACGCACACGTCGCCGTAGTCGACCGGGACGACCGCGTCCGACCCCGCCAGGCGGCGCAGCGCCGGGTCGATCGTGTCGAGCGCCCGGGGCCGGTACGCCGCGAAGACCCCGGCCTGCACCGCGCGCGACACCAGCGTGGTGTCGACGCCGAACAGGACGTCGCCCTCGGGGCGACCGGCGGTGAGCACGGCCTTGTTCACCAGCTCGCCGGCGTCACCGGCGGCGAGCACCTGCAGGGTGATCCCGGTGCGGCGCCGAAGGTCGGCGACCGTCGCGTCGGACAGCGCGAACGAGTCGTGGGTGACCAGGCGCACCGTCACCGGCGCGAAGCTGGCCGGAGGGGCGGACGTCACCGCGGACGGCGGCAGGGTGGGCCCGCCCTGGCCGCAGGCGGCGAGGAGCAGGCCTGAGACGAGCGCGAGGACGGTCGGACGGCGCCGCATGCTGATCCCTCCGCTGGCATTACCCAGATCAGGTTCGAGGGTCGGTGGCGGTCGGCCACCCTCTCAGCCCGGCGTTCCTCCGAGCTCCCCTTGGTGCGGCACGCAGTCTACGCGCCCGCGCTAGCCGCCGCTGGCCGCCGAGGCCGCGTCCTTCTTGGCGGTCCGCTTCCGAGCGGGCTTGGCGGCGGCCTTCGCCACCGCGGCCCGGTCGCCGGTGGGGACCGCCGCGGCCGCCTTGCGCGGTCGGCTGCGGGCCTGCTTCCCCTCGCCGCCGTCGGCGTCGGCCCTGGCCCGAGCCGGCTCGACCGGTTCGAGGTGGATGTGCACGCCCCGGCCCCCGCAGCTCTCACAGGGGGTGGAGAAGGCCTCGAACAGACCGGCGCCGATCCGCTTGCGGGTCATCTGGACCAGGCCGAGCGAGGTGACCTCCGCGACCTGGTGCTTGGTCCGGTCACGCGAGAGGCACTCGGTGAGCCGCCGCAGCACCAGGTCGCGGTTGGACTCCAGGACCATGTCGATGAAGTCCACGACGATGATCCCGCCGATGTCGCGCAGCCTCAGCTGACGGACGATCTCCTCCGCCGCCTCCACGTTGTTCTTGGTGACCGTCTCCTCGAGGTTGCTGCCGCCCTTGCCGGTGAACTTGCCGGTGTTGACGTCGACGACGGTCATCGCCTCGGTTCGGTCGATGACCAGCGACCCACCGGAGGGGAGCCACACCTTGCGGTCCAGCGCCTTGCTCAGCTGCTCGTCGACCCGCAGGTCGGCGAACAGGTCGCTGCCCGCCGGGTGCTTCTCGACCCGGTCCATCAAGTCGGGCGCCACGTGTCCGACGTAGGCCTCCACGACGTCCCAGGCGTCGTCACCGGACACCACCAGGCGGTGGAAGTCCTCGTTGAAGACGTCGCGGATGACCCGCACGGTCAGGTCCGGCTCGCCGTAGAGCAGCGCGGGTGCGCTCGCCGACTTCGCCTTCTTCTCGATGTCCTCCCACTGCGCGGTCAGCCGGTTGACGTCCCGGACCAGCTGCTCCTCGCTGGCCCCTTCGGCGGCGGTGCGCACGATGACGCCGGCGTCGTCGGGGACGACCGTCTTCAGGATGGACTTCAGCCGGGCCCGCTCGGTGTCGGGCAGCTTGCGGCTGATCCCGCTCATCGAGCCGTCGGGCACGTAGACGAGGAACCGGCCGGCCAGGCTGATGTTGCTGGTCAGCCGGGCACCCTTGTGGCCCATCGGGTCCTTCGTGACCTGAACGAGCACCGAGTCACCGGACTTCAGCGCGTGCTCGATGCGCTTGGGCTGGCCGTCGGTGATCCCGGCCGTGTCCCAGTTCACCTCACCGGCGTACAGGACGGCGTTGCGGCCGCGGCCGACGTCGACGAACGCGGCCTCCATGCTCGGCAGCACGTTCTGGACCCGGCCGAGGTAGACGTTGCCGACCATCGCGCCCGAGGACGCGCTGGCCACGTAGTGCTCGACGAGCACACCGTCCTCGAGGACGGCGATCTGGGTCAGGTCGCCGCGCTGGCGCACGGCCATCACCCGGTCGACCGCCTCCCGGCGGCTCAGGAACTCGGCCTCGGTGAGGATCGGGACCCGTCGGCGTCCGGCGTCGCGGCCCTCGCGGCGGCGCTGCTTCTTCGCCTCGAGCCGGGTCGATCCCCTGAGGACGGTCGGCTCGTCGTCGGACCCCACCCTGGCCGCCTTGGCGCGCGGCTGGCGGACGTGGACGACGGTCCGCTCGGGGTCGTCTCCCGTCGGCTCGCCGTCCCCGGCGCCACCGCGGCGACGCCGACGCCGACGGCGGCGACTGCCCGTGCCCTCGCCCTCGTCGGACTCCTCAGCGATGGCACCGGTCGCAGCCGACGCGCCTCGATCGGCACCGGCGGTGGCCTCCACGGCAGCCTCGGTCTCGGCCGGCGTCCCCGGGCGCTCGGGACCCTCGGCCTCGCCGCCGGACTCGGCGGCCGACGCCGACCCCTCGCCACTGCGCCGTCGCCCGCGGCCGCCGCGACGCCGGCGACGGCGCGCGCCGCCCTCGCCACCCTCGCCGTCGTCTGAGTCCTCCGCGCCCTGGTCCTCAGGGCCGACGACCTCAGCCTCGGGGCTGACCACGTCGGGCGCCTGGAAGACCACGGGGATCGCGGCGGTCTTGCGGGGCCGTCGGGCCGGCCGCTCGGCGGGCTCGGCACCGGCCGCCGGCTGCGCCTCGACCCCGAGCTGCGCCACGGCGGCCTCGGCGTCGGCAGCCTTGGCCACCGCCGTCTTGCGGGTGCGGCGGCGGGCCACCGCAGCGTCGCTGGGAGCCTCCGCAGGCTGCGGGGCCGCTGCCGCGGGCTGCGGGGCCGCTGCCGCGGGGGCGGCCTTGGCGGCCCGAGCGGCTGGTGCCACCGTGACGGGCGCCGGAGGACCGGCCGGTCGCGAGGCGGCCCTGCGCCGTCGCGGAGCCGCGCCCGGCTGGACCGCGGTGGAGGCGGCCGTCGTGTCCTGGCCGGTGGTCGAGTCGTTGTCTTCGAGCATCCAGTGGTGCCCTTCCGGCAACCGGGCGCCGAGAGCGGTGCCGCGCGGGTGCCTTTCGTGCGGCTCGCCCCGGGGGGCGGCCGAAGCCTTGGGTGCGACGCGACCAGGCCCTCAGGCCCGGTCGGGCGCGAGCGGGTCGGCGACTTCTGCCGCAGCAGCGTCGAGCGGCCCCTGCGCCAGCCGGGTCACCACGGGTGGTGCCGGCGGCGCAAGGTCGGCCACCTGACGCAACGCCACGAGGACGTCGTCGGGCCGGACGGCTGGCGAACTCTGCCGCACGACCATGCGCAGTATCGCACACGTCTCGCCCGGCGACGCCGCGGACACGTCGAGGGCGACGACCGCCGCCCGTGCGTCGAAGCGCCGCATCCCCGACTTGGTCAGCCGCTGCACCTCGACCGCGTCCGCGGCCAGCAGGGCCACGGCGGCGGCCTCGGCGTCCGCTACGGGCACGCCGGGCAGCCGCACCTCGAACACTGACGCCTCGAGCCGGTCGGCCAGGTTGCCCGAGCGGACCTCAACGACCTCGACGACGTCGAGGCCGTTCGGCAGCGCCTGGTCGAGCAGCGCCCGGACCTGCTCCGGCTCGCAGCGCCTGGTCACCGCGATCTCCAGGTACTCGGCCTCGCTGGCGACTCCGGTGGCCGCGGCCCCCGCGTAGGAGACCTTGGGGTGCGGGGAGAAGCCGGCGCTGTAGGCCATCGGGATGCCGGCTCGGCGCAGCGCCCGCTCGAACGCCCGTTGGAAGTCCCGGTGGCTGGAGAAGCGCAGCCGGCCGCGCTTGGCGTAGTGCAGGCGCAGGCGCTGGACGGCGGGCGGCGGGGGCGGGCCGTCGGGGGTGCGGACCACTACTCCCCTGCCGGCACCGGCTCGGGCGCACGGACCGAGGGAAGCGGGAGCAGCACCTGGCCGGTCGGTCCCACCTGGGTGTGGGTGTCCATCTGCGGGCACACCCCGCAGTCGAAGCAGGGGCTCCAGCGGCAGTCGTCGACCTCGCGGCCGGCCAAGGCCTCCTGCCAGTCGGCCCACAGCCAGTCCTTGTCCAGGCCGGCGTCGATGTGGTCCCAGGGCAGCACCTCGGTCTGCTGGCGCTCGCGCACGGTGTACCAGTCGAGATCGACCGGCCCCTCGCCGAACACGCGGGCGGCGGCCGACGCCCACCGGTCGAAGGAGAAGTGCTCGCTCCACCCGTCGAACCGGCCGCCGTCCTCCCACACGGCACGGATGACCGCACCGACCCGGCGGTCGCCACGGGAGAGCAGCCCTTCGATCGTCCCCGGCCGACCGTCGTGGTAGCGAAAGCCGATCGCCTTCGCGTAGCGGCGGTCGGAGCGGATCGCCTCCCGCAGCTTCGCCAGCCGGGCGTCCGTCGTCCGGTGGTCGAGCTGCGCCGCCCACTGGAACGGGGTGTGCGGCTTCGGCACGAAGCCGCCGATGGACACCGTGCACCGGATGTCCCTGAGCCCGGTGACGGCCCGGCCGGTCTCGATGACCCGCTGCGCGAGGGCGGCGATCTGCAGGACGTCCTCGTCGGTCTCGGTGGGCAGTCCGCACATGAAGTACAGCTTCACCTGACGCCAGCCCTGGCTGTAGGCCGCCGTGACCGTGCGGATGAGGTCGTCCTCGGTGACCATCTTGTTGATGACGGCGCGCAGCCGCTCGCTGCCGCCTTCCGGGGCGAACGTGAGCCCCGAGCGTCGACCGTTCCGCGACAGCTCGTTCGCGAGGTCGACGTTGAACGCGTCGACCCGGGTCGACGGCAGCGAGAGGCCGGTGTTCGTGCCCTCGTACCGGTCGGCCAGCCCCTTGGCGAGGGCGGCGATCTCGCTGTGGTCGGCGCTGGACAGGCTCAGCAGGCCGACCTCCTCGAAGCCGGTCGCCGCCAGGCCCTGCTCGACCATCGCGCCGATCCCGGTGATCGACCGCTCGCGCACCGGCCGGGTGATCATGCCGGCCTGGCAGAACCGGCAGCCCCTCGTGCACCCCCGGAAGATCTCGACGCTCATCCGCTCGTGCACGGTCTCGGCGAGCGGGACGATGGGGGTCTTCGGGTAGGGCCACTCGTCCAGGTCCATCACCGTGTGCTTGCTGACCCGCCAAGGGACGCCGGGCCGGTTCGGTGCCACCCGCTGGATCCGCCCGTCCGGCAGGTAGTCGACCGTGTAGAAGGCGGGCACGTAGACGCCGCCGTCGCGGGCCAGCCGCAGCAACAGCTCGTCCCGCCCGCCCGGCCGGCCCTGCGCCTTCCACTCGCGGACGACGCGAGTCACCGCGAGCACCGCCTGCTCGCCGTCGCCGACCACGGCCCCGTCGATGAAGTCCGCGATCGGCTCCGGGTTGAATGCGGCGTGGCCGCCGGCCAGCACGACCGGGTGCTCCTCGGTGCGGCGAGCAGCCTCCAGCGGGATGCCGGCCAGGTCGAGCGCCGTCAGCAGGTTGGTGTAGCCGAGCTCGGTGGCGAAGCTGACGCCGAGGACGTCGAAGGCCCCTACGGGGCGGTGCGCGTCGACGGTGAACTGCGGGACCGCGTGCTGGCGCATGAGCGCCTCGAGGTCCGGCCAGACGGCGTACGTCCGCTCGGCCAGCACGCCCTCGACCTCGTTGAGGACCTCGTAGAGGATCTGCACGCCCTGGTTCGGCAGGCCGACCTCGTACGCGTCGGGGTACATCAGCGCCCATCGGACGTCGCAGGAGTCCCAGTCCTTGACCCGAGCGTTCAGCTCACCGCCGACGTACTGGATCGGCTTCTGCACGAGCGGCAGCAGCCGCTCGAGCTGGGGGAACACCGAGGCGACGGGCATCCGCCCAGGGTAGTCGGCGCCGCCGCCACCCCCCTCCCCCGACGATCTTGAGCGCTCGGGCATGGCGCGCCGGCGGGTCTGCCCGAGCGCTCAAGATCAGCTGGCGCTGGCGAGGGCGTGCCGGACGATCCCGGCACAGCGGCCGACGCGGAGGGCGTCCGACCAGGTGAACCGGACCAGGTCGACACCGGCCGCGGTGAACGCGTTGGCCCGCGATCGATCACGGTAGACGGCGACCGGGGTCCCGTGCGGGCCGGCCCCGTCGGCCTCCCCCACCAGCGGACGGCGTCGGCGCGTCCAGCCCAGGTCGCCGTAGCCGAGCACGACCCCGGACGGGCCGCGGACCGGCAGCTGCAGCGTGTCCGGCGGCACCCCGCCGTCGGCGCAGTCCAGCCGAACCCACGTCTCCAGCGGCGACTGGGCCCGGCCGTCCGCGCAGGCCCACCAGTCCGCCGCGATGGCGGCACCGGGACGACCGGCCGCCGTGGCTCGGGCCACCTCGAGATCCGCCGGCTCGGCCAGGCCGAGGTTCAGCGCGGAGTCCAGCAGGCTGATCGCGGGCCGGCGGGCCAGTCGGGGCACCAGATCGGCCAGCGTCCTCGGCACCGACGTGACCGGCAGGCCGTCGAGGGTGACCGCGTCACCCGGCCGCAGCGGCCACCAGTGCAGCGCGATCCCCGAGCGCTGATGACGCTCCCGGCCTCGGGGTAGGACGAGGTCGATCGACCCTGGGTCCCACGTCAACCCGGCCAACCCGTGCAGCCGGGCCGCGGTGGACAGCCCGACGACGGCCGAGGGACCGTGCAGCAGCACGGCCGCCCGCACCTGCGCGCGCCACGGCACCTCGGGGTGGCAGTCGGCGTCAACGAGGTAGGTCGGCCCGAACACCCGGCGCCAGTGGCCGCGCCGGACCCGAGTGCGCACGTCGTCGGCGCTCAGCCCGCACCGGCAGGCCTGCCCCAGGGTGACCACGCCGTCCTGCCGGTCGGCGACCGCTCGGGCGATGCCGTCCGGGTCCATGCCGTGGATCGTGCGATCCGTCGGAGCGGGTCGCCAGCGCCCCGCCCGATCCTGTGGACATCCACCCCCACGTTGATCTTGAGCCCAGCGGCAGGGCGCACCGGCGCGTCTGACCAGCGGCTCAAGATCGTCGTGGAGGGGTGGAGCGGCGCATGTGCACGTTCTGCAGCAGGCCCACGGCCATCAGGTTGGCGAACATCGACGAGCCGCCGTAGGACACGAAGGGCAACGGGACGCCGGTCACCGGCATGATCCCGATCGTCATCCCGATGTTCTCGAACGCCTGGAAGGTGAACCAGCAGGCGACGCCGGTGGCCATCAGCGTGCCGAACAGGTCGTCGGCACGGGCGGCGATCCGCAGGGCGCGCCAGAGCAGGATGCCGGTCAGCGCCACGATCGCCGCCGCCCCGACGAAGCCGAGCTCCTCGCCGGCCACGGTGAAGACGAAGTCGGTCTGCTGCTCGGGCACGAACTTGCCCTTCGTCTGGGTGCCCTCGAACAGCCCCTTGCCGAACACCCCACCGGATCCGATGGCGATCCGCGCCTGCGCGGTGTTGTAGCCGACCCCGCGCGGGTCCCGGGACGGGTCGGCGAACGCGGCGAACCGGTCGACCTGGTACTGCTCGAGCACCCCGACCTGGACGGCGACGACCGCGGCGAGCACACCCGCCGCCAGCAGACCGAGCAGCCAGCGGGTGGGCGTGGCCGCCAGCGCGAGCACACCGAGCACCACCATGCCGAGGACGAGGGTGGTCCCCAGGTCGGGCTGGAGCATGATCAGCGCGACGGGCACCGCGGCCACCCCGAGCGCCACAGCCACGTCGCCCAGTCGTGGCTCGTGCTCGGCGTCGCGGCGCTCGGCCAGCAGCATCGGCAGGGCGACGCAGAGGGCCACCTTGGCGAACTCCGACGGCTGCACCGAGAAGCCGGCGGGCAGCCGAATCCACGAGTGCGAGCCGTTGATCGTCGACCCGAGCGGCGACAGCACGGCGATCAGCCCCAGCACCGACGCGACGTAGACGAACGGGGCGTAGGCGCGCAGCATCCGATAGTCGAACAGCGCGGTCGCCGTCGCCAGCACGAGCCCGATCGCGATGTTCAGGACGTGCTTCTTCAGGAAGCCCTGCGGGTCGAGGCCGGCGTCGAGCATCCGCTGCTGGGTCGCCGACCACACCAGGGCGGTGCCGATCGCCAGGAGGCCGGCCAGCGCCAGCAGCAGGATCCAGTCCAGGCGACGCAAGGGCGACTCGCGGTCGATCGCGCGCGACGCCAACGAGCGCCGCCGGGGGGCGTACGTCGACGAGGGGTAGCCGAGGGTCATCCGCCGGCCCTCACCGCGGCCGAGGGCTGCACGACCCGGCCGTCCTTGGTGATCGTCGGGAGCCTGGTCGGCAGCACCCCGCCGGGCAGCACCGACGCCGCCGGGCTGACCGTGCCGCCCCTGACGCCGAAGAGCGCCTCGTAGATCTTCTTGACGCCAGGTGCGCTCGTCCCCGACCCCGTGCCGCCCTGGCTGATCATCATGACCACGGCGTACTGGGGAGCGTTGCTGGGCGCGTACGAGGCGAACCACGAGGTGTCCTGCTTGCCCGACACCTGGCCGGACCCGGTCTTCGCCGACACCTGGACGGGGAAGTCGGCGAACACCCCCCGGGCGGTTCCGTTCGTGGCCACGCCGCGCAGCGCAGTCTGCAGGTAGCGGATCATCGTGGGGCTGACGGGGAGCGTGCCGTCCTTCTGCGGGGCGAACTCCTTGACGATCGTCCCGTCGGGCCGCACGACGGCCTTGGCCAGCTGAGGCCGCCACAGCGTCCCGCCGTTGGCGATGGCCGCGTAGGCCCGGGCGACCTGCAGGGGCGTCACGAGCGTGTCGCCCTGGCCGATGGCGAAGTTGACCGCGTCGCCACCCCGGTACCGCCACCCGTCCAGGCAGTTCTCGCGGGCGATGGCCTGCAGGTAGGCGGCGCGCGACCGGTCGGTCTGCTCGGGGTAGCCGGTCTTGGCCCGCTGGCACCAGACCGTCTTGCGCTCCTCCCAGGTGGCCAGCTTGTCGGCCCGCGAGACGATCCGCCCTGGACGCTCGCCAGGCAGGTCGATGCCGGTCTTCGCGCCGTACCCGAAGCCCCTGGCGGTGGTGACGAAGGCCTCGCGTGGCGTCCCCTTCGGCTGCAGCCCGCCCTCGCGCAGCCAGGTGTCGTAGCCGAGCTTGTAGAACACCGTGTTGCAGGAGACCTCCAGCGCGCGGGCCATCGAGATGTTCCCGTAGGGGCGGGACTCGTAGTTGCGCTTGCTGGTGTTGCCGAAAGCGAACGAGGAGGTGCACGGGTACGTCGACGAGGTCGAGTACCCGGCCCGCACGGCGGCGCTGGCCGAGATCACCTTGAACGTCGACGCCGGGGCGAACTCGCCGGCGACCGCCCGGGACAGCAGCGGGGTGCCCGCGCCCTCGGCGGTCAGCGCCTCGAACTCCTTCGCCGTCACGCCGCCGACCCAGACCCGCGGGTCGTAGGTGGGGTAGCTGGCCATCGCCACCACCCGGCCGGTGCGCACGTCCAGGACGACGACAGCGCCGGAGTCGGCGACGAAGGGGCCCTTGGGGACGTCCCCGGCGCGCGCCGCGAGGATCCGGTCCCGGAGCGCCTGCTCGGCGACGGCCTGAACCTTCGCGTCGATGCTGGTCACCAGGTAGCTGCCCGGCTCCGGGGCCGTCTCACCGAGGGTGCCGGTGACCACCCCGTCCTTGTCCACGGCCAGCCGGTCGATCCCCGGCACTCCTCGGAGGTACTGGTCGTAGCTGGCCTCCAGCCCGGACCGCCCGACGAAGTCGCTGCGGAACAGCTCGTTCGCCGACCCTTGGCTGGCCGCCACCTCCTCGTCGGTGACCGGTCCGAGGTAGCCGACCAGGTGTGGTGCCGCGGCACCCTCAGGCAGCGGGTACTCGCGGACCGCCTCCAGCGCCGCGTCGACCCCGGGGTAGTTCTCGCGCCGCTCCATGATGGTCAGGGCGACGTCGACCGGGACGTCCCGAGCCACCGGCACCGGCTGGAACGGGGAGCCGTTCCAGCAGATCGGCGGCTTCTTCGCCCCCTTGGTGCCGCACAGGGTGATCCGGTCCTCGATCGCCGCCGGGGTCGTCTTCAGGACGGCGGCCAGCCGCGCCAGCACCTGCGCCCCGTCGCCCGGCTCGTCGAGCAGCTTGTTGCGGTCGACCGTCACGACCATCGTCGTGCGGTTGCGCACCAGGGGCCGGCCGAGGTCGTCCAGGATCAGCCCACGCACCGGCTGGGTGATCACCTCGCGCACCCGGTTGTTGTCGGCGGCCTGCTGGTAGCGCTCCCCCGACAGGACCTGCAGGAACCACAGCCGACCCAGCAGGGTGGCCAGCAGCGACAGGACCAGGACCTGCAGCACCACGAGCCGAAGGCGCGAGCGGTCGGTCACCGGAGCGGCTCCTGGCGCTCGCCCGGCAGCGACCTCACCGCGGCAGCCTCGTCCACGTGGGTTGGGGCTCGGAGCGGTGGGCCAGCGCCATGACGAGCGGGACGACGAAGGGGGTCAGCAGCACATCGTACAGAACGGTCGGGGGCAGCGATCGGCCGAGCGAGGCCACCGCGACCCGTGGGTCGCCCATGAGCCAGCCCAGCGCCGCGTGGCCGGCGAGGGCACCGGCCGCGGCACCCGCCACGACGAGCAGCGGCAGCACCGTGGAGCGCTCGACCGACTCGCTGAACTGCCCGGCGAGGAAGCCGACCAGGGTCATGACCAGCGCCCACTGGCCGACCGTGCCGTCCGCCGGAGGCAGGAGGTCGAGCAGCAGCCCGGTGGCGAAGCCAGTCGCCGCGCCGCTGCTCGGGCCGTGTCGCAGGGCCAGCCCGACCAGGACGAGGAGGAGCAGGTCAGGCGTGGCACCCGGGAACGGGAGGCGGGTCAGCACGACGGACTGGAGCAGCGCCGCCGATCCCAGCAGCGCGGTGGCGAGCAGCACCCGACCGGGGGACACGGCTACCCGCCCGTGCGGGACGCGGAGACGGCCGGGGAAGCCGAGGGCGACACCGTGGGCGACGGTGACGGGGTCGGTGAGGGGGTCGGGCTGGTGGCCGGACGTGGCGGCAGCACGGCGTCGCGCGGGTCGGTCCGAGGCTGCTCGACGATGACCCCCACCAGGTCCAGGCGGGTCACGTCGGCGAACGGCCGCAGCGTGGCCACCCGGCTCTGCGCGCCCGGGGTCACGCGGACCGAGAGGACCTCACCGATGGGCACTCCAGGGGCGAACGTCGCCGAGCGGCGGGTCACCACCCGGTCGCCGGGCGCCACCGGCGCCTGCGGATTGAGCACCTGGAGGGCCAGCGGGTCGGTGCCCTGGCCGGTGACGAACGCGATCTCGAGGGTTCCGGCGAGTCGGGCGCCGGCAGTGAACGTCGGGTCGACCAGCAGCAGCACGGTGGCCGTGCCGGCCGACACCGCCGTCACCCGCCCGACCAGCCCGTCGGCGTTGATGACCGTCTGGCCCACGGCGAGACCGTCCCGGCTCCCGGCGTCCAGCTGCGCGGTCCAGGCGCGGCCCTGGGTCGGGCCGAGGGCGATCACCTGGGCGGGGACGACGCGGTACTGGCCGAGCCCGGCGGTGCGCAGCAGGCCGTCGAGCTCGGCGGCCCGGGCCCGCGCGTACTCGCTCGTCCTCAGCTGCTCGCGCTGCGCGGCGTTCTCGCGCTCGAGCTCGTCGAGGCGCGCGCGGTCGTCGTCCCCGAGCCCGCCGAAGAACCGACGGACCGGTGAGAACGCGCTCGAGGTGGCCCGCTGCAGGGGGCCGAAGACCGCGGCCGCTCCCGATCGCAGGGCGGCCACCGGACCGGAGTCGCCGCCCCGCACGTCGAGGGTGATCAGCGTGAAGGATGCGACCAGGAGCAGCGCAAGCAGGATGCGCGTCCGCCGGGTGTCCTTCACGCCGTCCTCGCCCCGCGGTCCGGTCGAGGACCGGGTGGCGGTCTCCTCGTCAGCGCTTGGGCTCGGCGATCAGCACCGGCTGCAGGGCTTCGAACTCCTCGACGCACTTCCCCGAGCCCAGAGCCACGCAGTCCAGCGGCTGCTCGGCGATGTGGATCGGCATGCCGGTCTCGTGCCGCAGCCGCTCGTCCAGCCCCTTGAGCAGCGCACCGCCGCCCGTCAGCACGATGCCGCGGTCCATGATGTCGCCGGACAGCTCGGGCGGGCACTTGTCGAGCGTCGTCTTGACCGCGTCGACGATGGCGTTCACCGGCTCCTCGATCGCCTTGCGGATCTCCTCGCTGGAGACCACGATCGTCTTGGGCAGACCGGTGACCAGGTCCCGGCCACGGATCTCGGCGTGCGGCTCGTCCGGCATCGGGAACGCGCTGCCGATCGCCATCTTGATCTCTTCGGAGGTCCGCTCGCCGAGGAGCAGCGAGTACTCCTTCTTCACGTACTGGACGATGGCGTTGTCGAGCTCGTCGCCGCCGACCCGGATGCTCTGCGCGGTCACGATGCCCCCCAGGGAGATCACCGCGACCTCGGTGGTGCCGCCGCCGATGTCGACGATCATGTTCCCGGTCGGCTCGTGCACCGGTAGGCCCGAGCCGATCGCCGCGGCCATCGGCTCCTCGATGATGTAGACCTTACGGGCGCCCGCCGCGTAGCCGGCGTCCTTCACGGCCCGCTGCTCGACGCCGGTGATGCCCGACGGGACGCACACGACGAGGCGCGGCTTCGCCCAGTGCCGGCGCTTGTGCACCTTCTGGATGAAGTAGCGCAGCATCCGCTCGGTGGTGTCGAAGTCGGCGATCACGCCGTCCTTGAGCGGGCGGATCGCGACGATGTTGCCGGGCGTGCGACCGATCATCCGCTTGGCCTCGGAGCCGACCGCGAGGATCCCGCCGGTGTTCTGGTTGATCGCGACGACGGACGGCTCGTTGAGCACGATCCCGCGGCCGCGCACGTAGACCAGGGTGTTCGCCGTGCCGAGGTCGACGGCCATGTCGCGGCCGATGAACGCCAGGTTGTTCGCCATGGGGAAGCGGGGCCTTCCGGGTCGTGTCTGGGGGCATGCCGACCCGCCCGGCCAACTCGCCCGGAGGGTCGCTCCATGGTAACGGCAGCACCAGGCCGGCACGACCCCCCGGACGACGCCGCGGGCGGGTCAGCGCCCCGGGAAGAAGATCCCGATCTCGCGCTCGGCGGACTCGGCGGAGTCCGACCCGTGGACCACGTTGTTCTGCACCTCGGTCGCCAGGTCGCCGCGCACGCTGCCCGGAGCGGCCTTGACCGGGTCGGTGGCGCCGGCGAGCTGACGGAAGGCCTCGATGGCGCGCGGTCCCTCGACGACCATCGCGACCAGCGGGCCGGACGTGATGAACGTCACCAGGTCGGCGAAGAACGGCTTCTCGCGGTGCTCCGCGTAGTGCGTCTCCGCCACGTCGGCCGGCAGGGTGCGCAGCTCCAGCGCCGACAGGCGCAGGCCCTTCGCCTCGATCCGGCGGATGACCTCGCCGACCAGACCCCGGGCGACGCCGTCCGGCTTGACGAGGACCAGGGTGCGCTGCCAGTCGGACGACACGGTGACTCTCCTTGGAGACGGACGGCGGGGGGAAGCGTTTCGGGCGGGGCAGCCTACCCGCCAGGGGTCGACCGCTGCGCCCGAAGCCGCTCGCCGCGGCGGCCGACCACCAGCGCGGCCACCCACAGCCCGGCGAAGACCACGCCGAGCACGAACATCGCCGGAAGCAGCACCCCGCTGGCCACCGCGGCCACCTGCACGAGGGAGCCGAGGACGTAGCCGGTCCGGTATCGCAGCAGGCCGGCCGCCAGCAGGCACCCGACCGCGGCACCGCCCAGCCACCAGCCCACCGCCGCCGGGCCGGCCGAGTCCAGCGCCAGGGCCGCCGGCACGGCCAGGGCCAGCACCAGCGCCTCGAAGAACAGCACGCTCGCCGCCAGCACCCGCATGGGCTCAGCCTTCCTGCTCGGCGGCGCTCCCGCGACCCAGCAGCCGGCGTGCCTCGGCCACCGTGGTGACCGAGCCGGTGACCACGACAGCACCCCCGACCCCGCCGGAGCGCTCCGCCAGGGCCAGGCCCTCGTCGAGCGCATCGGGCAGCCGGGGGGCGACGACGACCCGGTCCGCGCCGAACACGTCGACCGCGATCGCGGCGAGCTCGTCGGGGTCCAGGGCCCGCGCCGAGGCCGACCGGGTCACGACCACGTCGGTGAGCACCGGCTCGAGTGCCTCGAGCAACCCGCGCGCGTCCTTGTCGGCGAGCACACCCACGACGCCCACGAGTGGATCGAACGTGAAGCTCTCGGCGAGCGCCTGGGCGAGCACCTCGGCGCCCCCGGGGTTGTGCGCGGCGTCGACCAGTACGGTGGGGCTGCGCCGGACGATCTCCAGGCGTCCCGGTGAGCGCGCCAGGGCGAACCCCTGACGGACCAGGTCCACGTCGAGCGGGCCGGCGCCACCACCCAGGAAGGCCTCCACCGCCGCGAGAGCGACCGCGGCGTTGTGCCCCTGGTGCCGTCCGTGCAGCGGCAGGAAGACGTCGTCGTACTCCCCCGTCAGCCCGCGCAGGGTGAGCAACCGACCGCCGAAGGCCTGCTCCGAGGCGAGGACGCCGAACTCCAGCCCCTCGCGGGCCACGGTCGCCCCGACCTCGGCCACCCGGCGCATCAGCACCTCGGCCGCGTCGAGCGGCTGCTGGGCGACGACGGCGAACGACCCGGGCTTGACGATCCCCGCCTTCTCCGCGGCGATCTCCCCCATCGTGTCCCCCAGGTAGGCCTGGTGGTCGAGGCTGATCGGGGTGACCACGGCCACCTGGGCGTCCGCAACGTTGGTGGCGTCCCACCGCCCACCCATGCCGACCTCGACCACGGCGACGTCGACGGGCGCCTCCACGAAGGCGGCGTACGCCATCGCGGTGAGCACCTCGAAGAACGACAGCGGATGCTCGTGCCGTGCGTCCACGACCTGCAGGTAGGGCACGAGCTCGGCGTACCCGGCGACGAACGCCTCCTCCGGGAGGGGCGAGCCGTCGACGACGATCCGCTCGGTCACCGAGTCCAGGTGCGGGGAGGTGTACAGCCCCACCCGCAGCCCGGTGGCGCGCAGCAGCGCGTCGACCATCCGGGCGGTCGAGGACTTCCCGTTGGTGCCGGCGACCAGGATCACCGGGACCGACCCCTGCGGGTCGCCGAGCAGGCCGAGCAGGTCGGCGACGCGCTCGAGGCTGGGGTCGAGGCGCGACTCGGGCCATCGCAGGGCGAGCGCGGCCTCCACGTCGGCGAGGGTCACGAGGCCGGAGTCTACGGTCGGGCGATCCCTAGGATGGACGACCATGAGCCAGCCCTCCTCCTCCGTCAGGGCGCCGCAGCCGCCCGAGAAGCCGACCATCGACGGCCTCGAGGAGAAGTGGGCCGCGGTGTGGGAGGAGCAGGGCACCTACCGCTTCGACCGGAGCAAGACCCGGGCGGAGGTCTACGCGATCGACACCCCGCCCCCGACCGTGAGCGGCTCACTGCACGTCGGCCACGTCTTCTCCTACACCCACACCGACGTGGTGGCCCGGTTCCAGCGGATGCGCGGCCTGGAGGTCTTCTACCCGATGGGCTGGGACGACAACGGGCTGCCGACCGAGCGACGGGTGCAGAACTACTACGGCGTGCGCTGCGACCCCTCGGTGCCCTACGACGCGGCGTTCGTCCCACCCACGGAGCCGGGCCGTGAGCAGGTCCCGATCTCCCGGCGGAACTTCATCGAGCTCTGCGAGCGGCTGACGGCCGAGGACGAGCAGGCGTTCGAGCAGGTGTGGCGCCGGCTCGGACTGTCGGTCGACTGGAGCCACACCTACGCCACGATCGACGACTCGTCCCGGGCCGCCTCTCAACGGGCGTTCCTGCGCAACCTGGCTCGGGGCGAGGCCTACCAGGCGGAGGCCCCGACCCTCTGGGACGTCACCTTCCGCACCGCGGTGGCCCAGGCCGAGCTCGAGGACCGCGAGCGCGAGGGCGCCTACCACGCGATCACCTTCCACCGCCCCGAGGGCGCCACCATCACCATCGACACCACCCGACCGGAGCTGATCCCCGCCTGCGTGGCGCTGGTGGCCCACCCGGACGACGAGCGCTACCAGCCGCTGTTCGGCTCCACGGTGCGCACCCCACTGTTCGGCGTCGAGGTGCCGGTCCTCGCCCACCGGATCGCCGACCCGGAGAAGGGCACCGGGGTCGCGATGATCTGCACGTTCGGCGACCTGACCGACGTCGTGTGGTGGCGGGAGCTCGCGCTGCCGACTCGACCGGTCATCGGGTGGGACGGACGCATCGTCGCCGACCCACCGCCCGGGATCGAGGGGGACGCCGGCCGCGCGGCCTACGCCCGGCTCGCCGGGAGCACCGCCCACACCGCCAGGGCGACCATCGTCGGGATGCTCCGGGAGTCGGGCGACCTGCTCGGCGACCCGCGGCCGATCACCCACCCGGTCAAGTTCTACGAGAAGGGCGACAAGCCGCTCGAGATCGTCACGACGCGGCAGTGGTACCTGCGCAACGGCGGTCGGGACGAGATGCTGCGCCAGCAGCTCATCGAGCGCGGCCGGGAGCTGAGGTGGCACCCGCCGCACATGCAGGTGCGCTACGAGAACTGGGTCGAGGGGCTGAACGGGGACTGGCTGATCAGCCGCCAGCGGTTCTTCGGTGTCCCCTTCCCGCTCTGGTACCCGTTGGACTCCACGGGCGAGCCGCGCTACGACACCCCGATCCTGGCCGCCGAGACCGACCTGCCGGTCGACCCCAGCTCGGACTGCCCGCCGGGCTACACCCCCGACCAGCGCGGCGTCGCCAGCGGCTTCGTCGCCGACCCCGACATCATGGACACCTGGGCCACGTCGTCGATGAGCCCCCACATCGCCGGCGGATGGGAGCGCGACCCCGACCTCTTCGACCGGGTGTACCCGATGGACCTGCGCCCGCAGGGACAGGACATCATCCGCACCTGGCTGTTCTCCTCCGTGGTGCGGGCCAACGCCGAGCACGGCGCGCTGCCCTGGACGGACGCCGCCATCTCGGGCTGGATCCTCGACCCCGACCGCAAGAAGATGAGCAAGTCCAAGGGCAACGTGGTCACCCCGATGGCCATGCTCGACGAGCACGGGTCGGACGCCGTCCGGTACTGGGCCGCGAGCGCCCGGCTCGGCACCGACGCGGCCTTCGACGTCGGGCAGATGAAGATCGGCCGCCGGCTGGCCATCAAGGTGCTCAACGCCAGTCGGTTCGTGCTCGGGCTCGGAGCGGTCGAGGACGGCGCGACGGTGACCGAGCCGCTGGACCGGGCGATGCTCGCCGAGCTCGCCGCGGTGGCCGACCGGGCGACCGAGTCGCTGGCCGGCTACGACCACACGCGAGCGCTGGAGGCCACCGAGACGTTCTTCTGGACGTTCTGCGACGACTACCTCGAGCTGGTGAAGGACCGCGCCTACGGTGGCCGCGGGGAGGAGGGTGCGGCGTCCGCGCGGGCCGCGCTGGCGACCGCGCTGTCCGCCCAGCTGCGACTGCTGGCCCCGTTCCTGCCGTTCGTCACCGAGGAGGTCTGGTCGTGGTGGCGACCCGGTTCGGTCCACCGGGCCGGCTGGCCGACCGGCGCGGCGCTGCGCACGTCCGCGGTGGACGGCGATCCCGCCGTGCTGGCCGCTGCCGGCTCGGTGCTCTCCCAGCTGCGCAAGGCGAAGTCCGAGGCCAAGCTCTCGATGCGGGCCGACCTGGCGGCCGCCGCGGTGCGTGGTCCGGCCGACGACGTCCGGCGGGCCGAGGTGGCCGCCGCGGACCTGCGGGCCACCGGACGGATCGCGGGCACCCTGACGTTCACGGCGGCCGAGGACGGCCCGCTCACGGTCGACGTCGACGTCGCGGCACCCGAGTAGGCGCTCGGGTGCGGGTCGTCGAGTACCGGGATCCCGCGTCGTTCGCCGACCGGGTCGCCCCCCTGCTGGCCGACGACCCGGTTGGCACGACCGTGCTCGCCACCGTGTTGGACGACGTCGTCCAGGGGGCCCGGGACTACCCGGACAGCCGGTGGTTGGCCGTCGAGACCCTCGCGGGGACGCTCTCCGGGGTGGCGATGCACACTCCGCCGCACCGCAGCTGGCTTGCTCCGATGCCCGCGGAAGCAGCGATCGCGCTCGGCGGTCATCTGGTCGACTGGGTGGAGGCCGGGCGGGCCGTGCCCGGTCTCGCCGGGGCGCGGCCGACCGTCGACGCAGTGGCCGCGGTCTGGGGCACCCGTCGACCCGAGGACCGGCTGGTCGAGGTCACGGCCATGCGGCTGTACGAGCTCGGCACGCTGGTGCCGCCGCCGGACGTGCCGGGGTCCGCCCGGGCGGTCGGGCCCGCAGACCTCTCGCTCGCGGTGGAGTGGGTCGAGGCGTTCGCCCGGGAGACCGGCTCCCCCGCCGCCGACCCGGAGGCCGCCGTGCGCGCCCGGGCGTCCGGTCAGGGGTCGCTGCTGGTCTGGGTGGTCGAGGGGGCGGCCGTCTCGATGGCCGGCGGGACCGCGACCGTCGCCGGCGTCGCCAGGATCGGCCCGGTCTACACCCCACCGGCGCACCGTCGACGCGGGTACGGCGCCGCGGTCACCGCGGCCGCCACCCGGCTCGCGCTGGACGACGGAGCGAGCGGCGTCTGCCTGTTCACCGACCTCGCCAACCCCACGTCGAACGCGATCTACCAGCGGCTCGGCTTCCGGCCACGGGGCGACTACGTCGAGGTCGATCGCTCGGTCGGGTGACGGCCGGCTCAAGGCCGACCCGGGACGTGCCGAGTCGCAACGGACGGGTCGGCGATCGGTCGCCCGCGACCTGAGGGGGCGCTCGATGACGGAGCTGGGCGGATCGACGCCGTCGTCCGACGGGTACGGCTTCTTCGCCCCGCCCCGACCGACCTCGACCGAGGATCCGTTCGCTGCCCCCGGTGCGCCCGCCCCCGCCTCCACCTTCGGGGCGCCCAGCCCCACGTTCGGTGCCCCGCCCTTCGGCGCCCCGAGCCCGGCGTTCGGCGGCCCGGCGGCGGCCGCTCCGGCGGTCAGCGCGGGGAGCACCGGCACGACGTGGCTGTGGTGGATCCTGGTCCCGCTGGTGGCCCTCGTCGGCATCGGTTTCGTGGCCGCCGTGGCTGTCCCCGGCCTCCTCAGCCAGCGCGCGACGTCGCAGGCGTCGGGCACCACGGTCAGCTTCCCGACCTCCATCGGCGACCGGACGCGGCTCACCGACGCGGACGCCCGCGCGCGCGAGGCGACGATGGTGCGGGCGCTCGGCGGGCAGGCGCGGGCCGGCCTGTACGGCTCCGGTCCCGGTGCGGCCACCATGATGGTCGTCGCCGTCCCCGGGCCGATCAACCCGATCAGGATCAGCGCGGAGATGGCCTCGTTCAGCACCCAGGCGGCCGCAGAGGGTTCGCCGGCCGCCGACGTCGCACCGGGAGCCCTGGGTGGTCAGGCGCGCTGCCACGACCTCTCGACCGGTGGCCAGCAGATGACCACCTGCCTGTTCGCGGACCCGGGGGCGCTGGTGTCGGTCACCCTCGTGGGTACCGGCCCGGCGGCGCGTCGACAGGCCGTCGAGGCCAGGGAGACGGTCGAGCAGCGGGTGGGCTGAGCCGGTCCGGCGCTCGGGGTCAGGCGCTCTTCTCGCGGCGCTCCCGCTTGGGCGCCTCGCGGGGGACCAGCGTCGGGTTGACGTGCTCGAGGACGACGTCGCGGGTGACGACGACGCGGGCGACGTCCTTGCGCGAGGGCACCTCGTACATGACCGAGAGCAGCACCTCCTCGAGGATCGCGCGCAGCCCGCGCGCCCCGGTGCCGCGCAGGATGGCCTGGTCGGCGATCGCCTCCAGCGCGTCGTCGTCGAACTCCAGCTCGACGCCGTCGAGCTCGAACAGCCGCCGGTACTGCCGGACCAGCGCGTTCTTGGGCTCGGTGAGGATCCGAATGAGCGCCTCACGGTCGAGGTTGTGCACGCTGCTGATGACCGGCACCCGGCCGACGAACTCGGGGATCATGCCGAACTTGAGCAGGTCTTCGGGCATCACGTCGGCAAACGCGTCCGCGCTGTCGACCTCGCTGCGGCCGCGGACCTGGCCGCCGAAGCCGATCCCCTTCGAGCCGGTGCGCTGCGCGATGATCTTCTCCAGGCCGGCGAACGCCCCGCCGACGATGAACAGCACGTTCGTCGTGTCGATCTGGATGAACTCCTGGTGCGGGTGCTTGCGACCGCCCTGCGGGGGGACCGACGCGGTCGTGCCCTCCAGGATCTTCAGCAGCGCCTGCTGCACGCCCTCGCCGGACACGTCGCGGGTGATCGACGGGTTCTCGCTCTTGCGGGCGATCTTGTCGACCTCGTCGATGTAGATGATGCCGGTCTCGGCCTTCTTGACGTCGTAGTCGGCCGCCTGGATCAGCTTGAGCAGGATGTTCTCGACGTCCTCGCCGACGTAGCCCGCCTCAGTCAGCGCGGTGGCGTCGGCGATGGCGAACGGCACGTTGAGCATCCGGGCCAGGGTCTGCGCCAGCAGGGTCTTGCCCGAGCCGGTCGGGCCGAGCAGCAGGATGTTCGACTTGGCCAGCTCGACGTTCTCGTCACGCGCTCGGCCGTTGCCCGCCTGGATCCGCTTGTAGTGGTTGTAGACCGCGACCGACAGCGCCTTCTTCGCCTGGTCCTGGCCGATGACGTACCCGTCGAGGAACTCGTAGATCTCACGGGGCTTCGGCAGGTCGTCCCACTGGAGGTCGGAGGACTCGGACAGCTCCTCCTCGATGATCTCGTTGCAGAGGTCGATGCACTCGTCACAGATGTAGACCCCGGGGCCCGCGATGAGCTTCTTGACCTGCTTCTGGCTCTTTCCGCAGAAGGAGCACTTGAGCAGGTCGCCGCCGTCGCCGATCCGTGCCACCGGACGGTACCCCTTTGCCGAGAGAGCAGGACCCGACGACGGTACCCCGCCGGGCCCCCGGCGCGTCCAGCATTCGCCGGGCGCGTCGCGGCCTGTCCGCTCTGGGCGGAACGGGCTGCCGGGGCGTCAGGCCGTGGCCACCGCCGACGCCTTGCGGGTGCTGATGACCTGGTCGATGATGCCGTACTCCACCGCGGCGTCGGCCGTGAGGATCTTGTCGCGCTCGATGTCGGACTGGATCTGCTCGATCGCCCGGCCGGTGTGGCGGGCGATGATGCCCTCCATCTCGGTGCGCATGCGCAGGATCTCGTTGGCCTGGATCTCGATGTCCGAGCCCTGGCCCCCTCCTTCTGTGGACGGCTGGTGGATGAGCACCCGCGAGTGCGGCAGCGCCGAGCGCTTGCCGGGCGTCCCCGCGGCCAGCAGCACGGCGGCGGCGGACGCCGCCTGGCCGAGGCAGACCGTCTGGATGTCCGGCTTGATGAACTGCATCGTGTCGTAGATGGCCGTCATCGCCGTGTACGAGCCGCCGGGACTGTTGATGTAGATCGAGATGTCCCGGTCGGGGTCCATCGACTCCAGGCACAGCAGCTGAGCCATGATGTCGTCGGCGACCTCGTCGTAGATCGGGATGCCGAGGAAGACGATCCGCTCGTCGAACAGCTTGGTGTACGGATCCCACTGGCGCTCGCCGTTCGCGGTGCGCTCGATGAACTTGGGGATGATGCGCGCCTGGGGGGCGGGCAGCGGGGTGCGCAGCTGGCTCACGGTGCGGTCCTTCCAGTGCTGCTAGGCGGCGGTGCCGCCGGAACCGGACACCTGCCCGGCCGTGCGGACGACGTGGTCGACGAAGCCGTACTCCTGAGCCTGCTCCGCGGTGAACCACCGGTCGCGATCGGAGTCCTGCTCGATCTGCTCGATGTTCTGGCCGGTGTGGTGCGCGATGAGCTCGGCCATCTTCTGCTTGGTGTAGAGCATCTGCTCGGCCTGGATGCGGATGTCGGAGGCGGTGCCGCCGATGCCTCCGGAGGGCTGGTGCATCATGATCCGCGCGTGCGGCAGCGCGTAGCGCTTGCCTGCCGCACCGGCGCACAGCAGGAACTGACCCATCGAGGCGGCCAGCCCCATGGCGACGGTCGCCACGTCGTTCTTGACGAACTGCATCGTGTCGTAGATCGCCATCCCGGCCGACACGGAGCCGCCCGGGGAGTTGATGTAGAGGTAGATGTCCTTGTCGGGGTCCTCGGCCGCGAGCAGCAGCATCTGTGCCGCGATCGCGTTGGCCATGGTGTCCTCGACCACCGA
>Ga0209797_10000321_pt1 | contig 23724 bp, 25 predicted proteins | sample DOMMetBare3Fresh_2_FD_187472 | JGI IMG/M metagenome (GOLD analysis project Ga0209797, IMG submission 187472) | Wetland sediment microbial communities from St. Louis River estuary, USA, under dissolved organic matter induced mercury methylation -... | ecosystem: Environmental > Aquatic >... | reverse complement strand
GTGACGATCGTGCACGACTGGCCCGGGCCGCGCTGGCCCCTCATCGGGCGCGCCGCCGCGTCGTGGGTGATCGGCCCGGTGTTCATCCATGGAATCGCGTCGCGGACCCTGGCGGGCATCCGGCGGGCGGTGGAGGCGGGATCATGAGCGGCGCGCGGCGGGTAGTGGTCACTGGCATCGGCGCGATCACGCCGATCGGGCTGGGCGTGGAGGGTTTGTGGCAGGGCCTCCGGCGCAGGACGTCGGCGGTCCGCGGCATTACCCGGTTCGACCCGACGATGTTCAAGTCCCGCATCGCCGGAGAGGTGCCCGACTTCGTGCCCACCGACCACATCGAGGAGCGGCGGGCGCGCCGGCTCGACCGCTACTCGCAGTTCACCATCGCCGCGACGCGCATGGCACTGGCGGACGCCGCGCTCGATCTCGCGCACGAGGATCCCGATCGGGTCGGCGCCATGATGGGCACCGCGCTCGGCGGCGTGGCCCACGGCGAGCGGAACTACCACGCCTTCCTCACCGAGGGGCCGCGCGCCGTGGACCCCGCGCTCGCGCTCACCGTCTTTGCCGGCGCGGCCAGCTGCAACATCGCCATCGAGTTCGGGTGCACCGGGCCGAACTCCACCAACGGGATGAGCTGCGCCTCCGGGGCCATCGCCATCGGGGACGGCTTCCGCGCCATCGTGCGGGGCGACGCCGACGTGATGCTCGCCGGCGGGGCGGAGGCCCCGCTCGCGCCGCTCTGCTTCGGCGCCTTCGCCATCATTCGCGCGATGTCGACCCGCAACGACGACCCCGGCCGCGCGAGCCGCCCGTTCGACGCCGGGCGCGACGGGTTCGTCATGGCGGAAGGGGCGGCCGTGCTGGTGCTCGAGGAGCGGAGCCGCGCGCTCGCGCGCGGCGCGCCGGTGTACGCCGAGCTGTGCGGCTTCGGCCTGACCAACGACGCGCACCACATGACGGCCCCGCGGCCCGATGGGCGACAGGCGGCGCGCGCCATGCGGAACGCCCTTGCCGAGGCGCATGTGTCGCCTGGCGAGGTGGGCTACATCAACGCGCACGGCTCCTCGACGCCGCTCAACGATCCGACCGAGACCGGCTCGATCAAGCAAGTCTTCGGGGAGCTGGCCTACCGGGTGCCGCTCAGCGGCACCAAGGGATATTACGGCCACGCCCTCGGCGCGAGCGGCGCCATCGAGGCCGCCATTTGCGCGCTGGCGGCGCGGCGCGGTTGGATCCCGCCCACCGTCAACCTGGAGACTCCCGACCCCGCCTGCGATCTGCCCCAGGTGACGGGCGAGGGACGCGACCTCGCGCCCGAGGTTCTGCTCAGCAACTCCTTCGGGTTCGGCGGCATCAACGCGGCGCTGGTGTTTCGACGAGCGGACGCCTAGATTCGCGGCCGTCCACGCCCCCTGTCGACACCACACAAGGATGGCAGATGCCTTCGCTGCTTCGCCGCTCGGTCGCGGAAGCTCTGGGTACGTTCGGGTATGTCTTCATTGGCGTCGGGTCCGTCGCCAGCAAGTACTTCCCCGACGCCAATTACGGCATCTTCGGCATCGCGACGGCCCACGCCCTCGTGCTGGCCGTGATGATCACCGCCACGATGTCCATCTCGGGCGGCCACCTGAACCCCGCCGTCACCATCGGCCTGCTCGCCGCCCGGCGGACGACGGGGCAGACGGCCGTCGCCTACATCGCGGCACAGCTTGCCGGCGCCGTGCTCGGCGCCTGGGCCGTCAAGTCGATCTTCCCCATCGGGGTCACCCGCCCCATCGCGCTCGGCACTCCCGCGATCGCCGGCAACATCCAGCTCTGGCAGGCCATCACGCTCGAGGCCATCCTGACTTTCTTCCTGGTGTCGGCGGTATTCGGGACGGTGGTGAATCCGGAGGCGCCCAAGGTGGGTGGGTTTGGGGTGGGGCTCGTACTGCTGTTCGACATCCTCGTCGGCGGGCCGCTCACCGGCGCGGCGGTGAACCCCGCGCGCGCGTTCGGCCCGGCGCTGGTGGCCGGCCAGTGGGTGGCGCATGCCGTCTACTGGGTGGGCCCGATCCTCGGCGGCGTCGTGGCCGCCTTGGTGTGGGAGCACGTGCTGCTGCCCAAACGGGAGCGGGCGGGGTAGCGGGGTGCGGGCCACCGCCCGCGAGCCCCGGGAGTCACCCTGAGCAAAGCGAAGGGGGCATACCCAGAGGCATGCCCCCTTCACTCCGTTCAGGGTGACTCGTACTACGGCCCCTACTTCCGGCCAAGCGTCCGCTTCACCCTCCCCCACAACGACACCAGATACCCCACCAGGATCACCGGCGCCACCACGTACGCCGCGATCATGTAGCCCGCGTTCTGCGGCGTCTCAGGCGACATCGGGCGCCTCGTCCCGTGCGTCCTCGGCAACCGCCAGCCCGTAGCGCAGCGTCACCAGCCCGACGTACAGCAGCGTGAACACGGCGGTCGAGACGAGCAGCGTCCGGAGCATTTCGGGCGGCATCGACGGCGCGCTCGGCTTGAGCACCACCGGCTGCGGGTGCAGCGTGCGGAACAGGTAGACGCTCAGGTGGATGAAGGGCACCAGGAGCATGCCGAGGATCCCGACCACTGCGCTGAACCGGGCCCGCTCGGCCGGGTCGTGCACCGAGGCGCGGAGCGCCAGGTAGCCGATGAAGAGGAAGAAGAGGAAGAGCGTGAGCGTGAGCCGCGCGTCCCAGGTCCACCAGGTGCCCCAGATCGGCTTGGCCCAGATCGGGCCGGTCGTCAGCATGACCGCGCTGAACGCGACCCCCACCTCCGCGGAGGCGGCCGCGAACCGGTCGAGCCGCGGATCGTGCAGCCAGAGGTAGAGCGCGCTCGTGATCCCCACCAGGGAGAAGGAGATCAGCGCGCTCCAGGCGGCCGGGACGTGCAGGTAGAAGATCTTCTGGGCCACGCCCTGCCGCGCCTCGACCGGCGTGTACCCCAGCGCCAGCACGTAGACGCCGGCGAGGGCGAGCAGCGCCACGAGGCTGATGCCGAGCCCGGGAAGGATGATGGCGCGCGCGCGCGCCTCGGAGGCCGTCATTCGTCCACCACCGCGGAGAAGGCCATGGTACAGAGGGTCACGAAGACCACGTCGTAGAGCGCGAGTAGTCTAAGCCATCCCAGCATCTCGCTCAATGGACGCCCGGCCAGCAGCCGCGAGGTCACCTGCACCGCGCCGATGAGCGGCGGCACCATGAAGGGGAGCAGCAGCACCGGCAGCATGAGCTCGGCGAAGCGGGTCCGCACCGCCATCGCGCTGAAGATCGTGCCGACCGACACGAATCCGATGGTGGCCAGCGCGGTCACGCCGATGATCCCCGGCAGCGCCGCCGACAGGTCCACGTTGAAGAAGAGCACGAAGAGCGGCAGCGTAATCGCCTCGACCGTGCCCACGAACGCCAGATTGGCGAGCAGCTTCCCGCCGAACAGCGCGCCTCGCGGCACCGGCGCCAGCAACAGGCCGTCCAGCGCGCCGTGCTCGCGCTCGATGGTGAACGCGCGGTTGAGCGCCACCATCGCCGCCAGGGCGAACGTCACCCAGAGCACGCTCGGGGCCAGGTCCGTCGCCGCCAGGGCGGTCGGATCGCGGGCGAAGTTGAACACCACCAGCACCAGCGCCGCGAACACCACGGCGGAGAGGAGCGCGGTCCGGCTCCTGAGCTCCGCCCGGATATCCTTGCCGGCGATGGCGAGCGCGAGGCGCAGGGCCTCAGGCACCGGTCCACTCCCGGTAGCGCGGCAGGAACTGGTCGAGCGGGCCCGCGGTGGGCTCGTCGCACACCCAGCGGCCGTCCACCATGACCGCCACCCGCGTCGCCACGTCCCAGACCTCCGCCAGGTGGTGGGTCACGATGACCATCCCGAGCCCCTCGGCGCGGCGCGCCCGGAGCACGTCACGGAGCCGGTCGGCCGAGGCCGCGTCGAGCGCGGTGAACGGCTCGTCGAGCAGCAGCACGCGCGGGCCGTGCAGCAGCGCGCGGGCGATCGCCGCGCGCTGGAGCAGCCCGCGACTGAGCCGCCTGGGCGACTCGGCCGCCCGGGCCCCGAGGCCGGCGGCGTCGAGCGCCGCGCGGGCAACTTCCCCCGGATGCGGGAGCCCGTACAGCCGGGCCGCGAAGGTGAGATTCTCGGCCAGCGTCAGGTCGTCGTAGAGCAGGGACTGGTGGGAGAGCAGCCCGACCGCGCGGCGCGCGTCGGCGGCGTCCCCCCCAAGGGCGCGACCGAGCAACCGGACGTCGCCCGCGGTGGGACGCATCAGCCCGGCCAGCAGGCGAAGGAGGGTGCTCTTGCCGGCGCCGTTCGGGCCCGCGACGGCGAGCGCCTCGCCCGTCGCGAGCGTCAGATCGACGTCGCGGAGAACCCGGACGCGGCCGAACGAGCGGCAGAGGCCCCGGGCGACGAGCAGCGGCTCGCCGTCACAGGACGGCATCGATCCGCGCACCGAGTTCGTCGAGGCGGAACGGTTTGACGATGTAACCGGAGTGGGGGAGATTCAGGACCTTGAGCTGGGGCTCGATGCTCATGTAGGCGGTTGTGATGATGACTGGGAGATCCGGTTGGCTCAGCCGGATCCGGCGGAGCAGCTCGACCCCGTCCGTGTCGGGAAGCCGCATGTCCAATACCGCCACATCGGGGTGGTGCTCCTCGAGCTGCTCCATCGCCTCCGCACCCGTCGAGGCGAACACCAGGTCATATCTCCGCTGGAATGCTCGCTGATAGCTGAGTCGTAGCGCGGGCTCGTCCTCGACGATCAGGACGCGCCGGCGGCACTCTGCCTGCGTCATGCCACGTACCCCGTGACCCGGTGCCGGACGGCACCCACTGAAGGGGATGGGGAACCAGGCAGGTACACTAACGGGTTCGGGAGGAGTCGTCCATCCCGCGAGCGTCCCGAGGTGCAGCGAGGCGCTCGCTCAGTCATAGCTGGTGTCGACGATGAACAGATCGTAGAGCTTCGTGAGGGTGAGGAGGAAGCGGAGCTCCTCGCTCGGATTGCGGAGCACCACCGGGAGCCGCCGCTCGGCGGCCAGGCGCTGGATCAGCATCAGCGCGCCCAGTCCGGCGGAATCGACTTCGCGGGTGTGCGTGAGGTCGATGACCAGACGGCCGGAGCCATGGGGCATCTCCTCGAGCAGCTGCTCCGCCGCCTGGCGGATCGCGACACGGGTCTCGAGGCCGAGCGTCTCGGGCGCGGCCAGGGCTCGTTCTACGTCCTGCGGGGTCCTCATCCATCCTCCTTCGGCACCGAGCTATCTCACCATCGTCTGGCGAGACCTCTAGTTTTGCGGCCCCGGATCACTCCGGGTGTGCTCTTATCGGGCGGATCGACGCCTCGCCGCAGGTCACGTTGCGGCTGCGCCCTTGAGAAAGGCGAGTCTGGTGCCAACGGCGCCAAGACGATGTCGCATAGTTACTTACAGATGGGCCCCGAGGCCTCAGTGCGACCGGTTGCGTCGCACTCCGCGAGATTCTACTGCAAAACAGGCGGCAGGGTAAGAGTGGGGGGGGTGCCAGCAGGCGTCGGGAGCGAGACGAGTCACCCTGAACGGAGTGAAGGGGACATGCCCAAACGTATGGCCCCTCACGGAGCCTGCCCTGAGCGGAGCGACGGGCTCGGGGTGACACAACGTCAGAACTGAATTTGCGCGCCGAGCTCCACCACCCGGTTCGGCGGGAGCCCGAAGAACGCCGTAGCGGATCGCGCGTTCCGGGTCATGAGAATGAAGAGCTTCTTCCGCCAGAGCGACATGCGCCCGAGTCCGGCGCCGTCTGCGCTCGCGACGGTCTTGGGGGGGCCGTGCGTCGCGATCAGCGTCTCGCGGCCCAGATAGAACGTCGTTTCCATCACCTTCACGGCGACCGGCTTGCCGTTGCCGGTGCGGCGACCCAGCGCGGCGAGCACCGCCGGCACGTCGGGCGTTTCCATGAAGCCGTAGTGGGCGATGACCTGGTAGAACCCTTCGCCCAGCTCCTGGCAGGCCACCCGGTCCTCGTCGTCCACTTGCGGGATCTCCTCCGTCACGACCGACAGAAGCATCACCTTCTCGTGCAGCACCTTGTTGTGCTTGAGGTGGTGCAGCAGCACAGGCGGGGCGCCGGTCGGGTCGGAGGTGAGGAAGACCGCGGTGCCAGCGACCCGGTGCGGTTTCCGCCGGCTCACGTCCGCCAGGAACAGGTCCATTGGGAGCGTGTTTTCCCGGACGATGGCGGCCAGCCGCCCCCGCCCGCGGTTCCAGGTGCTCATCAGGGTGTAGATCCCGACGGCCACGACCAGTGGGAACCAGCCCCCCTCGCGGATCTTCACCAGGTTCGCCGCGAAGAACGCCAGGTCCACGCCGAGGAACAGGCTCGTCAGCGCCCACGCGCGCGGCGCCGGCCACTTCCATCGGTCGCGCGCGACCGTATGGAACAGCAGCGTCGTGATGATCATCGTGCCGGTCACCGCGATTCCGTAGGCGGCGGCCAGGTTGGTCGTGCTGCGGAAGCCGATGACCAGCGCCATGCAACCGACCCACAGCGCCTGGTTGACCTCGGGGATGTAGATCTGGCCGATCTCGGTCTTGGAGGTGTGGACGATCGTGACCCGTGGGCTGTAGCCGAGCTGCACGGCCTGCCGGGTGAGCGAGAACGCCCCCGAGATCAGCGCCTGCGACGCGACGATCGCGGCGGCCGTCGCCACCACGACCATCGGGTACAACCCCCAGCTCGGCACCAGCGAGAAGAACGGATTGACCGCCGCCTCGGGCCGCTCGAGCAGCAGCGCGGCCTGGCCGAAGTAGTTGAGCAGCAGGCACGGCAGCACCACCGCGAACCAGGTGACCCGGATTGGGCGAGGCCCGAAGTGGCCCATGTCGGCGTAGAGCGCCTCGGCACCGGTGAGCACCAGCACGACGGAGCCGAGGATCAGGAATCCCTGCAGCCCGTCGCGCACGAAGAGGTCGATGGCATGCAGCGGATTGAGCGCCACGAGCACCGAGGGGTGCAGCAGGATCCCGCGCACGCCCAGCAGGGCGATGCTGACGAACCAGACGGCCATGACCGGCCCGAACACCCGGCCGATCCCCGCGGTGCCGTGGCGCTGGACCAGAAACAGCACGCTCAGGATCGCCACGGCGATCGGCCAGACGAACCGGTGCAGGGCCGGCGTGGCAACCTTGAGGCCCTCGACGGCACCGAGCACCGAGATGGCGGGCGTGATGACGCCGTCACCGTAGAGCAGCGCCGCACCGAACAGTCCGAGACTGATGAGCACCGCCCGTGCGCCGCGGACCCGGGTCAGCGGGCGGACCAGGGCCAGCAGCGCCATGATGCCGCCCTCGCCCCGGTTGTCGGCGCGCAGCACGAAGCTTATGTACTTGAGCGACACGACGAAGTTGATGGACCAGAAGACCAGCGACATCACGCCGATCACGTTTTCCCGCGTGGGCGGAATGTTGTGCAGCCCGCCGAAGCACTCCTTGAGCGCATACAGCGGGCTGGTGCCGATGTCGCCGTAGACCACGCCCAGCGCGGTGAACGCCAGCGCCGCGAGCGCACGCCCCCTGGGAGGCGCCTTGGTCGTGACAGTGGACACTCAGGCGGCTCCGCCGGTCGAGTCCGCCGGCGCCCGCCGGAGCCGCCGCAGCTCGAGGATGGCCAGCGCCAGGAGCGCGACGATGATCGTCGCGGAGCCGACACACCACCGGCAGATCGCCCGGATGACGAACAGCTCGAGGTAGGTGAGGTAGACCGTGAACAGCACTCCCCCGGCCGCCAGCGCCGCCAGGAGGGCGGTCGGCCACCGGCGCCCCGCGAGTGCAGGCTGGAGCGCAAGCAGCGCCACCGCGAACAGGAGCCCATAGCCAAGGACCCCGATCAGCGCCACCTCGACCCCCGCGAAGCGGCTCCACTCGCTGGTCTGCACCGTATCACAGGCGCCGTTGCCGCAGGCGAGCGTGCCGATCCGGCCGATCTTGTAGAGATAGAGATAGGCGGACAGGAAGAGCCCGAGCAGGCTCATCAGCGCCGCGCCCATGCGGTAGATCATGGGGTGCTGGCAGGGCGCGGCGCGAGCGAATCGACCAGCCGGGTGATGGCGTCGGAATCGAAGCGGCCCTGGTACAGTCGGCCGCCGACGAGCAGCGTGGGGGTGGAGCTGACGCCCACCCGGACCCCCTCGTCGTAGCTCGCCTGGATACGTCCCGCGTAGGTGCCGGCGGACATGCAGGCGTCGTACTTCGCCAGGTCGAGCCCGACCTCCTTGCCATAGCGCCGGAAAATACCGGCTCCGTCCCTCGACGCGGCCCACTCGGACTGGCCCTCGTAGATGCGCTCGTGCTGGGGCCAGTACTTCCCTTGCTGGTCGGCACAGGCGGCCGAGTGGGCCGCCACTCGGGCGTACTGGTGCTGCTGTAGCGGGAAGTCCCGGTAGCGCCAGCGGAGGCGACCCGTCTTGATCAGGCGCTCATCGAGCGTCGGCATCTGGAGCGTCGCGAACGTCTGGCAGAACGGGCACTGGTAGTCCGCGTACTCGGTGATCTCAACCGGCGCGCTGTCCGCCCCCTTCAGGTAGCCGCGGAACCCCGCCGTGTCGGACGGCTGGATGGTCACGTTCGCCGGGATGCTCACCGTGGCCGGCCGGGAGAGCTGATAGCCGAGGAGGCCGATGCCGACGACGGCCACGGCCCCCAGGATGGTGTAGAAGCGCTTCATTCCGACGGGCGATGCCGCCATGGTTCGTCGTCCTCCGGGTCGTCCGGGTGAAACGTATCCTGCCGCTCTGCTTCGTCCACGATCCGCCGGCTGTCGGCGATCTCGGGGGTGTCGTAGGTACAGCGGACCTCGTAGTGGAACATCTCGCTGCGGGCGTCGCCCATCAGGCGGAGCAACTCGGGCACGCCCCGGAGGAGCTGCCCCCCCCGGTCCAGCACCCGGATGCGCTCAGCCAAGGCGCGCAGCATCTCCGCCAGCCGGTCGGCCCGCGCGTCGTCGTAGACTTGGTCGTGCTCGTGCTCTGCCATGGCCACCTCGGGGGCCGGCGGCGCCCCCCGACAAGTTCATGTCAATGACGCCGATAAACATAATCACCAGGCTACCGGGCCGGAAAAACCCGAAAGTTTGCACCAAAAGGTGCAACCGGATATATTCCCGCGCGGTAAAGGCCACGAGCGCAAGCGGTTTCGACGCCCCATTTAAGGAAGGTGCATGAACAAGAACAAGACCCAGCGTGACCCCCAGGCGGTGTCCTTCGACCAGGCCCGTGACGAGTTGTTCAGTCACATTCTCCGGTGCGGCGTCATCGACGCGCTGCCGGAGCACCAGAAGGACTGGTTCGACGACACGATGCTCTACCTGGCCGATCGGTACGAGAACCTGAGCGAGGCGCAGCTGAGCCAGCTGCGCGTGCTGGGCGAGCGCTTCAGCAAGCCGGTCCAACGAAAGGCGGAGACCGTCGAGACCGGCGCGGCGTAAGCCGGCTGGTGAAGTAATGTCATCGCCCCGGCGCAAGTTGATGCGCCGGGGCATTTGCTTGTGAGTCAGGGTGACTCCCACCATCGCCGCCATCGGTACCCCGCCGCCAGCCGCGCCCCACCCCCGACCCCCGCTTCCACGAACCACCCTGAGCGCGACCCCGGCCTCGCCTCCAGGCCGAGCGCCAGCACCAGATACCCTTGGTCAACCGGCCCGCCCACGACCGCCACACCGCCCGCGCCGTAGAGGCCCACGCCCCGCCGAAGCGTCGGGTTGAGAAGGAAGTGCGCCAGCAGCTCGCCGCGCCACGCGGTCTCCCCGCCGCTGCGGCCGGCCGTGGCCGCGGCGGACACCCGGCTGCGGAGCGAGGTGCGCAGTGCACCGTACACCCCGCCCACCACAAGCGCCGGATCCGACGCCGTGGCCACTCCCATCACGCCAAGCTCCCCAGCCTGCTGCGCCGCCACGGGCCGCGTCTCGGCGAGCAGCGCCGCGATCAGCAGCGTCGCCGCCGGGCTAGCCCAGCGTGAGCCCATGGGTGACCCGGATATCGGGCGCGAGCGAGTGCACCACGGAGCAGTACTTCGAGATCGAGAGATCGATCGCACGGCGCGCTTTGGTCTCGTCCAGCGCCTCGCCGCGCAGATGGTACTGCAGGTGGATCGCCGTATAGCGCCGCGGCTCTTCTTCCCGCCGGACGCCAGACGCCTCGATCCGGCACTCGCGCAACACCACCCGCATCTTCCCGAGGATCACTACGACGTCCGCGCCGGTGCATGCGGCCGCCGCGAGGAGCAGCGTCAGCATCGGACCGGGAGCGGCCGCGTTCTCGCCGTCGATGGTCGTCACGGGACCGCCCGGTTCGCCGCCCCGGAAGACCAGCCGGTGCTGCCAGGCGAGCGTCACCCGCTTGGTCTCGACCGTCACCGCTCGTCCCTGCCCCCCACCTGCCGCTCGGCCGTCGGGGCCACACGGTAGTAGTCCCAGATCGCGTACAGCGCGATCGCGGTGGTCGCCCATGCCAGCGGCCGCAGATGCGGCGAGTCGGCCAGGAACGCCACCAGCGTCAGCACCTGCGCCACGGTCACCGCTTTGCCCCCCGCACGGGCCGGAATCGCCCGCGGCCGGCGCGAGACCAGGGTGGCGACGAAGGCGATCGTCGCCACCAGGTCGCGGAGCAGCACCCCGAGGATCTCGTACCATTCGAGGCGGCCGCTGAACGCCACCACGCCGAACGCGGAGGCCATGAACAGCTTGTCGGCCACCGGGTCGATCACCGCGCCGAGCGACGAGCTGCCGAACCGCCGGGCGAGTTGCCCGTCGAGCAGATCGGTCGCCGCGGCCGCGGCGAGCAGCACCAACCGCCAGTTGTTGGACACGAACGGAAACGCGGCCGCGAGCGGGATCCGCACTGCGCTCAGCAGGTCGGCGGTCGTCCACCCGGCGCGACCTTGCTCCCCCTCCCGGCGCGGACTAGGTTCGGGTGACATGGCGTTCAAGATACTCTCATGATGCTGGACACCGCGGTCATCCCCTGCGGCGGTCGCGGCACCAGGCTGCATCCGATCACCCGCTGGCTTCCGAAGGAGATCCTGCCGGTGGGTCTCCGCCCCATCCTCTACTGGACGCTGGACGAAGCCGCCGATGCCGGTCTCCTCCGCGCCATCATCATCACCAACCCGCACAAGCCACAGCTCGAGGCCGCCGCGCGCAACTACGAGGGGCCGCTCGAGCTCGAGTTCGTTCCGCAGGACCACCCCCGCGGCGTCGGCGACGCTCTCCTCCGCACGCGCGACCACTTGGCCGGCTCGCCGTTCCTCGCGCTCCTGCCCGACAACCTCTTCAGGGGCCCCAACCCCACCACCGCCGTGCTCTCGACTTTCCGGGCAACGGCACTCGCCACCGTGCTCCTCGCCGAGATCGTGCCGGAGGCGGCGGGCGCAAGAGGCGCCACGGGACGCGCCCGGATCCGCAGCGAGGCGGACGGATCGCTGCGGGTGACCGAGGTGGCCGACAAGGGCCGCGGGCGGTTCGAGGCGACGGCAGAGGCCACGGTGGTGACGCCGATCGGGCGCATGGCATTCCCGGGCGGCGTCCTGGCGGAGTTCGAGGAGATCGGGCGCGGCCTGCCGCCGGGCGTGGAGCTGGGCGACGTGCCCATGCTCCAGCGGCTCGCCCGGCGGAACGCGCTGGCCGGCGTCGTCAACCGGGCGGCGTTCTATGATGTAGGGACGCCGGAAGGCTATCGCGACGCGGTGGCCGCCTTCCCGCCACATACCTGACCGCAGGTACATCGGGGTGGACGCCGCTTTCAACTACCTCCTGCAGGAGCTCACCGCGATCAGCGGCGCGCGCCTCGCCGACGCCGGCGGCCTCTCGGCGATCGTCGTAGCGGCCGCGGGGGCCGTGGGCATGCCGGCCCTCGGGCCGCCGGTGGTGCGCTCGGCGCCGGACGGCGTCGCTGTCGCCCTGCTGTGCCGCGACGGGCACATCGTGCTGCACGCCGTGCCGGACGAGGGACTCTGCTTCGTCGCCGTGGTGGCGCGCGCCCCGGCCGACGTGGGCCGGGGGCTCGAGGTGATCGCGCGGGGGCTGGCCAGGGACTCGAGCCGCCGCGGAGGGGCGACGGAGTCATCCTGAGCGAAGCGAAGGAGGCATGACCGTACGCATGCCCCCTTTGCGGAGCCTGCCCTGAGCGCAGCGAGTGGCTCAGGTTGACTCATGATCGGGTTACCGCTGTCTACGACATCAACGCCGCCACCGGCGGCCGTCCCCCGCCGGTCCCCCGGACCACCCCCTCCACTCGCTGGGACGGATTCAGGGAGGCAGCGGCAACGCGCAGCACGTCCTCCGCGGTGACCCCCCGGTACGCCGCGCCGGGATCCTCCAGCTCCGCGAGCCCCGACCCCGCCACCCACGCCTCCAGGATCTCGGCCGCTACGGCACTGCCGCTCTGCCGGCTCACCTCCGCCTGTCCGGCGAGGTAGTTCACCGCCTGCCGCAGCTCGGTCATGCTCACGGCCTCGCGAGTGAACCGCTCGAGTTCGCGCAGCATCGCCTCCCGCGCTTCCGCTTCCCGCTCCGGCGAGGTCGCGATGTAGGTCACCAGCGCCCCCGCGCGCGCCTTGAGCCACGCTGAGGCCACCACCGTATAGGCCAGCGAGCGGCGGTCGCGCAGTGCCTCGAAGAGCCGCCCGCCGAGCCCGCTCGCGACCGCAGCCCACACCTGCATGGCGGCACGGTCCGGGTGTCGCCGCGCGACTCCCGGGAAGACCATCGCCACCGCGGCCTGCGCCTTCTCCCGAGAGACCACGCGGATGGGCGGTTCGCCGCCCTGGCCTGCCACCCAGTCGAGCGCCGGGAGCGGGCCGGGAGCGGAGCGCGGGGCGGCCCGGCCGAACGCCCCGGCCAGATGCGCCGACGCCTCCTCGGGCGCCACGTCGCCCACGGCGATCACCACGGGGCGCTCGCCAGTGAGCCCCCGCGCATGCCACGCCCGCGCATCCGCCGCCGTGATCGCCGGGAGCGTGTGCGGCAGCCCCGCGACCGGGAGCCCGTACCCCTCCTCGCCGAACGCGGCGGCGAAGGCCAGCTGGAACGGATAGCGGAACATGTCGTCCGCCAGCTGCTGTGCCTCCGCCACCATGAGCCCGCGCTCGCGATCCACGTCACCCTCCTCCAGTCGCGGCGAGGCGTACACGAGATGGAGCAGCGAGGCCGCTTCGGCGAGATGCTCCGCGAGCACCGTGGTTCCGAAACCGAGCCAGTCGGTGGCGGCGACCGGACCCAGCGTTCCGCCGAGCCGCTCGAACGCGAAGGCGAGCGCCCCGGCGTCGAGCTCTCCCGCCCCGCGGACGGCGCTCCGGACGGTGAGCGCGCCGAGGCCGGCCTGCGCCGGGGGGTCGAGCTCCACCCGCGGGACGTATACCCCGAGGTGCACGAGCGGCACGCCGGGCTTCCGCCGCACCAGGAGATCGACACCCGGAAGGCTGGTGTGCATCACGTCGGCCTCCCGCCGCGCCAAGATCCGGCTGCTGGACGGCACCGCCGGGCCCGGTGCGGCAGCGACCGGGGCGGCGGTGGGGGCGGGCGCCCGCAGCTCGCTCACCGCGAAGGCCCGGCCCAGCGCGTCGGCGGTGAGCTCGTCACCCTCATCCGCGGGAAGGTAGAGCACTGCCGAGACGGCGTCGGGCTGGAGATAGCGCGCCGCGGCGGCGCGCACCTCGTCCGAGCCCACCGTGGCCAGCGCCTCGAACTCCCGATCGAGAAACGCGTAGCCGTCCAACGCCTCGGCGGCGGCGAGGGCGGAGGCCCGGCCTTCCATCGGCTCGAGCCGGCGGGCCCACCGCGCGCGGAGCAGCGTGCGCGCGCGCTCGAGATCCTCCGGCGGCGGACCGAGCAACGCGAGCCGGGCCACTGCGGCGGCGATCGCATCCACGGCCGCCGGCACCCGCGCCGGCGCGAGCTCCGCCGCGACGCCGAACAGGCCCAGCTCCGTGGGCGCGTAGTAGTGCGACGTCACCCAGGTCACCAGCCCAGGCTCGCGCAGCGTGCGGTAGAGCCAGCTGCCGCGGCCCGCACCAAGCACCGCCGCAGCCAGGTCGAGCGCCGGCGCATCCGCTTCGAGCGGCGGCGCGGCCCGCCAGCCGAGGGTCAGTTCAGCCTGGGTCACGTCACCGCGGAGCGTACGGGCGCGGACCTCGCGGCGCGGCGGCTCTTCTGGCGACTGGTCCACGGCACCCCGCGCGGCCGACCAGCCGCCGTAGGCGTCGCGAGCGAGCGCGAGCGCGCGCTCGGGGTCCACCGCCCCCACGATGGCCACGATCGTGCGCTCCGGCACATAGCGCGACGCGTAGTAGCCGTGCACGTCGGCGCGGGTGAAGCCCGCGAGCTGCGCCTCGTGGCCAATGCGCCACCGGCGGATGCGGTGGCGGTCGAACATCACCTCGTGCAGCGTCTCGTACGCCACCGCCGAGGGCGAGTCCAGCTTGCGCTTGGCTTCCTGGATGATGACCTGGAGCTCGCGGGCCAGTTCGCCGGGATCGATGACCGAGCGACGGAGCGCGTCGGCCTGGATGTCGAGCGCCTCGGCGAGGCCCGAGGCGGGCAGGACGGTGAAGTAGGAGGTGTGGTCGTAGGTGGTGCTGGCGTTGAGATAGCCGCCCGCGCTCTTGGTCTCCCGGGCGATCGCGCCGACGCCTCGGCGCTCGGTGCCCTTGAAGAACATGTGCTCGAGCACGTGCGAGATGCCGGTCCAGCAGTCGGGCTCGTCGAAGAACCCCGCCTTCACGTGGGTGACGACTGCCACTACCGGAGCCGACCGGTCCTCCTGAACCAGCAGGGTGAGCCCGTTCGGCAGCACTTCGCGGCGGACGCCGTCGGTCCAGCGCGTCGGTGAAACGGCCAAACCGCGCGCCGCCATGGCCGCTATTGAACGATCCGCAGCACGCCCGCCTCGGCGCTGCCGCGAATGAAGGCCTCCGCATCCGTGGTGGGGATGACGACGCCGGTTTCGGCCTGCCCCCGCCGCGCGAGGCTGGCCATGAAATCGCTCAGCGAGCCCGCGGCCCAGTCGTGGTCGGACGCCTTCATCTGGAGCAGGATCTCGTCCCAGCTCCCCCGGATCGGCTGCCCCGCGAGGGTCACGACCAGGTGCGACTCCCCCTGCCCCGGCTTCTTCTGCATGGCGTGCAGCTCGCTCAGCAGCGTGCCGAACAGCTCGAGCTGATGCGGATCGCGCACGCCACCGTCCGCCTGCTGCGCCTCTACCTCGGCGAGGAGCATGTCGATCGGGTCGGGCACGCCGGCCACCTCCCCCAGCCGCGTGAGCCACGGCGCCAGCTCGGGGTCCTCGTCGGGGAGCCGGTAGACGGTCTTCTTGAGCTCGATGTGCCGCCAGATCCCGAGCTCGTCGAAGTGGTCGTCCGGCTGGGTCCGCTCGAGGTGGTGCAGCGCGGCCTCCGTCTCCCCGCGGTCGTACAGCAGGTTGGCGAGGTAGATACGCGCCTCGCTGTAGGACGCGTCGAGCTCCAGCGCGCGCCGGAGCCAGTACAGCGAGCCCGCGTCGTTGCCCAGCCGGTGGGAGGCGTAGCCCAGGCACGCCGCCGCGTCCGGCGAGTCGGGGTGCGCCGACACCGCCAGGTCGAAGAACCGGTGCGCCGGGGCGACGTGCCCTTCGCGGAACAGTGCGCGGCCCACCTGCAGCATCAGCTCGTGGTCGTCCTGGAAGCCGAGCTGGAGAATGCGTTCGAACCCGCGCATTGCACCGGCCCGGTCGCCCAGCTTGAGCAGGGCCTCGCCGAGGCCAGCGAGCCCGTCTTCGTGATCGGGATCCCGCGCCAGGGCCAGCTCGAAGCTCCGCCGCGCCCAGGCATACTCCTCCCGGGCCAGGTGCGCGTAGGCCATCCCGATGTGCAGCTCGACGGCATGTGGGTAGAGAGTGGTGCCTTCCTTGAGGATCAGCAGAGCTTCATCGTACCGACCTTCGTTGTAGAGTTGATGGGCTTGTTCGTCGAAGTCGTCGGAGCTGAGGAATGCATCCGACATCGGCCGTCCTCCGGCGGGTAGGTTGCTGCAAACTAGGAACTTCCGGGGACGGGAGCAAGGGAAGCCGCACTCGCGGGCTATTGACAGGACGGACTTCGTTCATATCTTACTGACCAGTCAGTTATTAAACCGAGCCAGCGAGAGTCTGTGCCCAACGCCAGCCGAGTCCAGTCCCGCCCCCGCCGCTGGCAGCGCCGGCCCGCGGCCCGGCCGGAAGAGATCCTCGACGCCGCTCTCGCCGTCTTCGGCGAGTCCGGCTTCGCCCGTGCCAAGATCGACGACGTCGCCAAGCTCGCCGGCGTCAGCAAGGGCACCGTCTACCTCTACTTCGAGTCGAAGGAAGCGCTCTTCCGCGAGATGGTCCGCGCCAAGATCGTCGCCTCGCTCGCCGAGGCGGAGACCCAGGTGCGGACCCACGAGGGCCCGGCCCGCGCGCTCCTGACCGACCTGGTACGACGCATGTACGCCCGCATCCGTTGCGATCAGATGATGCGGATCTCGCGCATCGTCCAGGGCGAGCTCGGCCACTTCCCCGAGCTGGCGCGGTTCTACTTCGAGGAAGTCATCCTCCGCGCCCGGCGCCTCATCGCGCAGGTGCTGGAGCGCGGCGTGGCGGGCGGCGAGTTCCGGCCGAGCCCGAACGGATTCGCGGCGCGGGGGCTGTGCTCCTTGGTGGTCCACACCGCGCAGGTGCAGCACTTCTTCCACCCCTACGACCCCGAGGCGCTCACCGATGAGCAGGCCGTCGAGGGCCTCGTCGACATGTACCTCCACGGGGTGGTGGTGCGCCCCGCGGACCCGACCTGAGGCTCGCCCCGTGCACCGCTGGTTGCTCGCGCTGCCGCTGCTCGCCGCCGCCCCCGCCGGGGCCACTGTGCAACAGTCGGCCGTCCCGCCGGGTCCCCTCACGCTGCTCGACGCGATTACCCTCGGTCGGAGCCAGGGGGTCAACGCCGCCATCGCGCGGCTCAACCTGCGGACCGCGGAGGCCCGCGTCGGGCAGCGCCGCGCCGACCTGTTACCAACGATTAGCGGCAACGCGGCCATCATCCATCAGACGGTGAACCTCGAGGAGTTCGGAATCCCCAATGCCGCTGGGGTCACCGACCCGTTCGACGTCTACCGGCTCCAGCTGCGCGCATCGCAGACGATCTTCGACGCCTCGGTCATCGCCCGGCTCCGGGCCGCGCGCGACACGGCGGTGGCCGCCGGCCTCGACGCCCGGGCGGCCGGCGAGCTCGCCGGAGCCACCGCGGGACTCGCGTACCTTCGCGCCCTCAGCGCCCAGGCCACCGTCCGTGCCCGCGAGGCGGACAGCACCATCGCGTCGCAGCTGCTGGACCAGGCGCGGCAGCTCGTGGCGGCGGGGGTGAGCCCGGCCATCGACGCCACGCGGAGCGAGGTGAGCTTCGCCGCCGTGCGCACGCAGCTCGAGGTCGCGCGCAACGGCGCCGACCGAGCCAGACTCGACTTGATCCGCGCGCTCGACCTTCCCTCGGGCAGCCGGCTCGAGCTGGCGGACTCGCTGGGACCGGCCGCACTCGACCTGCCGCTCGATCCGGACTCGGCGGCGGGGTTTGCCCGCGAGCACCGCGCGGAGCTTGCCGCGGAGCGCGCCCGCACCCGGGCCGCCCGCCGGTCGCTCGGCGCCGTCCGGGCGGAGTACCTGCCGAGCCTCGGGGTGGGCGGCACGTATCAGCAGTCCGGGCGGGAGACCGGCACCCTGGCGGGCAGCTACAGCGTGCAGCTCCAGCTGACGGTGCCGATCCTGGATGGGTTCCGCCGGCAGAACCGGGTCAAGGAGCAGACCCAGCGCCTCGACATCCAGGAAATCCGCGAGCGCGACCTGGTCAACCAGATCGAGACCGAGGCGCGACAATCGGTGCTCGACCTCGCTTCGGCGCAGCAGCAGGTCGCGATCGCCGGCGACCGGCTCAGCCTCGCCGAGCAGGAGTTGGCCCAGGCGCTGGAGCGTTTCCAGGCCGGCGTGGCGGGCAGCGTGGAGACGACCAACGCCCAAGGATCGGTCATTGCGGCGCGCGACGCGCTGATCCAGGCGCGAGTCAACTTCGGAACCGCCCGGGTCGGCGCCTACCGCGCCCTCGGCGTGATCGATCAACTGCACTAAACCGCGCCTGGGCGCGACGAGACGGACCATGACGACGGACGTTGCGATGGACCTGCCGGCGACGGCCGAGCCGGTGACACGGAGCTGGACCCGCCGCCTGCCGCTGATCCTGGGCCTGCTGCTGGTGCTCACCCTCGCCACTTGGGGCGTGCGCCGCTACTTCTACGCCCCCCACCACGTGAGCACCGACAACGCCCAGGTGGACGGCCACATCACCGTGATCGCACCCCGCATTGCCGGTTTCATCGAGCGCGTGCCGGTCGAAGAAAACCAGCGCGTGAAGGCGGGCGACACCCTCGTGATACTCGACCAGCGCGATCTCGTGGTGCGGCTTGCGCAGGCCGAGGCGGAGCTCCGGAACGCACAGGCGGCGGTGGGCTCGCGCCAGAGCGCGGGCCAGGCCACGGCCCAGCTCCAGGCCACCCGAGCGGAGGCGGCCTCGGCGCAGGCGACGATCGTCGCCGCCGAGGCCGGCTACCGTCAGGCCAACGCCGACTACGAGCGCTATCGGCAGCTCGCCGCCTCCAGGATCATTCCGGCCCAGCAGCTCGACGCGGCGCAGGCGTCGCGCGATGCCGCGGCAGCCAACCTCGAGGCGGCACGCCGGCGGGCCGCGGCCGCGACCAGCCAGGTGTCCGCCTCCGGCGCTGCGGTCCGCGGCGCCGACGCCCGGCTCGCGGCCGCCGAGTCGGCAGTCGAGCAGGTCCGCCTCCAGCTCGGCTACGCCACGCTGCTCGCACCGAACGACGGCGTCGTGGCCAAGCGCAGCGCCGAGCCGGGCGCGCTGGTGCAGATCGGACAGAGCCTGATGTCGCTGGTGCCCGAGAAGGACCTCTGGGTGACGGCGAATCTGAAAGAGACCCAGCTGGTGAAGGTGGCCGTGGGCGATCGGGTGGAATTCAGCGTGGATGCCTACCCGGGCCGGAAGTTTCAGGGCAGGGTCGAGAGCCTGAGTCCCGCGACCGGCGCCCGCTTCGCCCTGCTGCCGCCCGACAACGCGACGGGCAACTTCACCAAGGTCGTCCAGCGGGTCCCGGTCAGGATCGCGGTGAGCGACACGGTGGACCCGGCGCACCCGCTCCGCCCCGGCATGTCGGTGGACGTGACCATCACCACCGACTGACCCGCCGCGACCCGTGGCCACCTTCGCGCTACCCGCGCGTCCTCAACCGCTCACCCGCGAGCAGGTCTACCGCTCGCGGTACCTGATCGCGTTCGCGGTGACGCTGGCCAGCGTGCTCGAGCTGGTGGATACCAGCATCGTCAACGTCGCGATCCCGCACATGATGGGGAACCTGGGCGCCACCCTCGAGGAGGTCGCCTGGGTCAGTACCGGCTACCTCGTGGCCAACGTCATCGTGCTGCCGATCACGAGTTGGCTCTCCGGCCGGTTCGGACGGCGGAATTACTACACCGGCTCCATCATCCTCTTCACGCTCGCCTCCTTCTTCTGCGGCGCCGCGCGCTCGCTGGAGGGCCTGGTCATCTGGCGCGTGGTCCAGGGCATCGGCGGCGGCGCGCTGATCAGCACGGCGCAAGCCATCCTGTTCGACGTCTTCCCGCTGCGCGAGCGGGCCACGGCGATGGCGATCTTCGGCATGGGCGTCATGGTGGGTCCCACGCTCGGGCCCACGCTCGGCGGGTGGATCACCGACAACTACTCCTGGCCCTGGATCTTCTACATCAACGTCCCGCTCGGCATCCTGGCGGCGATGGCGACCTGGCGGTCGGTGCCCGAGCCGGAGCACGCCGTGCAGCGCACGGCCATGGACTGGCTGGGGCTGGCGCTGCTCATCGTGGGCATCGGATCGCTCCAGGTACTGCTCGAGCGGGGCGAGAGCAAGGGCTGGTTCGAGTCGCGCGAGATCGTGGTGGAGGCGATCGCGGCCGGTCTCGGCCTCGCGGCGTTCGTCTGGCACGAGCTCCGCACCCGGCACCCGATCGTCGACCTGCGCATTCTGCGGAACCGCCAGCTCGCCGCTGGCGTCGCCTTTGCGTTGGTCCTCGGGTTCGCGCTCTACGCCAGCGTCTTTGCGTTGCCCGTGTTCCTCCAGAACCTGCTGGGCTACACCGCCTGGGACACCGGCAAGGTGATCCTCCCGGGCGCGATCGCGAGCGCGCTCACCATGGCCGCGATGGGCCGCCTCGGCCAGCGCTTGGACGCCCGGCCGCTGATCACGCTCGGCGTGCTGCTGTTCCTGTGGTCGATGTGGCTGCACTACCACTTCACCACTGCCATCGGCATGCACGACTTGTTCTGGCCGATGATCCTCCGCGGCGTGGGACTGGGGTTCATCTTCGTTCCGCTCACGGGCGTGGCGGTCGCCGACCTGCGCCCGGCCCAGCTGGCCCAGGGCACCGGGCTCTTCAACCTGTCCCGCCAGCTCGGCGGCAGCTTCGGCATCGCCGTCACTGCCACGCTGCTCTCGCGCTTCACCGAGCAGAGCCGGGAGGCGCTCCTGCCTCATCTCTCACCGTCCAATCCCGTGATGACGGACTGGCTCGACCAGGCCACCCGCCGCCTGCTCGCGCTCGGCGGAACCGTGGCCGAAGCACAGCAGAAGGCGCAGGCCATGCTGGAGGGCGTGCTCGGCCGCCAGGCCTCGATGGTGGCCTTCGAGAAGGTCTTCCTGACGATGGGGATCACTTTCTTCGCCGCGCTGCCGCTGCTGCTGCTGTTCCGCACGGGCAAGGTTCGCGGAGGGACCGCGGCGCACTAGGCCGTGGGGGCGTGCCGAAGGTCCGCTCGGCTTGACAGACACGCGTCCGGGAGCCAAATCCTCAGGCCGGGAGACGCCCGCCTCCCGTCCCGGCAGCGTCCAATCGGCCCGCCCGCCTATCTTTCACTGGTGACCTTCCAGCGCAAGCTCCTCTTCGGATTCTCCCTCATGGTCCTCCCAGCGCTGCTGGTCGGCGCGGAGGCCATCCGCAGCAACGCGCTCGAGCGCCGCGCGCTGACCGCGCTGGGCGAGAGCATGGCCCGCACCCGGACTTACGCCGAGCTCGAGACGGCGATGTTCGACCAGAGCGAGATGGTCTGGCGCTACCTGAGCGGCCTCGACCCGACGGCCCGCCAGGAGTTCCGCCTCACCGGCGAGGTGGTGGGCTACTGGCAGGATCGCTGGCGCGGCGAGCTCCGGCCGGAGGAGGCGCCGCTCGCCGACGGGATCGCCGGCATCCAGCGCCAGATCGTCACCGTGTCGGACAGCGTCTTCCAGCTGGCCGATGCCGGGCACCGCGAGGAGGCCTACCGGCTGGCGCAGCGTGAGCTCAGGGGACGGCTGCAACCCGCGCTCACCCAGATGAACCGCGCGATCTACCGGCGCGCCCGCGAATCGAGCGTCCGGGGGGCCTACAGCCGGCTGGAGGAGATTCTCGCCGACGAGGGGCGCACCCTGCTCGCCATCATCGCGCTCGCCCTCATCGTCGGCCTGCTCGCGAGCTGGCTCATTTCCCGAGGCCTGGCCCGGCCCGTGGGCGAGCTGACCCGGGCGATGGCGGCCGTCGGCGCCGGCGACCTGGATCACCCGATCCGGGTCACCTCGCGCGACGAGCTCGGCGACCTCGCCCGCGCGCTCGAGCGCATGACCCGGCGGCTGCGCGACTCGCGGGCGCAGCTGGTGCAGGCGGAGAAGCTCGCCTCGATCGGCGAGATGTCAGCCGCCGTGGCGCACGGGCTCCGCAACCCCCTGGCCAGCCTGCGCGCCGCAGCCCAGCTGGTCCGCCGGCACCCGGCCTCCCCGTCGTCTGCCGAGCACCTCGACGCGATCATCCTGGAGGTGGACCGGCTCGATCGCCGCATCAGCCACCTGCTCAGCTTCAGCCGGCCCGCTCCGTTTCACCCGGTGTCCGAGAGCCTGTCGCGCCTGATCGAGGAGCTGCTGCCGGCGGTCGCCGCCCCGCTCCACGAGCACCGGGTGGACCTGGAGACGGCGGTCCCAGCGTCGCTCCCGCACGTGCACGTGGACCCGATGCAGCTCGAGCAGGCCATCCTCGAGATCGTGTCCAACGCGCTCGACGCCATGCCGGCCGGCGGGCGGCTCCGGATCGGCGCCTTCACGGCCGACGGCTCGGGACGGCACGACGTAGTGCTCGAGGTGAGCGACACGGGCGGCGGTATCCCCGAGCAGGTGCTGGCCTCGGTCTGCGAGCCGTTCTTCACTACCCGGCCGGAAGGGACCGGCCTGGGCCTCGCGATCGCCAAGCGCTACGTCGAGCAGAACGGCGGGCGGCTCGAGATCGCCAGCCGGCCCGGCGAGGGGACCACGGTGCGGCTCCGGCTGCCCACGGAGCGGGTGGCATGAACGGCTCGACCGTCCTGATCGTCGACGACGAACGCACGCTGGCGCGCGCCATCAAGGCGTTCCTCACCGAGTCGGGCTACGAGACCGAGGTGGCCGGCGACGCCGAGCAGGCGCTCCGCCTGCTCGAGACGATGCGTCCGGACGTCGTTTTCAGCGACATCCGCCTCCCTGGGATGAGCGGGATCGAGCTGCTGCGGCGGATCCGGGAGTACGACGCCGCCATCCCCGTCGTCATCATGACCGCGCACGGGACCATCGAAGGCGCCGTGGAGGCGGTGAAGCTCGGCGCCTTCGACTACCTCAAGAAGCCGGTGGACCTCGAGGAGCTGAAGCTCCTGGCCGACCGCGCCCACGAGAGCTCGCAGGTCAAGCAGGAGCTCTCCTACTACCGGCGCCGGGAGACCGCGCGCGAGACGTCGCTCGCCGGCGTGCTCGGCGAGTCGCCCGCCATCCGTGCGGTGCTCGACCAGGCCCGCCAGATCGCGGCGCTCGACGAGACGCCCCCGGTGCTGATCACCGGGGAAACCGGCACGGGGAAGGGGCTGGTGGCGCGCACCATCCATGGTGCGAGCTCACGGGCCTCAAAGCCATTCATCGAGGTCAACTGCAACGCGCTGCCCGCCACGCTGATGGAGGCCGAGCTGTTCGGCCACGAGCGGGGTGCATTTACCGACGCCAAGGAATCGCGGATGGGTCTCTTCGAGGCCGCGGAGGGCGGTTTCCTCTTCCTCGATGAGGTGGGCGACGTCGAGCTTTCCCTCCAGGGGAAGCTGCTCAAGGCCGTCGAGGAGCGGACCGTACGGCGGGTCGGCGGCATCCGGGACCGGCGGATCGACGTCCATATACTGGCCGCCACCAACCGCGATCTCGAGCGCGAGGCCCAGCGCGAGCAGTTCCGCCGCGATCTCTACTTCCGGCTCGCCGTGATCATCCTCCACCTGCCGCCGCTCAGGGACCGCGGCACCGACGTTCTGGTCCTGGCGCAGCACTTCCTCCAGCGGTTCAACGCCAAGTACGGCAAGCAGGTGCGGCAGCTCGACGCGCGGGCGCGCGAGCTGCTGCTCGACTACCCGTGGCCGGGGAACGTCAGGGAGCTGAGTCACGTGATCGAGCGGGCGGTGCTCTGGAGCCGCGGTCCGACGCTCGACGTCGAGCATCTCTCGCTCGCGACTCCGCAGCAGGCCCCCGAGCCGGTGCGGGCGCCCGCAGCGCCCCCCGCCACCCAGGAGCCGCCGCCGGTCCCGCCGTCCGGCATGGCGCTCGAGCAGTGGGAGCGGACTC
>Ga0209797_10000320_pt1 | contig 23804 bp, 22 predicted proteins | sample DOMMetBare3Fresh_2_FD_187472 | JGI IMG/M metagenome (GOLD analysis project Ga0209797, IMG submission 187472) | Wetland sediment microbial communities from St. Louis River estuary, USA, under dissolved organic matter induced mercury methylation -... | ecosystem: Environmental > Aquatic >... | reverse complement strand
GGAGATGCAGATAATAAATTATATCAGGAATATTGTTTCAAATAAAACAGTGCAAGATCAAAAATTGGTTTTTACAAAAACAAGAGAAACACAAACAGCAAGCGGAAGCAGGTTTAGTGTTTCACTAGGTGTTATGCCCGATTATACATTTGCCGGCACCGGTGTAAGAATAGATGGTGTAAGCGAAGGCCGGGCAGCACAAAAAGCCGGCATGAAAGCAGGAGATATTATTATACAACTTGGCGAGTATAGTGTAAACAGCGTGGAAAATTATATGCAAACGTTGGGAAAATTTAAAAAAGGAGACAGCACCAAGGTAAAATTTAAGCGTGGACAGGATACCATTGAAGCAGATGTTCAGTTTTAAATTATAGATTGATAAAAATATTATCGTGAGTAAATTAGTTTTAGATACCAAGGATATTACGGATGACTTTTTTGAAGAAGCAAGGTTGCTTGGCATTATGGCTCCCATAAAAGATTACCAGTTTTGCTGGCAACTGAACAACCTACTGGGCATGGATTTCAGGGTAAATCACGATATAGAAATTCAACTGATGAAAAAAAACAGGAATTATTTTTTTAGCTTGTATGAATACCGGGAACCAGCCAGTTCACTGGAACATTATATTTACAATAACCAATTTGATGGAGAATATCTTTTACCAGAATTTAAACACCTTGACTTTTTGTGGCTGATGAAAGGGGACAATGTAAAGGATGAAACTTTAATAGAAAGAACAAACAACCTGAAAACAATAAACGCCGTTCAGTTGGTGTTGGAACTGACCAATGAAAAAATAAAAAATAAAGAACATCTCATTTTCTAAAATTTATGAAATATGTGGGTAGAAAAAGATAATACACTGCACAGAAAATTTAAATTCAAAAACTTCAGCGAAGCATTTGCATTTATAACAAGGGTTGCTCTGGAAGCAGAAAAGATGGATCACCATCCTCTGTGGACCAATGTTTACAACCAGGTTGAGATCTGGCTGAATACACACAGTGCAGGAGATATTGTAACCGAAAAAGACAGGGAACTTGCTAAACGGATAGATGCGTTACTAAAGTAAACTTCTACGAATAAAACTGATATGATCGACTTCGATTATGCCATCTGCTTCCACCATACTGATGATTCGCCCTGCTGCATTTGGCTTCAATGAAGAAACATCTGCTAATAATTATTTTCAATCTTCCGTCTCCACGAATCCAAAAGAACTACAATCAAAAGCATTAGCTGAATTTGATCAGATGGTTCAATCATTACAGAATTGTGGCATTGACGTGATTGTAATAGACGATATACCTGAACCTTTAAAACCTTCGGCAATTTTTCCTAATAACTGGTTAAGCACTTCGCCAAACGGAACCGTGTTTGTATATCCAATGTTTGCGCCCAGTCGCAGGCTGGAGAAACGGGATGATATTTTAAAAATGCTGGGAGAAAAATTTATAGTGAAGGATGTACAGGACTGGAGTGAATACGAAGTAGAAGGTAAATTTTTGGAAGGAACGGGCAGTATGATAATCGATCATGAAAATAAAGTGATATACGCATGCTATTCTTCAAGAACTGACGTGAGTGTGTTGGAAAAATATGCAAATGCAAACGGGTACCGGGCTATTATTTTTTTTGCAACAGATAAAAACGGGCTTCCTGTTTATCATACAAACGTGGCAATGACACTTGGTGAAAATTTTGCAATACTGTGTGAAGAAGCCATAGAAGAAGAATGGGAATTAATTGCAGTAAAACAATTACTGGAAAGCACCGCTCATGAAGTGATACGGATTACCCGTGAGCAGATGCATCATTTTGCAGGCAATATGCTCCAGGTAAAAAACAAAAAAAACGAAAAATTTTTAGTCATGAGCCAGGCGGCTTTTGACTCGTTGACAGAAGATCAAAAAAATCAGCTTTCTTCTTTCTGCACAATATTACCCATCGCTGTTCCAACCATTGAACAAACAGAAGGAGGAAGTGTACGCTGTATGATGGCAGAGATTTTTTTAGTGAAAAAATAATTTCTATTATTTATTTACCACCGTTGGAATGCAAATCTGCAAGGCAGTTTGCATCAAATGATGGAATATTTCCTGTAATAAGAAAACCAAGAATTTCATGAGTATCAGCAGAATAATACATCAGGCATTCAGAATTATTACAATGATTATTATGTGCAGCATCAAAATGATTTGTTTGCATAGGCGAACCGATACCCACCAGGCCAAGTATGTGTCCAAACTCATGTTCTATAACAGTTGATTCAAGTTTTGTACGGCTGGGCTGGCCTAAACCACCTGAATTATCCATTATTTTTTTTCCAAATAAAACCATTGAAGTGTTTCGGTATGCAGCTCCCAACACTCCATTATCAGTAAAACTTCCATTTGTTATTAGAATATATACGCCTAACTGATCTCCAGTTGTAAACACGCTTCGGTTAGAACGTTCAATTTCATATACCTGGTCAATGGATAATACCGTATTCGATGCTGTGGGAATTTCTTTTGTTACAATACTGATGCCTGAAGGCTTGTTTAACAGTCCCGATAAAATATTTTGTAAATGCGTAACTGATGTGGCAGAAAGTTCGAAACCGGTCATATACTGGCTCTCAATTTTTAGAGACTTGTATTTGGTATCACTTAGTAATTCATTTGCAGAAGCGCCAACCGGCCTGTTATAAAAATAATCAGGATCTCCGGGGTTATCAGAATAAGGGCTAAATGTTTTTCTGCATCCCGATACAGAGATAACACAACAGGCGAGGATTAATATTTTTGCTTTCATAAAACGGTTTTTTATGGGGCTACAAATTTGTTATTAAAATGTAATTTTTAATCCCGCGGTTATATAAAACATATTCTGCCCCCGTTCTGAAAGATCAGGCCTGTTTTCAACAGTTATCAGGTTTTGCGGAATAACATAGGCGGGATTCATAATTATTTGCAATTTATTTTTTGCAAACACTATGGGCATAGAAAATTCATAAGCAAGGATATTCAACTTGCTTACATCATTTGTTACCTGTTGATCAACTCCGGGGAACAATAAAAAATTACTTTTCTTATAATAAGTTTTTGTAAACTGTTGTGTTCCTGCAGACATTGTAAAGGATGGATCGATTGCAATGATAAATTCTTCCGGGAGATCAATTCTGAAAAGCCGATCAAGACCAGCAGAAATACCATAATCTACTTTATCACTAATTTTAATATCACCACCAGCATTTAAATTAATCATTTTACTTAGCCAACTAAAACTGGCACTACCCTGGGCTTTTAGCGACGATTGAACCAAATTACTGTTGTCTTTGTACAAGGGTTTTGTTATATACAGGTTGGTTAAAAAGTTTTCATTTTTACTTTTTGCCATATAACCCAATGTAACAACCGAACCCGCATATTGAAAATTAGCTATATTATTATTTACAAAAATTGGGGCACCGTTTATATACAGGTTTTTATTAAACCATAACTCGGCCAGTGGAAAGACACCACTGCTGCGAAGGCTGTCAGTACGGCCATAATAATGCAGGTTACTATTATAAAATATCCCAAGTTTAAAATGTGTGTTTCCGGAACCTGTTGTGTCGGCCTGCTGTGCAGATAAAGTAACCCGGAAAAAAAGCATAATAAATATGCATATAAAATTAAGTTTGGTTTTCATTTCAAAAGTATTAGAGTTAAAAAAAACGAGGGCGTTCATGAATCACAAACACCCCCGCACATTTCAAAGGAATATTAATTAACCACAAACGGTTATTGATTTTTTACTGTTGTTTTTACTTCGGTTTTTGATTCAACCGTTGCTTTTGTTTCAGGCTTTGCAGAAGCAGTCGTTTGTTTTGTAGATTTTACTTTTGATGATGCTTCAGCTTGTGTACTGGCTTTAACTTCTTTTGTTTTATCTACAGCAGCATCTGCCTTTTTTTCAGCCATAATTTCAGTTCTCTCTGTTTTTGTTTCAGCCGCGTCAATTGCTTTCTTTCCGTTTACATTAATACCAGCATCAGCAGATGTATTGCTGTTGGCATTTGTCTCTGCTGAAGTATTATTAACTGAATTAGAAGATCCGGCATTCATATTAGCCTCCGCCTGAATATGCGCTGCTGTTTTAACATCTGTAGCATCTTTTGCACCGGTTTTTATTTCAGTCGCAGTTACGGCTACCTGGTTACTTTTGGTTTCTGCCGTATTGGTAGTCTTCGCCTTTACATTACTTGCATGATTAACCGAAGCATTTGTGGTTGACTTTGCCGTATTTGTTGTAGCGGCAGTTGCTTTAGTTACAGCAGTTGTATTTGCTGTAACTGATGTTGCAGCTTTGGTGGTAGATTGTACACCAAGATTTACTTGTGCAAACATGATTGCTGATACACAAGTTGCAACAATAAGAGTCATCGTTTTTTTGATTTTCGTTTTCATAAATTAAATGTTTAGGTTATTAAAAAAATATTTATACTATTCTGTCTTAATTAGCACATGCTGGTACATTTTAATTGATTCCGTAATTATTACCTTTTAATTTGTTTTATAACGTACTAAACAAAATAATATGTAAAAGAGCTGGTAAAAGAAGTTAAATAGAATCAATAGTGTTAATACCGGGTTAAGACAAAATGGGAATTATAAAGTTTAATTATTTTTAAATTATATAAATCCAATATTAATATAGTTTGGCAAAATCTTTGCCAACATTAGTAAACTAAAATAAAAACATGAGTATAAACACCAAAGCAGCGTTCGTAGTGCTTCTTATAATTATTACGAACAACATTACTGCTCAAAAATCAGTAGCTTATCTAAAAGGCGGACTGAATCTTGCCAATATTTCAATTAATAAAAGTGGAAACATTGACGATGCAAATGATCTTTCATCATTTCAGGCAGGAATAATTGGCGATATGCCAGTTACAGATTTTTTGTCAATACAAACAGGACTTTTGTTTACAGGGAAAGGTTCAAAAACCCAGTCAGGAAATACAGCGGATGCAAATTATTACAGGGCATCATCAAATCCGCAATACCTTGAATTACCACTTAATCTTATATTCAAATCATCAATAAATAAAACAAATAAATTATTTGCAGGTGCAGGGCCTTATATAGCCATGGGCGTATCGGGCAAACGTAAAGCAGAAGGAAAAATATTTGGTGTGGCATTTAAAAGTGAAAACAATATTAAGTTTTCAAATGACGATCCAACTACATCTGGAGAAGAGGGTGCAGGATTTGGTATAATTAAGAGATTTGATTATGGACTTAATGGCACAATCGGTATAGAAGGTGAAAAAGTTCTTTTCTCTTTTAATTATGGCCTGGGCCTTGCAAAATTGCAATCAGGAACTAATAACAGCACTGATGATTTGAATAAACACAGGGTAATGAGTTTTGCTATTGGGTTTAAACTTTAGAAAAAATCATCCTGTAATCTTAAAAACGGGTGAACAATATCTAAACTCTTTCTTTCATCAACCGCAGATGGTGTTCATTATGATGAATTGTAAAGAATAGCATTTCCCTTAAAGTAAGTTTACCCAGCAATGGGTGCGGCAATATATATTTATCTAAATCTTCTTCATTTTGTTTTTCAATTTTGCTGATAAGTTTTTGTTTATGCCGAGTATATTTTTTTATCAGCAAATCTTTTTGATCAAAAGAAATTACGGGAGGTATAAATGGCCCAGTGGCGCGGCCACCGGCAGCAAGTTTTGTTTTGTATTTTAATACAAGTTCATCAAATGATTTGGAAGGACGGTTCGCTTTGCCAAACATAATTTTCAAAATAAACTTTGGTAACGAATATGCAAGTTGTAAGGGCTTAATAGATCGGATAAGATGATCCAGGTTTTGCCCTGCACTCCATTTACCTCCGGGCATTGTTTCAAACTGTTCTTTATTCAAAGCCGCCACATAATTATTAAATGCATTTACTTTTTCTTCCAAAGCTGCGGCCAGTTCAAGTTTATTATGAATTGCCATGGTTATATTTTTACTTCAATAATTTTTTCACCTTGTTTTATCAGCCGGCCAATCGGCTCAGCAAATTTTTCAAAGCCAGATTCCTTCAAAATTGCTTTTATGTTTTCGACTTTATTTTCACGAACTGAAAAAAGTAAACCGCCATTAGTTTGCGGGTCGGGCAGTAAGGTAAATGCCTCCATTACATTAACGCCTTTTTCAAATTTTACTTTGCTGCTGTATGCATTCCAGTTTCTTGTGGTAGCATCAGGAAAAATGCGTTGATTTATATAATCTTTTACTCCATCAGCAACCGGGAGTTTTGAATAAAATAATTCTGCGGTTAACCCACTGCCCCCGGCCAATTCAATTAAATGACCAAGTATGCCGAAACCCGTTACATCAGTCATGGCAGACACGGCTTCAATACTTCCTAATTCTTCGCCTATCTTATTCAGCATCGATAGTTGATTAATCATAGCTGAAAAATGTTCCTCTTTCAGCAATCCTCTTTTTTGTGCTGTAGTTAAAATACCAACGCCAAGTGGTTTGGTTAAAAATAAAATATCACCTTCCTTAGCGGTATTATTTTTTTTAATATTTTTTATTGAAACAATTCCGGTAACAGCTAATCCGAAAAACGGTTCAGGAGAATCTATGCTGTGCCCGCCAGCCAAAGGAATACCTGCTTCTTTGCAAATTGATCTTCCCCCATCAATTACTTTTTGTGCAAGCTCAGCCGGAAGTTTTTCTAGAGGCCATCCAAGTATTGCGATAGCAACAAGAGGGTTGCCTCCCATTGCATATACATCACTGATAGAATTTGCTGCGGCTATTCTTCCAAAATCAAACGCATCATCTACAATGGGCATAAAAAAATCTGTAGTGGAGATCAATGCTGTACCATTTCCCAAATCATAAACAGCAGCATCATCATTGCTGCTGTAGCCAACAAGCAGGTTTTTATTATCCGGTAAAACAAGATTGCTCTTTAATATTTTTTCCAGTACTGCGGGTGCAATTTTACATCCACAGCCTCCACCATGAGAAAATTGGGTTAGTTTTATTGATTCCGGGATTGTGGGTTCAGTTTTCATGACCCGGCAAATCTCGTTTTTTACAACCGGTTTTTTATTTTAATTTTTTGCGCAGCAGAATTGCGGCATTACGATCGTAATCGGCTTTGAAACGAACATTATAACTTTCTTCACCATCTTTTATTACCAATAAACCAGTATTAGGTGGGTATGCACCCAGGTTTTCTGCAAATAAAACCAGTAAAACAGAATCCCTGTCATCAGGTGAAAGATAAATTGTTTTCTTAAACGCCACAGATTTCAACCCCTGTTTTTCTATCACTATTTCACCATTCATAATTACACTCACCGTATCACCATCTACTTCTCCATTATCATAAAGAGCAAGCATAAGGCTGTCACCTTTGAAAAAGATTGTTTCAGATGGAGCAGATTCCCGCCCTTCAATCATTGCGGCCGCAGGTTTGAGTTTTTTATCTGTTCTTTTTAAATCAGTAAAAACATACTCAGGCGAAGATTTTATTTCCTCTGCTTTTACTTCCTGTTTAGGTGGTACTGAAACTACAGCATCAGGTTTTTTGATTTCTGTTTTTGCAATATCCGTGATTGGCTTATTGTCAACAGGCTTTGATTCTGTTTTTACAACATCAGTTTTTACTTCCTGCTTTGGTGGTGCTGAAACTACAGCATCAGGTTTTTTGATTTCTGTTTTAGTGATATCGATGATTGGTTTATTGTCAACAGGCTTAGATTCTGTTTTTACAACATTTGTTTTTACTTCCTGCTTTGGCGGTGCTGAAACTACAGCATCAGGTTTTTTGATTTCTGTTTTAGTGATATCGGTGATTGGTTTATTGTCAACAGGCTTAGATTCTGTTTTTACAACAGTTGTTTTTACTTCTTGTTTAGGCGGTGCTAAAACTACAGCATCAGGTTTTTTGATTTCTTTTTTAGTGATATAGGTGATTGGTTTATTGTCAGCAGGCTTTGATTCTGTTTTTACAACATCAGTTTTTACTTCCTGCTTTGGTGGTGCTGAAACTACAGCATCAGGTTTTTTGATTTCTGTTTTTGTAATATCCGTGATTGGTTTATTGTCAACAGGCTTAGATTCTGTTTTTACAACAGTTGTTTTTATTTCCTGTTTTGGTGGCGCCGTAACTGTCACATTAGGGTTTATGATTTCTGTTTTAGTGATATCCGTGATTGATTTATTGTCAGCAGGCTTTGATTCTTTTTTTACAACATCAGTTTTTACTTCTTGTTTTGGAGGTGTGAAAACTACGGCGTCGGGTTTTTTGATATCAGTTTTTGTAATATCCGTGATTGGTTTATTGTCAACAGGTTTCGATTCTGTTTTTACAACATCGGTTTTTATTTCCTGTTTTGAAGGTGTTGAAACTAATGCATCAGGTTTTTTGATATCTGTTTTTGCAATCTCCGTGATTGGTTTATTGTCAACAGGATTCGATTCAGTTTTTGCAATATCTTTTTTATCATCTTTTAATTTCGCTGTCTTCTTTTCTTTTTGAGTATCTTTTGGTTTATTAAACGCAAGAGTATTTTGTAAATTCAGATCGCCCAGGTGTTCATATAATTTTGATTTGGACAGATCTTTTTCTTCTTTTGCTTTTACATCACCGGAAATGGAATAATATTTTTTTGTTGCATTTGTTTTCCAATTGCCATCAAGGGTCCAAACACTATCATTGGCCCTCCGGCGAAATGTATAAACAACAGTTACTTTTTTTTCCGGTTTTTTGGGAAAATTGTGTGTTACCACCTCATCGTCTTCAACTTCACAGATATCACCTTTTATTTCACCTTTTACTCTTTTTATTATGTAATAAAGCGTGTCGTCGACAATAAAAGTTGAATATGCATATCCCATTACCTTGCCCCGGTATTCTGTCAAGGCCATTTCAAAAGACTGATCTTTTCTTATTGTAAGACTATCATTGGATAAAACTCCCGTCCAGATTCCGGATAAAGATTGCGAACTGCTCAGTATAGGAGGTAGAAATAAAAGAATTAAAAGTTTAAGATTTTTCATGATACACAGGCTGTTGGATCGGTTTTTTTGCATTCAATGGGGTCACGGTTTCACAACTTATCGTATGTAATAACGAATTTAATCCCTCCCGATTGTGCAAGCCTTTCTGGTACCATTTATCGTAATATTTCAAAAGAATTCGGAAGCTTTCGATGGTATTATTTTCCTGCAAAAAACTGATAGCATTTTTTGTTTCAAGCCCACCGAGCCTTTCTTTAATTCTGCCTATAGCATCAATCATTTTTTGTTTGTCAAGACTGCCATATTCCTGCACAAGATGTTTTAGTCTTTCTTCAAAAGGGATATCAAGAAAAAAAACAGGAGATTGGCGCATATTATACCATAAATCAGTTGGAATATTTACAAGGCCGATTCTTTGAGACTCATCTTCAATCCAGATGCCCCCAAACCCCCTAGAGAGAGCTTTCGAAGATTCTTTTATTTCCTGAATTTTCAGTGCAATAAAATTCTCAAACATCTCTTGTGATGGCTGCATTGGTAAACCAATATTTCCAAATGCAGAACCTTTATGACAGGCAATTTCTTCCAGGTCAATAATTTTTTCACCAATCTTTTCCAACTCTTTCAACGTTTCCGTTTTTCCGGAGCCGGTATATCCGCCGAGTATTTTTATTTCTAATGGTTCTTTAAAAGTATTCAGAACATGATTTCTGAATTTTTTATACCCACCTGCAAGTGTGTAAATTTTGAAACCATACATATCAAGTAACCACGCAATAGCTGCGCTTCGCATGCCGCCACGCCAGCAGTACAAGAGTAATGAGCCAGGAGTTCGTAGTTCAGAGTCGCTGACTCCCGACTCCCGACTCTTAACTAATGACTCAACCTCTTCCACCATCTTCCTCATCTTTGGCCCAAAAAAATCTAAACCTATTTTGATTGCTTTCTCCCTGCTCTCTTGTTTGTAAGCAGTACCAACAGCAGTTCTTTCTTCATCTGTAAATAATGGCAAACTGTATGCACCGGGAATATGTGCATGTTTATATTCGCCCGGGCTACGCACATCAATAACGGGATGATAAATTGCCAGTTCAAGAAACCGATCAATATTTATTTTTTCTATTGCCAAAAAAACCAAGATTAAAAGGATTAAGAAAGATTTCGATGAAATTTAGTGAATGCCGTACAAAAAAAGAGCTCACTTGGATAGTGAACTCCTTTTTTTCATATAATCTGTTTAAATCATAAAAATCGCAGTTCTATCTATTCATACTTGCCAAAAACTCCTCATTGTTTTTTGTTCCTTTCATTCTGTTTTGCAATTCACGCATCGCTTCTTCAGAGTTCATATCATTAAGGAAAACCCGAAGCAGGTTCATTCTTTGCAGCACATCTTTGTCAAGTAATAAATCATCCCGACGGGTGGATGAAGCAACCAGGTCAATAGCAGGATAAATTCTTCTGTTGGATAATCTTCTGTCCAGTTGCAATTCCATATTACCCGTTCCTTTGAATTCTTCAAAAATTACCTCGTCCATTTTGCTACCGGTATCTACAAGTGCTGTTGCAATAATTGTCAGTGAGCCGCCGTACTCAATTTTTCTTGCTGCTCCGAAAAACTGTTTTGGTTTCTGCATGGCATTTGCTTCCACACCACCGGATAAAACTTTACCGGATGAAGGAGCAACAGTATTATGTGCACGGGCAAGACGTGTGATAGAATCCAGAAGAATAACCACATCGTGTCCGCATTCTACAAGCCGTTTTGCTTTTTGTAATGCCATCGTAGAAACTTTCACATGTTTTTCTGCAGGCTCATCAAAGGTGGAAGCAATAACTTCAGCCTTTACACTACGCTCCATATCTGTTACCTCTTCGGGTCTTTCATCTACAAGCACCACCATCAAGTAACATTCAGGATGATTTTTTGCAATGGCATTGGCCACAGCTTTCAGCAACATTGTTTTACCTGTTTTTGGTTGCGCCACTATCAATCCACGCTGACCTTTACCAATAGGAGTAAACAAATCCATTATTCTTGTTGAATAATTATCAGCAGCATCAAAGAGATTTAGTTTTTCAAATGGAAACAACGGCGTGAGATAATCGAAAGGAACACGGTCACGTACATCTTCCGGTTTTTTATTATTTATCGTATCCACTTTCAGCAAGGCAAAATATTTTTCACCTTCTTTTGGCGGACGCACAGCGCCATAAACCGTATCGCCGGTTTTTAATCCAAATAATTTTATTTGTGAAGGAGAAACATACACGTCATCTGGTGAAGAAAGATAATTATAGTCTGATGAACGAAGAAAACCATAGCCATCGGGCATCATTTCAAGTACACCTTCTGATAAAATGACTCCGTCAAATTCTATATTAAAAACCTGGTCTCTTCTTGTCGGATAAAATTTTTGTATTGCAGCCTGTTCAGCAGAAATATTTTCGGATTCTGAAGAAATATTACTTGCAATTTCTGACTCAGGAGCAATACTGATTTCCTCTTCTGTTGCAATATGTTGACCTGGGTCAGGCGTAGAAATATCTTCTTCTTCTTTTTTCCTGTGGCGCACAATTTTTGTTTTTTCATCTGTACTGGCATTGAGTTCTTCAGCTTTTGGGTGTTTGCGGGGAGCAGGTTTGCCCATTACGGGTTTTACAGCTTTTGCCATATTGTTTTCGTTATTGGTTTCTTCCACTATAGCTTCTTCCGTAGTAATGCCAGTGGATGTTTTAATAATACGTTTACGCTTGGTTTTATCCTCAGTTTCGTTACTCTTTTTTTCACTTGCTTTCACTGCCTGGCTATCCAGGATTTTATATATCAAATCCTGTTTGCCCAGTTTTTTAGCATTGGAAATTTTTAGCTGCTCGGCAATGTCCAGCAGTTCGGGAACGAGCATGTCGTTCAATTGGAGAATGTCATACATACAAAAAGCTTGAGGTTAATCACAAATTCTGATTCACTGATTCTGAATGATTGTGCCGGAGTTACTATCCGGAAAAAAATTTGATTTGAAATTTATATGAATGGAATCCGAAATGATGAGCTGAAATGAGGACGTAATTATCGGTTTTTCCACCACAATATTAGGAGCAAAATGCTGAAATTGCAAATTTTGTTTATTTAGTCAGCTTTGATTGCGGCGGATTGCCTCCTAATGACCCACTGTTTACGGGACTTCCCTGGGCTTTTGTTCCCTGACGAATCTTACCTTTGGCCGCTAAACAAATGACTTTGAATAAAAAGCAACAATTCGAAATATGTTTAACCAGAGAATAAAAATTAAAGAGCTCTTGACTCAGGAGCCACAGGGCCAACAGGTGACAGTAATGGGATGGGTTCGAACTTTTCGCAATAACCAGTTTATTGCACTCAATGATGGAAGCACAAACAACAATTTGCAGGTAGTAGTTAAATTAGGATCCTTCAATGATGATTTGCTTAAAAGAATTACAATTTCTGCGGCATTAAAGGTTACGGGAACTATAATTCCATCTTTGGGTAAAGGACAAAAAATGGACTTAAATGCAGATACTATAGAAATGCTTGGTGACAGTGATGCAGAAAAATATCCCCTGCAACCCAAAAAACACTCATTGGAATTTTTGAGAGAGATTGCCCATCTTCGTTTTCGTACAAACACTTTTGGTTCTGTATTTCGTATTCGTCATACCCTGGCTTTTGCTGTACATAAATTTTATAATGAGAAAGGATTTGTTTACCTGCACACGCCAATCATTACTGCCAGTGATGCCGAAGGCGCCGGAGAAATGTTTCATGTAAGCACATTGCCATTAAACGACATACCGAAAAATAAAGACGGCACAATAAATTTTAAACAAGATTTTTTTGGTCGTGCAACAAACCTTACTGTTAGCGGACAGTTAGAAGGCGAATTGGGTGCAACAGCACTTGGAGAAATATATACTTTCGGTCCAACTTTTCGTGCAGAAAACTCAAATACGGCACGCCATCTTGCAGAGTTTTGGATGATAGAACCAGAAATGGCCTTCTATGACCTGGAAGACAATATGAATCTTGCTGAAGAATTCATCAAATACATTATTAAATATGCAATAGAAAATAACAGGGATGATTTGGAATTTCTTGCACAGCGGTTAACAGATGAAGAAAAACAACTGCCACAGGATAAGCGAAGTGAAATGGGCCTGATGGAAAAATTGGAATTTATTCTTACTAATAATTTTGAAAGACTCACTTATACAGAGGCAATTGAAATTTTAAAAGAAAGCAATCATAATAAGAAAAAGAAATTTCAATATCCTGTTACCGGTTGGGGCATGGATTTGCAAAGTGAACATGAAAGATACCTGGTAGAAAAACATTTTAAGAAACCTGTTATACTTTACAATTATCCCAAAGAGATAAAAGCATTTTATATGCGGCAAAATGATGACGGAAAAACAGTGGCAGCTATGGACATTCTTGCACCCGGTATTGGTGAAATAGTAGGTGGCTCGCAAAGAGAAGAAAGATTGGATAAGTTAGAAACAAGAATGAAGGAAATGAATATTCCTGCCGAAGAACTTTGGTGGTATTTAGATACAAGAAAATTTGGTACCGTTCCACACGCAGGCTTTGGATTAGGTTTTGAAAGAATGGTACAGTTTGTAACCGGTATGAACAATATCAGGGATGTAATTGCATTCCCAAGAACGCCGGGCAGTGCAGAATTTTGATTCTCAATTTTTTTATGAATAAAAGAAGCCGCCTTGTCAATAAGGCGGCTTTCTTATTTGCCGGTTGCTTTTTATTCATGCACACACATAACAGGAATATGAGACTGAACCACCAACTGTTTTGTACTGCTTTTATTAAACAAACTTTCCAGCAATTTATGTTTTTTGGGAATAGCAATTAATAGATCAAGGTTATTGGTTTCTGCAAACTCATTAAGGCCATCTTCAATATCTATTTGATTAATGAAATGATAATTAGGATTTACATCCTCAAGCATCGTATGCAGCAGTAAAGATTGTTCGGGTGTTTCTGGCCTGAATTGTTTGTTTTCGAAATCAACATTCAACACATGCAGCTCAGCATTAAATTCTTTTACCATTTGTTTTATAAATTGGACAGGTGTTGTCTCAACTACCTGCTTAAAATCACAGGCAAACCCAATTTTTTTAATTCCTTTACCAAATTCCTTGCCGGGAGGAACAACTATTACGGGCCATTTTAAATGACGGATTGCAGTTAATGCAGTACTGCCAAACAAAATTCTTTCCACTCCTGTTGCGCCTTTTGTTCCCATGACTACCGCAAATGGTTGTATTTGCTTACATAGTTCCTCAAGCTCATCAACAATATCGCCTAATCGTGATTCAGTATATATTTTTAATTTACCTGAAGTGATATGAGATAATGATTGTTTTACCTCTTCCAGTTTTTCATCACTGCTTTTTTTCAGATCGTCTGCGGACATAAGGACTACCGGAACCTCCGACACGGATACTGGCACCTGGTAAACATGCAGAAGCAAAACACTTGCATTAATACTCATCGCCATATCTGCAGCAAAATTCATAGCATTAGTGGCTATGGGAGAAAAATCGGTTGGAACTATTATGGTTTTCATGATGATAATTTTTAACCTACTAAAAATAGATTAAGAAATGGGTTAAAGGGATGACTTAGATCAGGAATCGCCCTGAGAGTTGTTTAGGGAATCAGCTCCACCAGAAAGAAATTAGAATAAGCAACCTGCTGAATTTTCCTGGTTTTCGGATTTGAAATAAAGTTTTGGTAAGCATCAAGTTCATCATTGTAGAGCATGACCACTAATAGTGATTTGGTTTTTACTTTTGGCAACATTGTTTTAAGGCTCTCAGCATCAAAAATCCCCTTTTTATGATAATATGCTGCTGTATATGTGTAAAAATTATCATTGGGAGCAGCTACTAACAATTCATGTGCTGGATTTTCTTTTTCAAGCTTCAATAACAGGTTATTGAAATAATTATAATCCTGCTCCCGGTAAATTGCCGATTTATATTGAGTAAAATTAAAAACCAGTTTGGTATTGAAATAAATGCTGTGTGTAATTTCAATAAATAACAAAGTTGCACAGGAAACAATAATAATTTTTTGCCATAATATTTTTTTCCAGGCTTCAGTTAAGAATACCCAACCCAGAAATATAAGTTGCAGAAATATTATCACCAAACCATAATAACGGGCCTCATAAATATAGTTCCAGTCACTTTCATAGCCTCTCTGCTTTTGATAGGTAAAAGAAAGCCAGCCCAATGATATAAACGTAAGAACAGAACAAACCCAGGACCAAAGGATCAGCCATTTAAATGAATTTACATGGCGGAATATTTTTTTTATAAATAAGGAATTAAAAAACAAGGCTGTAAGTATCACTATCAAAACGATGTTTATTATTTCCAATAAATGCAGTTGTAGTGTAAGGCCGATACCGGTAATATGAATTACCTGGCTTGTAAAAAATGGAAAATCAATGAAAGAACCGGGAATTACAGGGTACCAATGAATAATATTTTCAGGGAAATAGCCGCGTTCGGTTGGAGTTATATATCCCAAATGCCCGGTTGTGAATTTCAATAAAACAAAAAGTATGATTATTAAAGAAGCAGTAATGGCCGTCATCCAAAGACTTTTTTTTATCAGCAGTTTGTCCTTTATTATAAAGGAAAACAAAAAAATTACCAAAGGAATACCTACTGAAATGGGTGGATATGAATAACGGAATAAACAGGGTAGAAATAAGAGGAATCCAGTAATGAATATTTGTTTAAAAGAAAATTTATTTGCCGATGTTATTTTTATTGAATAGGAAATGGCAAGAAGTATAAATAAGATAGAAACCGTATCTGTTGGCAACGACTGCCCTGTAAAAGGATATTCAAAGCAACCCGCAATCAAGGTCATCATATTTATGGCTAATGCCGGAAAGCCGAGTTGCATACAGATTTTTCTTACAGTAAAAATCAATGCTATTCCAATTACCAGATCAAAGGAGGAAGTAGCCCAATAAATATTGTAATTGAATAATTTTAAAAAAGGCGCAATGATTAATGAATAACCGGGGGGCCAAAATTGTGTATAATCATAAACAGGGGTTTCGGGTTGGATTGTAAAATATTGTGGAATACTCAATCCTTTTCCTTCCAGGAAATTTTTGCTCTGAAGTACAAGCATCATTTTGTCACGTCCGGCGAAGGATACAAATAAGATGTTAATGGTTCTGCAAATAACAGACACAAATAAACAAGCAATAGTTACATATTGTTTTTCCAGTATTGATTTGAATCCCTTCATCTACCCGAAATGTTTAATATGTTTAAGTTACGGGTAAATTATCTGTGAATAATATGGAGTTGTATTATTTTATTTCTGCCAATTGTGGACGTAAGTAAAACAAAATTCATTCAGAAATTTTTTTGGCCAGGAAATTAGAAATGCGGGTGCCGGTATTTTGTTTCAGATTTATATAGTAAAGATTCATATCACCCGCATGATAATTTTTTGAAAAATACAGAAAGCTCCAGGGAAATTTTGGCTTTTTTACCCAAAGTACATCATTATTAATCTTTGCATCAGTTGTACTCTTGTATATTTTATTGAATTTAAACAAAACACTTCCTGTATTTAATTTGCGGGAGGCATATGCATCGTCCGTTTTCCAGGTTAGCGGGTTTGTAACAAAAGAATTTCCATTTAATTTTTTAATATAAGGAGGGATATAATTTTTTTTGAAAGTTCTCCAGCCACACAGGCAACCTGTTTGAACAGAATCTGCACACATTTTTAAAACCATAAAACTTTCTTTCGGGATAGTCATGCCAACAACATAGGCAACTACTAATTGTTTCTGCAGGGGTTTGTTATCAAAAAATTCTTTCAGCAACCTCAATGCATGAGTAGTTCCCTGGCTATGAGAGGCAATTATTATTGGTCGGCCATTATTAAAGTGCTGAAGATAATATTCAAAAGATTTTTTTACATCTTCGTAGGCAAGATCAAACGCTTTTTTTGATTTAACCGAATCTTTAAATAAATAGGCGCTGATATGTGCTTCACGATAACGCGGCGCAAAAACTCTTGCATGCTGGTTAAAAACACTGGCCTGGTAAAGAATAGTTGAATAATCAGTTTTTGCATTAATATAATCGTCATCAATATCTGCATTCATTTTACTGGGTTTCAGTTTCATCGTGTACATCGTAGGATGAATAAAAAATACATCTGCAGAAGAATCTCTTTTACCATTTTTTAATGGGGCAGGAATACTATCTGAAGGATCCCATTTCCATGGATGGGCTGCCCAATAGTGCAGGTCCGAGTAATCAGGTTTTCCATCTTTACTTTTAAACTGATACCTGTCTTTAAATGCAAAATATTTATCTGAACAGGAGGTGGTGAATATTAATAAAAACAGGAAAAAAATTAAAGACGATGATTTTATCACTCGGTAATTGTCTTCATTTATCCACCTATTTTTCCAGTTATCAAAAGACATCAAAAATATTTTTAAGAAAACAAATAATCATTAAAGCTATGAAAATAAACGATTTAAACAAGAATTATGAACCTAAAGGAAGTGACAACTATAAAAAAACGAGTACTATGTGTTGTATAGTACCAAACATCACCCTATCTTTGGGTAGTAATTAATAAAGTAACAGCAAGGTTTTCAAAAAGCAAGTTTGAATAAGGTCTAATTACTCTGCTTTTCATAGTAACAAATAAAGACGAAAATTATGAATATAGAAAACACACAGAGCCAGATGCGAAAAGGGATTCTTGAGTTCTGTATCTTATCCATCATTCGCCGGGGCGAAGCTTATCCCAGTGATATTGTGGAAGAGATGAGAGCTGCAAGTTTGCAGATACTTGAAGGCACACTTTATCCTTTGCTCACAAGATTAAAAAATGCGGAGATGCTTACTTATCGTTGGGTAGAAAGTAACTCTGGCCCACCCCGGAAATATTTTTCACTGACAGATAAAGGTGAATCATTTTATAAAGAGCTGCAACAAACCTGGCAGGAACTTGCCAATGGTGTAAATGCATTAACCCAAAAAACCAACCTCCAACCAGAACTGTAATCTTCAACCAAAAAAAATAGAACATGAAAAAGATTATTAACATAAACCTAAGCGGAAGGGTAATCCCAATAGAAGATTCTGCTTACGAAAACTTACAAGCTTATATAGAAAGCCTGCGCAGGTATTTTGCAATTGAAGACGGACGTGATGAAATCATCAATGATATTGAAAGCCGGATAGCGGAGTTGATGAGTGAAAAAGTTCGCAAAGGGGCAACAAGTATTACTGATACAGATGTAAATGAAATTGCAACTTCCATGGGAAGGCCTGAAGATTTTGAAGCCGAAACCGCTGAAGAAGTTAAACAAGCTAAACAAAATACTTCATCAACTACTTATCAAAGCACAACAAGTGCAGCAAGCATAACAGAGGCTGCAAGTACTAAACGCAAAAGAAGTAAGCTTTACAGAAACCCCAATGATAAATTTATCGGCGGAGTTTGTAGTGGTCTTGCTAATTATTTAGATGTAGATCCGGCTGTTGTAAGATTACTGTTTGCCATATTTGGTTTTGGAGGCTGGGGCTTTATTATATATATAGCACTTTGGATTTTTGTTCCTGAAAAAGAGCAGGAGGCTTATGCAGGTAAAAGGTTTTACCGCAATTCTGAAAATAAAATATTTGGTGGTGTTGCAAGCGGATTAGCTGCCTATTTTAATAAAGATGCAAAAATTATCAGGTTGATTTTTGCTGCCCCGTTTATTTTGAACATACTGTTTGGAATACTCCGATGGCCGTTTGTTCATACAGGCTTCTGGGTACCTAACATAGTTTTTGGATCACTTACCGGTACATTTATCCTGGCCTATATTATCTTATGGATTATTTTGCCAGAAGCAAAGAGCCAATATGAGAAAATGGAAATGCGTGGCGAAAAAGTAGATGTGAATACCATAAAGCAGAATGTGCAGGGAGGAATGGAAAACATGAAAGATAAAATAAAGGGATGGAGTGAAGAAGTGAAAGAAACTGCGGAGAACATTGGCGCAAAAGCTAAAGATTTTTCAGCCACAAAAGGGAAAGCATTTGCCAGCGAAGTAGCACAAAATGTAAAACCGGCGGCCTATGGAGTAGGTCATGCAATTGGTGTTATATTCAAAGTGTTCTTTTTGTTTATAGCCGGATGTATTGCTTTCGGATTATTTGTTGCTTTGATGGCTCTCATATTTGGCGGCGTAGCCTGGTGGCCGGTTAATAATTTTTTATGGACCAGTAATTGGCAACAGGTTTATGCATGGGGTACTGTAATACTATTTCTTGGTGTGCCGTTAATTGGTTTTCTTATCTGGTTAATCAGAAGAATCATTGGGATAAAATCAAAAAGAAGTTATCTCGGCTGGACATTTGGCGGATTATGGGCACTGGGTTGGTTATCTGTTATTCTGCTTATCGCCAGTATATCAAAAGATTTTCGTTCTTATGATCACAGCACACCTGTAGAAGTGGTGATAAATGAACAACCAAAAGATAACCGGATGATTGTTGCGGTATCAGAACCTGCATTAATATTTACTGATAAATATTGGTGGATAGACAGTGACTCAGAGGGTTGGGATATTTCTGAAGACAGTTTGAAAATGTCGTTTATTAAGTTCCATGTTATTCAAAGCCCGGATTTACTTTATCATGTATCAGTTAAAAAATACAGTGGAGGCAGGAACAACAGCGATCTGACAAGAAGAGCAGATAAAATTCAATACCACGCTTCTTATATGAATGGAGTGCTGGATCTTGGCAGCGGGTTTGCAATTGATAAAGAAAGTAAATACCGCGGACAAATGGTGGAAGTGGAAATACAAATACCGGAAGGAAAGAAAATACGATTTGATGAAACAGTACAGGACAAACTGAATCCTGTCAATATAAAAATTAAAAGAAACAAATTCTGGAGAAGGGGTAGATCGGGAATTGAGATTGATGAGTACGATTCATTTCCATGGAGCACAAATACGGATTATATAATGGGTAAGGATGGCGAATTAAAAAATGCTGATGGCACGCCGGTATTGAAAAATTATAACAATGACTACCGGTATAATAAAAATGACAGCATGGAAATTGAAAAATCCATTGAAGAAAAGAAAAATGAATTGAAAGAACTGGAGCAAAGAAAAATAGAACAAATGAAAGAAAATCAAACAAAACCAGCTTCAAAGGATTCTGCAAAATCTGAAAGTCTTGACGATAAGGATCGTGAAGATCTGGGTATAAAGGGGTCACCGATTTTTTCTCTTGTGCAATTTATTTTTTAAAACTAGGTTGAAGTTGGAGTCCCGGCTATGCCGGGACAAAAAGAGCTTCTTGTAAAAGGAGCTCTTTTATCTTTTCCACTCTTATCTTTGCTCACCTGTTTTTTATTTATGAAGAATACTCCGTTCACACAAAAACATATTGAGCTTGGAGCCAAAATGGCTGAGTTTGCAGGATATAATATGCCGATATCATATACCGGAATAAATGACGAGCATGTAGCAGTGAGAAAAAATGCCGGGGTATTTGATGTAAGTCATATGGGAGAGTTTATCCTGAAAGGAGAACATGCACTTGACCTCATTCAAAGGGTTACAACAAATGATGCGGCTAAACTTACTGCCGGAAAAGCCCAATACAGTTGCCTGCCGAATAATGAAGGAGGAATTGTGGACGATCTGCTGGTGTATTGTATAGAAGAAAACAATCCCGCAAAGAGCGGGACAGGAGTCTATATGCTGGTAGTTAATGCAAGCAATATTGACAAAGACTGGAACTGGATAAGCAGTCACAACTCCAAAGGAGTTGAGATGCATAATATTTCTGACAAAACATGTTTATTGGCAATACAGGGACCGAATGCAACAAAGATTTTGCAGCCGCTTGCTGAAATGGATATTCTTAACCTCAGGTATTACACATTTACAAAAGGGAAATTTGCAGGAATAGAAAATGTATTGATAAGCGCTACAGGATATACCGGCGCCGGCGGAGTAGAAATTTATTTTGAAAATAAAAATGATGATGCGGATAAAATATGGAATGCAATTTTTGATGCAGGCAAGGGGCAAGGTATAAAACCAATAGGACTTGCAGCCCGGGATACCCTCAGGTTAGAAATGGGTTTTTGTCTTTATGGAAATGATATTGACGATACAACTTCCCCGCTTGAAGCCGGGCTGGGGTGGATTACAAAATTTTCAAAAGACTTTACTTCAAAACATATTTTTGAAAGACAAAAATCAGAAGGCGTAAAAAGAAAACTGGTTGGATTTGAAATGATAGATAAAGGTATACCCCGGCATGGATATGAAATAAAAGATGCTGAGGGAAATAAAACCGGTTATGTTACTTCAGGCACCCAATCGCCTACTTTGCAAAAAGCAATCGGGCTAGGATATGTTGGTGCGAAATTTGCCAATATTGATTCAGAAATTTTTATTTCTGTAAGGGATAAATTACTCAAAGCAAAAGTGGTGAAATTACCATTTGCTTAAAGTTTTTGTAACAAGCAGAAATTGAGAATAAGAAAATAATTTCAGAGACCAGATTTCTTAAATTAATCCCGGGCTCATGCCTACTATACATCTTACAACTTTTATTGCCGCACCGGTTCAGAGAGTTTTTGATCTCAGCCGTAATATCAGCCTGCATAAAATTTCTATGCAGGAAACCGGTGAAGTAGCCATATCCGGGGTTACATCCGGGTTGATTAACCAGGATGATACGGTAACCTGGAAAGCAAAGCATCTTTTCAAGACCAGATTTTTTACTTCAAAAATTACCGAAATGAAACCCTTTGAAAAATTTACTGATAAAATGATCAAAGGAGATTTTATTTCTTTTTTTCATGAACATTTTTTTAAACCCGCAGAAAACGGAACCATTATAATTGACATTATTAATTTTGAAACACCGTATGGTTTTCTGGGAAAACTTGTAAATCAATTTTTCCTGAACTCATATTTGGAAAAACTGATTATAAAAAGAAATGATATCATAAGACAATATGCCGTAAGTGATAAATGGAAAGCATTACTTCAGACACGTTATTAACTGCTATCTTTTATATTTGCTGATGTCAATTAACAAACCAACTCTTTACACTACCCTTTCTCCTGCTCTCCTTCATCTCTATGATGTAAGCAACAGTGTTGTTGTCATTATTGATGTGCTTCGGGCAACTTCTACTATTGCTACTGCTTTGTACAACGGAGCAAAATCTGTAATTCCGGTTGACAGTGTGAGCCGTTGCATTGAGTTGGGTAAACAAATTGATGGCATTACAGCAGGAGAACGAGATGGTAAAATAGCTGAAGGACTTGTGCATGGCAATTCACCTTTTGAATATCCGCGGGAATTTGTAGAAGGAAAAACACTGGTGCTTACTACTACCAACGGCACCCGGCTGCTTCAGATGGCACTGGATAAAGGCGCTAAAGAAATTGTTACAGGTTCATTTCCAAATCTGTCATCAGTCTGCAACTATTTGCTGGAATCAAAACAAAATGTAATTCTTGGTTGTGCTGCATGGAAAGACCGGGTGAATATGGAAGACATGTTATTTGCCGGCGCAGTTATTTCCAATATCGGGAATCATTTTTCCATCAATTGTGATTCATCACATCTTGCAGAAACAATTTACAGGAAAGCAGAGAAAGATTTATTTGGCTTCATGAAAAAAAATAATGCCTCCCATTATCACCGTCTCATGGGTTTTGGTTTAGAAAAAGATATTCGCTATTGCCTTACTGCTGACGGCGCAGATGTATTGCCGATATATGAAGAAGGAAAGCTGGTTGTGAAATAAAAAGCCTATAAAGATACCCTTTTTTCTCAGCAATTTATTTAATAAATCAAATAATTTTTTTATTAATTATTCTCTGGAAATCAGAATCACATTCCTTTATTTTTGCAGATTAACCTTTTTTGAAATCTAATATTAAATAATCCGATCCCGATAGCTGTCGGGACTAAAATCTTCAATCGTTTGGCCTTACCGCATCTTATCAAATATGTTTATACCCATGGAACTGATGAAGTAATCCGTCGCGGAAAAAAAATTCATACTTCCAACTATGTTGAGCTGATAGAATACGACAACCTGTTTGGTTCGGCTGTATTCCGGGTAAAAGATGACAGCTACGCTACTTATTATAAAGTATATGTTCAAAAAATAAATGATGTGCTTCATATGTCACTTCGGTGTAGTTGCCCATACAACCTGGGTGATATTTGCCGCCATGAAGCAGCATCTCTATTCCAGTTGCAGGAAATGTTTGATAAGAACCTGTTGAAAGCAGGAGAAACAATTTACGACCAGCGGCACACGGTTGCCAAAATGAAACACATCGATCTGAAAACGATCAAAATGTTATCAGCCCAGGAAACTTACAGCGAAGCAGAACAATTTTTAAGAACGGGCAAAGTAAATATTGAATATGCAAAGGAAGAAATGGTAAAAGCATCTGTAGTGCTTGATGGAAAGGAGTATAAAGTAATCATCAAAAAAAACGAAGAAAAAAATTTTGATACCAGCTGTGATTTTGTTGATGAAGAGCATCCGCTTTGTCTTCCGAAGGTGATTGTTTTTTTACATCTTCTAAGTGCACATGGCCCTCATTATTTTGACAGCATACGGAACTGGGATAAAGAAAAAAATAAATTGCTGGAAGCATACGGCTATTCACTCAGTGATGATCTTT
>Ga0209797_10000319_pt1 | contig 23812 bp, 23 predicted proteins | sample DOMMetBare3Fresh_2_FD_187472 | JGI IMG/M metagenome (GOLD analysis project Ga0209797, IMG submission 187472) | Wetland sediment microbial communities from St. Louis River estuary, USA, under dissolved organic matter induced mercury methylation -... | ecosystem: Environmental > Aquatic >... | reverse complement strand
CTTTATCAAAAAGCCAGGCAGCAGTTCCGGGCGGACGAATATATAATTCCCCACCATCGGCAATACCTGCACGTTCGGCAACATTAATAGAAAACTATGGAATTACTAGAATCAATGATTGAAACTGAATGGGGACTTGACGTCACAATGAAGAAATATGCTATCGTAGATGACATCAGTTTTATTGAGATAGTTAAACACGTATCACAAAAATGCAATGAAATTGAAAAGAAAAGAATTCTCGTCGACTTTACAACTTTTGAACAAAAAGTAGCTTTTCTGAAATTATTTGAGGCGGCAAACGTCTCAAAACAAATTGTTGGCCCCGGTTTGAGATTAGCTTTTATCGCACCTCATTTAGTTAATAATGAGAATTCGAGATTTGTGGAAAATGTAGGTTACAACAGAGCCGTTGATATCGAATATTTTTATGACAGGGAAACAGCAAAGGAATGGTTGCTAAAATAATATTATTGGTTCTTCGCAGATAATTAAGTGTAACCAGAATGGGCAGTTCTTCAAGACGGATTGGTAATAATAAAATAAAGTTCTTTTCTTCGACACTATATAAGTATAACAAGAAACAGCAGCCATTTTAAGACTCTTCACGTATGAAAAGATTTATTTTTTTGTCAGCCCTTTTAATTTTAAACCGATTTGCAGACGCTCAAACAACTTATCTGTACACATCGGATTTAAAAAAGGAAGCTAATCCATTGGTCTCCCTGTTTGGGTTTGGTTGGACAGGGTCAATAATAATACAAATCACAGGCTTAACTTTTGTCATTTATGCTCTATGGATTTACAGTTTTAAAAAAGTTCAGGTTCCTGACTTTAATAAAAAGATTACTCTAAAACAATTTATTAGCTTATTTCATTTTAATGACACAGGAAGTTTTTTAAAATTATTTTACAAACTACCAACAAACAAAAATTCGCTCTTATATTCATTTGGATATATTTCTACATACACTTTAATATTTTTTAGTATTATAGTAAGCTGCTCAACAACTTTTTTGATTTTAAGTAAGGGTTATAGAAATTTCTATTCTTTTTATAAAACTCCAATTCTCCTTTATACACTGTCATTCATTTTGATAATTATTCTTGCAGTGAGGTTTTACAAAAAAGAATTACTTATGAGAGCATCTGCTTAAAAAACGGCTGCCAATACGGGGCTTTTGTGCAAGTGTGGCTTGACAAACAAACATCAGCCAATTGCGAATCCTGGCTGTGGTTCGGGCCGGTCAATCAACGAAGCCCTTGTCTTTGCAAATACCAGAACGCTGCAGCAGACCATTCTTTCTTAAATTGCACAATGCTAAAATTATTTACCTCCGCATTATTATTAGTTTGTCTTGTTTCCTGTAACGAAAAACAAAACGAACCAGCAGCAACGAAAGCAAATCTGATATCAGGAACATGGAAATTATTGACGGCTACGGTAATTGAGAAAGGCGATACCACTATTACCGATTATACAAAAGGAAGGTCGTTTATTAAAATCATCAATGATTCTCATTTTGCTTTTTTAAATCACACATTAAGAAAAGACACAACTGATTTTTCAGCAGGAGGGGGCAGATATACTCTTACCGGAAATAATTATACAGAACATCTTGAATATTGCAGTGCAAAAGAATGGGAGGGACACGATTTTACTTTTACTGTAACGATAACAGGAGATATACTTGTTCAAAGCGGAGTTGAGAAAATAGAGGCGCAGGGTATCGATCGATTGAATACTGAAAAGTATATAAGGTATAAAGAGTAATAAAAGAATCTGCCGGTTTAGTTTTTCCTGCCAACCAGCTCAGCCATTATCATTGAATCCAATGTTTCCTTCCTTGTAGCAGGATCAACAAAACTCTTTTTCAATCTGGTGATCTCATAATCGGGAACGGAAAAATTTTTTCCCAAAACAAATCCAGCAGAATCAATTTGCGGCTGTTGTGACTTTTGATAGATCAGCCAGATTTTTTTTCCTTGCAAGTTTAAATAGCTATCATACACCTGCCGGTTAGAGGAAGAATAAAAACTATAAGCAGAGCTGAATGTGTTTTTCCAGAAATAAACGTCTTTCGGATCAACAACGCCCCTTGTTATATCAGCCAGTGGTTTACCACCCTGGTAAGTGAGCAGCCGGGGATAAAAGTTTGTATTCAACAAAAAGAAAAATAAAGAGATCGTGGCTACGGAAACAGTAATTGACTTTTGAATATTCAAAAACCGGGTACTCAATAAAAAATAAAACACAATGGCAAGCAATATGATCAAGCCTGCAAACACCAATGTGTTATTTATAGGAAAAGCCCAGGCATTTACTAAAGCAGCAGTAGCGAGCAACAATATTGAAGCAGATAATTGAATAATATAAAATGCTTTTCTCCATTTATTATTATTCCAATGCAACACAAAAAAATGTGCGACGATCAGCGCAGTAGCCGGCGCAAGGATCGGCATGTAGTGCGGCAATTTAAAATTTGAAAAATTGATCAACACTGCCAGCATCACAAACACACCCGTGCTTAGCCATTCTTCTTTTTTTTCAAAGAAATTTTTCAACCGGATAACCAAAGCGACCAATGCACCAAAACACCACGGTGCAAATGTCCACAAGAAGGTGTGCAGAAAGAAGAAATGATCTTCTTTACCAACAGCGCCAAATCTTTCATGACCTTTTATACGATCAAAGCTGTGGCTCCATAAAATATATTTCACACCATTCACTCCTTTTATTCCCTGCGAAATTTTTTCAGGATGAAGATTGAATTGCAAATAATAACAATAAACGACAGGAGAAATAAGAAGTGCAAAAAAGAGAATCACGATCAGCCAATGCCAATCAAACAACAACTTCCAATTTTTTTTATACAAAATATAAAAGAAGATGCCGGCAACTGGGGTTACCAAACCCACATGGCCCTTTGTGCAAAATCCAATTGCCAATCCTAAAGCAGCGCCAAAAAGAAAAATAAATTTCCGGTGATGAACATACGCCACCAGCTGCCATGTTGCAAAGGCAATGGCCGCGGTTAAGGTCGCATCCATCCGTACATCGTTGTTTGCAAGAATGTAACAAAAGGAAGAGGCGGCGATCAGCGCCGCAAGCTTTCCTGTCTCATGATCATATAATTCTTTTCCTAAACGAAAGATTGAATAAGTACCGAAAATTGTAAAGAGAAATGAAGGAAGCCTGTACGCAAACGATGTAACGCCGAAAAGATGATAACTCAGCGCCGATGTCCAAAAAAGGAAATGTGGTTTATCAATATAATCGCCGCGATGATCATATAGGGTAACATAATCACCAGTTAGATACATCCGCAAAGCAATATCTGCGTGATGGGCCGAATCATTATCCATTAATGGCACAAAAAGCCCGGCCACATACACCAGCCCAAGCAGGGAAAAAAGAAAGAAGTAAACACGATTTGAAAACAGGGGAGATGCCAATCAAAAATTTTTACAAAGTAAATGAACCCAAGCCAGATTTATGAGCGGAACAGAAAATACCAGTCCAATAACTAACTTCAATAAAATTTTAAATGATGAAAAAGTTATTGCTGATCTCTGCAGCGTTTTTATCTTATACAATTACAAACGCAACGACGTTTAGTACAGATAGTATTCCGGCAGATACCAGGGATGTTTCATCCCCCGAAGCTCTTGTTGCCGCAGTGTACGATGTTATCAGCGGACCAGCAGGGCAAAAAAGAAATTGGGACAGAATGCGGACACTTTTTGTTTCCGACGCAAGAATGATCCCAACAGGTAAGCGACCTACAGGCGAATCAACAAGAAGGGTGTTGACTGTTGAAGAATATATCACTAACTCAGGACCATTTTTGGAGAAAGACGGATTTTTTGAAACCGAAATAGGCAAGAAGACGGAACAATTCGGCAACATTGTGCATGTGTTCAGCACTTATGAAAGCAAGAGAACAAAGGCGGATGAAAAACCTTTTATGCGGGGCATTAATAGTTTTCAGCTTTGGTATGATGGTAAACGCTGGTGGGTAATAACCATTCTCTGGCAAAGCGAAACCAATGATACTCCGATACCGGAAAAATATATTACACCCAAGAGATTAAATTGAGGACAACAAATCTTTTACTTTTTCGCGGATAAGATCTCTTACTTTATTGAATTCCGCCGGCTCCATATTTTTAGGGTCGGGTATTTCCCAATCAATAAATTTTTTTGCAGGCATCCAGGGACAGGCATCGCCACAGCCCATTGTTACCACAGCGTCAAAAGGCGCAAACGGTTCAACCTCTTTTAGTGATTTGCTTTCGTGTTTGCTTAGATCATAATCAAGTTCATTCATTGCAGCAATCGCCTTTGGATTTACAACACCCGAAGGCTTTGATCCGGCGCTGTATGCTTCCACGTTACCTGCGCCAAGAATTTTTGCAAATGCCTGGCTCATTTGTGAACGATTACTGTTTTCGACACAAACAAAAAGCAATTTCTTTTTCATGCTGCTCTTAGTTATATAAAAGTAAAACGATCCCGAAATACCCGGGACCGTTATTTTTTGGGTTGTGTTAATCAACCATTGCGCCGGTGCAACAACCGCTACCACATCCACAACCCGGATCTTTCATTTGTTTTTTCAAGGCTTTACTTTTTATTGTGAATAATTAATGACTAACAACATCCGCTACCGGGATCGCAGCACTTTCTTTCATCTTTAGAAGGCTTATCGGCATATACGGTAATGCTTGTGATCCTTACTTTGCCCTTTTTATATTCATTGATCTCTTCTCTGCTTAAATATTCGGCAAGTATTTCATCCGGTATAATGATCGTTTTATCTTTTTGAAGTGTAATGTTTGTAAAACCGGCTTCTTCAATAATGCCGAGATATTCGCTTTTTTGAATGGCGCCGGAAACACAACCCGCATATAACTCTGCTATGTCTTTCCATTTAGAAGGGAGCTCACCTTCGATCACAATATCAGAGATAGAAAAATGTCCGCCGGGCTTTAATACTCTGAAAATTTCACCGAACACTTTATGTTTATTCGGAACAAGGTTTAATACACAATTACTAACAACGACATCTGCTTTATTGCTGAACAAAGGCATGCTGTCAATATCGCCATGACGGAACTCTACATTCTTATAATCAAGCTTAGAAGCATTATTTCTTGCCAGCCCGATCATTTTTTCTGTGATATCAATACCGATTACACGACCCCTTTCTCCAACAATGCGCCTTGCAATAAACGCATCATTGCCGGCGCCACTTCCAAGATCAACAACGGTATCACCGGCATTTATTTTTGCAAATTCAGTTGGTAAACCACAGCCCAACCCAAGATCTGCATCAGGATTATAACCATCAAGCCTTGTGTAATCATCGGCCATGATGTTATAGACATCACCACAACCAGTGGCGCCACAACAAGAGCTTGCGTTTTGGGTTTTTGACTGAGAAGCAATCTGTGAATACTTTTCTTTTACCAGTTCTTTGATTTCAGTTTCATTTTTCATGATTATACTTTTGCTCCCATCCCCTAAAGGGGTGATGGGGAGGTTAATAATTACGAGATAGTTTTATGTTCGCAAAGCCCCCTTTAGGGGGTTTGGGGGCTTAGCAACAGGCTTTTTCTTTTTGAACTTTCAGTTTATTGAACAAGAAACTAAACTCACCCATAAATTTTTCAAATGCTTTCCAGTTGATGCAATAACAACTACGCGGGCCGTCAACTGTTCCATTAACCAATCCGGCTGTTTTTAATTCTTTCAAATGCTGGCTCACGGTACTTTGTGCCAGGGGAAGCAGGTCTACGATCTCACCACAGATACACTCATTCCTTTGAGCCAGCAATTTCAGTATTGCAATACGGGCAGGGTGACTTAATGCTTTTGCAAAGGCCGCCAGGTCCTGTTCTTTTTGTAAAAACTCTTCTTTTTTGTGAATAGCCATTATTAGAAATTTATTTTTTTAAAACTGCAGAATAAAAAATTCTGAATGGTATTGAATGGGGTAATGTGGTCTGTTGTAATACATTTTATTTTCTGAAACCAGTTTTTTAATAATGCCGAAAGCGATTGCTCGCTGTATTGTTTTACCGGTAGCCCACTACATTTTTCCGGCCCTTCAGTGGAAAATGTACCGATGATCATCCGGCCGTCTTTCGAAATGTGTTTTTGGGCAACGGACAAATATTTTTTAATGCCTTCTTCTGTCGTTAAAAAGTGAAAAGCCGCCCGGTCGTGCCAACAGTCAAATTTTTTATCAGCAACAAGCGCATTAATATCTGAAACGATCCAGTTTATTTTTTCGGCATCCTTTCCCAGCCGGAGTTTGGCTCTGTTAATTGCCGCCCCGGAGATATCAAGTACGGTTATATCTGTAAAACCAGCTGCAAGCAAGTTGTCAACCAAAAAACTATCACCGCCTCCGATATCGATAATAGATGCGTTTTTGGGTATATTTAATTCATTTATGAAATCAAGAGAAACCCTTGGCGTTGGCTGATACCAGCTTACTTCATTCAGCTGTTTATTGGCGTATACTTTTTCCCAATGCGATTTAAAATTCATTCTTTATCCTTTATCGCAAATATACGATAAGGAGATTCAAACTACCAAACTTTTACCCGGGAATATTTTTTAATCGTCGGGTAGCTGACTTCTTTTGAAGAGAGAAATGATGATTCCGCTGATAATGATGCAGAAAATTCCAGCCCAGCTCATCAGGTCGGGAAACGCATCGCCCAATAACATACCGATAAACACAGAGTAAATGATATTAGAATAACCAAATACAGAAACAATTCCCGCTTTATCGGCGCTATATGCTTTCGTTACACAGTATTGACCAAATAATGCTGCGATGCCCATGAAAAAAACGAAAAACCACTCGTTACCAACAGGCCATTTCCAATCAATGACAAAGATACCATCAGCCGGGGCTCCCGTCGAGTAATGAATAAGTAAAGAAACCGAAGGCACTAAAACACCGCCAACTAAAAACGAAAGAACAATAACCCGGGACTCATAATAGGCGGCCAATCTTCCGAGTGTTAAATAAGCAATTGCAGAAATAATTCCAGACATCAAACCCGTAGCATGATAATACCAGGGAAAATGCATCACGGGTTTATAAATAAGCAGCATACCCGTGAACCCAAGCAACACAGCGATTAAAACTTTTCTTCCATGATATTCACCAAATAAAAAAAAGGAAAAGATAGCGATGAATAAAGCAGAGGTGAGATTATAGCTCATTGCGGTTCCTAACGGAAGATGCAGAATACAATATAGCAAGGTGTATAATGCAAGTGTTCCCATCAATCCCCGGAAAGCAAGCCTCAGAGGTTTACCACCTTGTTGAATCGGGGGATTTAAAAGTAAACCAGGAATAAGAAATATCATTCCGACAGCATTACGATAAAAAACAAGTTGGCCTGCAGAAAAACTTTCTTTTAGTGCTTTTGCGGCGCCGCCCATTAAAGAGAAACCGAACGCTGCCATCAGCATAAAAACAATTCCTTTGTATCGGGCATCTTTGATCATGAAATTTTAGCAAGTCGTTCTACCGCCATTTCTAATGTTTCATTCTTTTTTGAAAAACAAAAGCGAACAACTTTATTATCTGTTCCTGATTTATAAAATACAGAAACAGGAATTGTGGCCACGCCAAATTCTTTTGTAATGCGTGTCGCAAAATCCCTGTCTCCTTCATCGCTGATGCGATCATACTTTGCACAGATAAAATAACTACCACTGCTATTAAGCAGATCAAATTTTGTTGACCTCATTAATTCTATAAAATGATCTCTTTTTTGTTGCATAATTCCACCCAGCGATAAGTAGGCATCTTTATTTTTTAAAAAATCAGCAAGAGCCACTTGTGACGGCGTATGGCAACAAAAGCAATTGAACTGGTGAACCTTTCTGAATTCAATCATTGATGCGGGTGATGAAATACAATAACCCAGCTTCCAGCCAGTACAGTTATAGGTTTTGCCAAATGAAAAGCAAACAAAACTTCTTTCAAGTAATTCCGGAAAACGTAGAATTGATTGATGAAGAATATTGTCAAAGATCAGATGCTCATACACCTCATCGCTTACAATAAAAATATTTGTGTCTTTAACAATATCTCTTAGTTGTTTTATATCGTCTTTCTGCAGCACCGCCCCTGTTGGATTATGCGGGCTGTTAAGCATGATCGCTTTTGTTTTAGAAGTAATTTTTTTTCTTACTTCACTCCAGTCTATTTTGTATTCAGGAAATTTTAAATCAATTAAAACCGGTATGGCCCCATTGATCTCAACATTTGGGATATAACTATCATATCCCGGCTCAAAGATTATTACTTCATCACCCGGCTGAAGTATCGTTGTTAACGCAGTATATATTGCATAAGTGCCCCCGGGAGTAATTGTGATCTGCGTATCGGGATTAATTTTTGTTTGATATAGATATTCAACTTTTTCAGCAATAGATTCTCTCAATGGCATATATCCCTGCATCGGCACATATTGGTTCCATCCTTTCTTCATCACATCGGCCACTTTCATCATCAGCTCTTCGCTCATCTGGTAATCAGGAAAGCCCTGGCCAAGATTGATGGCATTGTACTGATTGGCCAAACCACTCATTACAGTAAAAATGGTAGTACCAACATTTGGGAGCTTGGATTGAATATACATATTGGGTAAAATTAATGGCATTTAATCAATTCAATTATTTACGCAGTAAATTGAAGAACAAAATGAGGCCATGATCTTCAAAAAATTCAAATCATTCTTTAATCCTGAACAATTCCAGGGATGGGGTAAAACAAAAAAGTATTTCGAAGGCTGGTATTTTAAAGTAGTTAATGCGGAAGAAACAAAAGCACTTGCTTTTATTCCTGGTATTGCAATGGATGAAACGGGAAACAAGCAGGCATTTATACAGGTGCTGGATGGAAAAAAGAAAAACGCCGTGTATTACAAGTTTGATGCGTCATCGTTTGTGCCATCTGCAAAGAAATTTCATATAGAGATAGACACAAACAATTTTTCTGAAACACAATGTTTGATCAATCTTCCTGCAGTAAAAGGAGAATTAAGTTTTTCGGAAAATGTTCCATGGCCCAAACCAATTTATTCCCCCGGCATTATGGGCCCTTATGCTTTTGCTCCATTTATGGAATGTTATCATGCCATTGTCAGCATGGATCATGTTGTCAATGGAGAGATGGAAATAGAAGGAGAAAAGATCAATTTTGATAATGGCCGTGGTTATATTGAAAAAGACTGGGGCCGTTCATTTCCGAGTGCATATTTCTGGCTTCAGACAAATCATTTTACCGAGAAAGGAATTTCTTTAAAAGCCTCTGTTGCAAAAATTCCATGGGTAAGAAACTCCTTCACGGGATTTATAGCAGGCGTTTGGCTAAAAGACAGGCTGATTCGTTTTACAACATACAACAACTCTGTTTTACGAAAATCATTTGCTAATAACAGCAAGGTAGAACTGGTAATGGAAAACAGAAATTACAAAATGGAGATTCTTGCACATCGTGATCATGCTACTCAGCTGGCTTCACCCATCCTGGGGCTAATGGATGGAAGAATTGAAGAGAGTATGACTTCAAGAACCGAAGTTCAACTTTATGACAAGCGAAACAAAAAAATTATTCTTGATGACATTGGCAGAAATACGGGGCTTGAAGTGGCGGGAAAGATAGAAGAAATAATGATATAAAAGAACTAACCAATTACCGCTGTTGCCTCGACCTCTATCAGGTATTCAGGAGAGATCAACCCTTTCACCTCAATCATACTTGTACAAGGCTTAATGTCTTTAAAGAATTCACCATGGGCTTTTCCATATTCTTCCCATCGGGAAATATCGGTGACAAACATTCTTGTCCGTATCACATCTTTCAATGAAGCGCCGGCTTTTTGTAAAACCGTTTCTATTTTCTGAATGATGAATTTTGTTTGTTCATAAGCATCGTTGCCGCCAACAAGATTGCTGTTATCATCTACCGCAACAGTACCCGTTACTTCAATTGTGTTTCCAACCTTTACAGCACGACTATAACCCACAATGTCTTCCCATTTTGCGCCTGAGGAGTAATTTGTTCTTTGCATAGCTAAGAGAATTAAAGAGAAAATGAGTTAAAGAGTATCCGGTAAGATGTTACAAATGCGGAAAGCTTGCAGCGAATAGCCCGCAGCCTTTTTTAATTTCCATATTGACCCAAAAACTTTATCCGCATCATCTTCAATTGTTCCCATGTAAAATTATGTTCGGATAATTCTTCCTGCGCCACCTGCAATGAAGATGTTTCACATCCTTTAAAATATTCAATGATCTCTTCCTGGTCATATTCATCAAGAAGCTGCGATAAAGCATAGTCAAGATTGAGCTTGGTGCCGCTTGCAGCAATGGTTTCCATTTCTTCAAGCAACTCCTCCATCTTCATTCCCTTGTTCTTTGCAATGGTTTCCAGGGATATTTTTTTGTCAATGTTTTGAATGATGAAAACCTTATTGCCGCTTTTGTTTACCACACTCTTCATTACAAAATCATCGGGACGTTCAATATTATTATCCTCAACATATTTTGCAATGAGATCGATAAAGGGTTTACCATACCGGATAGCCTTTCCCTTGCTTACGCCTTGACATTTCTCAAGATCCGCTAATGTGATCGGGTAAAGCGTTGCCATATCCTGCAAAGAGGATTCAAGGAAAAGCACAAAAGGAGGCAAAGATTTTTTCTTCGCTTCCTTTTGACGAAGCTCTTTCAGCATTTCAAACAACCTGTCATCTATCGCTGCGCCTTCTGTGGATTCGGCACCCTCGTCATCATCAGCATTCGCTTCTTCGTATTCATTATTGAGAACGATCTTGAATGATTTTGGCTTCTTCAAAAAGTCAACACCCTTTTTGGTAAACTTAAGTACGCCATATTCCTCGATGTCTTTCTGGAGCAAGCCCTCAAGCAGCATTTGCCTGATCAATGAATTCCAAAAATGCGGCTCTTTCTCATTTCCGCTGGCAAAAATATCAAGCCCCTCATGACGATACATGGTTATTTGTGGAGTCGGTCTTCCGTAGATCATATTCACTACATACTCCGTAGCAAAACGTTCGTCAAGAGCTTTGATGGCTTTCAATACACAGACGACCTCTTCTTTTGCTTCTATCTTTTCTTTTGGATGAAGACAGTTGTCACAATTGCCGCATTTATCTTTTTCATATACTTCTCCAAAATAGCTTAGCAAAATTTTTCTTCTGCAAACACCACTCTCTGCAAAAGCAACGGTTTCGCTTATCAACTGATTTCCCACTTCTCTTTCGCTAAGCGGCTTGTCACGCATCAGGTGTTCAAGCTTTGCAACGTCTTTATGCGAATAGTATAGGATACACTTTCCTTCCATGCCATCACGACCGGCACGACCGGTTTCCTGGTAATAATTTTCAATGCTCTTTGGAATATTATAGTGAATTACAAAACGAATATCTGGCTTATCAATTCCCATTCCGAACGCAATGGTGGCAACGATCACCTGCACATCTTCATTCATAAATTGATCCTGCCTGTCAGATCTTAGTTTGCTATCAAACCCCGCATGATAAGCTACAGCCTTAATACCATTTGCCGTCAGCATATCAGCAAGCTCTTCGGTGGTTTTTCTGTTTGTTGTATATATGATCCCGCTTTTGCCTTTATTCTGTACAATGAACTTCGCCATATTTTTCAGTGTATCATCTTTCTTGATCTTTGGAATTATTTCATAATAAAGATTGGGGCGATTAAAAGAAGAAATATAAATTTTTGGATCACGGAGGTCAAGGTTTTTTATAATATCGCTTTGAACCTTAGGCGTTGCCGTTGCGGTCAGTGCGATCATTGGAATGTCAGGGTTTATCTGGATCATCATTTCCCTCAGCCGGCGATACTCGGGACGAAAATCGTGGCCCCACTCAGAAATACAATGCGCTTCATCAACGGCGAAGAAAGATATTTTCAGATCGCTGAAAAACTCAAGATTCTCTTGTTTGGTCAATGTTTCCGGTGCAACGAATAACATCTTTGTTTTGCCGGTGGTCAGGTCATCGTGTACTTCCTTTATCTCCTTTTTTGTAAGTGTAGAATTTAAAAAATGCGCCACATCGTCCTGGCTGCTATAACTGCGAACAAGATCCACCTGGTTTTTCATTAATGCAATTAGCGGAGAAACAATAATGGCAACCCCTTCGCTTACCATGGCGGGTAACTGATAACATAAACTTTTACCGCCACCCGTTGGTTTGATAACAAAAGTATCATGACCAGCAAGTAAAGACTCAATGATTTTTTCCTGGTTGCCCTTGAAAGAACTATGACCAAAATGCTCCTGCAACGCCGAATGGAGATCAAATTTCTTTTTAGCTACTGCTTTACCGTTTGTGGGCTTTGTTGTTTTTTTTGCTGATGCGGTTCCCATTACTCAAATCTTTTCTTCGTCATTAAAGTATATCTGCATAAGATACAGAAATTTTAACTACTACCCTGTTGCGCTGTGCCGTTTTTTTACACAAAAGACAACGTCGATTAAAATACAGTGGCGGGATTTTTAGCGGAGAAAATTAATGCACACTTCTTTCCTTCCATCCCGGAATCACACCTCTTCAATATCCTCAACAGACGAATATTGCGAATTTACGAAATAAGTTCGCTTGACTGTCACAAAACGTGTATCAGAAACTATAACGTTTGCATTGCGCATGTTTCATAACAAATCCTATAATTTTGGCCACTCAAATGAAGTCTTCATTAAAACAGATTGCTTTAAGGACTATTGAATTAGAGTCACGGTCCATCAGCGGATTATCTCAATTTATTAACGAGGATTTTGAGAAAGCGGTTAATTCGATCGCTAATACTCAAGGCCGGTTAGTTATAAGCGGAATCGGAAAAAGCGCTGTTATAGCTCAAAAAATAGTTGCTACACTTAATTCAACCGGCACCCCGTCCATTTTCATGCACGCAGCAGATGCCATTCATGGCGATCTTGGAATAGTGCAGCAAGAAGATGTTGTAATGATCATTAGCAAAAGCGGAGAAAGCCCTGAAATAAAAGTGTTGGTTCCGCTAATAAAAAATTTTAAAAACGTTTTAATAGGAATGATCGGAAGTGTGGACTCATACCTGGCAAAACAATCGGATATAGTTTTAAATACAACAGTAGAGCAGGAAGCTTGTCCCAATAACCTGGCTCCGACATCAAGCACTACTGCACAATTGGTAATGGGAGATGCATTAGCTGTTTGTTTAATGGAAATGAAGGGATTTAATAGTGATGATTTCGCAAAATTTCATCCGGGAGGAACGCTTGGCAAAAAACTTTACCTAAGGGTTTCGGATCTCTATATCAAAAATGAAAAACCAAAGCTTTCAAAAGGAAGATCTTTAAAAGAAGTTATTGTTGAAATTTCTTCGAAACGATTGGGCGCAACAGCGGTAGTAAATGATGATGATAAACTTTTGGGAATAATTACTGATGGCGATCTTAGAAGAATGCTTCAAAAAAATATTTCATTAGACAATGTAAAAGCTGCGGATATAATGACAGCGACAGCAAAAACAATTGGCCCGGATGCATTAGCTGTTGATGCACTGGACCTGATGCGTAAAAAATCGATTACACAATTGGTTGTTGTTGAAAACGGAAAATATCTTGGCTTTATACATCTACATGACCTGATCCGTGAAGGATTGATATAAAAAGACAATGAGCAGTAAACACAATTATGTTGCCATAATGGCCGGGGGAATCGGAAGTCGGTTTTGGCCAATGAGCCGCACAGCATATCCTAAACAGTTTCTTGATATACTTAATACCGGTAAAACACTGATACAGCAAACGTACGACCGGTATAGAAAACTGGTACCGGAAGAAAACATTTTCATTATTACATTGGCCGAGTACATACCCATTGTAAAAGAGCAGCTGCCGCAAGTGGCCGAGGAAAATATTATTGGCGAACCATCAAGAAAGAACACGGCGCCATGTGTTGCTTACATTTCGTTCAAACTTTTAAAAAAAGATCCTGAGGCAAATCTTGTCGTTGCTCCGGCGGATCATCTGGTAACAGAGACAAGTGAATTCATAAAAACATCAAAGAAAGCTCTTGATTTTGTAAATCATATTAATGCATTTGTAACACTTGGTATAAAACCAACACATCCAAACACCGGCTATGGTTATATTCAACACGATACCACAGCAGCTGCGCCGGACATTTATAAAGTAAAAACATTTACCGAAAAGCCGAACCAGGATTTAGCCAAAACCTTTATTGCAAGTGGCGACTTTCTTTGGAATGCCGGAATATTTATTTGGAAAGTAAAGAACATTGTTACAGCGTTTGAAAAGTATCTTCCTGAAATGTACGAGGTGTTTGTGGCGGAAAAAGATAAGTTTAATACAGAAGAAGAAAAAGAGGCAATAGAACAAATTTATCCGCAGTGCACAAACATCTCTATTGATTTTGGAATTATGGAAAAGGCAGATAATGTTTATATCATTCCTTCTTCATTTGGCTGGAGCGACCTTGGAACGTGGAACAGCGCCTGGGATAATATGGAAAGGGATTATTTGGCAAACGCCGTTGCCGGAAAAAATGTAATGATCATGGATGCCACCAAATGCATGGTGCATGCACCGGATAATAAGTTGGTGGTGTTACAGGGCCTCGACGACTTTATTGTTGTTGACACAAAGGATGCATTGCTCATTTGTAAAAAAGAAAAAGAACAAGAGATAAAGGAATTTGTGGCAGAGGTAAAACGAAATAAAGGAGACAAGTACCTGTAAGTGGTATTTCCTATTGTCTGAGATGAGCTTATTTTAGGGTATAAAATTATGGCTGCACCCATCAACAATATTTTGTTTCTCGATATAGAAACGGTTCCTCAATATGCCGATTATAATTCTTTGCCAAAAGACTGGAAAGAGCTGTGGGATACAAAAGCAACTTCCCTTTTACGATATCATGAAGAGGATACAAAAGAAACAATCTATCACAGGGCGGGCATCTATGCGGAGTTCGGGAAAATAATATGTATCAGCTGTGGATTTATCCATGGAAGCGGATCGGGAAAAAAGATCATTCTTAAATCATTTTATGGAGAAAACGAAGCTGTATTACTTGTTGAATTTTGTGAAATGTTGAATAAATGGACCAATAGTGACGAACAAAAATATTTGTGTGCACATAATGGAAAGGAATTTGATTTTCCTTATCTCTGTCGGCGTTTCGTAATAAATAGTCTTTCGATTCCATCTATCTTAAACATAAGTGGTAAAAAACCATGGGAGGTGTTTCATCTCGATACGCTTGAATTATGGAAGTTCGGTGACTTCAAAAGTTTTACATCATTAAATCTTTTGGCCCACACTCTCGGAATTCCAACCCCAAAAGACGATATTGATGGCAGCAAGGTGTGGAGTGTATATTGGAATGATAAAGATTTGAAGAGAATTGTTAGTTATTGTCAAAAAGACGTAATTACTGTTGCGCAAATACTTCTAAAAATGCAGGGAGATTCTTGCATAAAGCCAGAAAATATCGAAATAAAGAGTTAAGAAGCAATAAAATTTCAGGATTGTTTTTTCAGCCTTTGCTACAGAACAATTATTTTTGCTGCCCCAATCGTAAAAGGGATTCCCCATGCAGGTTCGGGATTAAAAGGTGCGGTAGCTCAGTCGGTAGAGCAAAGGACTGAAAATCCTTGTGTCGGCGGTTCGATCCCGCCCCACACCACGGAAAGGCTCTGGTTTGTTGACCAGGGCTTTTTTATTTAATTTATAAATCATTAGCATGGACTATGATTTTAATAATGAAATGTTTCGATTGGCCGCTGAGCTGGTAAATCAAAGTTCGCGGAATATTTTTCTTACCGGCAAAGCAGGCACAGGGAAAACAACATTTTTGAAGTATATCCGTGAGAACTGCCCCAAACAAATTGCTGTGGTGGCCCCAACCGGGGTAGCGGCAATCAATGCAGGTGGAGTTACAATGCATTCTTTTTTTCAACTTCCCTTTTCACCATTTATTCCTAATGCAGCTGGATTTCGAAAGTCAAATGAAGAAATTACAGACAGTAACAGCTTACTTAGTAAACTTCGATTGACAACAGAAAAGAAAAAGACATTACAAGAACTCGAGCTACTTATAATAGACGAAATAAGTATGGTTCGTTGTGATATGCTTGACGCGGTTGATGCCGTGCTACGTCATGTTCGTCGAAGACATCATGAAAGATTCGGGGGCGTTCAGGTTTTATTTATTGGGGATATGTTTCAATTGCCGCCGGTTATAAAAGAACAGGAATGGGGTTTTTTGAAAGAGGTTTATAACAGCCCATATTTTTTTGATAGCCTTGTTATAAAAGAAGAACCGCCTGTTTATATTGAGTTTAATAAAATATACAGGCAAAGCGAAGAACGATTTATTAATGTGCTTAACCAGGTAAGGAACAATGAGCTTGACGACGACGGAAGAAGTATTCTGGAGAAACGATTTTTACCTGATTTTAAAAGAACAAAAGATGACGGATATATAATTCTAACAACACATAACGAAAGAGCAAGAGGGAAAAACGAAACAGAATTAAATAGACTAAATTCAAAAACATTTTTATACAATGCAGAAATAGAAGGAGATTTTTCGGAATCTGCATATCCTGTGGAGGAACTATTGAGATTGAAGATCGGGTCGCAGGTTATGTTTGTTAAAAATGATACAGACAGAATAAAAAGATATTTCAATGGAAAAATTGGAACCGTGACCGAGCTTGATGATGAAAAAATTCTCGTTCAATGTAAGGATGAGCCAGATGAGATCGAAGTAAAAAAAGAAAAATGGGAGAACATCAGGTACTCAGTTGATAAAACAAGTCGCCAGTTAAAAGAAGAAGTGTTAGGATCGTTTACTCAATACCCTCTTCGTCTTGCCTGGGCAATAACGATACACAAAAGCCAGGGTCTGACATTTGAAAAAGTTATCATTGATGCCGGGGAAGCATTTGCGCCGGGACAGGTTTATGTTGCACTAAGCCGTTGTACAACATTGGACGGGATCGTTCTTCAAAGCCATATTAGGCCAACAAGAGTGTTTAGCGACGAAAGAATAGTTAGATTTTCTCAGACAAGCTCTTCAAAGAATACAATAGAATCAGAATTAAGTAAGTCAAAAAGAAATTATCAGCTAAAATTACTCTTATCGCTTTTTAGCTATGAGCAAGTCGTTTCTTCGGCAAAGGAACTTGGTAACTATTTAATTGAAAATAAAACTTCTTTTAAAGAAGAATCGTTTAAATGGATAAATGAATTTGAAAATGAAGCAAGCAAATTAAGCGCAACAGCAGAAAAATTTCAAAACCAGTTGCAATCAATTTTTAACCGCGAAGAAAATTCGGATATAAACAATTTACTAAATGAACGCATTAATGCTGGCATTGCTTACTTCTCAAAAGAACAAAACAGATTAATAGAATTATTAAATGGCTGTTCAATAATTACTGATAGCCGCCTTCATGCAAAAGAGATTAATGATAACCTGAAAGAAATTTTTAGCAGCATTTCGATTAAAAGATATTTGCTTGATAGTATTTCCGGTTTGCCTGATGTCAATTTATATCATCAACGAAAGAAAGAATTTAGGGTACCAGCATTTTCTGTAAATACATACGCGGGTGCAACTAGCCAAAGAACAGAAAGCCCACATCCTTTACTTCGTGAAAGATTAAGAAAGCTTAGAGACAGCATTTGTTCAAAAGCCGATCTGCCAATTTATATTGTTGCGGGTACCAGCACACTTGATGAAATGAGTCGCTATTTACCTCAAACCCTAAGTGAGATCAGAAAGATCAGTGGATTTGGTGATGCAAAGACAGAAAAATATGGTCGGCAATTTCTAGATATTATTATTACATATTGTGATGAAAAAAAGCTTTCATCGCTGATTCATGAAAAAGACCCCAAAAGAGAAAGAAAATCCTCGGGGGCTGAAAAAAAGAAAAAAATTGATACAAAAAAGGAAACGCTCAGATTATATAAAGAAGGAAGAGGGGTTGGTGAAATTGCGAAAGAAAGAAACTTAACACAACAAACAATTGAAAGCCACCTTGCACATTATGTTTCTGCAGGAGAAATTAATATCAGCGAGCTTGTAAGCAGAGAAAAAATTTTATTAATTGAGCCGATTGCAAAAACATTCTCGGGAAAATCATTAACTCCGATAAAAGAAAAACTTGGAAGCGATATAAGTTTTGGAGAAATAAAACTGGTTATTGCCTGGTTGGGGCTCAAAGAAAATCAACGACCCATATAAACCATCAATATCTGAACATCGCTGGGATTAATTCCAGAAATTCGACTTGCCTGTCCAAGTGTAGAGGGTCTTATTTTCGAAAGCTTTTCTCTTGCCTCATTACCTAAAGAAGAAATTTTTTTATAATCAAAGGTTTCTGGGATCATCAGGCTCTCAAGTTGACCCATCCTTTCAACGAGCTCTTTTTCTTTTTCAATATAGATCTCATATTTTATCTGGATGGAAGATTGTTCAATTGTGTCTTCTGAAAAAAGAGATAGCTCTTTTTTCAAGACAGGCAACGCTTCCATAAGATCGGTTAATTCAATTTCCGGCCGCAATAAGAGTTTGGATGCTTTTTGTTTTTCAATTATTAAGGAAGAAGATTTTTTTTCAAAGAACGGATTAATATCTTCTGGGGAAACGGAGAAAGAACTTAGCAGAGATTTAGTTTTTTCAACACCTTCTTTTTTGATTCTTACTTTCTCCATCCTGTCTTGAGAAGCAAGACCAAGTTTATAACTTAATTCTGTAAGGCGAAGATCAGCATTGTCTTGTCTGAGAATAGTCCTAAACTCTGCTCTCGAAGTAAACATTCTATAAGGTTCCTGTGTGCCCTTGCTAATTAAATCATCAATCAGAACACCAATATATGCATCGCTTCTTTTAAGAACTAAAGGGTCTTGTTCACTTGTTTTTTGATGTGCATTGATTCCTGCCATTAATCCTTGACAAGCAGCCTCTTCATAACCAGTCGTTCCGTTTATTTGACCAGCAAAGAATAAATTTTCAATTGATTTTGTTTCTAAAGAATACTTCAATTGAGTTGGTGGAAAGTAATCATATTCTATAGCATAACCGGGTCGGAACATCTTCGCGGATTCAAAACCAACTATACTACGAAGTGCTTCGTATTGTACTTCTTCTGGTAAAGAAGTTGAGAATCCATTAATGTATACTTCAACAGTATTCCATCCTTCTGGCTCAACGAACAATTGATGCCTGTCCCTTTCGGCAAAGCGATTGATTTTGTCCTCAATACTTGGGCAGTATCTTGGCCCAACGCCTTCTATTTTTCCACTAAACATTGGGCTTCTGTCAAATCCGGTTTTTAATATCTCATGAACTCGTTTATCTGTATAGGTGATCCAGCAACTTCTTTGTTTTTTAGGTTTTTTCGTTTCAGAAAATGAAAAACCAACAATCTCATCATCTCCGGGTTGTTCTTCCATTTTACTGTAATCGAGGCTTCTCCCGTCTACTCTTGGGGGAGTTCCTGTTTTTAGTCGATCACTTTCAAAACCCAGTGAAACTAATTGTTCCGTTAGACCCGTAGCTGCTTTTTCTGCAATCCTTCCTCCACCGAAATTCTTTTCACCAATATGAACAATCCCGTTTAAAAATGTTCCATTTGTCAGAACTACAGCTTTAGAATAAACTAAATGTCCCAAACCTGTTTTTACCCCAACAACTTTATTTTCCTTAATTATTAACTCTCTCACCATATCCTGATAAAAATCCAGGTTTATAGTCTGTTCAAGCATTTCGCGCCATCTTGCTGAAAATAGCATTCGGTCATTTTGTGCTCTCGGGCTCCACATTGCAGGACCCTTTGACCTGTTTAGCATTCTAAACTGAATAAGAGATTCGTCTGTAACAATACCGGAGTACCCGCCAAGGGCATCAATCTCTCTTACAATTTGACCCTTGGCAATTCCCCCCATGGCTGGATTACAACTCATTTGGGCTATGGTCTGCATATTCATTGTAATGAGCAAGACCTTAGAACCAAGATTAGCTGCCGATGCTGCGGCTTCACAACCAGCATGACCAGCGCCAACAACTATGATATCATATTTGGGAAACATTAAGCCCGTAAAGGTAATTCTGTTTACCTATTGAATTTGGGTCTTTTGAAAAAGTAGCCCCCAAATGTGCCACGTGAAACACTAACTGAAATATTTAAACAGGTAAAGATCTTCCCTTTCTCTCATTACTTTCTTTTCCAATCGAGTCTTATCTGAGTAACCACAAAGGTGTAAAGCTCCATGAAATATGACTCTGTGTAATTCCGATTTATAGTCTATTCCAAGATGTGCTGCATTTTCTCTAACCCGATCAACACTAATATAAACTTCAGAAACTATCGGGGCAGTATTCTCAGAAAGAATAAATGTGAGTATGTCTGTAAAATAATCGTGATTTAGGTAATCCTTGTTTATTTTTTGTAGTTTTTTATCAGAACAAAAAACATAATTGATTGATTGTAAGCTCACTTTCTCGTTCTTGAAAAGGAATTCAATAAACCCTATTAGCTTTTTCTTATTTCTAATTTTAGGGTTTACACGGTCTGAAAAAAAATTAACTTTTGAACTAAGCGGAGATAACATAATTTCAAAATTCGTAAGCAAATGTAATTCAGTGAATTTAGCTTTGTAAGATTGATATAAATATGAAGTTATCAGAATTAAAACCGGGACAAGAAGCAATCATAAGCGAATTTGAAAACAATGATATTTTCCTAAAACTTATGGAAATGGGATGTGTTCCTGGGGAAAGGATATTTCTTGAACAGATTGCGCCCCTGGGCGATCCAATCTCAGTGAAAATATCCGGTTACTCTCTCAGCCTCAGGCTTAATGAAGCGGAACATATCAAAGTGAAATTAATTAATTGATTATCAATAATTTAAATGAAAATTGGGCTTTATTTTGGCTCCTTCAATCCAATCCACATCGGCCACCTAATTATAGCAAATCATGTTTTAAATGAAACTGAGATTGAAAAGATCTGGTTTATTATATCTCCTCAAAATCCATTCAAAGAAATAAAAACATTGCTAAGTGAATTTGACAGGCTTCATCTTTTAAGGCTTGCGGTACAGGATGATAATCGGATGAAGTGCTCCGATATAGAGTTTAATCTTCCCAAGCCCTCGTACACCTCAAATACGATGACATTTCTTTCAGAAAAATACCCCGAGCATAAATTTTTTATTATAATGGGAAGCGACAGTTATCAAAATATTGATAAATGGAAAAACTTTGAAACAATTATTTCAAACTATCTAATTTATGTTTATAAACGACAAGGGCATGAAATAGAAAAATCATTTAATAAGAAACCAATCATTTTAAATGCGCCCATTATTCAAATCTCATCTTCTCAAATAAGAGAACTTATAAAGACTGGAAAATCTATTCGCTATTTAGTTCCCGAAATTGTAAGAGAAGAAATAGAAACAAGAAAATTTTATAAAAGGAAAGATCAGAAAATATAACCAAGAAGCAAACAGGCGATTACAATAAAAGGTGGCGGTATTCTTGTGTATTGTAATAAAGTAAATGTTCCCGCAATTACAATTGCATTAATTAAACTTCCAAGTCTCACATCCAATAATGAAATATCTTTCATTAAATAAAAAGTAGAAGCAATCATTATTCCTACAACAACCGCATTAATGCCCTCTAACGAACGATATACCGCTGCATATTTCTTTAAATTATGCCAAATAGGGAAAAAGAATAAAACAAGAAGGGCACTTGGTAAAAAAATTGCGATTGTTCCAATTACACAACCCAATAACTGCATAAAAGTTTTTTCTTCTTGTGTGTTTCCATAATCTTTTAATGCCATTCCTCCCGTGAAAGAGGCAATTGAAAATACCGGGCCCGGCAAAGCTCTTACTATTCCCATACCCGTATACATATCTTCTTTATCAATTCTTATAACCGACGAATCTTTCCTCATAACCGCATCGGGTCGTACAGAAAATTGCTCATACATCATTGGCATTAATACTTGTCCCCCGCCAAATACAAGACTGCCCATCCGGTAAGTATTTTCAAAAAGATTTATTGGGGTACGATTAGGCCAATCATTTTTTCTTGCCACCTCGCTAAAAAGACCCGCTGTAATAAATATTATTCCAAACAACCAGAAATTCCACCATTTGATTTTTCGTGGTTTTTGTTCCACCTGTGGTATACGTTTTCGGCTAAGGTTGGTTGTTAATCCGCCTAAAACAATAAGCATCGGAAAAATCCAGGGCTGTTTAAACAAAAGAAACGTAGCGACAGCACATATTCCCATAATGATCCACGTAACCGTATTTTTAATAGAAATATAAAAAGCCATGACGGTGGCATAAACAAGAAAGCCTACCGCCATTGGGGGAATGAATTTGAAAATATCAACATTCAGCGCTTTTTTATCTATATAATGCAAAAGAAACGAAAGAGCTCCCATTAAAATACTTGCTGGCAAGATCCAAATAATAAGTGTAAGAACTGCAAGTACGACTCCACCCCTTTTATAGCCAATCAAAGTAAGCGTTTGTGTTGAAGATGCTCCCGGAAGTAGTTGGCAAAAAGCCGTGTACTCCATTAGTTCTTGTTGGGTAACATATGGTGTTCGGTGCACAAAGGTTTTCAGCATCATTCCAATATGTGCCTGTGGTCCACCAAATGCAGTCAGGCTATGAACAAATACAGATTTTAAGAATGGAATGTGGCGAAGCAGCATGGTTGTCTAAAAATAAAAAAATATATCAAGCCCTACGCATTGTTATAGGGAAAATTATTTCCGGTAAATTCATGAAATTTTTCACATCATGAAAAAGCATCTTTTAATACCGCTACTTCTTTTCGCATCTTCATTTCTTTCTGCGCAGAAAAAAACAACAGTTGACATATTGGAAAAAATCAATGCTGCGTCTGATAGAATCGAATCAAAATGTATTGTCTGGCGAAGAGATATTCATCAAAATCCAGAGTTGGGAAATAATGAGTACAGGACAGCTAAACTTATAGCAGACCATCTTCGTTCACTTGGAATTGAAGTAAAGGAAGGGGTTGGTAAAACCGGTGTAGTTGGTATTCTTAAAGGGGCCAAACCAGGTCCTTGTGTTGCCCTCAGGGCGGATATGGACGGCCTGCCTGTTGTTGAAAGAGTTGATTTGCCATTTGCTTCAAAAGTAAGATCAACGTATAATGGAAAAGATGTGGGTGTAATGCATGCTTGTGGTCACGATACACATGTTGCGATACTAATGAGTGTTGCTGAAATTTTAGTCAATATGAAAAGTGAATTAAAAGGAACAGTGAAATTTATTTTTCAACCCGCCGAAGAGGGTCCGCCAGAAGGCGAAGAAGGCGGCGCTCCACTCATGATCAAAGAAGGAGCTCTTGAAAATCCAAAAGTTGATGTCATGTTTGGACTTCACATCAGCTCTCAAACTGATGTTGGAAAAATTACATACAGAAGCGAAGGAATAATGGCCGCATCAGATTGGTTTACTATAAAAGTAAAAGGAAAACAAACGCATGGATCACAGCCCTGGGCCGGAATAGATCCGGTTGCGGTCTCTGCACAAATAATTAACGGTCTTCAAACAATAGTAAGCCGGCAGGTGGATCTTACAAAAAATCCTGCAGTTGTAACAGTAAGCACGATTAATGGTGGAGTGAGATCAAATATTATTCCC